>Ga0102593_1001040_pt1 | contig 31603 bp, 25 predicted proteins | sample AraplaCol_mMS_r2_2_FD_76862 | JGI IMG/M metagenome (GOLD analysis project Ga0102593, IMG submission 76862) | Arabidopsis root microbial communities from North Carolina, USA - plate scrape MF_Col_mMS_r2 (SPADES assembly) (version 2) | ecosystem: Host-associated > Plants > Roots > Endosphere...
GGGTCAAAAGCTGGCTCAATATCTGAAGAAAAAAAATAAAGAAATAGCTTGGGACTTTTTAAGGTGAGTCACTGTAAAAAAAAAAAAAAAAAAAAAAAACTGCAGAGACGAAAGCCAAAAGAAAAATCGGCGATTAGTACAGCGGCAAGCGGGGCAGACAAGCACCTTTGGGGGCGGACGAAGCCGAAAAAGCAGGCCCTGGTGGAACCGGTCCACCAGTCCACCAGGGTTCACGGTCCGCCAGCACGGTTGAGTATGGATTAGTGAGTAGTCAAGGATAGCCTGGGGTATAGAGTAGAAGGAGAGCTTGCGGATGTGTGGGAGTTGGAGTACCACGCATATCCAATGAGGATAGACTGGAGATGTGCCGATTACCCGATTCACCTTGGCTTGAGGCTTGAGTGTAGTTGATTATTGACAGAGTACCTGCAGCTCACGATGGAAAGGCCAATCGGGGAAAACGTGGGGACTTCGGGGTTAACAACTTCCTCCCCGGTCAGCACAACGAAGCGTATAGCAACTAGAAATACGACTCTAGAATACTGGTATTCGCATGATTGGTATCCAATCGATAGTTTGGTTTCTTATTTAGTCCTTTCGCGAGAATCTGAAATGTAGAATACTAAATCTATCAGTGAGTACATCCGAATAGCAATTTACATACACGAATTCAAATATTTCCTAGCAGGCCAGTTCTCCGAGGTAATAGGCTTCGCCAGTTGCTATTATTCCAATAGATGGTAGTGCTTAATGGTTACTACCGCCTTCCATTTCTCTTATCATTCCGAAAGTCTTGAGGTGGTAGAAGAAGCGTAGAAAGAACGGCAGAAAGAAGAGTGGTCTCAAACTAATGTTACAGCACTGTATACGAGGAATATCAGGAGACTCAGGATAAAGAACCCTATTGTTATCAAGGACGTCGTAAGATCAAGTCATCCCGGGCGTATTTTTTTTTTATAATAATATCCTAGAGTGTCTTGTAACCACAGCCAGTAAGTGTAATAATATCCTCAGGATGTATTTCAAAGAGCTTTCATTCCGGGATCGAATTACTACGGGATATTCAAGTACATATATGCATACAGGCGGCACATGGCATTTTTGCTTTTTGTCTGATAGTCGATAGTCATCCCCAACTCAGCCCTAATCGGAGCATGTCTGAACAAGGCTTTCTTTCAACTACTGCACTAAACTAATGACTAGAGATACTATAGAAACCGTTATTAGTATTTTTTTGGTCTTTCTAAAATTCATGTACAGTTCATGCCCATGGTTCCCAGGCCATTGCCCTTATGTTTTTGTTTTCGAGCCACGGTTTCTAGACTCCCAAACTCCGAACGCTATGCTGAATTTACCCAGAGAAAGAAATCCTATCACAAGCAAAGGAGGGCGAATGTCTCGCCTACAAAAGCTCCTCGCAAGTCCAGTCCTCATACCTAAAGCGCAATGATTAGAATGCTTCTACTTGGCTTCATGAAAAAAACTGAATGATCTTACCATCCGTCCGGCAGATACCGTCGCACAATGAGAGGGATCTTCTTCTGGTTCAATTCCTTCATAGCGATTTGAAGAGGGTCGGTTTCACCCTCAAGGTCAACGAGCACTGGAGCGTTCATACTGGAAAAGAAGAAAACACGAAAATGTTAGCCATCATGACATTCATAGCAGATCGTGTTCAAGCTTGGTTCGAATAATATCTCATTGAGACTGAACGTACCTAATCTGCAGAGCACGGGTACCAAGAACGCGAGCACGCTCATACTTGGTCAGGTACGGGGTGGTAGTGCGCTGGTCATTGGGGACCTTCTTCTCTCGCGCCTGTTCCATGACCTTGCCCGACTGCCCGGAATTGGGATCGCCTGATACAACAACATTCTCGCCGTTGACGCCGTTCTCGTAGGGGATTTCTCCGTCGTGGCCGCCCTCGAAATCATCTTCCACCAAGTCGCCGGGCTCATTCTCCTCGAATACCTCCTCATGAGGCTCGTAATCGAAGCTGGAAAGAATATCGCATGTCAAAAGGGCAATTCATTTTTTTTTCACGGGGAGCAGAGCTCCAGAGCTTGATTCCTCGAGCAGATCTTTGCGCCGAGATCTCCAGCCATATCAAAGGGATTCTTACGTTTCCTCATGGTCGTCACCGCCGTAATCAGACATGGTGGATAGTTGTAAAGAGAGTCGCCTGGGTAATTATGGAATGAGAAGCCCAACGCGCGGAATCAAAGTGACGAAGAATCGCGAAGCACGAAAAGACTGGGCGCTGCGGAAAATCTTCCTCCCACTCAAAATTGACGCTAGTCCGTCTTCGGCCTCACCGCCTTTAAATGCGGCAAAATCTATTTATTTCGTCAGCGATGTCAACTTTTTTTTTTGTGTCCAGGCACGCCTACTGCCTCAGTTGCTGTGGTTTTCCATGGCTTATTAAACCATAGCCATGAAGCGTAAAGCATCTTTAGAAGGCGGATCGCCTTTCAAGCGACAGCAAAAAGACTATCTGAATAATGATGGTAAGCCATTGACTTCGGCTCGGGGTTTTATCGATAGCTCGAACCCTTTCAGAAGGGCGACACTAATGATGATACACTAGATCCAATCTACCAAGAGCTCCATTCGGACGCCGAATACTCAGCACCAGGGACCCCGAGTTTGATCAGTGACGATCTGAATGAGACCCCGGCAACGCCATTCTCCACCACTTCCACTCGTTATCCGTCCGAACTTAAAACCCACTACTGTCCATTCGATGGATGCACAAAGGCCTTCAATCGACCAGCCCGGCTTCAAGAGCATATTCGTTCTCATAATAACGAACGTGTATTTCAATGCACTCACGAGGGGTGTGACAAGACCTTTTTGCGCGCCTCCCATCTGGCTCATCACGTCAAGAGCGCTCATACCGGGGTCCGAGATTATGTCTGTGACCGCCCCGGATGTGGAAAGAGTTTCGTGACAGGCTCACGACTTCGGCGTCACACTGCTGCACATGATGGCCGTGATAAATACCGCTGCACCGAATATCCTCCCTGCGAAGAGACCTTCCGGAAACACTCCACGCTACAGAAACACATAGTATGCGTTCATCTCAATCAAAAACCATTCCCCTGTACCCATGTGGATTCAAAGACGGGGCACCAATGCCAGATGGCCTTTGATACGGCAGGTCATTTGCGAGCCCACGAGAGCAGGGTACACACGGAGAAGCGATTTAGCTGTACGGAATGCTCCCAGAACCAGCAGGAATCAGCAGCAAACGGCAGCTCAGAGAATCCTGCTGAACCATCTGTCACATTTCCTACTTACGCTACTCTACAAGAACATATTCGAACGGTTCATCCACCTAAATGCCCTAAATGTCCGATCGTTTGTTCCACGTCGCGAGAACTTCGGCGTCACTTGGAGGTAGCCCACGGTGAGGTCAGCCTTGACGAAAGAAAAGTATTCAACTGTACCGAGCCGGGTTGCGATCGCTGTTTCACCAAGAAGGGTAACCTGACGGTCCACATCCGCACCGTTCATCAAGGAGAAAAACGATTCGGCTGTGGTGAAGTTGACCTATCTACCTCCAAAAAGGTTGCTGGTTGGGATGGTGTTGGCTGCGGGAAGCGATACGGTAGCAAGCTGGCTCTGGAAGAACATGTTCGCACTGCCCATTTGGGATATTTAAATGCCAAGGCTGAACGACGTCAGCGACTTGGATTGAACAGTCAGAAAGCCCAATCTGCTGGTATTTCCACATTAGCTGCATTGACTGGGCATGGCTATGCAGAGGAAACAGGGCGACACATCTCCTGCTTCTACACTTCGTGCGAACATCGATTTCACCGTGAGTATGATCTGTGGATACACATGTCTGCCAAGCATGGCTGCTCAGAAGACGAGATTCAAGGGCTGTTCATGCAGCGTGCTCTACTTGCAGATCAATATGGCTCTGGTGGTAATACGCTTGGCATTTACGGTCTTGAATTTGATACCGAAATTGCGTCTTTTCCCCACGAGGCAAATGCCGCCCAGAGCGCAATGTCTACTGAACCTGTTACCAACTCTGGGCATTTTGGCCCAGAATCCGATTTCATGATGCAAGATACTTTACCTGCCGATACGGGCAGAAACGTTGATCCTATGATACCCAGTCATGATGAGATGGCGTTGGTTGATCCTGTGCTCGCTTATCATCTGATGGAGCAGTAAGAGCTTTGACTTTTCTTTGACTTTTTTTGCTACAATTTCATCGATGTATAAGATGATGTCGATTGGATTGTGTAGTTTGAAATTTAGTACTATGGATATGTATTTAAGCTGGAGTCTAGGTCTTTCAATAACGAATTAATGAACATTCTACCCCCATTTTGAATAAGATAGGATTGGACTTGCTATTTATGTCTCAAGTTTCATGTCTCGTATTCTAGTCCAGGACAAAGCATTTGGTGGTGGGGTTGGGCCAGAGTAGATCTTGGAGAGTCTTGGGGTGTCTTGGAGGCTGTGTTGGCTAAGAAAATGCCAGAAAGTGTTTGCTGTTGGAGATGCAGCAATTGTTTACTCCCCACCGACAATATTTCCTGAAAACCAAACATACTACTAATGCATGTGGTCAGCTTCGATACATGCATTCTGCATATGGGATCCCTGCGATCCACAGTGTATTCCGGCAGTTCATCTGAAACGAATTGGGGGGCTGAGGTCCCTGTAGATCTGAGGATCCTGAGATCTTCATACTAGCATTAGTGTTCTCCAGAGTTCTCTATACAGGGAATGGGCATGGATCTAGCGTTCCTCGCCTGTGCCTTGTATGTTGGTTATTGTAATATAAAAACAACTATACCCCGTACTTCCTAATTTGTTAGTGCCTGTGTTAGCGATGTTATTATTAGGGTTCAACGTGAGACATGCGGAAGACCACAAGGACAAGGGTCCGGATCCTCGTCGCGGGTTAAAAGAAGGTCAGAGTGCGACCCACGGAGAGTCCGTGTCTCACCTTGAAAGGCGTGGGAGAAAAATCAAACCAAAAGAATGAAGGAAGCCTAAAAATAAGAAAAAGAAAAGGGTAATATTGTACCTGATGCAGACCATTTGGAATGGGCTGGCGGGAGGCCGCAAGGTGGCTAGGCCACATTCATTGGTGATGGAGAGAAAAAGCGAAGGGAACGTGCAGGGCATACATAACTAATTCTTCCGTCTTTTGAATGAATTCTGTCAATGCAGACCAATCAGACTTGGATTGTAAAATGGCCACATTGCCGAGTCAATAATGACCGACTTCATTGAATGCCAAGGCCCCACGGCGAGCGACCCCAAAGTGTAATAAAGTGCAATCAAGTGCAATCAAGGGACAATCCGGGCAAGTGAACGGCCAATGTGGCGTTGAAGAAATAATTCATCTTTCACCAGAATCAGCAATTAAAGAAGGGAGTGAAGTGGACTAAACTAGCAGATGTACAGGTGGAAACGTCCGAGTTGATGCCGCGCCAGGACGTTGCGCGTCCCTTCAAAAAAGGCGGCGGGAAACAGGAATTGCCCTAATTTCTCTTAGCGGCAGAGAGTGGCAGTGGCGAGTACCACCCAAGCCGACATAATTTACTCCTAGTGGCGGAGATGTAGGTGGATTTGGATGTCTTGTACAGAAAAGATGGAGAGAAGAGTAGACTTCAAATACTTTCAATGTTGGAGTTCTTTTGCGAGAAGGCGAATATGTATAGTTAAACTTGGCTAAGACATGCGCTGCTAAATTTGGTCGCAGGAGACTCTCCACCGCCGATCTCATGACGCAGTGGAAATAAGTGGGTATACAATAGTTAGTAGGGAGCAGTTAGACAGAACAGAGTAGTTAGACGAAGAACGGTTATATTATTTGTAAGTATATTAACATATTGGGTGAAGAGTGGGAGTGAATACAGCAGAGTATTTTATACTAGATACTATATGGTAGAGAGTTTAGTATGTACAATATCAATCAGATTGTACAGTATCAGCCTTGTCCTACAGTATGGTCATCCACATCTTTCTTACTCTCTCCAGATAAAATATAAAAAAAAAAAAAAAAAAAATTTGGAATCAGAAAAAAGAAAGAAAGAAACCCACTTTTCCCCCACGCTTTTTCTGCTTCTCCTTATTTTTTTTCTCTCCTTTCCATTCCCTTTTCTTTCTTTTCTATCGTGGCTTAACTTCCTCCCGTCTTTTTTGGGCGGCGAAACGTCATCCGCTCCAATTCCGCCTGAACCATTTTGCCTCCACGTTTTCTCTCCAACTCTGCTATACTCTCTCTTCTCCTCCCTTCTCCTCTGTCTTCCTGCCTATCTTTCCCTTCATGGATTAACCTCTCAATTTCCGTCTGTCTGGTTCACTTACCGTCGGCTCTTCCCTTTTCTCTCCTGGCTACAAAGAAGGCCGTGCGTTATCGTGGCTTTTTGGAACCTTCTCCAAGGTTACTCCCCCTCTCTTCCTAATCCACCCCCGGTTTTTTCTTGTCTTTCTTTCTTCCCGGGGACGTTTCACGACTCTTTCAGCTTCAGCTGAAGTCAGGATACCGACTGGACAGGTGATCAATCACCTGCCGACAACATGGGTCGTTCGCGTGGTATGTTGATCTCCCACGGGGGCTTCGGAACCTGCACAAACCACTTTATTAACCCTCCCTTGCGTCCACTCTAGTTCTCTCGTTTATATCTGCGTTTGGAGCCCCCAAGAATAATGAGTCCGGAAAGGATAGTCGTAAATCCTCTAGCAACGTGACGCCAGTCCAAACTCCGCCACGGTGGCAGACACCATCTCCAGACACTCCCTCCCCTCCCTCCGAACTGTCGCCGGTCAATGGTTCAACTCCAAGAGGTGAGGGAATTGGCTCGCGACCAGCTTCGATGATCTTTACTCGCAACCCGCCATATATGACCCAAACGGAGGATACCCCACCGGAGCTCTCGCCGATCTTCACCTATCTCAACATCCACACCAATAAGGTCTACCAGGAAGGATATTTTCTCAAATTAAATGACCAGGATAATCGTACGTGCTTTGAGGATGGTATGCGCAAGCTTGATTGACCCAGAGCTAATTGATTCCGCAGTCGGGCGACCATGCGCTGATCGCCAATGGATGGAGTGCTATGCGCAACTAGTTGGCACCGTTCTCTCTCTCTGGGAAGCTTCTGCGCTGGACGCAGCTGGCGGTGCGGATGTCCCCGCCACTTTTATTAATCTGGCTGATGCATCAATCAAAATGGTATGGGTTTTCACCCACAAACTCTCCTACTCTCTTGAGTGGTGCTTCTGCATCTTTAATCGACTTCTTGAATTCTCGTGCATAAGAACTAATGATCGACTGCAGATTGAAACATTGCCGATTCGCAACGGAGCGGTACCGCCGTTGAAGAATGTTCTAAGCCTATCTTCTGCCGGAAAAAACCGATATCTACTGCATTTCAACTCGTTCCATTCCATGACCCACTGGACCGCTGCTATCCGTCTTGCGATGTTTGAGCATACTTCCCTTTATGAAGCCTATACAGGCTCTCTCATTGCTGCCAAGGGCAAGACGCTTCCTGGAATACAGGGTATTTTGGCACCTTCTAAATTTCGCCATGAAGATTGGGCTCGTGTTAGATTCGGCGCAGGAACACCTTGGAGGCGCTGCTGGTTTGTTATCAATCCACCCGATGAGAAGGAGATCCAGAAAGCTCGCAAAGCGATGAAAAAGTCAGCCTACGATCGACTTTCGATACCTATAACCGGTAGCATCAGCTTCTATGAGACGAAGAAGACCAAAAAGGTCACCCCGATTGCGACAGTGACCCATGTTTATTCAGCATATGCAATTTACCCTCAATCCAAAGCCCTTATCGAGCAATCTACTTTGGTGAAAATGGAAGGTTTGGTGACTCTACATGCGGAGGGCAAGACTGCGGAGGGCATGGTGTTCGTGATGCCCGAGCTGCATGCTGCGGTTTCCGGACTCGAAATGATGCTCCGATTTCTCTTTCCGACGTTTGACACCTTCAATCTCTATGGGCGCCCTACTCGTCTAGTGGCAGACACCAACCATATCAAGAGCATCATGTTTGCGTTCCCTAAGGAACGGAGGTATGGCTACCTGGACGTCTTGGATATCGTGAATCTCCTTCAAATGCCAGACAGCATGAACTGGAATGACGCGCAGTGGAGAAGACAGCTGAAGGAGGCAACTCAAAATAGGATGTCTACTGGTCGGAGCCGAACCAACAGCGTCAATAGCTCTCGTCCTCGCTATCGCACTAGTATTTCTCGCCCTAGTGATACACAAATTGATTCCCCTCGTCGTGGATTTCCTGGTCCCGAATCCAGGCCTGAATTCAATCACTCGACTGATGCCGTTATTCCCGGAGGCCCTAAGAGCATTGAGCCTCTAGGCTATCATTCTCGTGTGATGTCGGATATAACTGGCATGCAAACTGACCGACGGCCTGGTCATGATACTACAATGGGAAGCTCCCCTGACTCATCCGCCCAAGATTTGGTACAGCGCGATAGAGCCCAAGCCCTCGCTGGGCCCATTGCTGAACACGGCTTTGAAGGCGAGAGACCGCCAAAGCAATCTGGACATGTTGGCCATTTTGCGGAACCTCCTCCGCGTACGCCGCCGTCCCCTGTCACTAACCCACCACAATTCTCCCATGGCCCGAGATCCATGCCTACAAACCGACCAGAGGCGACATATGCGCAGACTCAGGCGAACAACCGGATGTCGTATGCGACTCTTGATCAGTTGACTTCTGTTGGGGCGATGGCAAGTGTAGGCGGAGTTGCGGCTGCGTTGCGCAACCAAAATTCGAATTCCAGTATCGGTACCGATCGACAAGTTCAAGCTACGAGCCATCCGGTCCAAGATCAACATATACTTCCCGAAAGTGGACCGTTGGCGCACAATTCGAGCGAAGAAGGTCTTGGTCCCGCGCTTCCACTTCATCAAACTCAGGCCACAGCACAACGACCACAGACGTCTGGTTCTGATAGTACATCCTCACCCCGGCAGTCTCTACAGATAAATGCGGTCAAGTCTGTAAGACGCAAGCCTGTACCACAGCGGCAACCCATTGGCAGCGCACCTTTATCTCCAGATCCAGGGGAGCCGAGCTTCGATGATCTTCGTCACACCTTAGATGAGGATGCGTTGAATCGTATCGCACCCCACCTTCCATCGCCTGTCTCTCCAACCTATACCCAGGAGGAAAGCATGTACGATGATGCCTCTACGGTTTCGCCTGATTACGCAAGTACTCACGACTCTATCTATAGCAAGAAGTCGGTCAAGTCTAGCAAACCTCGAATGGGTGTAATGAAGACCGTGGGTGAGCCTGCGAAGCAAGATCTCGTCATCGGCGATGCTCGTTATGCGCCCGACAAACCTTCAGAGCCCAGTTTTGATATTCCGACTGTTGACTTCGGGCCAACAATGACTTATATGCCTACCACTGGACGCCCTAACACTGGGGATACTTTGAGAAAGGCCTCTCACCAGTCTGATGCCGAGCGATACCGACTTTCTGTCCCCACTAACCCGCTGGATCGTGGACATGTGCGATCTCCCAGTCAAGAGGATCATCACCGGCCAAGCGTTATGTGGCAGCCTGGGATGGCATCTGGTCGTCCCACAACACCCGGTGGAGGTCTAACCCCAGAGCAATTCGTGCAGCAGCGAGCTGTAGGAGCACCCAGCCCTCCGATACATAGCCATCATCGCTCTGCATCAAACAGCATCACACCACCCCCGCAGCGCCCAGTCTCTGGTGATTGGGCACAACAGGCCCGACCCAGCTCGCGTATGACAGGGTACCAGGATCCAAACTACCGCCCTTCCTCGCGTGGCGCGAGTACAATGATGGGATATGGTGATATGTCGAACCATCTGTCAGCCCGCGAGCAAGAACATGTTGCACGCATGACTGGTTCGTCTTTCTTCGACATGTCGAGCAACAACCAAAAGCCTCAGCCCCCCAGTGGCGGCGGTCTAGTCTCTTCAATCGACGCTCGTGAGCGTGAGAAGCGTGCGATGAAGGAGGGCTTGTCAAACCAGATGGTCCAACATGCTATCGCCCACCGCAATCAACAAATGATGCAGTATCAGCAGCCGCAGCCGCAGCCGCAGCCGCAATTTTCTCCCCAGCAGTATGCTTCACAGTACGCTGCATCTGCCTATCATCCTCAAGCTCATATACCGACTCGTCAGAGCGCTATGTATAACATGCCTGGGGCTAGCCAGACTTGGGATGCCCTTCACCAAGTGAGCCAGCCTAGCGAACCTCGCCGTCAATCCTGGTATGGGCAGCTTAATCCCGCACCACAGACACCTCCTAGTTACCAACAAAGCCAACACCATACGCAGCAAGGCAACTACTACAGCGGTATCAACACCATGCACCATTGAGACATGGAAGAACACTCTTTGATTTGATGATGAGATTGGCTTTAAACACTATCTTCATCATTTTTTGCTTTCCTATTTCTCCCCACTTTGATTCCCTAACAGACTAGACCTAGACTTTCACGTCTGATTGATATTCACTCATTGCCTTGAGCACCATGATTTCCTTTTCAACAACTGCATCAATATCTTTGCATCCTTCTTTCAGATTTGTTTTTCATTGTTTATTCCATCAACCTTTCATTGCACTGCGCATCAAAACGGAGTTGCAGATCGGCCTAGCATCTTGCGACGGCGTCATATGTATCTTGTTCGTCGGCATTCTATTCTGGGGGCTGCTTTTCTTTCATTTTGCTTCCATTTTGCTTCTACATCCACTTGAACGTCTATCTTACTGCGTCCTCTGAATGAGAGGTTACTTGTTTCACATATACCATGTACAGAGATTGTAACACTGCAGATAAACCGTGCTATAAATCTTGATGCTCGATTTTCTTTAACCTTGTTAAATTTCCCTTGTAACAGAGACAAATTAGAAGTAAATAATGATAGTCTAACTGCAGTCTTGGCAGACTGACTACGCAAGGGGCGATTGGGGTTGTTACCCCGCGCTTCAGCCTAGTATCAAGTGAATCAACTCGAATAGAATCAACCTAGAATTGTCAACTCTCAGAATGGCGCCAGAGGTTCAAACGGGGATATTTCAAACTTTGGAATTTGTTTCAGAGACGGAGATTGTTATTCGAGATCAAATATATGGGGAGCACAGGATCACCGAACCCGTGCTTATTCATTTACTACAAAGCCCTGAGCTGTCGCGTCTCAAAGGCATCTGTCAACATGGAATCACTACGTTCCTTGGATTCGGACCCAAGGTCACCCGCTTCGAACACTCAGTGGGTGCATTTATCTTAGTACGCAAAGTCGGAGCCAGTGTCGAAGAACAGATTGCTGCTCTTCTCCATGATATCAGCCATACTAGCCTCAGTCACGTCGTCGATGATGCCTTATCCCAGCCCGGAGAGGGCAGTTACCACGAAGTCCACAAGGCTCGCTTCTTGAAAACAACAAAATTACCTCAAGCCCTCACTGAGTATGGTTTCGGGGATCTCAAAGCCCTGGAAGAAGAATTATTCCCACTGGTCGAAATGCCATCGCCTCACCTATGCGCTGATCGATTGGACTATGCGCTGCGAGACGCACTAGCTTTCGAAAAACTTAGTCTTGAACAAGTACAAGATATTTTTCAGTGCCTTACTTCATTCCCATCAGCTTCATCTCAAGATCGTATTCTAGTCCTCAAAAGTCCCCATCAGGCATTAATTCTCGCTCGGGGATACCAAGCCACAGATCGAGATGTATGGTCAAATCGAGCACAGGCCGATCTGTACAAAAGAACTGGCTCAATTATCCGGGAATCAGTTCATTCCGGCCGTGTGGCAGAAGACACACTTTGGTCCTTATCCGATGAAGATTTCTGGGCACTATTGCGCGAAAGGGCAACGCCAGAACTTCTAATTGAGATGGACCAGCTTGAGAATGGTGGTCTTCCAAATGAGGAAAATCTACGTCTTCCCCGAGATGCGAAGATTCGAACAATAGATCCAGATGTTTGGCAGAGTGGGCAGAATCGGGCTTTGCCTCTGTCGGTCATTTCTCCCGATTGGGGGTTAGAACGCCAGGAGTATATTCGAACTAGGGAGTTGACGCGGGAATAGAGATTTGCATGATTAAATAAAATGGCGTTTTCTATCATACACAAGTGTCTTTCCAAAGCACTTCATACTGGGTATGTGGATTAGCAATTATACTACTACTAATATGAACTTTTCTATGATGAGAGCTACTGGGTATTGACATAGAGGAACATTGGAGAATCATAGTAGTATTCGCTTTACAGAGCAGTAACGCCTGATAGTACAGAATACAGACTTGAATATGATCAACACAAATAAGCATAGTAATCAATGTATAGAGGTATCCAAAAAACGCCACTAGTGCCCACAATCTGCTGTCCTCAATGCATTCTCTGGTGGGTATGCAACTTCTTCAGATGTGTTTTAAATATCAAACATAGTTTAGTTTAGTTTGAATGTAACTTCTTGATCCGCATGCTGCCCTCATATAGGCCCCGATCCAGAGCCGCTGCCACTGTCAGGGTACCTCCGATGATGGCACAAACACCGGTCAAGAAGCCAGTGAAAGTCTTGGGTCTGGTCTCACGGTTGATGACCTTCATGGGAGAAATGTCATAGTTGAAGAAAACACCCGGGATACCTCCAGCGGCATGCATACGCTCCTTGTGGCCCTCAGCAGCATCATCACCACCGAAGAGCGAACGCTTGTGTGAAGTAACGGAGTACTGGTGGGCCTCAATACTTCCCTGGGCACCGTAGGCCAGACCATGCGAGCCAAGGGGAGCCTTATCGTACGCGCTGTGGATTGCAGATGAGAAAAGAGGATCCCATCCCAGCGGCAAGTATGAGGTCGATACGACCTTGATGAAATACATGAAGTTGAATTTAGGCTCATTAGTGGCCTGCTGAGTGTCATCAAGTGGGTTAGTGTGGTGGTGATCTGTCCACTGCCATCGGCCAGCAAGCTCTGCGGGGAGCGATGGCCCAAATCGCAGCTCGTGGATCTCGTGGGTCATAGTATGCTGCTCATCGGGTGGAGTGCCAGGCACATCATATTGGTTCAGGTCATGGGCATGCATGTTCTGGTTGGTGAAGCTACGGCCCGGTGCAATATGGAAATTGCCCACAACTTTGTTGACTCGAAGCACACCTTCAATTCGGCAACCCTCGCGGTGCATTGCCTTGAGCTTCTCTCCATACCCTTCGCGCTCGCACTGCTCAACATTTTCCCCAACGCCGAAGGCCCACGTCTTTGACGCATATGCTTCACGGACCTCATCGCAAGTACTGCAGCAGCCGGGTTTGATTGCGTTCTCTGGCGGCGTGGCGCCGTAGCACTCACCACAGTAGTCTGGGGCGAGATGTGCGGCCGCATCTGCAGGAGAGTGCCTAGACAACAAGGAGAATAGAATCAGCTCATGTCCTGGCTAGCGTTAAGGATACCCTCAAGCACACTTGCAGGTTAGACTTACAAATCAAGAGATTGAACATCAATGACACGGCCACCTTCTGCAGGTGGGGACAGTCGAACCTTGTTTACACCATGCGCAACGCCTGTTTGTAGTTCACCCGAGACGTCCATGACATCTAGGGTTAGAAGTTCACATGGTAACCGCGGGAAGGTCATATTCAAATGGATTTCCATTCTTTCACCTGTTTTAGATGAGGTTTAGGTAAGACAAACAACGCACATTTCTCACTTATGTCGGATAATCACTTACCTCTGGACTTATCAACGACAAGCTCAGGCTGCACCACAATTCGTCGATAGTCTGCCCATTCTCCCCATACTAGCCAGAGGACTACCAGAAGCGATGCGATGGTAATAATACCTCCGGAGTTCGTGCGAATGCGCGCATCTTCGACCGTCTTAGCGAAAGCGTCGAGTCTCGTAAATCGCGATTTTGCGGGCATTTTTGCCAATCAATTGCAGACCATAAGGTGTGCCAATGTACAGGCGAGTAGGTCGAACAGCTTCAGCGGCGTGGACAGCGTAGATGTCTTAAGTTCGGGGTGGGGACGTTAGCAAAGGTCGAAAAGCACGCGCACGATCAGCTCGGGACAAACAAGGAGGTGTAAATCATGCGATTCAGAGCAATGATCAAACAATGTAAGCTTGGTTGAAGCGACTCACTAGAAATTGTGAATATAAATCAATTGCAGGTGCAATCCGAGGTCCAACAGCCGTGGAGGAGGGCTGGTGCAACTTGGCCTGATGGAAGTATAGCCGCGCCGTAACCCGATAAAGACAAGGCGGAGTGGCAGCTTCTGATTGGAGGAAAGGCTGACTCATGCATATGGTCACATGATGTAGTTCACCGCTTCACGTGACCAGTGCGTCACTTACGAAAAAAAGGCAGTCGTCGCTGCTGAACGAGCAAAAACTCCGTGGCGGGAATCGCTGCCTAATTCTTTCCCTTTCAAAAGTCACTTCATACGCTTCTTTGTCTCTCGATTCTTCGTTGTTGTTCTACCTGCTTTGACTGTGTTTCTTCCTTTCTAAGCCCCGTGAATGCGAAAATCACCACCCCACTCGATTTAAGGTCGTTGCGCAACGCGCATTCGTCTACTCAGGCCAACCTCTTCTCTTATCTACTTCTCTCGCTGATTGCCGACTCTCGCTGATACCCTCTATTAATCGCGACGTTGGATTGGCTCGTTTCAACACCATGAAGACCATGAAATCTCGTCGCCCGGCCGGCGCATCCAGCGGCGGTATTCGCAAGCGGGGCCCAACACGCACCGATCGAGATGGTGATATGGACATGGACGGTAGTTCGCGCGGTGGAAAACGAGGCCGTGGAGACTCCAGTCGTCGAGGTGCAGCTGGAGGACGGTCTTCCGGAGGAAGACAAGGTCAAACGCGTGACAGAACTCTGGCCATTCAACAAGCTATCGCGGACAACAACAAGGACTCCAGTCAGGCCAATGTTCGACAAGGCAAGGGCGGCAAAGGAAACAGCACTCAAATCAGCATCACCGGTTGGAAAAATAGCAACGCATCCTCCAAACGCGATGGTGGTATCGAGAACCTCATCTCCTTCATCGAACGAAAATTGAACGCAGCACCAAAAGGATCTCGCTTCAGAATTACGAAGGTAAGTCTTACGACATCATGGTTTGCCAAACCACAAATTTTCGACTGTAGCCTTGCTACTCCGATTGTGTCTGGGTTACTCCCGAAAGGCCCGACTAGCGCTCTTGCTTCGCAACGGTCGACAATGCCCAAGTTACTCAGATCTGTTTTCTTGATTTTCGCTTCGCTTGCCATGCCATTTCAAATTATCTTATCCTTTTCTGACCTTCAATTAGTCGCGAGTTGAAGGCGATATCCTCGTGGTTTCCGTCCACCCAGAATGGACAGACCGTCTACTTCAACTCAATGGCAAACTCTTTGCAGGTGTCAACATCACCGTCGAACTTTACGACTCCTCGACCGCAGTACTTGGTCACCAGCTGGCTAGCTCCGGTGGTAACTCCACAGCTGATACAAAATCCAAAATCACCTCGATTTTGGCCAAACGCTACAATTCTTCCGCGAAGCTACTCGATTTATCAAAACTTGTCGACGACACCGATCTCCAAGCCATGGGAATTTTCAACAGCACCTCAACCCAGTCAAAATTCTTCCCTGCCATGATGAAAGTCTGGGAAATGCAATTCACCAGCTCGACCGAGCGACGAGAAGCAGTGGAGAGTGTCAGTCTGGCCCAAAATCAACTTGCCAATGTCACAGTCGTCACGAGCATGGCTCAGACATTTCCCGATATCAAAAACTTGGATCTCTCGAACAATAACTTCAAGGACACGCAATCAATAATCGCGTGGCGATGGAAATTCCGCAATCTTGAGTTCCTTGATCTCACTGGCAACGACATCAGTTCAAAACCAGAGTTCAAGGATACCATGCTTAAATGGTACCCAAAACTGCAGACTTTGAACAATGTCCAAGTCCGAACTGCAGAAGAAATTGCTGCAAAGAAGAAGACACCAATTCCTATCCAGGCACCCTTCTTCCACGACGATTCTCAAATTGCCGAAAACTTCATCCGAGCATTTTTCGCTAGCTACGACAATGATCGGAACACTCTTATCAGCAACTTCTACGATGAAAGCTCCCAATTCTCTCTAAACATCAACACCTCGGCTCCTAAGGTACAACAAACTGAAACCGCGGGCTGGGATTCCTATATCAAAAAGAGCAGGAACCTATCCAAAATCACGCACCTGACTGCTAGAATGACTCGCGGTTTCAAGGGTCCTCAGAAGATTGCTGAGATGTGGAACAGTCTTCCTCAGACACGACATCCCGAACTGGATGCCCACCCGGAACAGTACCTGATTGAATGCCATCAACTTCCCGGTCTGCCCGATCCAACGGGCCAGAGCCCTACTGGAGTCGGCGGCCTCATCATTGAGGTGCACGGAAAGTTTGATGAAAATGTTGATGGCAAGATCGAGACCCGCAGTTTCGACAGGTCCTTCATTATCGGCCCAGGAAATGGTCCTGGTGGAATTCGCGTCCTGAACGACATCATGTGCGCTCGTGCATATGGTGGTCACGAGGCATGGAGCCCTGAAAGCCAACCCATCCCTCAAGCTCAAGCCGGAGCTCCCATGCCCACTACCGCCCCAGCACCACCTACAACAGGGGCATTGCCCGGATTCCCCGAAGGATACGGAGCCCCTGCACCTGGAAAATCCGAAACGCAGGTTCAACAGGAGCAGCTTGTTGCTCAAATAAGTGCAAAGTCCGGCATGACTCTCCAATACTCGGAGATGGCCCTATCTGGCAATGGCTGGAATCTTGACGCGGCCTGGAAAAACTTCGAAGAGCTCAAGGTAAGCAAAACAAATTAGTGATGAACTATGCACCGCAAAAGCTGTCTATATGCTGACTTTTATGTTTCCAGGCTCAGGGGGCGTTGCCCGCAAATGCTTTCCTTAATGGGGCGTAAACGAAGTCTCCTTTAAGCAAATATGCTCAAGGATAAAAACAACCCCACCAAAAAAAAGAAATACCATCATTTCTCGCTAGCTTCCGCTGTTTGCACATATCTTCAATTCTGAGTTCGTCGATTACTGTATTAGGATTGCAGGACATCGGACGCCGGGCGCCGCTAGTTGAGTATGACGCATCCGAAATGGCTTTCAGCAATATTGCATGGCTCAGGCGAAAATAATAGTTTAGGGGCTTGCTCCTTTGTATTTTAGAAAGTTACCTTATAACTGGCCCAGATCAAATCTTAAGACATCACGCTCACCTGATATTTTTCAATTCAAAACATTGTAATATATCAATCACTTCAAATTATAGAATAATTGCATACATCACTGCTGTAGATATGTAAATTAATTAACTACATAATGTATGTACTAACTATGTAGTACAGACCAGCTTATTTACTTGCGCGGGTAGTTGCGTAAGACGCCAAGCGGCTCAGGTGGCCTCCTCCGACTTGCGCCCGCGCCAATTCAACTTGGCCATTTTGGTTTCCCATCTCTCCCTCAAAGACCTCCGGGAATTCTGCATTGGCCCGGCGCAACTTTGTTTTGTTGCTGGGAGCAGAATGTTCTTGATGAGCTAATGGAATGGCTGCAATCACTTCCCCAAATACCGGCCATATGTCTCCGAACGAGGAGCCAACCCTCGATGCCTTGGATGCAGGTATGGGGGGTCACAATTTCCATAATACTACGCACGCCCAGGGAAGCTGACTTAAACCTCTTCTAGCTGACTACGACCCGGTCGATCATCTGAATGCCATTTTCTCACACCCTTCCACCCTTTCCTCTGTCTCTCAGATCTCCGACGCTCTCCGTACCTACGAAGATGAATTGGACTACGACATCGGTACCCTCGTGGAGGAGCAGGTCACCTCTAATGCCGAGAGCGTCGAGCGTATACAAACTGCTAAGGCCGACCTGTCGGAGCTATTCAAGAAAATCGATGATGTCCGTGACCGCGCAATGAAGACCGAGCAAGCCATTACAGATATGACCGCCGACATCAAGCAATTGGACAATGCGAAAAAGAATCTCACGCTGTCTATGACAGCGCTTAAACGCCTGCAGATGCTGACTACTGCGTATGATCAGCTTCAGGCCCTTAGCCGCACGCGACAGTATCGGGATTGCGCACAGCTCCTGCAGGCGGTGATCCAGCTGATGGCCCATTTCAAGTCATACCGGTCGATTGACCAAATCGCGATTCTGAGTCGAAATGTGGCGGATATCCAGCGGGATCTCCTGGAACAAGTCTGCGAGGATTTTGAGATGGCCTTTGCGAAGGGAGAGGTGACCCAGCGGAAAGTCACGCTTTCAGAGGCATGTTTAGTCGTGGATGCATTGGGCGAACATGCTCGCTCTCGACTTGTTACTTGGTATTGCAATACTCAGTTGCGGGAATACCGCCAAGTCTTCCGCAATAACGAAGAGGCTGGGTCTCTGGATAATATTTCTCGACGATACTCGTGGTTCCGGCGTATTTTGAAGATCTACGACGAGGAGAACGCCGCCATCTTCCCAGCCTCGTGGCGTGTAAATGAAATACTGGCTAATGTATTCTGTGAAGGAACTCGGGATGACTATAAGGGCATTCTGTCGCGGTCTGTCCGTAGTGGGCAAACGATCGACGTCAATCTGTTGCTGTCTTGTCTGCAGGAAACGCTGGATTTTGAGCAATCTCTGGAGCGTCGCTTTGCACCTCCGCGGCCATCTGCTGATACCTTCACCTCCACTGAGGTTCCGGCATTTAGTCAGTCGATATCCGAGGCATTCGAGCCGTATTTGAGTGTATGGGTGGAAGCACAAGACAAGCAGCTGGCTGCGTTACTACCTAAATACCGACAACAGCCCCTGAAAGCTCCGGACGAGGAGTTCAATTCCCATACCGTGATTTCGTCGTCTACTGAGTTATTTACATTCTATCGACACTCCCTACAGCAATGCGCCAAACTTTCCACTGGTGGAAGTCTTGCCGATCTTGCAAAGGTTTTTGCGAAATATCTGGATCAGTATGCACAGCAGGTTCTTCTCAACTATATAAGTGAACGACCATCTGGTCATACGCCATCAAAAGTGCCATCGATAGAAGACTTGGTTGCCGTTCTCAACACAGCTGATTACTGCTACTCCACTTGCACTCAGTTGGAAGAAAAGATCAAGGGTCGACTTGATGAGACTCTCAAGGAATCAGTTGACCTGCAAAGCCAAGCTGATTCGTTCATGGGTATTGCGTCTGCGGCTGTACGAGGGCTTGTCAAACAAGTGGAGGTAGATCTGGAACCGTGCTGGCGGGAAATGCGCAACACTCCTTGGAGCAAGATTGAAGCTGTCAGTGATCAAAGCTCCTATGTTGGAGAGATGCTCTCGCAAACAAAGGAAAAGGCATCACAGATCCTTGAATTGCTTCACAAGCAGCAATATGCCCGAGCGTTCTCTGATCATCTGGTGGAATTGATGTCTAGTTTGTTTATCAGCAACGTTTTCCAGTGCAAACCTGTTTCTGAAACTGGTGCTGAACAGGTATTATCCTACACTGTCCGATGAATTGACGTGAAATTCAGCTCATAAAGCTCACATGTTCTTAGATGCTCCTTGACTCCTATACTCTAAAGAGTGGCTTGTCTTCTCTCCTTCCTGCTCCTGCTCCTGCGGGTTTTGTCAAACGCGTGAACAGTAGCTTTTTCAAGATCGAAACACTCCTCAAAACTCTGCAAGTTCGACCCTCCCCGCCCGAGGCTCTTGTTCAGGCATATCTTATTCATATTGCGGATTCAAACAACAACAACTTCCGCAAAATCCTCGACCTTAAAGGCATTCGTAGTCGCCAGGAACAGAATCACCTAGTGGAGCTCTTCCAACTTCACCGTGCATCAGACCGCTATGCTTCGAGCCTTCAACAGAACAACCCCATTCTTGCAGCTCTGCAAGCTCCTGCGGCCACAACAGGTGGCTCAGTCTCACAAGGCCTCGGCTTAGGTGGCACTCCGTCTATGCCATCCCGTTTTGACGCTACGATGCTCGGCTCCGCCATTATATCAGCAGCAAAAGACGGTGTCGATCGCTTTGGAAACCCCAGCTTAAGTACCGGAATTTCCGGCGGAACTGCTTCGAACTCCGGTATGGGCGGTACATCCGGAGCTTCATCTCCTGCCCTGCCTTTATCAAATCAGCAGAGTGGTCATGCTCACACCCCGTCTGAGTCCACGGCTGCGGGGAACCTCAACGAGAACCTCAAAAATATTGGCAAATTCTTCCGCCGTGATCTGGGAGGCTTTGGCTCTCGCTTTGGTCGTGGCTCCGATGATGTATAGCTTTGACGCGAAGTTTCTTCCGCCGAAAAGGCCCTTGTTAAACTCTTTTCCTGGCCTGTAATAAATTATCTTCATTTCTTTCCATACTGATCGCATTGTGAGGATCTTGAGCTGAGTAGCTCTCTCAATGGATCGTAATGAGATGTGTATCTCTCAATGCGATCCAATAGACTACTTTATTCAACTACTCGTACCATTCTTTACAACTTATCACTTGTTACCTCTGGCCATGGAATGATACAGTACGACCGTAGAATTCCGGCATCCTACATTTGTTAATTTGCCAAGATTCATTGCTCTGGAATCAGGATTCTAGCCTTAGAATGTGATTTTTGATTGGCAAAAGACATTAACACTTCTTACTACGTATGGTGTACTATGAACATAACAAGTAGTGAGGCTCTGAACAGGTGAATATCCAAGTGGGTACTCAGTTAGGGCTTGGCGAACTGGTGACCATCCAAGACGGCCTCTTACTGGTCAGTCCTTTTGTCGGCTGTTGCATCCGCTCCGGGCAAGGCCTACCAGCTCAGGTTGACAAAGAACGCAGTAGTTCTTTTGTGGTATACTTCAATTCCTTTGACTATGGCTTCCATTCGAATATGAAGTCCAAGTTCAGAACATAACAAAGTTAGGAGAAAAATGGGTCCCAATGAGTCTAGACTTTACGCAGAGCAGACCCGCTGTCACGAGCAGTATCTGATAAAGTTGCGTCCTTTGTCCCTAGAGCAAGGATCGGCCTCGGTTACTTGCCGGGCCATCTAGATCTTCACGTCTTAAACCTAAGCCTATTGGCAGATGATATTCCTTGTGAAGTCGGTAGGCTGTAGGTAGTCTTCTCGCACGAGGTTCTACGGCACGGCTTGGCTTGGGCAAATGCAGACATCTGCTACGTCATCCCCGACTTGGAGAAAGAGAATTCTGCCCTGATGAGAGAAACTCGGAGAAAATTAGGTACTCAAATCCCTCGCCCACGTTCCGAGTGACAGTGAACAGGCACTGAGTTTCGTGGCTGGCCGGAGCAGGGGAACCAACCTCTCAGCGCCTCTCGTTCGAGGACTCAACCGCTGTACCTTTTGATTTGTAAACTTTGAGAAGAAAATTTAAGTTCAGGAAAAAAAAATCTTTATCCAATACTGATCAGGGAATGGTAACTTCCTCTCAAGTTGAGTTTGATCTGGTTATTGAGGTTATCGAGATGTCAAAGGAAGAATAATGGGCTACTGGCGATTCGGAGACAAGGAAACTTCTACAATCCCAGATCCCTTATTGCAATCCATCATTGTAGATCCTTTAGACTAAATTTAAGTACTCTGTCTAGGCCCAGACCTTCAAATTGAGGGCTTGGCTCCCCGTGGAGGCGGCCTGCTAAGGTGGCTCCTAAACCCACGCCTTCTAGCAAATTCTTAAACTGGCCACCCGCCAAGAGACAGTGACATAGAAATGGCATGATAATTTTCACAACCTCTTGGCATCTACAATCCAGACCGGTGGCAAGTGAAGAGCCGCGTGGCCAGGTTTCTTGGGAAAGAAACCGATGTCGGAACTTAGAATCGGTAGCGAGCCTGAATGGCATGACGAAAAGTCGGCCAACTTTCCAAATCCGGACCCCAGGGAAAATAGATTTACCTAAACTACCGAGAGTCTTCCCTTGGGAATTGTACCTGGGAGTTAGGATGTTCGGTTCGAGTCTCACAAACTCTTTCCTGGCCACGAGTTTGGAGTCATGGCTTGGAGACGGAAGCACAGTCATTCGCGTTGGCCACAAGGAACAAAACTTTGAATATGATCTGATGTCAAGGCCCACATATAACCGGCCACTTCTGGGGGATCGACGAACGGCAGCTCGTGCCAGAAAAGTGACAGCTAGGGTTGAGAATATAGAAAACTTTATATGAGGCTTTCCATTTCCGGCGATGGCAACAAAGTTCGAGACCGTTCAGGAAAAATCACTCCACTCACGACAGATTCATTGGCTAACCCCATGATTTCTGGAACCTTTGAGGTCAGTTTGGAAGGTTAGAGTCTCGTGGCTTGCCACGTCTCCAACTGGCCCAGGAACAATATATAAGGCTGCTTCGTTCTCGAGGATGAACTTCTTTTTTTTTTCTATCAAACACTACAATCTTTGAGACTTCAGTCGTTCTCTCACTTTCTCTTCTTTGCTTTTTGCTTTTAGAATCTGATTCAATCTCTTATCAGATTCCAAACAACACTCTCTTCACTGTCTTTTGATCAGAAATCAATCTTTTCATCACAGTCCTTTTTGACACTTCTTTTTTGTCAACACAACCAATACATTCAAAATGATCTTCTCCAACGTTGTCATCTCCAGCATCCTGGCTGCCGCTGCCACTGCTCTTCCTCACAGCATCCGCGACGACTCTTCCGGCGGTGGTAATGTCCAAATCGTGAACAACTTGGGCACCGACGTCTACCTCTGGTCCACCTCTGCTCAGTCCGGTGATATGGAGACCCTCTCCTCTGGCGGCGGCACTTACAGCGAGAAGTGGCAGACCAACCCCAACGGTGGTGGTATCTCCATCAAGATGTCCACCTCTCAGGAACGTGACAGCGTCCTCCAATTCGAGTACACTCTGGACTCGGACAAGCTCTTCTGGGACCTTTCTTCCATCGACATGGACGCTTCTTCTGAATTCGTCAAGCACGGTTTTGCCGCTGTCCCCAGCGACTCCAGCTGCGATACTGCTACTTGTGAGCCTGGCGACTCCAACTGCGCCCAGGCTTACCAGCACCCCGATGATGTCAACACCCTTTCTTGCACGACTGGTGCTCAATACGTCCTGACTCTGGGTTAAGAGCCTTCTTTCCATTTATATGATGAAGAAAAATACCACTCTTTTACGCTCTTTCTATTTCATTTCCATTTTCTCATGAGCCGTTCTACATCCCGTGGCTGATCACCTTCGGGAATCATTTTATGACCCAAAATGTTTGATACACCTTTCATATAGACATAGATATAGACATAGACAATTACTACACAGGAAATTCATAACTGTGAAACACATCTTTAGTCTTGAATCTTCGAAAATTTCTCCTCTCTAAAGTAACCTATTTACCACACATGCAAGGCTGCTCCCTCATTCAGATTTGAGAAGCAAAAAATCAAGAACAAGGAAAGTATCTTAATCAATCCAGACACTCCTAGGGTTCATGCTTGCAGGAGAAAGGCAATATTGTAGATAGGTATGTTCATTTTGAAGGCTACCTTGGCTAGCCCTCTATTATTCAACGAGCAGCCCGGCACCTCGCCAGTTCATCTTATCTTCGAAAGTTCGGTGGCCATGTAATATTCAACACCCCTCAAATAAACCTATCAACGCTTAGTCCTTATAAAATCCACATTACTCAACTTCTGTCTTCATAATTAACGATATTCCACACACCAAAGCAGCGTGCGGTGGATTACTCGCCGACCTTGCGACACCTAAGGAATAGCATAGCATATTCTGGAAAAGGGGCTTAAGAACAGAGAAAGGAGAAGAAAGAAGGGAAGATATCCAAGAAAATCAGAAAGAAATATCGAATTGGAGAAAAAGAGGGCATATGGGTGGTAGATAGAAATAAAGATCAAAAAAAAAGAAAGGATGCGATAGCATGTCCTGGTTTCGATCCAGGGTCCTCCGGGTTATGAGCCCCTGATGTTGATGTTAGTTGAAATGTTCCAAGACATGATTTTATGAGATCATGTGACTTACGGCGCTCTTCCCCTGAGCTAACATGCTGGGATGGATGAGTTGATTCACCAAATTTGACAATATGAATCTATGTAGTTAAGGCCTCACTAGATGCACGCTTGCAAACTAAGTTTCGAACAGACCACCACAAATAGCCGCGCGCTCTTTCCCTGGAGTAACATACAGTGTTGTAACATTAATTTCTTTCGACGCTTCTTTCGACATTTCTTTCTACGTTTCTTTCTATCACTTCCGAACCTTCGAAATGATGGTAGAAACGAGAGGCGGTAGGCCAAAGCGGTCAGGAGGTCGTCTCAAACTTATGTTACACCACTGTACTTAGATGGGTGGATCACTTCTTCAAACTTGACGTTATGAGCCTGCTTGAGAATTCCAATGATTGTTGACTTATCTGTCATCTTCAATCTTTTCTTTCCACTGCTCTCACGACTAATTTATCTGCAAGATTCCACTCCAGTATTTCAGCACTAATTCAACATATCTCTTTGTAAAGTAAGTCGAGATCTGCTAACTTGGTTTTTCTGTGATGAGTTTCCAGCTAATACCAAACATAAATATATCCCCTAGTCTGTCTCCATGGACACCACTAGTTGGGCATGACGCATCATGCATCCGATATGGCTTGTATCAATATTGCATGGCTCATGCGAAAATACTGGCTCAAGGGGTATCGACAGATAGTCCGGTCAACACGCGATCCCGATTATGTTCTCAAAATACCCTCGTCCATTGTACATACCGCAGTGAACCCTAAGATTAGCACGGATCTTTGGAGATTCCAAGTGGTGTCCGGTATGAAATTCTATTTCTGGTTCAAGCTGCTTTTGCATAAAGACACCTCCTTGATTAAATATAACAACAAGAGTCTGGAACCTGCCAGTCAGATTGGTATCTTACAGTTTCCAACCCGAATTGGATAATTTCCAGCATATCATGCTTGAAACGTCTAAACATAACTTATACCTTTCTTTCTGTCCCGCGATTGTTGTTTAGTGATCAATGCAGAGAGTGTCCTCTGCATGAAATAAAGTATCCTGGGCAGTGGGTTGTGAAGAGCTGCTCTTATCATCCTGCGGCCGTATCCGCTGAGGGAGCTCTACAGTTCCTGATTTCGTCTTTGAAAATCCCAAAAACCAACACCAAGAGGTCGAGAATTAACCGACGTCCTCGTCAAGTCTATCGGCGAGATCTGAGACAATGATCCATGTTTCTCGAGTATTTTTCCTGAACATTTTGCCTTTGCTGTGCCTTACGATTCCTCTATTTCTAGCTCAGCTCCGGCTGCTAACCAAAGTGCAAAGTCAAAAGAAACTCACTCTCCTTGTCCTTTTCGATTTTTCTTACCCGGCTCTATTGGTTCGTCCCCTTTTGTTGATATCCTCAAGACCTCGCATTCCAATATACGAAAGACCGAACACGTTTACTTTGCTTGACCTGCTCCAAAACGCGCAAGAACAGAAACATGTCTTCCATTCCTCCGTGATGCCGACTACTACTTCTCAAAGCCGAGCTTCTTCTGATCTGATACACTTGCCGACTTCGACGCCTTCGAAACGGCCATTTCTACCGAATATCGATCGACTTATCTGTGACCGAATACAACAGATCACCGTTTTTGCAGTTGCTGTGCAAGGATATCACGACACAATGACTGGACATTCGGAGTCAGCAAAAATATCTTCCCCACGATGGTGCTTTTGCTCATTTCATCAGCTGCGGGTTAGCTGTCTGGTTTCATTCTCTTTTACATACCCACACATATACCGATGCAGGTGGCTATGTCGATGCTGGTGGCTACGTGTGATTAGCGTGCGCTGGTCAAGGACGACAGAAACTGGCACGCAAAGAAAGGGAGAGCGAGGGCCAACGAGGGCCAATAGTCTGGTGCGAACGTTTTGATCTGGGTAGGGGAAGATCGATAATTTTCTCAATTCTAGATTTATAATGATCAAGAATAACAGAAGTTCATATACTAAGGGGCGGGGAAGATAAACCCGACGTCACGAAGAGAATCGCCCTGAACTATATTTGGGTAGTTGTCGCGGGAGATAATATGAAACCAATCCACTCAAATCCCTTGCCACAGTCGAATTCTCCAAATGGACGGTCACCAACTGGAATTTATCGATATTCTCTGAAGCTGCAGAGGAAATTGTGGTTTCAGTCCGTATACATTCAATTTAGAGAATATTAGGGCCGCAATGGACATCGGATGCCGGAGGCCGCCAGTTGAGTATGACGCATCTGAAATGGACGCTGCGTCCACCCCTCTCCTTCGCATCTCCGGCTCCCTCAAATCACCGGGGCCTTTGATGACGACGGTGGTGACATTTCTGTTACCCAGGAGGGCAGGATTTTTTGGCGGAGTCCATCTGGCCGATCATGTGCAGAACAACCCCGAACGGCTCTTCATCAACTTCGTGAAGAGCCAACATCAATCAAGCTACTTTCTGAAGTGGGAAACACAAAACATCAGTTTTATTGGTATATTTTGGTAGTAAAATGGGAAGAACCCTAATCCTCGAGCTGACATGGATGTCAGCTCTATAAATCGGCATACATCAGCAGGGTACCTACCCCGATATATACTACGTTAGGGAGCGTAGTATCTTTGCGAATGACAGTCAACTGCAAAGATTATACTTCTCTCCTGTCTACTACCGGTGGGAAACCCACAGTAACATCTACGAACTTAAGAAATACTGAGTGAGTCCAACTTAAAATGGAGAAATGAGTCTAGAAATGATCCTATTCACTGGACACCGGTAAAAGTCGGAATCCAAAGCAATGTAGCAGTGCATGATAATGGCATCACGGATGGTAGATATAACCCAACCGAAGAGTAAACAAGGAAATTAGAAGAAACATGAGCACGCAAAGTAAAAACGACGGACCATGGAGCAACCCATGCAGAGGGCCGACGATACAAAGTCATTGCAGAGAGGTCATGATAACAGGCGCCAGATGGAAGAAAGGAAAGTTTTCGAGTCACTTTTGGTTCGCTCCCTAGAGGTGAAAAGAAGAGAATATACGAATCCACACATGCACACGCTTAGCTCTGCTGCTGCTTCCAGCGCGGCACCCACTTGCCACCACTGCCGCTAGGCTTCTCCTCAGCAGGAGCAGCTGCTGGAGCAGCGGGCTCACGACGAGTCCAACGGTCACCAGAAGGTCCATTCTCACGAGGAGGAGCGGAGCCAGAGCCACCACCAGCATTGCGCAGGTGGGGAGGAACGTATCCGCCACGGCGAGGGGCCTCCTCCCGAGCGGCCTCGGGGGCAGCGGCCGGGGCCTCGCCAGAGCTCTCCTTGGCAGCAAGGCGATCTCTCCAGCCACCACCGGAAGCACCACCTGGACGGGACAGGTTGAGTCTGGGGGCACCGCTGCTGCGAAGTTCGGGCTCGGGGCCACCGGCCTTGCGAGCCGCACGACGAGCCTCGGCTTCTTGTTCGCGTTGAGCCTGGCGAGCGGCCATCTCGTCCATTTTGCTAGAAGGAAAAGAGTTAGCATGCAATGATTTCATAACATAATGATTAGGGGAATGGTAGACTAACGATCTCTCCTCTTCGCGCTTGGTCTTCTCCTCGGCCAGAGCACGGCGACGCTCCTCCTCGCGAGCAGTGCGCTCCTCTTCCTCCCGTTGGGCACGCTCCTCCTCTTCCTGGCGACGGCGCTCCTCTTCCTCGCGCTCCTGCTTCTCGCGGCGACGGCGGTCCTGGACCTCCTTGATACGCTGCTTTTTCTTGGCCTCGAATTCCCGCTCGGCGACCTTGCGGCGCTTCTCAAACTCCTCGTGGCGCTTCTCGGAAAGCTCCTTGCGGAAGCTGCTGAAGTGGGGAATGAGACGACCCAGACGGTGCTTGAGGGCGACGGCCTCGGCGTGCTTCTGCTTGGCCTCCTTGAGAGTCTCCTGTGTCTGAGCCTCGTAGAGCTCCAGGTCGTGCTTCTTCTGAGCCTCGTAGTCGGCTGGGATATGCTTCATTTCCTCGCGACGGAAAGCACGTTCCAAGTGGTCGATACGCTTGGCAGTAGTGCGGACACGGTCGCTGAGCTCGTTCTTCTCCTTCTCGAGCTGAGCCAGCTTGATGGCACGCAGACGGTTGGCATCAAGCTCATCCATATCGAACTCGCTAATATCGATGCCCTTGACACCAGTCTTGAGCTCCTCGAGCTGCTTCTTAAGCTCCTCCTGGCGAATACGCTCCTGCTCGTCCTTGATGCGCTTGCTCTCACGCTCCTTCTGCTCGTTGGCCAAACGCTGTTTCTCGGCCTCCTGAAGTTGCTGAGTGCGAATGCGCTTGCGGTTCTCCTCCTCACGCTGCTTACGCTGCAGAGCATCGGTGGCAGCCTCCTTCTGCTTGTCGATAACGACACGACGAGCCAAGGTATCCTCGTGCTCCTGGGCGGCGCCAGCCAGGGCGCGGGCCTGGGCAGCCTGCTTGGCCTGGACGCGAGCCTCATTGTAAGAAGGATCAACGTACATGCAAGTGACGTGAAGAGTCTTAGCCAGGCGGGTAAGCTGGAAGCGAGCAATCTCGGCGGGGGTGTGCTGGAGACGCTGGACGGAGCCAACTTCGCTCTCAGCGGAGCCAGCGGCACTGCCGGCGTGCATGGCCTTGGACGAAGAGAAAACGTCCGAGTCGAAGGTGAGGACGCCAGAGATGTGGTCCACACGAATGGCAAGATCACCCTTCTTGCAGCCGTTCATGATGAACTTCTCGATCATGGCGGGGGTGATCTGGAAGGGATCAGGGAATTGGGCAAGCTCGTAGACGAACTTGAGCTCAACGGACTCGTAGACCTGGGAGAGCTGCTGGAACAGGCGAGTGAGGATGACCTGCTGAAGAGGAACAACATACTTCTCCATCTCGGGATCGGCACCGATCTGCTTGAGGATGGGGGTGATCTTCTTGCAGATCGACAGAGGGTGGAAGTCGACCTCGAGGATGTTGTACAGATCCCGGATCTCGGGACGGACACGCTTCAGAAGACCCTTGTTCAGGGCATCACGGAAAAGCACTGAGCGGGAGGGGGGCTGAGCCATACCCAGCAAGTTGGTGAGACGGGTGTTCTTGTTCTTGCGTGCCTCATCGACATCAACGAGGGCACCACGGGAACGGGTGGTGCTGATGACGGGGATGGAGAGAGCGGAGAGAAGGACGAAAGAAGCAGCCTTGGTGATGTCGGCCTCGTTGACGGAAGGGTTCTCCTTCTTGGTGCTCTGGCCAGTAGCCAAAGCGACAGTGGAGAGACGAAGGAGGTTATAGTAACGGTTCCAGGCGGCGGCGTGGAACAGGTAGTTCTCGCTAACGAGGAAGATGCGAGCAAGCTTCTCGTAGTAGTTGGCCATCATAACGTTCTTAGCGGGGCGCTTGCTCAGGTTCAGCAGAGTGTGGATATCCTCAATGCTGCGGAAGGCCTCCTGCCAGAGCTCAAGCTCGACAGCGACGTTCAGCTGCTGGAAACGGGTGTCCAGGTGGCGCTGCAGGGTATCGGCATCGCTGAGGTTGATGGCGTGCATCTGGGCGGAGTACTTGGCGGCATTCTGGACGTGGTTACGGAGCAGCTCGCAGAGACGGCGGAACTCGGTCTTGCGAGTGTACTTAAGGCAGAACTGGAAGGCCTGCAGAGCGGTCGACTGGTACATAATCTCGAGGCGGGCATTGTTCTTGAGAATCTCGAGGACGGTACGGTAAGTCTCCCACAGGAACTTCAACCAAGGAGTAACGACGGCACGGTCGGTACGGTCACGAGACTGCTCACCCGAGACGGTAGCGAGCAAGATGGTCTCGGGGGTTTCGATGGCCTCCAGATCATCGACGTTGGAGGAAGGAGCAGCGGATTCGAGGGAAGACTGAATCTCATCGGCCTTGGTCTGGGCCTCGGTGACCTTTTGTTCGGCGAGTTCGATAAACTTCTTCAGGACGACTTCGATGGTGCCGACGTTGGTGTTCTGGGCGATATTCTTGTACTGGTAAAGACCATCCTTGGCGGCCTTGCCCTTACGCAGGTCAACACACAGCTCAACAAAGAGGAGCATCACCGGCTCGAGGGAAGCAATCGGGCTGCTGCGGGTCCGCTTGGAGGTGACATGTTCGTGAAGGACGGTCAGGGCGGCGGGGGCCTGACCGACGGCGATGAGTTCCTGGGCCCTCTATAAGATTATCCAAGTTAGTTATATTGGATGATTCCAGGTCTATCGAGATGCGACGCGGGTAGTCGAGGACGAGACGAACCTTGAGGACATTCTCAGGCTTGATATGCGGTGGAGGCGGCATAATGGGTAACCCACCCCTTCGGGTGATGGATAGTTTTTTTTCGGGGTAAAAAAGGCGAATTCGCGAAGTAGTCAGCGCTCAGGCGTGTTAAACACGGGCAGTGGTCGTTGACCGAAGTTGAATATGGCTGCCACGCGAAATCCCTAGGCCTGGAGGGGGAAGAAGTGCCTGTTGTGCGTGAGCCAGCGAAAATTGCCCGAGTGTTCCCACTTCGGGCTAAGCGATGGGGCAGTCACATGACAAAATATAGAGTGCCTGAGGCAAGAAGATCAACATGGGTTCAGGTAATTACACAAAATTACGGTATTAAAACCATCTGACCCGGTAGATTGGTCTTCTGCACATCTCAATTCAAGTATTCAAAGCACAATTGTACATCCATGCCGGTATACCAACCATATATTAATTATATCAATCTATACATATCAGATATTATTTAAAAAATAATCAATTCAATATATTGACTCTATTCTCAATTCCATTCAACTATAAATTCCTAAGATCTTATTTACAATATACCGGGTATACAGTAAACGCGAGGCAACTATTGTCGCACTATTGGGACACTCCTGGTACAATGTACGTAGTATGTACATGACTGTACACTCTCACTCAAAAAAGGGAGCCCACGGACCCTCTCCGTACCACCCAAACACTCGGAATTTCCCTCCAACGTCTTCTCCTCCACCAACCTTCCTTTGGACACTCGCTATTCCCTCCTTTCTTTTCTTTGTTCGAAGGTTTCTGCTGCGTCGAATACCTCGTTTTTCACGACCTTCTACTATTCCACCCTTTTATCAAAACATCACCCCCCTAATATCCTCGACCTCCTTTCTCACTCACACCCCCCTTCGTCACACTCCAACCCCCCCTTTCTCGATCGCGCGCGCACCAACCCCCTCTCAATTCAAACCTCATCCACAATGCCTGCTTACGAACTTCGATCCGGTGGTGATGTTAAGAACAAGAAGCAGAGTGTCGCCGACCTGAAATACCGTCGTTTGACTGAACTCAATGCTCGTCTGAAGGAGGATCTCGACCGTCCCCGTGTTAAGGTCTCCGAAGCGGCCCTCTCGTGCGTCCAATCCGACCACCTCCCCTCCGGTCTCCTTTGATGGAGAACACCCCCACTCTACACGCACGCGAACTTGGATTGCTGACTGTTTCTTTTGTTTCATTCGATTAGACTGATTAACTACTGCAACAATACTCGCGACTTTATGGTTCCATCCGTATGGGGACAGGTATGCGACCGCTCGGCC
>Ga0102593_1001041_pt1 | contig 31579 bp, 35 predicted proteins | sample AraplaCol_mMS_r2_2_FD_76862 | JGI IMG/M metagenome (GOLD analysis project Ga0102593, IMG submission 76862) | Arabidopsis root microbial communities from North Carolina, USA - plate scrape MF_Col_mMS_r2 (SPADES assembly) (version 2) | ecosystem: Host-associated > Plants > Roots > Endosphere...
AATAAACGTTAATCCAAGCCGTATTGGTTGAAGGAGTTGTCTGGAAAAAAAAAAAAAAGAAAAAAAAAAGAGATTCATTGGTATGGTGAAAAGTTATTTACAACGAAACTTTGGAGTCCAGAGTCCACCCATAGAGAATGATACTGCATACAAGCCTGTATGTACAATGGGGCGTCGTTGGACGCGACGCTGACTTAGATATCCCTCATTGCTAGTTCACTTCTCAAAATATTGCAGAGCCAGAGCTTGATGTCAAGTATGCTTGATATCCTTTCTGGTGTTGGCAAATTCAATACTTCTCATGCATGTGTTTGTGAAACTTGGAATCGGATTTCATTTGTATAAGCCGGGGGCCTCAGATCACTGAATCTGAGCCAGAGCGCCTTTCACAAGCGGCGACAGCCAAAACACGAAATCCCTACCTGGTAGACGCTTTCTGGTCAAACCCGGAAACAGTATACTATGTGCATTATTTCCATGAAATTGATCACTTGATTTTACGGGTGCATTGGTTTTGACTAGTTTCGTGTAACCGCATGCCTAAGCAGGAAGATGTCATGACTCAGCATATTGGACATGTGATTGACTGTCCTTGCTTTCCCCAACCCCGTGCGGAGTCGTCTTTCTGCTTGTCAAACACAGCTTTGATGCTCAAGGCATTGCATTAACGAGTGCGAACTGATTCATGACTAGTATTTCTCACCATGTCGCAGCTACTTGGCAGGTCAGTCTTACCCTGCTACCGATCTTGGTAGTTAGATCGCGGACCGTGCTGATAGCTCCTTAGCGAGCCCAAACAACCGGGACTTGTATATATGAAGGCAAATGATTCCGAGAAGCAAGGTCTACTCAATGATCAGGCAGGGTCCGAAGATCCCAGCGATGCTTCCTCTTCAAGAAGTTATTCAGACAACCGCAGGTCTCGACCCCTACGTGACCTGCTGAAAAGCGTGGTTACAATCTGCTGGGTTGTCCTTGTGATTTACGCCGTGATCAAGTATTTCAACAGTGAGAAAATCTATTGGCAGATTAAAGTGATGTCAAAAATCTCTAATTGCAATTTGATGTCTACCAGGAAACCCATTGGAACCGATTCAGGACCCCACCCCGCGTCCCCAATCTCCACCAGCCATCTGCCAAACCCCGGAATGTGTCCACGCGGCATCAGAAATTCTATACAGTCTTGATCCCAATTATGCTGAAATTGATCCATGCACCAATTTTGATCAATATGTTTGCGGTGGATGGAGGGATCGACATGACTTGCGTGCGGACCAAGGGACCATCTTTGCCGGGACAATTATGGAGGAAAATGCCCAGACTAAGCTTCGCCATATTCTGGAGCAAGTCAACCCTACGGAGTCGGCCGATGCGGAAAACTTCGATAAGCTGAAGGCGGCATATGATGCTTGCTTAGATGAAAATCTGCTCAAGCAACGCGGCAGCAAGCCCTTGGATGAGCTTCTCGCTAATTTGCAGAGCATCTATCCTTCCAAGAGCGGATTGATCGCCGGAACACAAGATCATCTCACCAATGCAATCATCTTCTTGATGGAATCTGGAGTCAATGCTCTGGTCTCATCGGGCGTCTCTGTGAGTATTACTTTCGAGAGTTCATGCTCTCAAAGTCCTCTTGCGAAGACCATATCAACTAAGACTTATAGGCCGATGATCGGGATCCCGATAACGTCGCCATAATGGTGACTCCACCGCGCCATATTGGTCTTCCTGCAATCGAGTATTACAATAACACTGGAACTTTGAACAAGTATACCCGGGTTGTAGGGCAGGTACTTCAAGGTTTTGGGGGCAACGACAAGATTGCGGAAAGCGTTGTTTCCTTTGAGAAGAAACTCGCCAATGTCACTCCTGACACACAGACACAAGAAGATGTGACCAAGTACTACAACCCGCGCACTATCAAAGAGACCGAGTCTTTACTTCCTCAGGTCTCTTTCGCGGATATCATCACAAAACTGGCCCCGGATGATTACAAAGGAGATCGTTTGATTATCGGCTCGCCAACATATATGGAAGCCTTATCCGAAATCCTAAATGATTCACCGCGGGAGACGGTTTCGTTCTTCTTGCAGTGGAAGCTTATCCAACATTATGCCAAGTACATTGAAGACGACAAAGTGACTCCTCTCCATCACTTCGAAAACGAGCTTGCGGGCAAAGATCCCGAAGCTACCCAGGAGCGTTGGCGTACGTGTATCACTCACCTTGACGAGAGTCTTGGTTGGAGTCTTAGCCGATTCTACGTTCTGGGTGCCTTCTCCGAGGAATCCAAGGATCTTGGCGACCAAATCGTATCGGATATCAAAGAGCGATTCATATTCACACTAGGCCAAACATCCTGGATGTCTCCGGAAGTCCGTAAGCTAGGTATCCAGAAAGTGGAGAACATTGTCCAGAAAATCGGATTTCCTACCAAAAGCCCTAATGTGCTGGATGCGCAAGATGTCGAGAAGTACTACCAGAATCTGGAGGTGGCCAACTCTACTTACTTTGAGAATGAAGTGGCTGTGTCAAAGTTTGACCTACACAACGAATGGTTCAAGCTGGGCAAGCCTACCGACCGGGATGAATGGGATATGACTGCTCCTACGGTCAACGCCTACTACAATCCGCCAGGCAATGAGATTGTTTTCCCTGCTGGTATCATGCAGCCTCCGACGTTCTATGGACCAAAAGCTCCATTGTACCTGGCTTATGGTGCATTTGGCTCTGTCAGTGGCCACGAGCTTTCACACGGTATGTTTAAGGGAACCCTTTAAACGCTATTACTCTGTCTAACCATCCTAGCATTCGACTCAACTGGTCGGCATTATGATGAGATCGGTAATTACACTGACTGGTGGGATGACAAGACGGTCGAGGAATTTGAGAAACGAGCTCAGTGCTTCGTTGATGAGTATTCAGAGTTCACCGTGGAAGGCCCTGATAACAAAAAGCTTCATGTCAATGGACGGCTGACACTAGGCGAAAATATTGCTGACGCGGGTGGTCTTGCTGCCTCGTTCCACGCCTGGAAGAAACATGATGAGGCCAAGCCCGACCTTCACCTTCCGGGACTCTCCAAATTCAGCAAAGAGCAGCTTTTCTTCGTTTCCTATGCCAATTGGTGGTGCGGAAAGACCACCAAAGAGGCCGCCGAGCAGGCTATATTTAATGACCCGCATGCACCTAAGTCAGCACGGATTATTTTGACCATGGCCAACTCCCGGGAGTTCAAAGAAGCATTCCAATGCCCTGAGAAGAAGCCAGCTTGCAAGCTTTGGTAGTTTGTCCCTGGTGACATTATAGATAGATTGGATCGTGCATTGTTTCAGCTCTATCTTCTCTTGGGGGGTTGATCTTATCCGTATTTTCTTTTCGGGGGGATTACTCTTCTTTGTGATGTCTTACTTGAAGAGCTAGCATCAGTCGAAATAAGACTCTTCACAAAGCATGTCAGATTGTCTTCACTTTGTTTTCAACGCCCTTGGCCCTAAATACCTCAATCTGATTTTACATGCAAGTGGTAATGCACTCCGAGGTATCATCTGCAAAGATGTAACGAAGGGACTGACCATCGAATTAAATCTGCATTTAGCCGAGTAGATGTGATGCTGCATTTGGTTCAAGCTCAAGATGGACCTTCATGGCGCGGATTCCGCGTCGAAAACGAACCTCCGTTGCAGATCATGGAGGGGCTCAGGGGGTCCGAGAGTCGTTGAGATCGACATTGAGATGGGATCGCCGGGAAAGAGAATCTTGGGCAAAGACAGATCCCGGTAGATCATGTGAAAAGCGCAAAATTGCGGATTAAAGTCCCAACTGTGGAGGAAATTTGATTTCTGCATAGGAGAGAAACCTTTCTCTCCCTCCGGAAGAGATGAAAGTCCGTCCTCTCCGTGGCTTAGGTCTGGTGGTGGAACGATGGTAAAATGAAGCGAGCAACGGTGTTTTGAATTGCGACACAAAAAATGATAGTTAGGTAGAGTAAGATTATGGAATTTTAGAATTATATATATCGGGTACCGCGTGATAGATTGTGGAAACATGGAATTGAAAAAGAAGTGGGAAATCCTTATGACAACCAATTGATAGAGATAGGTTTTGCCATGGCCATTCTAGTTATTTCTTGAGAATAAACTGGAGAGGAAAATGCTATGTATTTCTGTTCAATCATCCAAGCTAGCCCCCAATCATGCCCACAAAACTACAGTAAATATGACTATCGAGGAAGTTCAGAAAGATGTTCCGAATCCGATCTTGACAATTGGAATAAACAAAGAAATGGAGGGCGAGAACCCTGTTCGGCAGAGTCTAAGGAAGTGACTCCCCCCGCTTGAACAAAGAAACACTCAAACTCTAATCTCATGACTGCGCAAAAGACAGATTCTGGTAAATTATAGACACATTAGAGTCCCAACCGCAGCGAAGGAAAGTTAATTTATGCATACTCCGTACATAGAGGGAGAATTGAAAAGAAATCCCGCCCCCTTCTCCGTTTAGGTCCGGTGGTGGAACAGAGGTAAAATGAAGCGAGCAACGGCATTTTTAATCGTGAGGCGAAGAAAAGTCACACAGAGAGGAGACAAGCAATATCTCTTTACGTCTCTTTGCGTCTCTTTGCGTCTCTTTGCGTCTCTTTGCGTCTGTCTAACTCCAATTTCCATTGCTCTGGTACTGCATGAGACAAGCGCACGGAAACCAGGATCAAGGAGAACAGGGCGAGCTGAGAGCTCCATTCATCAGCTCACCAGCTTGCGGGTTCCAGCATGATGGAGTGGAGACGGGATAACGGCGGCAGTACCGGCCAACCAAAATCGAAAGAGGACCGCTTCACTGGGGCAAATAGGAGTTGGGTGAGTGGGGGCAATGACCTATCAACCGGAATCATGTCAAAGAGATCTTCAGCTGATGTGATGAGGCCACACCGAGTGCTCAGTCATATTGTATCTATGGAGGTAGAATATGGGAGGGGCAGTAGGAAATTAAGATGAGAAAGAGGAGAAGAAGGAGAAGAGACAGAGGGAAGATACAAATACACCATTAATTCTGATAGAATAGACTAACCCGATCTGGGAACCACTCCATAAAAAACCAAAAAAAGAAGTCACGATGGAGGTACATCCGTACTGTCCATACAAACACTCTGAAGAAGGAAGGAACGGTTACCCAGCGTTTGGTTCCGCCGCGTCGGGACTGTTCCCTAACTCCACTTTCTTCCGCCAAAACAGACCCGAGCTGTCTCTCCCTTTCTTTCCTGCGTCATTCTCAGTTTGTTCTCTATCAATTAATTTCCAATATTGTCACTACCGCACTATCACTGCTGAACAATCACTTTCCCATGCCGTATTTATCTGGTGTACTTCTTCGGCACCGCTGATGTATTAGTCTTTTCAACCTCTGGGTTCTCTTCTCGCGTCGCGACGGGGACTTTTAAAACGGTTCACTGCAGAGCTGTTGCCCCGGGTCTCTCGCGCGTCCGCCCGCAATGGAACCGATGGAACCTTTTCCTGCGAGTATCGATTCTCCGCCGCATACCAAAGAAAAGGCTCGTGAGCCTCGAGTCCTGGTTGACGAACTCCCCGGTTTGGATCGAATCCGCAGCAGAGAGACCCCCAATGCAATATCGACTTTGAGACGTGCAAATACCGTCGCACAAGGCGCCAATATAATTAAGAGGAATTTGGAACTGAAGGCTACGCGGGAAAGAACAGCTACGACGGGGATACGAGCCAAGGACAGTCATGAATTATTACGAAAAACTCCTTTACAACGTTCTCAGACGCACCGAGGCCCGTTGGAGGCACGTCCGGCCCCAAGGAAAGCAGGCCATTTTACGGTTGGCAGTGTTGGCCAAAATGGCAAGATATTTCTCAGGTACGATCGATCGCTAATCTCGGCGACATGATCTCGTGTCACACACCTACGGTAGACACCAGCTGACATTGTCCCTCTCACCGAAACCAGGCCGATTGCAAATCCCCAACAAAATCCACCCCAAACAGTCCCATTCACCCCTATCGATCAAGTGACGAACGATCGTCTCCAGCCACGCCATCTTCCACATGCGCAAGACGATCCCGCGCGATGGTCTAGCTCGCAGCTTTCCGAACTACGTCCACGAGGAAATCCACATGAAGACAATGAGTCGGTTGCCTCCGAGTCCAACCATCCCGAACCCATTGGTTCCACTCGCCAGAGAGCAACTTCTTTCTCGACAATATCAGAGAATCAATCGGCAATAGGAGCTGGGAAACGTGGAGAATTGCGGATCGTGATTGATAGATCTGAAGATCGGCCCAAATCTGCGGATGAGAAGACCCCTAATACCGCATTGGAGGCCCATGTACCCCATCATCGACTGGTATTCTCACGCTTGACGAGAGAAGGTGGTGCGGGCCTGCATAGTTCCGTCTACACGCGAACCTCAATGTCCGATAATTTTCGCAATTCAACTTGGTTGGGCAGCATGGCGGACCCGCTACCGACTCATTTGTCCAGCGCATATGGTAGGGAATCCTTCTCGTGCCATCGGCCATCCTTTGCGGTATCTATGTTCTCGGGGACTGCGGCCATCGATCTCAGCCGGGCTTCACCACTGCCGAGAAATTCTATGGTGTATGAATTGCAAGGACCAGTGGAACCTTCTATCTACGAAAACTTGGTGTCGGATATGGATGGGGGAGCTGTCGTGAGATATATTTCCGGAACTAAAGATATCAGTGCTGCTACACCTGCACGAATTGTCGCGCAGATTTCTTCGGAATCATTCATGGACTATGAGTTAGTGTCGGACTTTTTTCTGACCTTTCGCTGTTATCTTTCACCAAGCCATCTCCTTGCTTTACTTTTGGCACGCTTGGAATGGGCAATCAATCGATTACAGGAGGATGGAAGGATCATTCGAATCCGCACATTTGCTGCCCTTCGCCACTGGATCTTGAATTATTTCATCGACGACTTTATCCCGAACCACGATCTTCGAACTCATTTCTGCGAAAAGATTAACGTTTTATATCAATGTGTCAAATCTCGAGAGAGTGGTGGCACGAGCGATCTGAAAATCCTTCTTGACCTGAAGCGATGTTGGAATGGGAAATCCTCAGGTTTCTGGACCACTGCCGATTATTCTCGAGCATACAATGACCCGGATAGTCCCATCATGCCCGGAAGCGCTCAGATTGAGCTTCCAAATAGTGATGAACTACCAAAGCAAGATATTGCCCCGGTTGGAATGGTCTACCAAGCAGAGACAGGCTTTGGGGATAGTACTTCCGTTTCTATACAGCATGACCGAAATAACTCCGCCGCGACTGCCCAGAGTATCCCCCTTTCAACCACAAGTGAGCAAAGTATGCATGCGCTGTCTTGCTCCCTACCCCCTAAGTCACCGAAACGTTTTTCTTTCTCCCATACAAAGGGCAAAGGGCCACGTCCTGTGCAATTAGGTCTCACAAAGACAACCTCCCCACTTGATCCACCTCCCTCATCGCCGATGATATCCCGTCACCCGTTTCAAGGTCATGGTCACAAGCGAAGCGCAAGCTTCTCTGACTCGGCGCGAGATGATCGGGCTCCGATGTTTGGCGGGGAAACAGGTTCAACAGGTGCAGCACCTAAGGAGATACTAGATCCTGTCAGCTTCATTCGAGGAGCGCTTTACCCCCCAGCGGAATCTTATATGACCATGATGGCACCAGAATCACCACCGTTAGCTCCACCATTAGCAAATTCAAACCCAGATCGGCGAAGCACACCAGATGGAGGACCAAAACCAGGATCATCGAACTCGGGAATGCGGACGATAATTGGTTCAATTAAGCGTGCCCTCCATACGAGGAACGGTGGGCAAAGTGTATCTGCGCGAATGATAAACGCCTCTGAAGTAATCTCATTGCCTAGCCGCGGGAAAACATCAGCAATGCCCAATAATATTTCTCTGGGATCCGAATTCTACCGTGAGAGAAAAATGGCAGCAGCTCCGAGACGGCCTGGGCGTATTGATTTGCTTTGTGAGGAAACTCTCAAGCAATATCGCCTAGCCATGGAACAAAACGATGTCTCAAAGGATCAGCAAATGCCTGCCAGTACCTCGGGACCTCAAATTACGCTTCAGAAGTCCTCCCCGAATCTCGGTGAGCTCTCTACTCTTCAGGCACCAAGACCAGAGGATACCAAGTCAAAAAGTGGCATCACTACTGGAAGTGGTTCCATTGTGATCGTCGATGACACTGGCTTCGAATTTCCTTCCATGTCTGGGGCCGTGCAGGAACAATCTGATCTCAGTGCCGAGGACCCAAGAATCCCTTGGACTGTGGATGGACAAGTCAATTCTGATGTTGAATCCGTCGCGAGAGAAGGAGAATATCTACTTCCTATGGTCTACAATGGTGATCAATCCTCGAGTACAACTGAGGGACTTGCCATTCACCGCCCTTCAGTTATTTCCTCTCAAAGAAGATCCTACACGGAAAATCCGACAACACCCGCTAAGAGAGTATCACTTTCCCTTCGTCTCCGGAAATATGCTTCATTCCAAAGTGGCATGTCTAGACATCGCCAGTCAATCGACAGCGACGCGGGCAGATCCAACGGTAGCTCGAGCATCGTGCACGAGTCATCAGATAAGCATTTTGGTCCATCGCTCAGAAGGCGTCCTGGCGGGAATCTACGACAGATGCAGTATCCGAGCGACCAAGCATCAGGTTGTAGATCATTTGACTCTGGCCATTCCTATGGCCATTCACTTGCAGAAACCACGACCACGACCTCGGATGACACTGTATCAAGACCTCCCACCGCACTTGTTCCCCCGAACCCCCGCTATTCTTTGATTCATGGCAAGTCGAATCGCAATATACGGCGTTCTTTTGAGGCGGCCATTGCCCGCTTCGCAGAAATCCCGGACGACGATGATGGAGGCGTCGAGTCGACTTTGCTCAAACTCGAGGGCAAATGGAGTCCCCCTGCAACGAACGAACCTGCATCTGGTGCTGAGGCCGAGCCAATTGGAAAGTCTTCAGTAGCTGCTCGCGGGTATTGTCGTGACGCTCCCTTCTCCAAGACAAAGGATGAGAGTGGCTGGGATGTCCTTTCTCGGAGGCGACAAACCGACAAGTCTGCATATTTCACTACTGGAGGTCGATTGGCGGCACCCCGGCCCTACTCCGATTCTGTTGCAGAATCCGAGGAATCATATAATTCGGTTCCGCTTCTGGAACGCGGTTTGACAGACGAGTCAATGAAGCGTCCATCTGCCACCAGACCTACTCAAAGTGCTGCTCATGGTGCACCTTTGAGCCTTATATCAAGCAGGGATACATCTGATCTTGCTTCATCTCATCCATCAATCCAGATTATTCAAAAGACGGAGAGTCTTCGCCGGATCCCTCGAGGCTCGACAAACCCTGAACCAACTTATCTGGATGCCGGACAAGCGACCCCGAAGCGTCTATCAGCCCTATCTTCCGAGATATCTGTTGACATGATTGACTCGCATGAGGCGAGAGATAGTCGTGTCTCAGGTGATGCTCGTAGCGTGACTGGGTCAACTGTAGATATTCCTCCTCATCCTCTGGCGCATCCACCTTCTCCGCCGATGACTATTCAACACCCTTCTTCCTTCGGCCCCTACACCTCGCCAATGCAAAGGGTACTTCGTCAAGCTCAGCCCCCTACGCCGGATACGTCTCCTCTACGTCAGGGAAGTGAAATATCTAAACAAATGCCCAGGCATGTGCCCCAGTTCTCGAGTGATGTACTCTCGAATTCTGAGCAGAATCGTCCTGGTAACAGCTCTGTTCGCACTGGCCCCGATCATGTCCCTTTTGTACTTGCCTGCGAATCCCAGGTCTTGGCTCAGCAATTGACGTTGGTTGAGATGGCGGCCTTAAGCGAGATTGATTGGCGTGATCTTGTAGAGATGAGATGGAGCAGTGGCTCGCCGAATATTCTCAATTGGGTACAATTTCTTACCACGGAAGAGCGCAAGGGTATTGACCTCGTTGTCGGCCGCTTCAATCTTATGGTGAAATGGGTTGTGTCTGAGATTATCCTGACCATTGATATCAATGAACGGGCACGGACCATTATCAAGTACATTCATACCGCAGCCCACGCGCGCCGAATTTGCAACTACGCCACCATGCTTCAAATCGCTATCGCCCTGTCTTCTTCTGACTGCTCTAGACTGAAAGGGACCTGGGACTTGGTTCCCCAAGAGGACAAGCGACTCTTCAAAGATATGGAATGTCTGATTCAGCCCGTGCGCAATTTTCATGATCTTCGTGTCGAGATGGAGACAGCCAATCTCCAGGAGGGCTGTATCCCCTTTATCGGTAAGCCTTTTGTCTAAACACCTACTTCGCCTTTTTGATTTCCTGTACTAACCCGCCGATTCTAGGCCTATATGTGCACGACCTTACCTATAATGCACAAAAGCCTGCCCAAATTACTAGCAGTACAGGGGGCTTGCTAGTTAACTTTGAACGTTACCGCACATCTGCCCGTATCGTCAAAAGCCTACTTCGCTTGATCGATGCCAGTACCAAGTATCGATTTGAGCCCGTGCAGGGTATTATTGAACGATGCTTGTGGATTGCATCCTTGTCCGAGAACGACATTCAAACCCGCGGTAAAGGTCTTGAGTGATTCATAACGCTATTTCGTTTCTATCCCCTGTTTATAATGATTGGATATCTCATACCACATTTCGCTACAAAATTCTGATTTCGCCATATATCCTGTATCTATACTTTGTCATGTTTTTGCTTTGATTTTGGAGTTGCACTTATTATTTACGCGTTTGAAGCGAGCATTTGCATACGAGCCCGGGCACTTGGAAATATTATATGCTATTTATAGTTGAGTACAGTCTAGTGGTCATAGAGACATGGTTGGTTATTTCCCCATATGAGCTGACCAGATATACGATAATTTAACATTGCAATTTGTAGTTTATGACTAGAAGTGCTAGTATTGCTGTAGTATAACTACAGTGTTGGTACGTACCCGACTGCCTGTAGTGTTGCAGCAGCACAACGATCAAACAAACGACAATGATCGTATTGAAGATGGTGACAATGATTAGCAAAAATTGCGGAATAAATCCTGTCCTTTACAATATTCGATGTCTCATCACTGGGTAGTCAGTTTCATCTAAAGTGAAGTTGCCAAAGTGCGTCATAAAGTTCATTGGCGGTGGTTGATCGACGGGCCGGATCTCCATTTTCGACTCCGAGCCAATTTCACTCCCGACAACAACCAATTTCGACCGAGGAGGGCCACCTCCGTTCTCGCGCTGATTCCCTCTGGGATCATCATAGACATCTTTCACCCTTTGGATGTCCAGCTTCAAGTATCCTCGACTGTAGGCCCGCTACGATGGACACGACCGAGTCACAGCGCGGGGCTTCAGAGGAGGTCGACCGCGGTCATGACCACAGCCCCGCGTCTTCAGGAAGCCCAAAAGAACTTCCCGAAGATCTACCCAAGTCGCTGGACGACCGCCGGTCAGTGCCTGTATTCCAACAAGAGACAGAGATGTACGATGCGTGGCAGGGTGAGGACTCCCTTTCTACTTTGATTTGTTCGGCCGGCTCGGCATGTGCCCAATGCATTTGCGTACCTGCTGCTCCCTTTTTACGACATATTAACATGTTTGCGTTTCCTGACAGGACAATCGCAATTCCTCACAACACCCGTCGCGGCGAAACCCCTTAGCTTTAGCCTCGCCCTCGATGACCATTTACATGACTCGGAGCATGAGTTGCGGAATCGAGACATTGAAGATAGTGATGCCCGATTGATGGAGATGCTCGCCGCGCAGGCCGCCCACAGAGAAGTAGACTCTCTTGGTGCAGATGAGGAAAGTATCGCAGCCAACGGGAAATTGTCGCCAGAAGAGAAGAGGGATACCTTGCAAAAGAGTCTGAACATGGCCGCGAGTAACGGCGATGTGGAGCGCGTGCGGAAGCTCGTCCAGGGATCTGCTAAGGAATTCATCGATGTAAATATGCCAGATGAAGAGGGCACAGTGCCCTTGATCTACGCCAGTTGTTTTGTGAGTAGTCCTATGTCGCTGTACCTCGCGCGAACAATAGTCCCAACACAGGGGTGCCCTAAATTTCAACTGAGGAGGAGCTTCTTTTAGCTTTTTGAGCATGAGACTAATATGTCACTTCAGGGACACCAAGAAGTTGTTGGCGCACTTCTTGATGCCGGTGCTTTTGTCGACCAGCAAGATCGAAACCAATGGAGTGCTTTGATGTGGGCCATGACCAATCGACATAAGACCATTGCGAAAATTCTTCTTGATCATGGAGCTTCGCCGGATATTAAATCATCTTCCGGGGGGACGGCCTTTGACTTCGCCCAACCAGGCAGTGAAATCTCCGAGTATTTACATGAGAATGGTTATACCTTTGGACCTAGCGCTGTTGAAGATGATTTCTATGATGCCGGATTGGCACATGGCAGATTTGAGGAGGAGCTTGCTGAGAATGAGATGAAGCGTCGCATGATGATGGAAGAGAGCGCCATCAATCTCGAAGTAGACTTGTCTAGCCTTGGATTAGATGAGAAATTCGAAGTGAGTATTATCCCTTTCAATCGTTTTTCGCTGATTGCTGACCGTTTGAAAGCCTTCGGACGAGGAGGATATTGAAGAAGAACAACAAGAGTTTGTCTGGGATCGATGTTTGAATGACCAAATGTTCGTGTTCCAAGACCACGAGCTGGAGCGTATCTTGGACATCATTATCACCAACATGGCACCACAGCGATCACCGTCACAAAAGCCTGTCCCGGCAAACCTACTGTTTCTTAGTGCCCGCTATGCGCATTACCATGCCAGCCCTGAACTTTTGGCAACCCTTCTAACCTCCGCCACGGAAAAGATCAATGACGTTGTCGAGCGTTACCAGTGGGATATGACGATGCAGGCATTTTGGCTGTCCAATGCAACGCTTCTTCTCCATTACCTCAAGAAAGACGGCGAGCTGCAAGAAGCAACAGTACAATTCCAGCTTCATCTTGCAGAGCTGATCAACGAAATCTTCGTTCTCATCATTCGCGACGCAGAGCGACGCATGAACAAAGTCCTTGATGCGGCAATGCTGGACCATGAAACCATACCTGGACTGGAGGATATCGCTTTCCAGAATGAATGGAAACTTTTCCGAAAGAAGAAGTCTGAGGCTCCGGAGCCCGCAGAAAAACGATTTCGACCACCATCACCACGCCGGCGAGCCCAGATCTCTCCACGCAACATTACATCCTTGCTCTCATCGACCCTTTTCGTGCTCGACCTCTATGATGTACACTCTGTCATCACTACTCAGATTCTCTCCCAGCTCCTCTACTGGCTCAGTGCTGAGATCTTTAACCGGATCATGAGCACGAGACGATACCTGGCCCGAACAAAGGCCATGCAGATTCGCATGAATGTCTCTGCATTAGAAGATTGGGCTCGAAACAACAATCGCCATCCGGAGCATTTCGAAAATGGGTCCATGTCATCTACAGGGGAGACTACAGTTGATGCTGCACGCCAACATCTAGCCCCAGTCATTCAATTGCTTCAATGGCTTCAATGTTTCTCGTCGCTCGGTGATGACCACGAGTCTCTAGTGACAACTCTCCTCCAACTTCAACAACTTATACCACTCCAACTCATCCACGCGGTGAAATCATATCGAGCCGAAGTGGGCGAAAAAGGCTTAACAAAACAGGCTATGAAATTCCTACTCGACATGCAACGTGACCCCGAAATGTTGTTTCGAGAACAACATCGCATCCAGGTGGAAAAAGAAAAGGCCGCCGCTGCACCCACATCCAATACACCCGAAGACCGACCAAAAACACCCTCCAAGAATGAGTCTCAGTCAACTCCCGCAACCCCCGATCCCAACCTTGGATCTCCTGGTTCTGTCGGTACATCTTCTCGACCAGCCAGCATGGTACTCGCGTCTAGAGACGACCGACCAGGCAAGGAGAGTGTTTTCCTTGACCCGACTCTCTTCCTCCCTTTCTCTCTTCCAACTAGCACAGATATGCTCATCTCTTATGGAGCTGGTCTCGGCGGTACTAACCGCGAGCGAGCACGCAAATACATCCCTACCGTCCCACCTGAGGTCCTCAGCCGCTTCGACCGCGGAAACGACGCATAGAACAAATTATTCGAAAGGGGTTGGTCCTTTTCGTCCCGTTTCTGCCGGACTGGTAGATTGCTCATGTTCCTGGTCTCTGCCAACCAAGTACCACTTTCATGTTCTGGTTATGGAACTCGAGCGATTTCGGGATGGATTTGGAAGAGTCGCGGGTGACTCGATACCCTTTGTCGATCCTGGTTTGTTTCTATCTTGGCGAAGGTCCGCAGATGGTCGCTAGAGAAGAGCTCATGGGAGCTCGTCCCGGTATATAAATTTATAAATTTCAATTGAAAAGCATATTTTCAGCATCATGCTCCAGATGTGGGAAGGCAATATCGATCTTGTAATTCATGTTAATCCACCTTGTAACTGGTGCTCTTGGGCTTTTCCTGGATACGAAAATATAGATTAATCTGGAGTTTCATATCTAGACTGATCATTATTTAATCACTTAGATAAATTCCTATCATATCTTAGTGCCAACAAAAGGTTTTGTTGACACTGTCTGATCTTGAATATAGCCCTGTCGCCGTCACCGCCAAAGGTTAGCCCGCCCCGCTCTCAACACCACGCAACAGAGCTTCGCAGTCTTTTCTTTCGCCTTTTTTTCTCTAAACACTCACAGCACTTGTCCTGAAATTACGCTCCATGTCGACATGGGCTCTAAAACACCAGAACAAGAAAGGCAGTCGAACGGCAGTGAGTATTGATTTATTGGGTTCACACAGGTCTAGATTCAAAGGCGATGCTGACTCAAAAAAGACGAGGCGTCCGGCTCAAGCAACGCCGCTTCTGCTGGCGGAGAACCACGCGGTGCTCATCTTTCCCGGGATGGCGATGGAAGCTTGGGAGATGGCGGTGATGGAGGAGATGATGAGGATGGCGATGCCGCCCTAAGCAGCCCAAATGGCGCTGTTGACCATGAGGCGACAGTGCAGCCTGCATCTACCGATACCTCTCAAAAGAAGAAGAAAAAGAAGTCGAAGAAGAAGAAGAAGACTTCTGGACCAAAGCAATCTTCTCCGCCTCGGGTCCCTCTGACCGACCTTTTTCCCACGGGTAATTACCCAATGGGCGAGATTCAGAGCTATAAGTCAGTTGACAACACAGCTCGTACAACTGCCAAGGAGAATCGCTTGAAGCTTCGAACCCATTTGGATGATCCAAGCTTTCTTGAAAATTATCGTAAAGCAGCCGAAATTCATCGTCAAGTTAGACGCTATACGCAGGAGACTGTTCGACCAGGCCAAACCCTCACTGAAATTGCCTTGGGCATCGAAGATGGCGTGCGAGCTCTCCTGGATAACCCTGGCCTTGAAAAAGGCAGTTGCTTGATATCTGGATTGGGATTCCCTACAGGACTTGCGCTCAACCATTGTGTTGCGCATTATACTCCCAATGCCGGCCAGAAGGAAATCGTCTTGCAGTCGAGCGATGTTATGAAAGTAGACTTCGGCGTCCATATAGACGGTTGGATCGTCGATAGCGCTTTCACGATGTCCTTTGATCCAACCTATGATAATCTGCTGGCTGCAGTGAAGGAGTCGACCAACACCGGTATCAAGGTATGGGCAAGCTCACAACGTCTCTTCATCAAGCACTGCATGAGTCACAGCTGACAAGTACTAGAATTCTGGAATTGATGTTCGCATCAGCGATATCAGTGCTGCCATTCAAGAGGTGATGGAAAGCTATGAAGTCGAGATCAACGGTAAAACGTTTCCCGTGAAGCCAGTGAAATGTCTATCCGGACACGACATAAAGCGCTGGCAGATTCACGGTGGAAAATCGATTCCCTTTCTCAAAAACAATGATCAGACGAAAATGGAGGAGGGAGAAATCTTTGCTCTTGAAACGTTTGGGTCCACTGGTCGCGGTTATACGGTAGACGGCGTATGTTCACTTTTATTCTGCCCCAATTATCAAGTACTGACTTTTTGTTTAAAAGCCCGGAGTCTACGGATATTCAAAGAATCCATCTGCACCTAGCAGGATCTCGGCTCCGCTCGCCGCTGCCAGATCCCTCTACAAGACTATCAATGACAACTTCAGTTCCATTCCTTTCGCCCGTCGCTACCTGGAGCGGTTGGGGGTGGAGCGATACTTAGCCGGCGTAAGTGCACCCAATTCTCAAGTATTAAAGACCGGAAAACTTATTCTAAGTAGATGAACTATCTCGTGTCCCAGGGTGTGGTGGAATCCTACGCTCCCTTGATGGACATTGAAGGGTCATACTCGGCTCAATTTGAACATGTAAGTCATTTACCACATCATAAATACTTGTTGGTGTTTAACAACTGATTTTCTTAGACATTCTTGTTGCGTGAAACCGGCAAGGAGGTAATCAGTCGCGGTGATGATTACTAGATCACCCCAAAGTGACATGAGTGACCACTGCACTCGTCCAATCCTCTCTCAACTCTGATTTACTTTTTTTTTCTATATCCGAGGCCATTCAACTTGTCCGGATGAGATAGCCCCTTGGCTCGAATCGACCATACAACATGGTTTATTCGGAAATTTAACTTTTTGAGTGCTTAATGAAGTAAAATATCCGAGCTCTTATTAAAAATTATTGTAGACATTTCCAGGTTACCCATGGATTTATTGCTGATATAAATTATTTTTTGAGCTGCCACCCGAACACGGTAAAATAGTAACATAGCACAAGAACTTAACAAATCAACAGAAGTTCATTCAGCCAAAAGACCGGCTCAATGAGTCTGTGTGAACTTGAAGAGTGAATGAATAAGATCTTCGGTTCTCCTCAATGTCAATCGCAGACTCGGAATCGGGCCTCAGTTCTTTTTCTCTTGAACTCAAAAAAGATCGCAGGCCAGAAGCTAACTAGCCTAACTAGCTTAACGTCTCATTAGACATCCAGTCTTTTCACCTGAACCTCGTGGTTTTCGACCGTGATGGCCTGGTTCGTTGTTACGCCTGTCTCGCTTTGGATGCTCCGAGCACTGCTTCCATCCTTATGGGCTTGCAGGGTAATTTCCTCTCCGTCGTAAGTGCTGGAGGGATCATCCGAGTGTTGATAGCTAGAACTGATACGCACGAAGAGGATGCGAAGGGCAGGGATCGATGCTGCAAAGATGGTGCAGCCAGTTTCGGCAGACGCCCAGATAGTAAGGGTGGAACAGAACCCTATTTCAAATTGTTAGTTCGATTTCATGCATTTGGGTGAGTGGTGGGTGTAACTGACAAGTGAAATCCTGAACTTGGGAAACATTGACAAGCTTGGAGGTCTTGATGAATGCGGTCACAGCAGCACTAGACAGTCATTAGTTTTCTTTTTCTCTATATGTCGATTTCATTCGGGATGAAGTCAAACTTACAAGACACCCATGCTCATGGCAAGAGCAATACCGGCTTTCTCGCGCTTCTTCATCTCCAGGTTCCACAGAACCATCCAGGGGAGAAGAGCAAGGATGAAGTCCATGCATCCGGAGTAAGCTGCAAAGATCGATCGTTAATACTGTTCTGTTCATTAAATGTAAACATTCTTACCTCCAGCTGTCAGAGCAATGGTTTCGAAAACATTAGTTGGCCAGCACTTGGCGGTAGCCATAAGCTTGACATTCCATAGTGCAGCTGCTGGGGAGCATTGCGCCAGATAGCAAATAGCACAGAGCCACATGATGGCGTTCATTGTGACGATAATGATCCAAAGCAAAGCCTTCATCCATGTCTTGGTCACGATGCGCATGAGAGTAAAAGCGAATGATGTCTTGCTGGCCACACAGCTAATGATAATGATCACATAGCTGATATATACAAGCTTGAGTGCTGGTGGGATGAGTTCTTGGTCTTCAATAGCAAATACGTGTCGACCGACTACTCCCATTTCCACTGCCTTCGTGTTGAGAGCTGTGTAGACCAATTGGAGTGCCTATAAACGTATCATTGTCAGTGGGGGTGAGCAGAGAATGAAATTTACAAGGTGGTCTTACCCATGCAAGAAGAATGAGAACGTCATCCAAGCCGAATCCTGATCTACTCAGTCCAAGCTTGCACCACAATCGCAGGGCAACCATAATTCCTGGGACAATGACTAGGACCCAGCATGATGCTAGAATGGTTGGACCCTGGTTCTGGGCATCAACAGCGGCAGATTCCGATGCCATGGTGATTGAATAGAGCCCCTTGTCAAAGGATGAAAAGAACGAAAAGGGGACAAGCAATCGAATCGCAGCTAGTAACTAAGAAACTAACTCCTAATCAATAGACTAGGGGTTATGTTTATATACATATGAGTCTAGCGAACCCCTGGAGAAGTCAAGCCTCTCCCGGCGCCAAGCTATGAAGAAGCAGTATATGAGAAGCCAGCGTCGATCATTTCAAAGCAAGCGATGCCTCAAGTATGTGATCTTCCAATCAGTAATATCCATGACTGTGCGGGAGCAAGCCCCTCCGTCCCGAAGGTGACAGATGCCATGCGAACTTAGGGTTTGTCGATCAAAACAGAAGAATGGCCATTCAGGGTCGTTGAATCGATGTTACGTGGGGATTTGATCTATTGAAATCCCTCACTTTATGAGTCTATTTTTCCCCAGATAGAGGGTCCTAACTTGCAAATTGGCCAACAGAGGCACAGAATGCAGCAAATTTGGTATGCCGCACTTGCATCTCGCCGCCTGCAAGACAAAACAATGGTGATCTGCAAAGACGATCGAATTGACTGATCAGTGAATTATTCCCCGGGAAAAGCAAATATTACGAAACAGGGCATACCAGTCCGATTGAGCTCAGCCTTAAACCGGCTTTCGGATGATATTCCAAGCTTCTGAGCCCTAATGGGGTTGGTAATTGAGTTTTGTTCCACGTAGGGGGCGCTCCCTGTACTCTGCAGGACGGGCATTCCGCTTTTATGGATCCTAACCACTACTGTATGACTTTTCCGGGAAGGCAAATTAGAAATTTCCCCGTCTATGCAGACCTTGCATTTCTTTGAAATTGTTTGGGATAGATAATTTGCAAAGATTTTTGTTGGCTTGGGTGATGTTTCCCCATCGTCAGCGGAGAGCGTTGCGGTCCCTGCGCAGCCAAAGAGCTCAGCTCCACATTTGACGGGTCGGTCTGATATGCCCAGGGGCACACTTAACTACTATATGTAAGACAAAGCAGCTTGGATAGTCGATTGGAGATATACAATATCTTAAGTACTGTGGTATTTTTACACGATGGTTTTTCATGTACTACAAAGTACTGATTAGTTATTTCGTACTATTCAACTACCTAAGTAAGACTGAAGACAAAAGGATCAAGCTGGCCCCTCTTATGCAGCTGCTCCACTCATGGTTGAACCTAAAAAGAATCAGCGGGCTGCAGGAAATGTGATCTATCATGACCATTCAGAATCTTGGAAAGAGTGTGATAGGTACATCATCTCGGATAAATCTTCAGTGTAGGTGGCTAACGGGGCAGGCGAGCCAATCACCAAGCGATGTTGCTGAATATCACCCTGGTCATTGGTGATTAATATACGACTAGCCTTGCATTGTTCGGAGGACTATGGTATTCACGGTTCGGGGACGGTTTGAGCAACTCTAGATCTCTGCATAATAAGCAGACATGTGGGAATTTTGGAATGGATGCCATCCATTCAGGTTGCCTGGTCTGCCTCTAGCCAGATGAACTTTCTCTTAGCCTTGATAGAATGGTTCTTCTCCATTGCAAAAGTACTGACTATACCCAGCCAAGTGATGTTCCCCTCCCCTTCTACTTTCTAAATTTCTAGTCTCTTGTCCGTGCGAATGGCTCTTGAAGATGTGCTCTCGGATTCCCCTCCTCTGTGGGGCCCCAGTGAAATCAAGGAAACTTTGTGGTCAATTGAAATTATTTATGTAGCGGAGGGGCCAGCTCAAGAGGAGCTCAGACTAGAAGAGCTGTTCAATTTTGAGACAAGTCAGCTTGAATAGTGCCAGTCACCATGTACTCCGTGGTCGATTTTACCACGACTTTAGCCCTCTCGTTGGCTATCCTTATAACTTCTCGCTTTCTCTGGAATCATTTCCGATCCCCTCTAAAGTCCTTTCCTGGTCCGTTTGCAACCAGTTATACGAATATCTGGCGTTTGTGGGATGTTTATCGTGGACGTTGTGACATCACCCAAAATGCTTTGCATCGTAAATATGGCTCTGCTGTCCGAATAGGACCAAACATTCTCAGTCTGTCTGATCCAAACTTGATCGGCCAAGTTTACAACACAAGAAGCCCTTGGCTCAAGGTAAATTCCTCATTTATCTTTCATATCATTAGCATAGTTCGTTCAATTACTTATTTGTTATAATTGATAATAGAGCTCCATGTATAATGTCAACGATGTTATGATCGACGGTGTTCGTCTGAGCAACCTATTTTCGACCCAGGATGAGAAGTGGCACTCGACATTCATTCGGCCTGTCAAGAGTCTGTACTCTATGAGTAGAGTCCAGGAAGTGGAGGGGAACATGGACATTACTATCAAGTTGCTCTTTGATCAACTTCGCGAGCGGTTCGTTGGCAAAGGCAAGACTTGTGAGATGTCTGATTGGATTAACTTCTGTGAGTATTACTTGTCACTAGCATTTTCTTGATTTTGATTGATTCAGACAGATTCTCGACTTTCTATGCACGAGCTAACAAGCACTCAAAGTCGCTTGGGATGCGATGAGCCAGGCCACTTTCTCTCAAGACCTTGGAATTCTCGAAGCTGGAAGTGATTATAAAGGCTTCCTGAAGAACTCAGACCGGACGCTTGACTATTTCTCCCCTGTACGCTTTATACCTTCTATTATCTTTTCATATCAAGTGATATCACGATACTGATTGACTAGATCTGCCAAATTCCGCTTTTGGATCGGCTTTTCGATAAGAATCCGATCATGCGTATTGGTCCTCCCACCTTCGGCTGGGCGAACATCTTCAGCCTTGAGCAACTTCAAAAGCGCTATCAGGATGGTAAACAAGCAGACAAGCAAGATTACCTTGCTAAGTTCCTTGAAATCAAAGAGAAGAACCCAGAGCTTGTCAACGACAACGTTGTCATTCTCTGGCTCCTTTCGAATGTTCTTGCAGGCAGTGACTCCACTGCCTATACTATGTGTGCGGCAATCTACTATGTTCTAAAACACCCTGAGGTTCATAGTAAACTCGTTACTGAGTTGCGTGGAGCTAACCTAACCCTCCCGGCAAAGTGGAAAGATATCCAGGGCTTGAAGTATCTTGAAGCTGTGATGCGTGAGACCATGCGTGTACACCCGGGCGTTGGTCTGATCCTGGAACGTGTCGTTCCTAAGGGCGGCTTGTCTTTACCTGATGGCCGATTTGTACCGGAGGGAGTTATCGTGGGAATGAATCCCTGGGTGATCAACAAGAACGAGCAAGTCTTTGGTGCCAACCCAGATGATTTTATTCCTGAACGCTGGCTGCCCGCAGCTGGTGAGTCAGACGAGGCGTACGAGGCACGCTTCTCAAAGATGAAGAGCACCGACTTTACTTTTGGTGCCGGGTCACGTACTTGTCTCGGAAGATACTTGTCACAGCTCGAGAGTTATAAACTGATTGCAACTCTTTTCAGTACTTTTGACGTGAGTGATTCTACCCTTGTTGAGTTAACTTTTCTTAGGGAACATGGCTGATGATATATGCAGATGGAGCTTCCGAGCTTAGATCACGAATGGACGATTCAGAACTCGTGGTTCGTGAGACAACATAACCTACCTGTCAACCTCAAGGAGCGCAAGGATGGAGCAGTGTCTCTATAAACATTCAACCTGATGACTTTGATGCATGACGCTGGGAAGGCGAATTGATAACGGTTTTTAGTTGGGTCTATTTGTATAGCAAGGCATTGGAAATATGGAGCCGGACTGAAGGAAATCTGAACATATGGATAGGGATTTGAGCTTTGCTTGTGTTTCAATAAAGAGAATATTGTTTCCCCCCCCCCCCTCCACATAGTAAAGTTGTATACATCTGCCCCTCGTTGTAAGCCCTTCACCGCCTAATTTCTGCTCGTTTACCGGCGAATCAGCGGCTCGGGAGAAAGTAGATCCGATGCGCTAAGCCTATCCCGGAAAAGCGCCCCCGCCGAGCGCAGGAAAAAAAAAAGAAGCAACGGCCGCTCGAACTTTTTCTTCTTCTTTCTTTTCTTTGGGAAAGCTGGACTCTCTCCATCAACAGAAGGTTTCTTCAGTTGATTTAATCCCCTCTGATCCATTCGACTTCTTATATCTCCGGATCCAGAGTTACTTTCTTTTTCTTTTTATAATCACACAATGCCCATCACTAACAAGGAAGCTGCTCCTGGTGCTGCCATGCAGGCGGAGATCGAGGACTACTCCAAGGCCCTGGAGGTTGTGAAGACCTACACTACTCAGGATGGTCTGGACATCGATACTCTGCTGGACTCGGACAAGCACGGAGCTCTGACTTACAATGACTTTCTGGTCCTTCCCGGCTACATCGGTAAGCCGACTTTGCTTCGGATTTTGGCAAGGCCTCATTAATAACCTTGACCACTAGGCTTTGCCGCCTCCGACGTCAGCCTGGACAGCCCCGTTACCAAGCGTATCTCCCTGAAGGCCCCTCTGCTGTCCTCGCCCATGGACACCGTCACTGAGCACAACATGGCTATCCACATGGCTCTGCTCGGTGGTCTTGGTGTTATTCACCACAACTGTGCCCCTAATGACCAGGCCGAGATGGTCCGCAAGGTTAAGAGATACGAGAACGGCTTCATTCTGGATCCCGTTGTCCTTTCTCCCAAGGCCACTGTTGGTGAGGCCAAGGACCTCAAGGCCAAGTGGGGTTTCGGTGGCTTCCCTGTCACTGGTGAGTCACTCCTTGAAAAAATTTTACCCTTGTACCCAATCACCTCCTCTTGCATGATGAACAACCTCTTTTTTTATAACTTTCGTTCCACTGCCAGCGGCGAGAGCTGCACTGTAGAGAACCAGTTTTTATCTGACTTTTTGCCATCACAATCTTTCTTCATCCCAAAATCTGTTTGGCATATTTGCTAATGATGACTTTGTGACAGAGAACGGAACTCTTCGCTCGAAGCTCATTGGTATGGTCACTTCCCGTGACATCCAGTTCCACCATGATCTGAATGACCCTGTCACCACCATCATGGCCACTGATCTGGTTACTGCCCCTGCTGGCACTACTCTGGCCGAGGCCAACGAGGTCCTCCGTCAGTCCAAGAAGGGCAAGCTGCCCATTGTTGATGAGGAGGGTAACATTGTCTCTCTTCTGTCCCGCTCTGACCTGATGAAGAACCTGCACTACCCTCTGGCCTCCAAGCTCCCCGACTCCAAGCAGCTTATCTGCGCTGCTGCTATTGGTACTCGCGAGGAGGACAAGACTCGTCTTAAGCTCCTTGTTGAGGCTGGTCTGGACATTGTTATCCTGGACAGCAGCAACGGTAGCAGTATGTATCAAGTTGAGATGGTCAAGTACATCAAGAAGACCTTCCCTGAGATCGATGTCATTGCCGGTAACGTTGTTACCCGGGAGCAGGCTGCCTATCTGATTGCCGCCGGTGCCGATGGCCTGAGAATTGGCATGGGCAGCGGTAGTGCCTGCATTACCCAGGAGGTCATGGCTTGTGGTCGTCCCCAGGCCGCTGCCGTCCGCAGTGTCTCTTCCTTTGCTGCTCGCTTCGGCGTTCCTTGCATTGCTGATGGTGGTATCCAAAATGTTGGCCACATCGTCAAGGGTCTTGCTATGGGTGCCAGCACCGTCATGATGGGTGGTCTCCTTGCTGGTACCACTGAGTCCCCTGGCGAGTACTTCGTTAGCAACGAGGGTCAGCTCGTTAAGGCTTACCGTGGTATGGGCTCTATTGCCGCGATGGAGGATAAGAAGGCTGGCGCCAACAGCAAGGACAGCAAGGCCTCTAACGCTGGTACCGCCCGCTACTTCTCAGAGAAGAGCAACGTTCTCGTTGCTCAGGGTGTTGCTGGCTCCGTTCTCGACCGTGGCTCTGTCACGAAATTCATTCCCTATCTCATGGCCGGTGTCCAACACTCCCTCCAGGATATGGGTGTTGAGAGCCTGGACAAGCTTCACCAGGGTGTTAACGAGGGCAGCGTCCGCTTTGAGATGCGTAGTGCCAGTGCTATGGCCGAGGGTAACGTCCACGGTCTGCACAGCTACGACAAGAAGCTTTACTCGTAGGATCCAAGCTCTCTTGAAATGAAGGACTCCCCAATGTGAATATTGAATGGGAAGTCCTGGACGACGATACGTGGCCTTGGAAACAAAAAAAAATGGAGACATGATAGGACAGGAGTTAGATATGAGGAGTTTAATTTTCAATTAATGAGCAACTTATTCCGATCATATTTGTTTACAGTCATCCATGTAGTAGTTGAATTCGCCATTTCTGTAGTACAGCTTCCAAAGAATGACCCATAGTTGATTGACACATGGTGCGGCTGTCGGCTAACTGGAAGCGGCCAAGGCGGACGCGGGGTACAGAAATAAGCCTAGGCACTCGGGTGCTCTGCGACTATAAACTCCTTCAGACGGGCCATACAATGCTGAGGCATGTCTACCATACTGCCCGAGTATTTTTGTAGCCGTTGGTTAACCCCAATATTCACAAGAACTCGCTGTTCAGGAGGGCCCCGCAGATATACCTACATAACGCAGCCCTCGCCTTTGCCGATTGCGCGCCGAGGTAACGACAATCTAAGGAGTTATTCGACAACTTCAAATCCACCATCAATTGCTAGACCTGTCAAGATGCCAAGCTCAAAGGAAGGCGCAGGAGAAAAGAAGCCTGCTGTGCCTAGGCCCAGCTCAAGGTGAGTCGTTCCATGTGGTGATTTGAGCTTGACAACTTTGCCGAAGCTGCACAATCGAAAAGGCATTTCATGTTGAAAGAGACAAGGTAAGTGAAATGACTGACAGACATTGACAAAATTCCAGTGTAGTTCTTGTTTCTCCAAAGAATGAGATTTTGCTTCTGCATCGAGTGCAAACTTCCAGCTCTTTCGCCTCTGCTCATGTCTTTCCCGGCGGGAACCTATCCAGCCAAGATGGAAAATGTCCTCCGCCAGAGGAGTATTCTCACCACGACGATTCCCCTTCATATCGACGTGCAGCTATTAGAGAGCTGTTTGAAGAGAGCGGCATTCTACTTGCGAAAGACAAAGCTTCTGGAAAGATGCTCGTAGTCGATAAAGCAACGCGGGAAAATGGCCGACACCTGATTCATCAAAATAAGATTACATTTATCGACTGGTTAAAGCAGCAAAATGTTTCGGCTGAGCCTGATATAGGTTAGCACATCTTCCATTGCCCGACTACAGCTCTAACCTTGAAAAAAAGATCAGTTGATTCCATTCACCCATTGGATTACTCCGATCAAGAATGCCAAGCGCTATACAACCCAAATGTACCTGTACTTCATGCCACTGCCCGTCAACATCGACAAGAAGCTGCTGGATGATCTTCCCATCGAGGGTGAACGAGATGAGATTCAAATACCGACTAGCGACGGTGGCGTTGAAGTCACCGAGGCGAAATTTCTTCCCGCTGTTACATGGCTTCAACGTGCGCAGAAGGGTGAAATCATCCTCTTCCCACCACAATTTCTACTGCTACACTTGGTCTCCGGCTTTCTCGATAAGGAAACTCGCTCAGTGGTCTCCAGCGACGAGATGGAGAAGCGTCGGGCAGCATTGGTCGGCTTTGTACATTCGGGCTCTCCGCCATGGACGGATAAGTATATTTCGCCTAAGATGTTGAAGATTACGGAAGATGGACGGGCTGTCCTGGCTTTAGACGATGCCGGACCTGAACTTAAGGGTTCGGGGAGGCAAGGGGAGTCTGATCGAGTTGTGCTCGTGCGGTTCACGAAGGGGAGTGCGAGAGAAGTGAAGGTAGTCTGGAAGAAAGATGTCTTGCGTGAAGGCAAAGAAGACCGAAGCCATCTTTAGATAAATATAGATGCCGCATAATATATAGTGGTTCCATCAATCTCCCAATCATGAAGGCATGAAGAGTATCTGTTTAATTTACAAGCTTGTTTGAGTTTGACTTAGTCGTACATAGTAGAGTACACACTCTGGTACTGCCACTGCCCACAGTATGGGTCTGGATATGCCGACGCACACCGCCTTCCCACCACGCCAGCCCTCGACAAATGATCACATGACCCACACAAATCATTTGAGTCCCGATTTGTGCGGACCGAAAAAACCCTCCACCTCCAACCTCACCGTCGCCCGTCAAATCCCTCTACACCACACCCGCCAAAATGGAGAACGAGAAGGGAGAGATCGTCGATCTGTATGTGCTACCGCCGTCCGATTCGCTTTTGCTATAATCGTCCTGGTGTCCTGTGTCTGGTCTGCCCACGTTCGCCATGTCGCATCGAATCCTCATGCAATTGAACAAGGGTTCAGAAAGTTGGCTTGAATGCGTGTGAAGAGCGATGAGAATGAAATTATGTGCCGTGTCTCGTGGGCGACAGGCTCAGGACAGGACACCTAGTCGATTGGAAGGATTGCGAATTTCGATACTCGGCACAACCCGAATTGCAAGACAAGAAAATATACTAACAGACTTTCCCTCCGATAGCTACGTCCCCCGCAAGTGCAGCGCCACCAACCGCATCATCAAGGCCAACGACCACGCCTCTGTCCAGCTCTCCGTCGGCAAGGTTGACGAGAACGGCCGCTACACCGGCGAGAACGAGACCTACGCTCTCTGCGGTTTCATCCGTGCCCGCGGCGAGAGTGACGACTCCTTCAACCGCCTTGCCCAGAAGGACGGCTACCTCAAGAACGTCTGGTCCGCCAGCCGTCAGCGCTAAATTGCCTGACAGCCATGTGTTTTGCACTAGGGTGGTGTTGACGGGTTGATATTATGGTGAGCCTTACCCTTGGGCGCTATGTCAATTTTGAATTCGCACTGACTGTCGATCTATAGACGAACTGTGGCTAGATGGACCAGGTTCGGGGATTGGGATATGAGAAAAAAATGGATGAGGGTGTACAGATAGTCTCCGTCACCCTGAATTTTGAAACCCTGTATTCCTTTTATCTACCAAAATGAAAATGGAATAACGACTTTTAAATGGGTCTGGTCTTTCTACCATTCTGCAACCTATGCAAACCCTTTATTCACGCCTTTGCGATTGATCGAGGGGAGAGATACACCCTGGGATACCTCAGTGAAACCTTTTCCCTCTCCTTCGGGGCTTTCTCGTTCTTCCACAGCCCCTCATAACCAAAAACAGAAACAAAAGCCCAAATAATCAAATATCAAAAGATTAAGAAGTACATTTTCGCGTTCCCTGATGCAACATCATCGGCATATCAAGGCTCCCTCATTCTTGTGGGCTTCAAGGACCAGGCCATCACTTGGTCTGTGTTTTTTTGATGTCTGCTTTTCCATGAGCGAGGGGGTAGAAATAGCACATCCATCGCCGAAAATTGTTTTAAAATCCCGCCTACTGAAGAGCCACTGTTGCAGAGTTTAATGCACTGGGGCACAGATACGGGTGGGACATTAAGCATTGTAAATCTATGAGTAGTACTAGGATAGGGCTGCATCCCTATTCAATGAGGAGCCCTATCCACGTAAGAAATTCGTTGACAATGCCGGTCATCTTTGGAACGGCCATGAAACCAGTTTTCATTCAAAGCGTGAGGCTCGCTACTTGCCAACGATTATTTTCTACATACCCTTTTGGAGGGCCACAGCGTGGTTCGCAGTCTATCCGATGGGAATCTAGGTTGAAGAACATAATTGAATTTTTGATTCGTTTCTCCTCGTCCAACTCATTGACATGCAAACGTAATTTCTGCATGAACTCATCATTTCAGGGAAAAGCCATGAGTCTTGACTTCCATACTTTCCTAGGCAAAACACAACGTGGAACACAGTATCTGGTCTATAAACAATTCATGCAATCCAGGTCGTTGTAAAAAAAAATTTTCAACTCAAACTTATTTCTCCAGGCGCACGGCCGGGTTAGACTCGATGAAGTTCAAGTCGACCTTGTGACCAAGAAGTTCACGGATATTGCTGACACCGTACCTAGAATAATGTTAGTTATTGGCCTCACTTTTGAGGGTTTCATGTTTGTACTCACTTGATCATAGTAGGTCTCTCCAGACTGAGACCCCAACCGTAAACTTGCATGCCCTTGGGGATACCCATAGACTCCAACATCTCAGGTCGGAACATACCACTGTTACCGATCTCGACCCATTTACCCAGGCCCTCGTGGTAGCCGAAAATCTCCATACTGGGTTCGGTGTACGGGTTGTAAGCAGGCTTGAAGCGAAGTTGGTGAATGTTCATCTTGGCGAAGAAGACCTCCATGAATCCAATCAGACCACCCAGAGTGAGACCAAAGTCCGCAATGACACCCTCAATTTGGTGGAACTCGGCCAAATGAGTAGCATCGACCGCCTCATTTCGGAAAACACGATCGATACTGAAGAAGCGGGCCGGCCGCGGGTTGGCAGCGAGCTTGTGCAGCATATACGCCGAGATTGAAGTAGTGTGAGTGCGCAGAACTAGGCGCAGAGACTCGTCTGCGCTCCATGGGTAGCGATATCCGATTGAGCCAAACGCTCCCTTCTCGTGGACGTCGTGCACGTTGTCCCAGTACTTCTTGTAGTCAAGGGGCTTATCTTGGGTCTTCTTGGGGCAGTGAGGGTCATCGGCGGGGTCCTCACGAGGACCATCGGCAGTGAGCGGGTCGGCGATGTAGAAGGTATCCTGGAGATCGCGAGCGGGGTGTTGTTGAGGCACGAAAAGAGCGTCGAAGTTCCAGAAACCGGTCTCGACGAAACGGTTCGTGGGCATCTCTTCGAAACCCATCTCGAAGAAAATGTTGCGGAACTCTTGTCGCACCTTGTTCAGCGGGTGCAGAGCACCAGAGGGAGTCAGAGCACCCTTGGCGTTAAAGTTATAGGGCTTGAATTGGATGTCCTTCCACGATCCATTGATAAGCATGTCGCCTGTGAGATCGGTCTCCTCCTTGACGAACTCCCGGGCGTACTTGGGACCCTTGGTGAATTTGTAAGTGATCTCCTTGGTAAGAGTGATCAATTTCCTCCGCTTGAGATCTGCAACCGCTTTCGTATCATCCAAGCTCTTTGTCCGTTGCACGGTGAGCAGATGCTCGCGGGTCACATCAACAATTGAATCGCGGGTAGCCCGCAGCAAGTCATTATCTTTCTTGATCCAACCGTGCTTGAATGCATTGCCCTGGCCAACCTTGGCATTATCCTTGCCCACAATGGCGGGCAACTCGGAGATCTTCAATCCATCCAGGGCCTTGACAACGGCGTCAAAAACCTTGGCCTCGTGACTGCCATTGTTTGCAATCTCCTCACCCTCGGGTGTGAGTGCAATAACCTCCTTATCAATTGCTTCATATTCAATCATCTGCCGGGTGGCCAGGCGATCCAGCGAACTTTTGACCTTCGATGAGGGGTCGGAGGGGAAGGCGTCGCTAGAGAGGATAGGAGAATCGGAGGCGGACAGAGCGTCCAAGATCGGGGCTGTCAGGTCGGACGCCATAGCTGCGGCCTTTTCCTGCAGGAATATTGGCGAAACCTAAGCGGGGAGAGTGTGAAGGGTGGAGGGGTCTCTTTTTTTTGGATTTGATGCCCGCCAAAATTACGGATGACTCTTTTCCAGTGTCGGTACGGTTGGGGGCAGCAACCATCAGTGCTATTTCCACCCCACCACGTTGACTCGCAGGAGGATGAATCAAATGCTTAACTCCAGTACAAGTTTGAACTTATATTGACTACCGTACATGACTAGTTACCATACTGAAGTCACCATGTACTAGTGACTATAAGACACATAGTCAACTGGATCAGGTATAGAGTCTCGTCTCAAGTTTCTTTTCGATCATGTGATTTATCTGATGGATATACTTCCTACTGATTCCAATACATAATACATAGAATCATCTTTCATCACTTCAGATGTTCATTATGGACCTTTTCCATGTCAATTCCACGATGATTTTTATCGATACCTTCCTATGATAAACCGGTTGTTTTCTTGCCTCTTCTTGCACCCCCGAGGACTGAGTGGCGTGGCCGTTTCACCACTAAGCCGATCATGCAGCGGAACAATCTCAACGTCAGTGCGTCTGGGTTAAGGCCCTTCTGTATTGATGTGGGCTTTAATATGGATTGATTGTTTCTTGGCACCGGATAGCTAGGATGACCTGCTATCACGCAGCCATGTTGTCATCTCGTGGCCCTTTCGTGGAGCACGCAGATGATGGGGAGCAGCAAACCAGGAATCAAATTACGCTCGGTGTCACTATTGAAACCTTCCCCTCCATCTGCATCCAGTGACTGTCCAGCAACGATTCATCTCACGAGGACTAATACGGGACCAGCAAAACACCCGTCTCAGCCACCGCAAAGAGGAGCGGAGTGGAAAACTCAGCTACCATACATACGTACAATTCTTAGCGAAGGACGAAATGTACACCTCTCGAATAAGTTCGGTACGGTGGCAGAGTCGTCCCGAGACAACAAAGCACCGCTTTTTCTCACTGGCCGGAACTAAAGTTCGGACCCAGTAGAACCCACCCACAAGAACCGTTCCCTTCCAAAGTCTCGGGCGTTAATGCTGTTTGAACCTCAGAAAATTCCATGTGGAAATCAGACGGAGATCACAGTCACCGGAGCTCCCGAGCGGGATTTTAGGAAAGACACTATTGACAACTCGAAACACACCAATTCGCCGGGCTGAACGAGATGGGATGTGCGATCAACCTTAGTCCCAGTGGCGATCATCTCGCTTTCAAGGTTGGTACTTAGTATTCGATAGCCAGTGGGCTAGGGGAGATGAAACGGCCCAAAGCCTTAATTCTCCTTCATTTTCTAGTCCCCTGAGAACTTTATCGTCCACGTCTGTCCGTGCATTTCACAATCCCTCATAGTCTCTTCTTGCAGGGGTGTAAGCCGCATAGATTAGTTACAGTAGTTAGCTGTGCATGTGTTCAAGTGTGTGCGTGTGTACCCTTAGCAGGGTACTTTAGTGTACTATATACAGTATCTTTTTCTTTTCCTTTTTTTCTTTTTCTTTTTCTTTTGCCTTCTTCCTTTCTGATTTGATAACAAAATAGAGACAACACAGACAACACAGTAGGAAAAAAAGAAAAAAGTGCTGGCATCGCCGCCCCTTTCGAAATCCCAACTTCTCCCCCCTTCGACTTCCAAATTCTCTCCATCTTCCATCCCACCTAAACTGGATAGCTTCGTCTCTTATCTTTTTTGTTTTATTTTTTACCACTTTTTTTTTACTTTTTCGGATTTACTCGATATCACTCTTTGTGCATTTCCCTTCTGCCTCTTTTTTCTCCCTCCCCCCCCCAAAAAACACGCCTGGGCTCTTCCATAACCCCCCCCCCCGTCCACTTTCCCCCTCCCCTCCCC
>Ga0102593_1001045_pt1 | contig 31432 bp, 29 predicted proteins | sample AraplaCol_mMS_r2_2_FD_76862 | JGI IMG/M metagenome (GOLD analysis project Ga0102593, IMG submission 76862) | Arabidopsis root microbial communities from North Carolina, USA - plate scrape MF_Col_mMS_r2 (SPADES assembly) (version 2) | ecosystem: Host-associated > Plants > Roots > Endosphere...
CGGCATAACCCTTGGAGGTCGGCGCCTTGACGCGAATCCAGTCCGGCTTGCGCATGACTTCCGTATCAGGCCGATGCGCCTTCTCGGGATGCCGCACGCGCTTGGCGTCGGGATTGATCGTATCGAGAATGGTCACCATCCGCTCGGCCTATCCCTCACTCTATAGTTGCCAGTTCCGCACCGAGTGCGACCACCGCGCCCGGGGCGACCTTGATGCAGATGCGGCCAGCTTTCGGCGCCAGTACCCTGGTTTCCATCTTCATGGCCTCGATCACCGCCACGGCATCGCCCTCGGCAACTTGTGCTCCATCCTCGACGTTCCATTTTTGCAGCGTGCCGGGGATCGGTGCCGTCAGCGCACCCTCATTTGCGGTAGCGGATACTGAGCCCGTCACCACTCTCGGCGCGGCACCTCCGGAAAACAGCCCCGCCGGAAGGCCGAACGCGTGGCGTTTACCGTCGATCTCGATGAAACTGCGGAGCAATCCGCCTTCCACCGGATCAACCCGCGGAGCAGGCTCGACGCCGCGGAATTCCGTCTCGATCCAATTGGTGAAGACCTTAAACCCATCCTCGCCGATGAAGGCCGGTTCCTCCAGCACGGCGCGGTGGAACGGGAGCACGGAGGCGACACCTTCGATTTTGAATTCGGCAAGCGCCCGGCGGGCGCGGATAAGGGCTTCCTCGCGGGTGGCGCCGGTAACGATCAGCTTGGCCATCATCGAGTCGTAAAGACCAGGAATTTCCGAGCCCGTTTCCACACCGCTGTCGAGCCGGATGCCCGGTCCGGACGGGGCGCGAAAGCTCGTGATCAGTCCGGGTGTCGGCAGGAAACCGCGTCCCGGATCCTCGGCATTGATGCGGAACTCGAAGGCATGGCCGCGCGGGACAGGGGTCTGAGTGACAGAAAGCGGCAGCCCATCGGCGATGCGCAGCTGTTCGATGACGATATCGACGCCGGTCGTTTCCTCCGTCACCGGATGTTCGACCTGCAAACGGGTATTGACCTCGAGGAAGGAAATGACACCATTCTGCGACAGCAGAAACTCGACCGTGCCGGCGCCGGTATAGCCGGCCGAAGCGCAGATCGCCTTGGCGGCATCATGAATACGGCCGCGCTGCTCCTCTGAGATGAAGGGCGCTGGGGCCTCCTCGACCAGCTTCTGGTTGCGCCGCTGCAGTGAGCAATCGCGGGTGCCGAGGACAACCGTGTTGCCGTGGCTATCGGCGATGATCTGCGCTTCGATATGGCGCGGCTTTTCCAGGAATTGCTCGGCATAACATTCGCCGCGTCCGAAGGCCTCCTTCGCCTCGCGCACGGCAGATTCGAAGAACTCGCCGACATCCTCGATGCGGTGAACGACCTTCATGCCGCGGCCGCCGCCGCCGAAGGCAGCCTTGATCGCCAGCGGCAACCCGGCCTGCCGCGCAAAGGCGATGGCTTCCTCGGCGGTTGCCAGAGGACCGTCCGACCCTTTGACGAGGGGCGCTCCGACCTTTTCGGCGATCCGGCGGGCCTCGACCTTATCGCCGAGCGCCGTGATTACTTCAGGCTTAGGACCGACCCAGGTAAGGCCGGCATCGATGACAGCACGGGCGAACTCGGCGCGCTCCGACAAGAAGCCGTAACCTGGATGGACCGCATCGGCGCCCGCGCAGCGTGCGATGTCCAAGATCTTCCCGATATTCAAATAGGTGTCGACCGGGCGACCGCCGCCCAGGCAATAGGCCTCGTCGGCAAGATCGACATGCAGCGAGGCGGCATCGGCATCTGAATAGATCGCGACCGACGCGACGCCATAATCGCGGGCGGCGCGGCTGATGCGGATGGCGATTTCGCCGCGATTGGCAATGAGCAATTTTTTCATCGATTGGTTTCCCTGACGAGCGGATCGAATGGGGCGACGACGTTGAAGCGGATATTGGCACCGATCGGGATCTGGCCGGCGAGATCGAGATGGTGGCGGGCGACGACGCCGATCACCGGGTAGCCTCCGGTCAACGGATGGTCGGCCAGAAAGAGCACGGGTTGTCCGCTATGCGGCACCTGAATTGCGCCCAACGCCGTACCCTCCGACGGGAGTTCCGCCGCATCCCGGCGCTCCAGCGGCTCGGCCCCGGAGAGCCGCATGCCGACACGGCTCGATTCTGCTGTCACCTGCCAAACCTGCGCGGTGAGGGTTTCGACACCCTTCGACGTGAACCAGTCGGTGCGGGGGCCAAGGACGACGTCAAGTGCGACGATTTCCCCAGCTTTGGGCAGCGATCTTGCAGTATGCCGGAAGGGATCGACGGCGACGGCGTGTGCGTCGGCCGGCACCAGCACAACGCCGGCTGTAACCGGCGCCGGCCCGACTTTCGCCAAGGTGTCGGTCGCCGTGGAGCCGAGAACGGGTTGGACAGCGAACCCGCCGCGCAGCGCCATGTAGCTGCGCATGCCTTCCGGCGGAAGACCGAGCGTCAATTCGTCGCCGGCATCGAGTGCGAAGGGCCTGCCGAAAGGTGCGGTGACGGAACGACCGTCGTTGGTGGTAATTTTGAGAGGCGCCGGCGCACCGGTCACAGCGAGAGTCACCGGTCGATCGACCTTGACGGCGAAGCCGCCGAAGGCAATTTCCAGGGCGGCGGCATTGCGTGGATTGCCGACGCTGAGATTGGCCTCGGACAGACCCGACCGGTCCAACGCGCCGGATTCCGACACGCCTTGGTCGACACGTCCGGGCCGACCGAAGTCCTGAAATAGCGCCGGCCGATCGGCGCGGGTGACGACAAGTCCTGTGGCGGATGGTGCAGTTTTCGGCACCGGGAGGACGCCAGCCGCAACCACGGCACCTTTAGCCATCTCCCGAAAGCGGACTCGATCGCCCGGCGCCAGAAGCGCCGCCCGGGCGCGGCTGATATCCCACATCTTCAACGGAGTGGTGCCGATGAGCTGCCAACCGCCTGGGCTGTCTGAGGGATAGATGCCGCCGAACTTGCCCCCGAGCGCTACGGCGCCCGCAGGAATGCGCACGCGCGGGCTTTTGCGGCGCGGCACGTCGAAGTCCGGATCGTCTGATGTCATATAGGCAAAGCCGGGCGCGAAACCGGTGAAGGCAACCGTATAGGTGGCTTCCGTGTGGCGTCGAATGACCTCATCGACCGACCAGCCGAGGATTTCGGCGACGTCGGCGATGTCTTCGCCGTCATAGCTGACCGGGATCTCGATCATCTCTCCCTGGCGAGAGCTACGCTGACCAAGATCAAACGCGCACATATGTGTGCAAAGCCGGGCCTGATCCGTCACGCGGGGATCGAAGCGGACCATCACCGTTCGAGCGGCGGGCACCAGTTCGAGGACACCCTCCGGGCGATCGGCCAGAAGTCGGTCGAGCAGCGTCAGCGTCGTTTCCAGATCGCCGAGTTCGACGAGAACGGCATCGCTGCCGGCGGGCAGAAAGCGCAGTTGGTCAGCCATGGTCGACTTCCGTAAAGGGCTTGAGGTCAACGCCATTGGTTGCCAGCGCCTCGCGCAACGCGCGGGCGATGGCGACCGCCGCTGGAGTGTCGCCGTGGACACAGATCGATTGCGCTTCGAGCTCTATGTCCGTGCCGTCAACAGCAGTAATGCGGCCTTCCGCGACCAAGCGCAGCATCCGCTCTGCAATGGCTTTCGGATCATGGATGATCGCGCCTGGTAAGCGGCGGCTGACAAGACTGCCATCGGCGTTGTAGGCCCGGTCGGCAAAGGCCTCGCAGACAACCGTGAGCCCTGCCGCACGCGCCTGCTCGACAATGGGCGCGCCGGAAAGCGCCAGTAGTGCCAGCGAGGAGTCGACCGCTTTGATACCGGTGATGACATCGTATGCCTGCCGGGCATCATTCGCAATCGTGTTGTAGAGAGCCCCATGCGGTTTGACATAACGCACCCGGGTGCCTGCCGCTTTCGCCAGACCCTGCAAGGCTCCGATCTGGTAGATGGTATCGCCGATGAGCTCTGTGCTGGACGGATCCATATTGCGGCGACCGAACCCGACCAGATCGCGGTAGCCGATATGCGCCCCAACCGATACGCCACGTTTTGCCGCTTCCTTCAGAACGGACAGGATGCCTGCCGGATCACCGGCATGGAAGCCGCAGGCAATGTTGGTGCTGGTGACGATCGACAGCATCGAAACATCGTCGCCCATTGCCCAAGCACCGAAGCTTTCGCCCAGATCACTGTTGAGGTCAATGTTCGCCATGTTTTCTGCCTTCTAAATCGCCGCCCTTGCGGCCGTTATCAACTTTTGAGGCGTCCACATTATCGGGTTGCTCCGGCCATGTTGGTGGACGTCTCGATTGCGGCCGGCGCCTTTGTCACGCTCTTGCTTGTCTTGATCGTCTGTATTGATCGATGACGACGGCGAGGACGATGATGGCTCCCTTGATGATCTCCTGGTAATAGGATCCGATCTTGAGGAAGGTGAAACCGGATGTGATGACGCCGAGGATGATGGTTCCGATCAGCGTTCCTGTGATGCGGCCCGAACCGCCGGCCAGCGATGTTCCGCCGATGACGGCTGCGGCGATGGCATCGAGTTCGTATGCGGTGCCCATGGTTGGCTGGGCGGAGGCTGCGCGGGCTGCGGTGACGACGCCGGCCAGTCCGGAGAGCACGCCTGCGACGACGTAGACCTTGATGAGATGGGATCCGATGTCGATGCCGGAGACCCTTGCGGCCTGTGGGTTGGATCCGATGGCGTAGGTATATTTGCCATAGCGGGTGTAGCCGAGCGCAATGTGCGAGACCACCGCGACGCCGAGGAAGATCAGCACCGGCAGGGGGACCGGAAAGCCGAGGATGAGATAGCTCTTTCCAAGCCATGTGAACTTCGGCGTTAGAAGGCCGATCGGCTGGCCCAACGTATACCACTTGGCCGCGCCTCTGGCACAGACCATCATGCCGAGCGTGGCGATGAAGGGCGGAATGCCGGTCTTGGCGATCAGGAAACCGCTGATCCATCCGGTGATCAGGCCGACCAGCAGGCCTGCCATGATCGGCCAGAGCGGGAAGAGATCGGTGAGGGCAGGATAGAGCGCGCGCACGTCCGCCGAGCCCTGCGCCAGCGAGGCGGCAACCATTGCCGAAAGGCCGACCACCGATCCCGACGCCAGGTCGATGCCGCCAGTGATGATCACATGCGTCACGCCGACGGCCAGAATGCCGGTCACCGAGACCTGAAGGATGATGATCGACAGGCGCTGGTCGTTGCCGAGAAACGACGTGCCCACGAAAATCCAACCAAGCACCTCGAAGATCAGCGCGATGCCGATGAGCACGAAAGCCATCGACATCTCGCTCTTGAACTTCCGCTTAACTGCGCGCTTGTCTGCCAAGCCTGCGGCGTCAGAAGTTGTCGTCATTGTGCGGCGAGCTCCATGATCTTGACCTGGTCCGCGTCCGCGCGGTCGAGGATGCCCGCCAGCCGTCCCTGGCGGATCGTGACGATGCGGTCGCTCATCCCGAGAATCTCCGGGAGTTCGGAGGAGATCATGATGACGGCGACACCCGTAGAAGCGAGTGTGGAGATCATTCGATGAATCTCCGCCTTGGCGCCGACATCAATCCCGCGGGTTGGTTCATCGAGGATGAGCACCTTGGGTTTTGTCAGCAACCAGCGGCCGATCAGCACCTTCTGCTGGTTGCCGCCCGAAAGGTTGAGGATCTTCTCGCCCATGCTTGGGGTTTTCACGCGTAGCGTGGTTTTCATCTCTTCGCATTCTTCGGAAAGGCGCTTCTGCTGCACGAAGCCGTGCTTGACATACCCACCATGAAGCGCGGCCAACTGCATGTTCTGTTGGATGTCCAACAACAGGAAACAGCCCGATTCCTTGCGGTCTTCGGTGAGGAACGCCATGCCATTCTCCATGGCGACGCTCGGAGAGGTGATCTTGATCTCCTTGCCGCCAATGGCGATGCTTCCCGAAGTTGCGGGCGTCACACCGAAGATCGTTTCCGCGATATTGGAGCGGCCGGCGCCGACCAGTCCGGCTATCCCGAGGATTTCGCCGGCATGAAGATCGAACGATACGTCTTCGAATACATCCTTCAGGCCGAGATTTTGGACGCTGAGAACAACCTCTCCGATCTTCGACTCTACTTTGGGAAACATCTGTGAAATTTCGCGCCCGACCATCATGCGAATGACTTCGTCGCGCGTCAGCTCCCTGGATGCCTTGGTTGCGATGTGCCGGCCATCCCTGAAGATCGATACCTCATCAGCAATCTCAAACAGCTCGTTCATCTTGTGCGTGATGTAGATGATACCCTTGCCTTGCTCCCTCAGCGTGCGAATGATGCGAAACAGGTGCTCGACTTCGCGTTCGGTCAGCGCCGAGGTCGGTTCGTCCATGATGAGGACGTCCGACTGATAGGAGACGGCCTTGGCGATCTCGACCATCTGCCGGCTTGCCACCGACAGCTGCCCCACTCTCTCGTCGGGGTCCAGATCAATCCCGAGCTCTTTGAACAGGCGGTATGTGCCGGCACGCAGTTCCTGATGATCGACAAGACCGAAGCGATTTCGCGGTTCGCGGCGGATCCAGATATTTTCTGCGATCGTCATGTGATTCATCAGGTTGAGTTCCTGGTGAATCATCGCAATGCCGTTGTCGAGCGCGTCGAGCGGACTGCGCAGCTTGATCGGCACGTTGTTGAGATAAAAATCCCCCGCATCGGGCGTGTAGATGCCGGCGATGATCTTCATCAAGGTTGACTTGCCCGCGCCGTTCTCGCCCATGAGCGCATGAACGGTACCGCGACGAAGCCGGAAGGAGACGTTGTCGAGGGCAACGTTCCCGGCGAATTCCTTGCGGACGTTTTCGACCTGCAGGAGAAATTCGGCTGTTGGAACGGCCCCGCTCTCTCTTACGGCTTTGATAGTTGAGGGGGAAACCTTCGTCATGTAACCAAACCCTTCCGTGACCCGTCTGCTGAGGCAGGCAGACGCGCCGTCGGCGCGCCTGCCTGCTCATCGGCGCTAGTTCTTGCTGAGATAGCTTTCGACGTTTGCCGGATTGACCAACTCGTAGGGAATCCAGAGCGGCGATTCGACTTTCTCACCCTTTACGAGCTTCATGGCCACGTCGACCGATCCGGCGCCCTGTCCGATCGCATCCTGAAAGACGGTAACCTGCAGATCGCCGTTCTTCATGTATTGCATCGCTTCCTTCGTCGCATCGACGCCGGCGACGATCACCTGCGAGGTGTCCAGGCCGGATGCCTTGAGCGAATTGATAGCGCCGATCGCCATCTCGTCATTGTTCGAGATGATCGCGGCCGGTTTGTATCCGGCGGTGATCCAGTTCGTCACAAGATCCTGTGCCTTAACCGGGTCCCAGTTTGCCGACTGCTCGTCGATGATCTTCATGAAATTGCATTCGGCCGTTGCGGCAACCTCGTGCACGGCCTGGCTGCGCAGCACCGCCGTTTCGTTGGCAAGTACGCCCTGGATGATCAGAATATCGGCAGAATCCGCCTTTCCACGCTCCTTGAGAACACGGCAAACTTCCTGCGCTTCCAAGGTGCCGGCAACCTTCTCGTCCGAGCCGACGAACGCCGCCTTCGGGCCGAGCTCGTGGACGTCGCTAGGCGTATTGTTGACGTAGACGAGCGGGATGCCGGCGTCGGCGGCGAGTTTCGTCATGGTTGGCGTCGCGGACGTCTCGACTGTGTTGACGATAATGGCGTCGACCTTCGCAGCGATGAAGTTCTGCACCTGCGACAGTTGGCGATTGACATCGCCTTCCGCAAACTCGATCTGCAGCGGCTGGTTTGATTGTGCAGCCTTGTCCTTGATACCCTTGACCAGTACGGCAAGGTTTGAATCGCTGTGAGAGATGCTAACGCCGATATCGCCGGCGAAGGCTGTCGATCCAAGAAATGCCATGGACGCTGTCAGAATAATCATTCGGTTCATCATCTATTCCCCTTTAAAGGGTGTCCGGCAGCACCCGATTGTTTATCCGGAACGTCCACCTCCACCGAGGACGTCTCTTGGTTCAGGCGGACTGCCGAACCTTCAGCTCGAATGGCAAAATGATACTTCGACCGTCTTCGAAACCGGGTTTGGGCGTTTCGATCAACTTGGCGATCGCCGGACCGAATTCGAGTGCCGGTACCTTCACCGTGGTTAACCAAGGGGCCAACCACTCGTTCAGTCGGTTGTCGTCGAAGCCGAATATGACAAGGTCGTCGGGCACACGAAGATTGCGCTCCATAGCCGCCCGGTAGAAACCGTAGGCGATCATGTCGTTTGCGCAAAAGACGCTGTATTTCTTCGGTGCAAGGTCGAGAAGTCGGCAGGCATGCTCGTAGCCGGCCTGCATCGTGTAGAGGCTCTCGAGCTGCAGCACGCGCGAGGCATCGCCCACGCCAGAAACGAAACCATCAAGTCTCGCGGTACTGCCAAAATAATGACGCGGGCCGTGGATCGCGACCCAGTTCTCATAGCCACGCTCAATGAAGTAGCGCCCCACCGCCAGCCCGGCCTGAAAGTTGTCGATTCCCACATAAGGGGCGACAATTCCCTGAGCCGGCCGCCGGTTTGCGAAGATCAGGTTGCCCTGCGTTGCCACCAGTTCCCGGAGTCTTGGTGTGTCGATCGCACCCTGCAATACGATTGCCCGTGCGCGCAGTCCTTGAGCGTCAGCGAGAAGGCGATCTTGCTGCTCGGCGTTTTCGCCGGTGTTTGCCAGAACCATCGACAGGCCAATGCCCTTGAGGGCGCTTTCCACCGAGACGGCGATGTCGGCGGTGAAATGGTTGGTCGCGTCCGGCACCAGCATGACCACGACGCGGCTTTGAGCAAGGCGTAAAGACCGGCCGATTTCCGAGGGGGTGTATCCCAGGGACTTCGCCGCCTGGCGGACACTCTCGATCGTGCGAGGAGCGATCGTGTCGGCCTTTCCGGAGAAGTAGCGCGAGACCGTGGCGGTCGAGACGCCGGAGAGACGTGCGACATCCCGTATGGTTGGTGGTTTCGTCATATCGCAGTCCCGAATCCAAATGTTAACGATTACATCGTCATTTAAGCTATCGCTTATTTCGCTGTTTCAGCCTTTGCATTTGCGGCGTCGACGAGCGGCTTTAGGTATTCGAGGCAGACGCGTGCGACCCAGTCCGGCTCGATGCCCCGCTTGTGAAAGCCGCATTCCATCGACAGGTACCCATCGAAGCCGGTTTCGGCCAACGCTTCGATCAGCGCCGGCCAATCGCCCCTGCCCATACCCGGCGGCAGGCGCTCGTTGTCGGAGGCGTGGATGTGGACCAGGTCCTTGCCCATGGCGTAGGCATAGTCGCTCATCACCTCTTTTTCGGTGATGACATGATGGCCGTCGAACATCAGCTTGACGTTGGCCAGGCCGACATCCTTCATCATGTCGATCGTGTTGTCGCAGGTATTGACGATATTGCTGTCTTCCGGCGTCGGCTCGATGACGATCTCGACGCCGTAATCCTGCGCGAAGGTCGCAATCTCGGTGATGGCAGCCCTTGCCCAATCCCATGCCTGCCGATAGGTGGTGCCGAAGATGTACCAGCCAGGCAGGCAGATCAGCCGCTTGCCGCCCCAGTCGGCGGTCAGCTTGACCATGTCCTTGTAATGATCGATCGCCCAGAGACGCTCTTCGGGAATGGGAGAGGCAACGTTATTGCCCGGACCGCCGCCATGGGCCGGCAGCATCGCCGCCAGCTCCAGGCCATAGTCCTTCAACATCTGGGCAATATCCTTGCGGCGCTGCGCGCTGAGCGTCGGGGGAAACACATGCGGACTGGCGGCGCCGATTTCGATGGCATCATAGCCGATCTTCTTGACCCGCCGGAGGGTTTCCTCAAGCGTATAGGCCGGCAGCCACGTCGGATTGCTCGCATAGGGCCAGGTGTGCATTGCAAGCTTGATCGTCATCGAACCGCTCCTCAGACAGCCGTCTGCTTGATCTTTTCCCAGGCGCCGGTCTGGCCCGAGACGAGAATGGCATCGGCAATGCGCTCGATCTGCACACCGTCCTTGAAGTCCGGCGACGCCGGCTTGTTCTCGGCAATGGCCTTGAGGAAGTTGTACCATTCGATCGACTTGATATCGATGTAACCCTGCCCCATGCCCGCAACCGGCCAGAGCTTGTCGCCGAAGGGCTGGTTCGGACCGGAATAGATCGTGCGGAAGCCAAAGGCGTCGGCCGGATCATTGGCAAAGGCAACACGCAGTTCGTTCAGGCGCTGGTAATCAAACGCGATCGATCCACGCGTTCCATGGATCTCAAAGCCCAACTGGTTGTGATGGCCCCAGGAGTTACGGGTCACTTCGATCGTGCCATGCGCGCCGCTGGAGAACTTGATCATCGTCAGAGCCGTATCATCGACGTCAACTTTGCCTTTTTCCGTCGACGCCGCCCCGCTCGGCCCAAAAAAGCGACCTGCCGGCAAGGGACGCTCCGGAATGAAGGTCTTGACGATGGCGCTGACCTCATCGAACTCGCCGACCAGCAGGCGCGCCGCATCGATCACATGCGTGCCGATATCGCCGAGCGTACCCGAACCCGCCAGGGCCTTGTTGAAGCGCCAGGAAAGCGGCTTTTCCGGATCGGCGCCCCAGTCCTGCAAGTAATAGCCACGGAATGTCAGAATGTCGCCAATGCGGCCTTCCTCGATCAACTTCTTGGCCATCTGCAGCGCCGGCGTATGGCGATAGTTATAGGACACCATCGTCACGACGCCGGTTTCGTTGGCCGCCGCAAGCATCGCCTCAGCCTCTTCGACCGTCATCGACATCGGCTTTTCGCACATGATGTGCTTGCCGGCCTTGGCAGCCGCAATGGCGATCTCGGCATGCGTGCTGTTGGGCGTGCAGATGTCGACAATGTCGATGTCCGGGCGCGAAACAACGTCGCGCCAGTCGGTCGCATATTCCGCAAAGCCATATTGTTTGGCAGCGTTCTGCGCCAATTCCTCGTCGATGTCGACAACCACCTTGCGCTCGATTTCAACCGGAGAACCGAACAGGATCGGCACCACAGCGGTCGCAATCGAGTGAGCCTTTCCCATAAAGCCCGTACCGATCAGCGCAACATTCAACTTCTTCACCGCAAAAGCCTCCATATGGCGCGGAAAGCGTTCCGCACCCGATCAAACCAGAGACCGGACATCACGCCGGCCCCGTCAAGAAACTGTAATGTTAACGTATACAACACGAGAAAAACTCAATGTCAACGATTACATTGGAAATGTGATCGGGGAAATCACGCGGCGTCAACAGCCAGGCCGGCAAAACCAAAAGCCCCTACAGCCAACAGCAGAGATCACGAGCCGCTAAGGCACAAAAACAGCCGCACATTGCTATCGGAATCTAGGCGGAGTCGCGCAACTTCAGTTCGAAGGGCAGGATGATATTTGCCGCTCCCTCGGCGGGGTCGCCCGGCTCGCACACGAGGCTTGCAATCGCCGGTCCATAATCGAAGGCAGGAACCTTAACGGTGGAAAGCCACGGCGCGAGCCACTCGTTCAACCTATTGTCGTCAAAACCAAAGAGCACCAGGTCATTAGGGAAGCGCATCTGACGCTCAACGGCCGCACGGTGCACGCCATAGGCGATCATATCGTTTCCGCAGAATACGGAGAAGCGGGTCCGCTCTTTAGAGAACAACTCCCTACCAACCTCGTAGCCGCCCTCCATCGTAAAGGCCGTTTCGAAATGTTGCACGGTCGTCTTACGTCCGAGCCCGTCGAGGAATCCCTGAAGACGCTCGCTGCTTCCCGAAAATTCTCGGGGGCCGGAGATCGCGACGCAATTTTCGTATTCTCGGTCCCGAAAATAGCGACCGACGTCGTGACCGGCCGCATAGTTGTCGATGCCTACATAGGGCGCCGACACCCCCTCAGCCGGGCGACGGTTGACGAAGATAAGATTATTCTGTCGTCCGGCCATCTCGCGCAGTTGCGGCGTATCGATCGCGCCCTGGAGGATGATGGCCCTTGCCCGCAAACCGAGAGCGTCCGTCAACAGCCGGTCCTGTTGCTTCGGATCTTCCGCGGCATTCGCCAACACCATCGACAGCCCGTATTCTTTAAGCGCCTTTTCGACGGACGCCGCGACGTCTGCAGTAAAATGGTTCGTCGCATCCGGAACCAGCATCACCACCACACGGCTCCTCGAAAGCCGCAAAGATCGCCCGATTTCCGAGGGCGTATAGCCGAGTGCTTCCGCAGCGTTGCGAACGCTTTCCAGCGTGTCAGGGGCTATTGCGCTGGCCTTGCCGCTAAAATACCGCGAAACGGTTGCTGTCGACACGCCCGAAAGGCGCGCAACATCCCGTACAGTGGGGGGCTTCTTCATCTCTAAATTGCTCGTTCAACATGTGAAAATGCAACGGAGACGCGCATTAGCGCACCGCCCGTCTATTTGACCAGCTAGAACGGAGCGCGTCAACGATCGGAAACCGGTTTCGCACCGGTCAGTCCATCAATCAGAGGAGAAGTCGTCTTGTTGTCGTCGGCAGCCGCCTCACCATGGAGAGGGCAGGATGTCCGGGTCTTGGAGGGTTGGAAACGGGCTGTGGCGCGCCGGTGCGCAGCGATTGCTCGATTGCAATGAGAACCTTAAGATCTGCCAATCCCTCCTCGCCGTCCGGTTCCGGCCGTGTTCCGGTGAGGATGCATTGCGAGAAATATTGGATCTGTCCGGCGAACTGGTCGTGAATGTCATAGGATATGTGATCAATGTTGCGTTTCGTCTTCACTATGAGCCGCGAAGGCATGTCGAAGCGGAAGCCGTTCTCCATGATCAATTCGCCCTCGGTTCCAGCGACCCGATACGTGTCGACATCAAAAACCCCGAAGCTGCAGAAGAATTGTGCCAGCCGGTTTTGCGGGAAGCGCAATGTGACGGCTATGCTCGCATTGATCTCCGTGAACCGCGGGTCGTTTTGCGGTCTTGCCGCCATCGCAAACACCTCGACAGGCTCCGCCTCGAAGATGTGCCTGGCGGCATTGATGCAATAGATGCCGATATCCTGAAGCGGCCCGCCCCAGAACTCTTTCTTCAGACGATGATTGCCGGTTTGCGACTGGAAACCGAACGACGCAGAAAAGGAGATCGGCTCGCCGATCTTTCCCGCGCGTAGAGCATCTAGGGCTGCCAACGTCGCCGGTTCGTTGTGAAGCCTGTAACTGGTCATCAAAAACACGTCGTTTCGCGCGGCCGCGTCAATCATAGCAATCGCCTCTTTCGCAGAAATGGCGATCGGTTTTTCGACCATCACATGCTTGCCAGCGTTGGCGGCGCGCACTGCAAAGTCATGGTGCATCGGGTTGGGAACCGCGACGTAAACGGCATCGACGACATCCTGCCGGAGCAGCGCGTCGAAGTCTCGATAGTCGCATACATGGTCAATGCTGAAAAACGCCGCAAGTTGGGCGGCGCCTTCCCGATTGCCCGAGACGATCGCGGTAACACGAGAATTGCCCGTTTGCGGGACCGCCGGCAGGAATGCCTCCTGGGAGATCCACCCGGCCCCGACCACGGCATATCTTACCGGCATCAACATTCTCGCACCTCTTCTTATTAGCATGGGGTCAGCGATAGAGCGCCGGAGCCGCTTCCGGGACCAGTTTTGCGTCAATGCCGCTCGCCATGGCGGCAACGATTTCATCGGCTATCTTCGTCGTCAAATAACCGTCCCAGGCACTCGCCCCCTCGCCCGGAAGCTGCATGCGTATGCTCTTGACCCATTGATCGAGCTGAGCAATATAGGCGTTTCGAAAACGCGGGATCCAATTGTCGGGATATGTGCTTCTCGAGAAACCGGAGAGATTTTCCGTTACCAGGCGCGGAGTGATCGTCTGCAGCGTCCCCTTCTGGCCGACCAGTTCCGCATGAACGTGGTAGCCATATCCGCAGTTCATGAACACCTCGGTCGAGATGAGTTCGCCCCGGTCGGTCTCCATCGTGATCAGCAGCGGATCGCCTGCGCCGAGCGAACGCACATGAGCAGAGACCATCTCAGAGCCGAGCAACCAGCGGCTCGCGTCGATTTCGTGGACGAAAGCATTTGTCACCGACATCGGGCCGGTAAACCAGGTGGGCACAACCGGATTGCGGTGCACATTGTGCAGGATGACGGGTGAACCGATTGCGCCTTCGTCCTTTAGCCGCTTCATCTCGGCATAAGCCGGATCGAAGCGGCGCATGTAGCCCACTTGAACCAGCCGGCGCGAAGCCTTGATCTCCGCTTCGACGACGCTGCGGGCTTCTGCGGCCGTTGTTGCCAGCGGCTTTTCGCAAAGCACCGGCTTGCCTTGTTCGATGCACGCCAGGACAAGATTGGCATGGGTGACGTCCGGCGCGGCGATGACAACAGCATCTGTCCGGTCGGAGCGGATGAGTTCAAGAGCGTCGGCCGTCACCCAGACGTCACCCGCCGCCTTGCGGGCGCGTGCCTCGTCAGCGTCGCAGACGCCGGAAAGATGCGCTCCAGGTGTCGCTTCCCTCAGAATACGGGCATGCTCCGAGCCCATGACACCGGCGCCAATCACTCCAACGGCCAAACTCATTGCATACTCCTTCGGATGTTCGATATCTGTATGGGCGAAAGTTTTCTGCGAAAGCCAAAGCCCCAACACCTTTGACGGGCGCGATGTTAACGTTTACATATTTGGGGAAATTTCCGAGCAGTTGGCGTCATCTGGGTTCAGTCAATCACATCCTGCACGGATGTCAACGATAACATGCTATTTCTGATGGGGCGGGATCATGTTTAGCCTACGCAGTCTGGAAGTTTTCTATTGGGCGGGCCAGCTCCACAGCTTCTCACGGGCCGCGGAAAAACTGAACACCACGCAGCCGGGCGTCTCGCAACGGATAAGCGCGTTGGAAAATCTGGTTGGTGAGCCGCTCATCAATAGAACGAGTAAGCCGATCACGCTGACAAGCGTCGGACGGGTCCTCTACGGTCATGCCGAAGTGGTGCTGCGGCAGGTTTCTGCGATGGAGAAGGATCTCGCGCTCAACAAGAAAACCCAACGTCGCGTTCGGCTTGGCGTTTCGGAAACAATCGTTCAGACATGGCTCGCTACCTTTCTCGAACAATCGTCGCGCGAGTTTCCGAACATCGACTTCGACATCACCGTCGACGTGACGCCACCTATGTTGCGGGCTTTACAAGAAGGCGAAATCGATATGGCTCTCGCACTTGGGCCTTCTATCGTGGATGGTTTCACGCAGCGAAAGCTCAACGACTTCCCGCTGCATTTCTATTCGAGACCAGGGCTTCTTGAGGGCGAAACGCTCACCTACGCAAACGCTTCCGGCTTTCCAATATTGACCTATCCTCGAAACACTTATCCCTATGAATATCTGCGCGACGTGCTGCTTCGAAATACAGAACGGCCGCCGCGGATTTTCACCAACTCGTCGATCTCCACGATTGAAAAGATGGCGCTCGACGGTGTCGGCATCGCACTCGTAGCGGAAGGCTCCTTGCGTACCGACACGCAGAACAGCGGCCTCAAGAAGCTTTCGACCGACATCGTCCTGCCGCCGTTAAGCTTCTATGCATTTTACCCGCTCGGCGTCGGTGGAGAGATCCTCGGCGAGCTTGCACGGATCGCTGAAGCGACTGCTGACAGCTATGCTCACGCGCGATGTCACGCGACGTGATGAGCAGTCATTCGTTTCCGTTATCCCAACCGATGCAATAATATGATTTCACATTAAGTGGGCGGCACGCTTCAATGCCTGACTCTAGCTGCCATCCTGGCAGGTAAGGTCAACGTGCCGGCAGGAGCGTCGCCGTCCTCCTGAGCGGAGGCAATGTGGATGCGGGCAAATCTGCAAACATCATCGGCGCTGAGGATTGAGGGACCCATCATGCTTGATTTGGAAAGTGCAAAGGGCAGGAATATCGCCCAAACCATCGAAGACTTCATGACACTTGACCTGACCGGTGTCGGTCTGATCGGCAAGATCTACCAAGCGCTCCAGGCACGCCAACCGGGGCCCGCCTGCATGGCGGGTGCGAAGATCATTTGTGATCGCGTTCGCGAGCATCGCGGTCCCGTGATCATCGCGACCGGGTTTCCTGAAGGCGCGGGCGTACCCGAAACCGACGGCCCTGTTGGCGCAGCCCTATTGGCACGCGCCGTTTTTCTGGGCCTCGGCGTCGAAACGATTATCCTGACCGACAACGATTGGGTCGAGATGACCATCGGGACCTGCCGGGGCGCAGGTTTGGCTCCCCTTCCCTTTCCCGATGACGGCATCATCAAACCGGTCGACTTCGTCCGTCCGGTCTACATCCGCGCCGTACCAAAGAACGCAACGGGCTGCCAGACGATCACCGATGCGCTTCTCGACATCACCAGACCGTCGCTCGTCATCGCCATCGAACGGCCTGGCCGGAACGATCGCGGCTTGTACCACGGTCTCGGCGGCCGTCCTCTGGACGGCATGGTCGCCGATCTTGATCAGTTCTTCTTGCGCGCAAAAGCCGAAAAAATACCGTTTCTCGCGATCGGCGATGGCGGCAATGAACTCGGTATGGGCGTCATTGGCGAGGAACTTAAGAGCTTTTCTCCTAAGGCAAAGGATAGCGGCCATCCGGGACGCGGAGGAGTTGCGGCTGCGACCGCTGCTGATCATCTGATCGTGTCAAACGTGTCCAACTGGGGCGCGACCGGTCTTATCGCCGCCCTGTCGGCGTTGCTTGAGAAACCATCCATTTTTCATGATGGCGACCTCGAACGCAGATGTATCGAACAATGCGTCTCGTTCGGTGGCGTAGACGGCATGTTCATGGGACCGGAACCGGCGGTCGATGGGATCGCCGCGGCCGAGTGGGCAGGGCTCGTAACGACTTTTAGGAACACACTCGAGCGGCTGGCGGGCCGCGTGATTGGCTGGAAGGGCGACAGTGGCGATTGGCGTCAGCTGAAATAAAACATGCGGTCGATGCACGTCGGCGACAGGCGACCGGGCGAATGCATTCAGCTGCGAGGTCTCTGGTGTGCGAGGGTCGCACGTTCCCCTTCGGGGTGACGGTTGAGGTTGACGCTGTTGGTGCTTGTGAATTGAGAAGCTGAGTATAGCCGCTCTTAGCGGCTATGCTTGATTGCCATTTCGTCCGGCATGGTCGTGCGTCTCAAGCTGCCCATAGGCGCCGACAGGATTGCGCGCGAAACGATGATGGCCTGTTCGGCTATCGCATCCAGGTCCGCGGCATCACCATTCCATTCGCTCCAACTGCTCCCGGCATCGAGCATTGACATGATCATGTTGACCCTGCCGCGATCGACCGCGTAGCCGATTGCTTCAGCGCTCGCCTGGAAAAGGTCGGCACAAAGATCAAGCCAATGATCGATCTCCCGTCGGAATTCCGTTTCCAAAAACCCGCCAGCCCGATCCATCCGCACCAAGAGATCCCAAAGGTCACTCGCCGGGATGCTTATCTGGCACCGTGCTACAGCCGACACCAATGCATCCCAAAACTGCTCGGGTTCGGAGAACTTATCGATGGCCTCCAGGATACTATATCCCCAGTTCGAGTAATGCCAACGGAGCGACTGAGCGACAATTTCACTGCGACCGCCGGGAAAATGGAAATAGATGCTTGCCGCCTTGACGCTTGCCTCCTTCGCGAGAGTTCTCATCGTGACAGCCGAATAACCTTCGATGCTTGCAAGCCTCAAGAAAACCTCGAGGATTCTCTTGCGTCCGGCCGTCAGTTCTGACCAGTCACAACTGTCCAAATGCCGCTTGAAGCGGTTCCGAGCCTCGCATAATGACGTTGGGAGGGTCATCGAATTTCCAGTCCGGAGCGACGACCACTTTTTCCAATAGCAGAGAAAGATCTCGGTCTGCCCCCGAACTCTTGCACCACGACACCCTTTTCCATTCGCTTCATTCCCATCAGATCAAAATGGATCACGCGCAGCGGTCAGCCACCCTCCGTCCATGACATAATCGCTTCCGTGAACATAGTCTGCATCGTCGCTTCCCAGAAACGCAGCAAGCTTTGCGATCTCCTCCGGCTGGCACCAGCGTCTTGCAGGCACTTTGCTGATCGCGAGGTCCATGTCGGGCGATGCGGTATTATGCTCCGGCAATGCCAGAGGTGTTGCGGTTGCCCCCGGGCAAATGGAATTAACTCGGATTCCCCGCGCTCCATATTCAAACGTCAGCTGACGAGTGAGACCGATTACGCCATGCTTGGAGGCGGTATAGGCAGAACCACCTCCGGCCGCGCTGAACCCTGACGTTGAAGAGGTGTTGATAATTGCTCCCTTCCCTTGCGTCAGCATCTGCGGAATGACTGCGCGGGCCATCAGAAACGGTCCAGTCAGATTGACTGCCAAGACCCTGTTCCACTCGGCGAGACTGACTTCGTGAGCCGTTGCATGGCCATCAAGAATACCGGCATTATTGCAAAGAAGATCGACGCGCCCCCAACGAGCGATAACCGCGTCTACGCCTCGCTTGGCGCTGTCTTGGTCGCTGACGTCCACGTGAAGCGCAAATGCCATCGATGGGTCGCTCAGCCTGTCGACCGTTTCTTTCGCGCGCTCCAAATTGATGTCCATCGCAGCAACCCGCGCACCTCGAGAGACGAATTCCCCGACCATGGCTCGTCCCATGCCAGATCCCGCTCCCGTAATGATGACAACCTTATTCGCGTAGTCTTTCATGATATTGCTCTCAGCGTTGTAGGTTTCAGATAGGGTTAAGTGGCTCAGTTAAGTGCCGGCCTGCGCGATGGTTTTTATGATCGCGTTGTTGACGATTGCTGCCGCTTCCATCTGCGGCATGTGGCCAGCCTGCGGGATCGTGACGAAGGTTGCATTGGCGGGGATTTCGCCTTGCTGCGGCACCGGCACGATCTGATCCTGGTCACCCCAGATCAGCGTCACCGGGCATGACAGGGCGCTCAGCGTTGCGCCGATCGATTGCTTCTGGCCTGTGTCGCCGGCAATGGCATCCGCAATGGCCGAAAGCGCTTCCGCAACACCTTCCAGCCGCTTGAAGCGCAAGGTGCCCTCGACCATGTCGTTGGTGATCTTGGACGGATCGGCAAACAGCCGCTCCAGGACAGCCTGCAGCGGACGCCGGCGCTCGGCGGCGATGAAGTCAGTGAGGAAGTCCCGGCTCATCTCCTTGCTCAGGCCAATCGGTGCGATCAGCGTCAATGATCCGATGCGCGACGGTAGACGTGCTGCCAGAGCCGCAGCAATGGCGCCGCCGAAAGAGTGCGCGACCAGATGGATCTTTCCGGAAGCAATCGGAGTGACCGCCTCCTCGATCGCTATGGCTATCTCGTCAACGACATTGCTGCCCACCACGGGCGAGGAATCGCCGTGACCGGGAAGATCAACTGCGATCGTCCGCATCGTTTCGGCAAGCACCGGCTGGTTGAAGAGCCAAGTCGTCAGATCTCCGCCGAAGCCGTGCAGGAAGAGCACGATATCGTCGCTCGGCTCGCCTGCTTCCAGCAGGTTCAGCGAGCCGCCTGCAACCGAGACTTTCCGTGGAAGGGATGCGCCACCCTCGCCCTCTTCGCCGCTGCCGATCCGATCAGCATAGCTCTGGATGAAAGCATCGATCTCTGCTTGCGTGGCGCTCTCGTCGGCAATCACGCCGGCCAATGCACCGACGGGGGCCGTCGTGCCTTCTGCAAGCACAATCTGCCTCAGCGTACCGCTAGCCGCCGCTTCCAGCACATTCGTCACCTTCGTGGTCTCGATCTCCAGGATCTCCTGACCGCGCGTGACACTGCCCCCCTCGCCGATCATCCATTGAGTGATCTTGCCCTCGGTCATCGTCATTCCCCATTTGGGAATCGTGACTGCTTCGATAAGCGACATGGCATTTACCTCTTTACGATTGACTTGACGGCTTTGATGACCGCGTCCGGCGTCGGCACATAGGCGTCTTCAAGGTTGGGAGCATAAGGAACCGGCGTGTGCGGCGCGGTCACCAGCTTGATCGGCGCCTTGAGGGCGTCGAAGCATTGATCGGCAAGCAGGGCAGAGATATCGGCCGCCACACCACAACGCGGATTGCCTTCGTCAACGATGACAACGCGACCGATCTTTTCCGTCACTTCCACCAGGGTATCCTCGTCGAGCGGCGAGGTCGTGCGCGGATCGACGATGCTGGCGGAGATGCCTTCCGCAGCAAGACTGCGCGCTGCGTCTTCGGCCACGCTGACCATCCGGCCGACGGCAATGATCACCACATCCTTGCCGTCGCGCACCACACGCGCTTCGCCGAACGGAATCGTATAGGAGGCGTCCGGAACTTCGCCGACCGTGTCGTAGAGCATCTTGTGCTCAAGGAAGATCACCGGATCATCATCGCGAATGGCCTGCAAGAGCAGTCCCTTGGCGTCATAGGGATTGGACGGAATGACCACCTTGAGGCCGGGGATATGGGTGAAGATCGCGTGCAGTGCCTGGGTATGCTGCGATCCGGAACGGCTGCCCGCCCCATAGGTCGCCCGGATGACGAGCGGCGTCTTGGCGCGGCCGCCGAACATGTAGCGGAACTTCGCCGCCTGGTTCATGATCTGGTCGAGGCAGACGCCGGCAAAATCGACGAACATGATCTCCGCAATCGGACGCAGGCCCGTCAAGGCGGCACCGGCCGCAGCTCCGATAAAGGCAGCTTCGCTGATCGGCGTGTCGCGCACCCGATCCGGACCGAAAGCTCCGAGCAGGCCACGGGTCACGCCAAAGGGGCCGCCCCAGGCATCCTTCACTCCGTTCGCTCCGGCGCCGCCCGTCAGATCTTCGCCCATCATGATCACCCGCGGATCGCGCGCCATCTCGGAATGAAGTGCATCGTTGAGTGCCTGGCGGAATGATTTCTTGGCCATCTCAGTTGTCCTTACAGATATTTGACGTAGACGTCGGTCGTCAGGGCCGACAACGGCGGGAACGGCGCAGCGCGGGCGGCGGCGACGGCGTGATCGATCGCTGCTTCCACCGCCTCGTCGACCGCATCGAGTTCCGCACTATCCAGCAGCGAGACTTCCTTCACATGCTTACGGAAGATGCTGAGGCAGTCGCGATTGTTACGCATCGCGGCCTTCTCTTCCGGCGTGCGGTAAGTGTCGGGATCGCCGCTATAATGGCCATAGTAACGCGGGACATGAATGTGCAGCATCGTCGGGCCGCCGCCGTTCCTGGCGCGCTCGACAGCTTCACCTGCCGCTTCGTAGACCTTGAAGACATCCGTGCCATCCACTTCGATCGACGGGATATCGTAGCTTTCGGCGCGCCGCGTGAAGCTGCCTGCAGACACATGCTCGTTGGCTGTCGCCTCACCAAAGCCGTTGTCCTCGATTGCAAAGACAATCGGCAGGTTCCAGATCTTCGCAAGGTTGAAGCTCTCGGACATGACGCCTTCATTCATCGCCCCGTCGCCGGCAAAGGCGACCGCTACCTGGCCGGTCCCCAGCAGCTTTGCGCTCAGCGCCGCCCCGCAGGTGATCGGAGCGCCAGCCGCAACGATCCCGTTCGCTCCGAGCATGCCCTTGCTGATATCCGCAATGTGCTGAGAGCCACCCTTGCCGCCGCAGGTCCCTGTCGCCCGCCCGAAAATCTCGGCCATCATGCTGTCGATATCCACGCCCTTGGCGATCGAGTGGCCATGGCCGCGATGCGTCGAGGAGATATAATCATCCTCGCGAAGTTGCAGGCAGATGCCGACAGCACTCGCCTCCTGCCCGGCATACAAATGCGTGTTACCCGGGATGTCGCCGGTCGCCATCTCATCCATCACCCGCTCCTCGAAACGGCGGATCGTCCGCATGCTCCGATAGACCTCAATCAGCTTGTCCTGCGAAAGTTGTAAGCCTGACATGTTATCCTCCGGCAGATCCTTCATCATTTCTTGTGGCGTCCGACTGCGGATGTCCGCCGACATCCGCAGTCCTGCTTGTCCAACCCGTCTTGGGAGAGGTGGACGCACTCAATGCTTCGTCGGCGCGTTAAGGAAAGAAACGCGTCAACGTGTCGGCAAGCGCCATGGGTTGCTCTTCAGCCAAATAGTGGCCGCAGTGCTCGATTGCGGTGCCTGAGACGTCGGTTGCAATTTTCTGTAGTTGAGCCACGAGATCTGGCATCGAGCCCTGATCGGCACGAACTGCGAGAACCGGCATCTCGAGTTTGCCACGACTGCTAAGTTCTTTATTCTGGTCTGCAGATTGGGAAATGGCGCGATAGTAAGCTAGCCCCCCCATCAGACCATTGTTGCGAAAAACCCTAAGATACTCGTTGAAATCATCTTCAGAAAAATACGCCGGGCTCGCAGCTTTGCGCTGCAAAAACCATCGGAGGTAAATGTCCTCGCGGTCCCTGATAAGAGCCTCGGGCAGATCGGGCAGATTGTGAAATCCTACATGCCATGTCCGCCACGCAGTGTCTGGGGACCACGGCAGCGTGTCCGGTAAACTAATTCCAGGTATGCCGGTGTCTAGTATCGCGAGGCCGCGGACGGTCTCGCCATAGGACGCCGCATAGGGATAGGCGACCCACGCTCCAATGTCATGGGCGGCCAGATAGTGCTTCTCGACCCCGAGCTTTTTGGTGAACTCTCGCATTAGACGCGCGATCGAAAGCGTATCGCATCCAAATAGTGGTCGATCGGAATCGCCTTGCCCTGGTAGGTCGGGCGCAATGACCCGGTAGCGCTTGCCGAGTAAGGGCAGAATCTTACGCCACGCATACCAGCTTTGCGGAAAACCGGGAAAAAGGACGATCGTGTTTCCGTCTGCTCGTCCCCCTGAGACGTAGTGAATTCGAACACCTTCGACCGTAAGAAAGCCGCGGCCGAAACCTTCAATTCCACTGGAACGCCAGTCCTGCATATCCATTGTGAACCTCCCTATCGATTATCGAGCGATTAAGCCGCTGCCTTTACGAGTCTGGCGCTGGTTCTCCATGTGGCGAATCCAACGACCAAGAGGCACGCAAAGAGGAGCAGCGAGAAGATTGCATTCACCGAGGGTGTGAAGCCGAAACGGAGCTGGTTGAACACCCAGATCGGAAGGGTTGGCGCACCACCCGACAAGAACAAGGTCACCATCACATCGTCGGCAGATAGCGTGAGTCCGAGAAAGGCACCGGCGATAATAGTCCCGCGGATCATCGGAAACAGAACATGGATGAAACTCTGCCAGCGATTGGCGCCCAGATCCAGGGAGGCTTCCATGAGGCTCGGATCGAGGCGTCGCAGCCGTACAAGCAACAGCAGCATGGTCACCGGCATAACGAAACTCATCTGCCCGATGACAATTCGCGCGACGCCAGAGGGAATTGAGAATATTTCTGTGCCAAGAACCATCTCAATCCCGAGCACGACGCCCGGCGTGGCGATCGGCAGTGCAAAGGCGAGTTCGAAAAAGCGAGCGCCCTTCAATCTGGCATAATGAATGATCAGCGCAAAAATGGTTCCCAGCATCACCGACATCGTCACGACACACAGTGCCACGATCACCGATCGTCGGGCCGCTTCGAGCAACGACTGATCCTGGAGGAGTTCTTGATACCAATGAAGGGTAAGGCCCTGCAGCGGGAAGATCTGTAAATTGGCGGAATTGAACGAAAAAAGGACGATGATCGCGAGCGGTGCATAAAGGTAGAAAATGGACGCGACGACGCCAATGCTCGCTAGGCGACGACCGGTGTCGCGCTGCGAAGAGTTGGTTTCGGGCAATGTGCCTTCGGCCTCTTCGCTGAGCATTACGCCCTTCGTCGGCAACATTGTGATTATCGTGCCGAGAAGGAGGGCTACGCTGATCATAAGCGCAACCGCAACTGCTGCGCCATATGGCCAGTTGTTAGCAAAGCCGAATTGAGTAGAGACGACGACACCGAGCGTCGTGCCGTCGATACCGCCAATCATCGCTGGCGTGACGAAATCTCCGACTGTCACGAGAAACGCCAGTGAAAAGCCGATTGCGAAGTTGCGACGGGTCAACGGCCAGATCAAGTGGAGAAATGTCTGGATTGGCGTCGCGCCAGAATCTTGCGACGCTTCGATCAGATCACGGGGAATTTTCTCGAAAGCTCCCATTGTCGAAATGAAAATGAAAGGGACGGAGATGTAGGCAAATACGATTACGACCGCGGTTGGACTATAAAGGAAGGCATCGGACGGCTGATCAAGAATACCGCTGGAGACCAGGGCAGCGTTGAGAACGCCCGACTGGCCAAGAATGATGCGCCAGGCAAAAATGCGCATCAGAAGGCTGATCCAGAGCGGCAGAACAACCAGCACGGTCAGCAGGGTCTTATAGCGCCTTGCGATCCGACCGACGTAAAAGGCCAAGGGAAAAGCGATCGCAGTTGCGAGAACGCAGCCAAGAAAGCTGAATGATAAGGTGCGCGTAAGCAAAACCCAAAAGCCGGCCGAGTTCCAGATCCGCGCATAGTTTATAAGCGATGGCTCAAGGAGGATGACCCCGCCCGAAGCCTTGAGAAAGCTCACGCCGATCAATAGCACGTTCGGCAAGACAACGATCAGGAACAACCAGGCAAGGACCGGAACGCTCGCCAGATTGAGGCTGATCCTGAAGCCCAACGGTGAAGCCCGCAAAGGTTTCGTGAGGTTGGATGCGACATTATCAGTCATAGAACACCTGCGTATTCTGCAGATCGAAGTTGACCTGCACCGGCTGACCGACTTCCAGCGATGAATTGTGAGCTGCAGGCACCAAGCCGATCACGTTTATCGCACCACAGCGAACATTGACCTCACAGCTCGTTCCCATGAACAAGACGTCTTCAACAGTTCCATGAAGCGTACCTGGAGATGGCGTGGCAACGTTTTCGCTGACCCGAACGGCCTCATAGCGGATCGCCATACGCGCCGCGCCGCAGTGTGAAGCGACGAGATCCGGCAGCACCACATTCTCCACATGCGCGACCGCACCATTTCCGGCGGCTTCAAATGTCACGGGGATGAGATTGGACCGGCCGACAAATCGGGAAACGAATTCATTGTTCGGCGCGAAATAAATTTCGCGCGGTGTCGCGAGCTGCGCGATCTTTCCTTCGTTAAGCACCACCACGCGATCGGACATCGACAGTGCTTCGCCCTGGTCGTGCGTCACATACATGAACGCAATACCGAGTTCCCTTTGCAGAGCCACGAGAGTATGTTGCATCTGCTGGCGCAGCCGCAAATCCAACGCCGCCAGGGGTTCGTCGAGAAGCAGCAGCTTCGGCCTCGAGACAATTGATCTTGCCAAAGCCGCCCTCTGTCTCTGGCCCCCTGACAGCTGATGTGGAAGCCTGTCGGCAAACCCCGACATCTCGACGAGCGACAGAGCTTCCATCGCCGCAGCAGATCGGCCGGATTTCGCATCGCCGCGCATCCGCAGTGGGTATTCAACATTCTCCCGCACCGTGAGGTGCGGGAAAAGAGCGTAGCTTTGAAACACAGTGCGTACGTCGCGCTTGAACGGAGGGACGCCGTTCATGGCATGCCCCGACATCGTAATTGCACCCCGGTCTGGATGCTCGAACCCTGCAACTGTTCGCAAGATGGTGGTCTTTCCAGAACCGCTCGGACCGAGAATTGAGAAGAATTCTCCGCTTCTTACGGCAAAGGAAACGTCGTCGAGCGCAGGCTTGTTTGCGCCGTCATAGGTTTTTGACACGCCTTCAAGCGAAAGCACCGTTGTCTGGGAGGTACCCATCTGTCTTCTCCGCGTTCGCGTATCGGCTCAAAGCGTACCAGCGAGGAAGTCATTCCAGATCTGGATGCGCCGCTCGACATCTTCTGGCTCGCGGAAAAACACCAAGTTGCTTTTGAACGAGGGATCCTCGGAATCGAGGATGTTCGTGTTCTTGAGCTCCTCCTCGGTGAGGCCGGCCTTGCGCGCCGCCTCTGGCGTCAGAATGCCATTGCTGCCGGAGAATTTCATGAACCGCGTCTGCCACTCGACGGACATCGTGTCATTCAGGAACTTATAGACGATATCCCGCTGTCCCTTGGGCGTGACATAAGTTCCCTCGATCCAGGAAGGGGTTCCCTCTTTTGGAAGCGAATACTTTGCGTTCAGGCCCTTCTTTTTCAGCGTATTCACGACTGTAACGTTGTGGCAATAACCGAGAAGCGCTTCGCCCGAAGCGTAGACGTTCGCCGCATCGTCGAAGCCGCGGGTGACGACGCGAACCTGCTGACGCAATTCACGGAGTGCTTTCGTAACCGCGCCAAACTCGTCCTCGCTCAGTTTGAACGGATCCTTCGCCCCGACGTAGAGAGCGATCATCGGGATTGTGACAGTCGCGTCATCGAAGATGGTGACCTTTCCCTGATACTTCTTATCCCAAAGGGCGGCCCAGCTCGTCGGAGCTTCCTTGATGACGTCAGCATTATATTGAAGCGGCTGTGTACCCCAATGCAGCGGAATGCCCATCAGCGTACCATCGACCGAAAGCGGATCTTTCCAGTTCAGTCCGGGAAGAATGTTGGCGACATTGGGGACTTTAGAAAGATCGAACGGCGCAATCTGACCGGCTTTCTTTAGGCGGCCCGCCGTTGACGCTTCTGAATAGACCACATCCGGCTTTACCGCACCGGACTGAAGCTGCGCAAAAACCTCATCGAGCGAAGAAATGATGACTGGCTTGATCTTCGTCCCGTTTGCTTTTTCCCATTCGGCGATCCAGTCCGGTTCGTCGTAGCTTTCCCAAGTCAGAAGCGTGATCGGCTCCTCTTCCGCACGGGCGGCGGATGCGAGGAAAGGTGTAAACAAACTTGCGGCAGCGAGCCCACTACCAAGTTTTAGGACCTGGCGACGGCTGGCGGTCAAGCGTGTCGGATCTTTGGTCATTTTTAGAGTTCCCTTTTTTGTCATTGGTCAAGGGCGCCTTCAAAACTAGCCTAACTAACGACAGTTCGGTTAGCGATCCAAATGTCGTTGCCGGCCATGTCTTTTGGCCCAGCGAATATAAACGGGGATGTTTTGGCTGCCCGAACGTCCTCTCGTCCGGCAGGCCGATTACTGAAGGGCCTCCTACCGTTCAGCTCCAACATCCTCCCGCTATTGCATCCGACGGTCAAATCGCAATTCGCGATGACCTGTAATAACGAATGCTGATCACCAGGCGGCGTTCGACCTAACGCCGGTTCGATAAGGAAACTTGATCACCGACCATTCAATTTCATAATTTGACGCCTGCGACTGACGAGCAAATAAAAAAACCGAGCCACTCTTGATCTTGATCGTCGAGGAAACAATTCGTGTTGCAATCTTCAAGTAGCGCCGCGGACCATCCGCCTAAAGCCATTCGCGCGGGCGCAAGATCTGGTACTATTAGCGGCCAGACCTCCGGAATGGCTAGAGGGTTTGCTCAAGGCAATGTTGTCATCCTGCCGAGAGAATGGGCGAAGGATTTCTTAAATTTCTGCCTTGCAAATCCCAAACCCTGCCCGCTATTGGCAGTGGGTCGGCCGGGCGATCCATCTCTATCTGGCGCGGGGCAAGACATCGATATCCGTACCGATGTGCCGAGCTACCGGATATTCCGCAACGGAAATTTGGTCGACGAAGTTAAGAACATTACAAGTATCTGGCAGGACGACTTCGTGTCCTTCCTGATCGGATGCTCATTCTCGTTTGAATGGGCGCTGCTGGGTGCCGGTCTTACGGTCCGCCATATTGAACTCGGCACAAACGTACCGATGTATAAGACCGATATCGAATGTGTATCGTCGGGGCGCTTTTCGGGCCAGTATGTCGCGTCAATGCGCCCGATGAAGCCTGCAGAGGCCATTCGCGCAATCGAGATCACCTCTCGGATGCCGCAGGTTCACGGTGCGCCGGTCCACTTCGGTGATCCGGCAGCGATCGGGATCGCAGACATAACCAATCCCGATTACGGCGATCCGGTGCCAATCAGAGAAGGAGAGGTTCCTGTCTTCTGGGCGTGCGGTGTAACGCCGCAGGTGGCCCTGGCCAACGCAAAGCCACCGATCGCGATCACCCACTCTCCGGGATGCATGCTGCTCACCGATATCCCCGACGATGATCTAATTACTGGAAAGTTTCGCTTTTCTGCGCCAGATTTGTGACAGCGCAATCAGGCCTGCCTCGGACGCGGCTGTCCGTGGACACGAAGGGTCTGTTATCGTCCTGTGCTCTCCGCGCCGGCGCGCACCGCACTGGGGGAACGGCATGATTGATCTTCGTACCTTGGAGACTTTCTACTTCGTCGCACAGACGGGCGGTTTTAACCGTGCCGCAGAAAAGCTCCACACCACGCAACCGGCGGTCTCGGCACGAATAGCCCAGCTCGAACAGGAGCTTAATGTCAGGCTATTCGATCGCAACAAGCACGGCAGTCATCTGACTGCTAAAGGGCGTGACCTTTTACGATATGTCGAGCAAATGATCGCGCTACGCGTGGAGCTTGTCTCGGCGATCGCTGGCGATAGTGCCCTGCGCGGTAACTTGCATCTTGGTGTTTCCGACACCATCGTTCACACTTGGCTGCCGGAACTTCTAAAGCGGCTCAGTGCCGAATATCCTGGAATAACGCTTTCGATCGACGTCGATGCTTCGGCGGGTCTCGCCGAAGCACTGCTCAACAATGCGATTGATGTCGCGCTGTTGATGGGCCCGATCACTGCCGGGCACGTGACGAACGTTCATCTTTGCAGCTACCCGCTGGATTTCATCGTCCGTTCAGATTTTGCCGAGATTGGTGCCAGCATGAGCCTTAGAAAGATCGCCGAATATCCAATCATCACGTTTGCCCGCCACACACGACCCCACTCGGAACTGAAAGAACTCTTTCGCCGGGCTGGTGTCACAGGTGTCCGTCTATTTGCAAACTCATCACTGTCATCGATCATTCGCATGACGCTCGATGGTTTGGGAATTGCAGCAATTCCAAAGGAAGTTGCGCTCGAGCACCTTGAGAGCGGCCGTCTGCGGCTGCTGGCCCATGAAGAGACGTTGCCCGTGCTCTCATTCACAGCAAGCTTCATCCCTCGTCCGGATATGCCATTGAGCGGTGTGGTCGCCAAACTTGCACAGGAAGTCGCAAACGACGGCGCCTTTGGCCCCAAACACCCTTCCCGCTAGAAGCTGGCCAGCGATGCCGCCGGCCAGCCGTGCCTCGGATCAGGAAATGCGGGTGTATTTCTCAAGCACCACCGATTTGAACAGATGGCCATGCTTGGCGCCAAAGGCCTTCATCGCGTCCGTGTTGTTGTGGACGTCGAGCGCCTTTTCATCGTCCCAGATCTCGTAGAACAGGAACTCGCCCGGCCGATCATTCGACTGGTGGAGATCATACTGGACGAAGCCTGGCTCTGTTTTTGCAATCGGAACGAGCGTTAGCAGCGCGTCCCTTACCGCATCTTCCTTACCTTCGTGCGCGATGATCGTCGCCACTACAACGAGTTGGTTCTTCATTTTGACCTCCAGATCACTTAATCTCTATGGATACGTGGCACTTGATCGAATTTGCAATAAAGCAGCCCTTATGCGCGCGATCGTGAAGGCGCCGGAGCGCCTCGCGATCAGGCTGCTTTTCGCCGCTGAACGTCGCCTTGGGACGCAGGGTAATGTCTGAGACCCACATGCCGCCGTCGGGGTTCTTCGACACCCTGCCGGAAGCATCGTCCTGATAGGCGGTTACGGCATAACCGCTGCCTTCGCAAATGGCGAGGAAGTACAGCATATGGCAGCTCGCCAACGCGTTCACGAGCAATTGTTCAGGATCTGCTAGTGACGCGTTACCGAGATACTCAGCGGCGGCAGAGACTGGAATGGTAACCGTCGGGCTGATGATCGCCTTGTGGTCACGGCTATACGTTGTCTTTTGTTGTTCGTGTGGAACGGCTTCCCACTCAAGACGAACGATATGTTCTGACATCCTTGTCACCCTTTAACCCGATTTTGCGCCGTAAAGGTCGCGGATATGTGTCCCACTAGCTGAGGGCCACCAACATTGCTTCGGCGATCGCGAGATCGTCGTCTACCGGGCCGCCCGAAACGCCGACGGCGCCGACGACCTTGCCGTCACGAATGATCGGCAGACCGCCGCCGAAGACCACGAACGGCCGCGCGCCAACCGATTCCAGGCCATAAAGTGGACCATTCGGCTGAACCGGCTCCATCCACTGACCGGAAGGCGAACGCAGAGCAAGCGAAGTCCAGGCCTTGTTCTGAGCGATCTGTACCGTTGAAAGTGCGGCGTCGTCGACCCGTAGGAAAGCTAGAAGGTTGCCACCGAGATCAACGATCGCCAGGGATGACGGCTGGTTGATCTCCCTGACCTTTACAGCGCCCGCAGCAATGGCGTTCAAGGCTTCTTCATGCGTGATAATTCTGACCATCGTGGTGCCTCAATCTGAGTCTGTTGGAAAGCAATTCTACGTGCGGCGCCCGCTCGAACGGTCCGATCGCCTCACGCTCGTTCATGCCTAATTGTAGATTCCCCCATCCACGTTGATCGCCTGCGCGGTTACATAGGAGGACTCATCCGATGCCAGGAACACGAACAGGGGAGCGACCTCGTCGGGCCGCGCCTGCCGGCCAAGCGGAATGACCTGAGGAACAAGTGCTTCCTGCTTTTCGCGCCCGCCGATGAAGTCGATGACCGGCTGGTTGAAAGGCGTGTCGATCCAACCCGGGCATACGGCATTGACTCGGATGCCGTCACGCGCCAGTTCAATCGCCAGCGTAGTCGTCAGGCCGATCACCGCCGCCTTGGACGATGAATAGGCGAGAAGACCAGCAGCACCGCGCTTGCCTGCGAGGGACGACATCAGCACCACGGAAGCCTTGCCGGACTTCCGAAGCTCTTGCACGGACTCGCGAACAAAGATGAAATTCGCCCTGACATTTATTGCAAAGACCTTGTCCCAGTCGCCGGTGCTGAAATCCTCCAGCCTGCCTGAAAGCTGGATGCCGGCGTTGAGGCATAGCGTATCGATGCCCTTCATCCATTCGGCTGCTTGAGAGATCGCCGCCTTGATCTCAGATTCCTGCGAGAGATCGGCACGTATGAACTTCACCGCACTGCCGAAACGCTTCTCGACGACCCCGCCGCGCGCGGCGTCGATATCCACAACACTGACGGTGGCTCCTTCCGCAATGAACTGTTCAAGGATCGCAAGGCCGATGTTTGCGACTCCACCAGTGAGCAAGACCCGTTTTCCTGAAAGACGCCCTGACATCGCATTCCCTTTCCTGTTGCTCGATAATGACCGCCTGCGCTTGTGTCGCCTTTAGGCGCGCGCGATTGTTTTTATGATCTCGTTGTTGATGGTTGACGCCGCTTCCATCTGCGGCATGTGGCCAGCCTGCGGGATCGTGACGAAGGTTGCATTGGCGGGGATTTCGCCTTGCTGCGGCACCGGCACGATCTGATCCTGGTCACCCCAGATCAGCGTCACCGGGC
>Ga0102593_1001047_pt1 | contig 31370 bp, 31 predicted proteins | sample AraplaCol_mMS_r2_2_FD_76862 | JGI IMG/M metagenome (GOLD analysis project Ga0102593, IMG submission 76862) | Arabidopsis root microbial communities from North Carolina, USA - plate scrape MF_Col_mMS_r2 (SPADES assembly) (version 2) | ecosystem: Host-associated > Plants > Roots > Endosphere...
CGGTTTCCTCGTCGCAGCGACCGGCCTGCTGGAGCTACGCGTCGGCTTCGCCGAGGCGTTTTCGGCGCGCGCTGGCGGCATCCTCGGTCAGCTGGTCGGCAAGTCGCTCTACAGCGGCTTCGGTCCTGTCGGCGGAAACCTCTTCCTGCTCGCCTTGCTGCTGGTGTCGGTGACGCTGGCGACGGGGCTGTCGTGGTTCGCGGTGATGGACAAGATCGGCCAGTGGGTACTGGCGTTCGGTCCGACCGCGAGCACGCTGTTCCGCAAGGGCGAGAAGCAGGCGACCGAGTGGCAGCAGACGCGCGCGATGCGCGAGGAACGCGAGGAAGCCCGCAAGGTCGACACCGAACTGCGCGCCAAGCGTGCGCCGGTGCGCATCGAACCGCCGCCGCCGGCCGCGGCCGTGGTGGAGAAGAGCGAACGCGCCAAGCGCGAGACGCAGATCCCGCTGTTCCATGGCGGTGGCGACGGTTCCGGCATTCCGCCGCTGGCGCTGCTCGACGATCCCAAGCCGCAGCCCAAGGGCTACGACGAGCAGACGCTGGAAACCCTCTCGCGCCAGATCGAGTTCAAGCTCAAGGACTTCCGCATCGACGCGCAGGTCGTGGGCGCGTATCCGGGCCCGGTCATCACGCGCTTCGAGATCGAACCCGCGCCGGGCGTGAAGGTCAGCCAGATCTCCTCGCTCGACAAGGACATCGCGCGCGGCCTGTCGGTGAAGTCGGTGCGCGTGGTGGACGTGATCCCGGGCAAGTCGGTGGTCGGCCTGGAAACGCCGAACACCTCGCGCGAGATGATCTTCCTCTCCGAGCTGCTGCGCTCGAAGGAATACGACAAGTCCGCCAGCCCGCTGACGCTGGCGCTGGGCAAGGACATCGCCGGCCGTCCGACCGTCGCCGACCTGGCGCGCATGCCGCACCTGCTGGTCGCCGGTACCACCGGCTCGGGCAAGTCCGTCGCGGTCAACGCGATGGTGCTGTCGCTGCTGTACAAGGCCTCCGCGAAGGACCTGCGGATGCTGATGATCGACCCGAAGATGCTGGAGCTCTCGGTCTACCAGGGCATTCCGCACCTGCTGGCGCCGGTCGTGACCGACATGAAGGAAGCCGCCAACGGCCTGCGCTGGTGCGTGGCCGAAATGGAGCGCCGCTACAAGCTGATGTCGGCCGTGGGCGTGCGAAACCTCGCCGGCTTCAACAAGAAGGTGAAGGACGCCATCGACGCCGGCCAGCCGATGATGGATCCGCTGTTCAAGCCGAACCCGGAACTGGGCGAGGCGCCGCGTCCGCTCGACACGCTGCCGTTCATCGTCATCTTCATCGACGAATTCGCCGACATGATGATGATCGTCGGCAAGAAGGTCGAAGAGCTCATCGCGCGCCTGGCGCAGAAGGCGCGTGCGGCCGGCATCCACCTGATCCTGGCCACGCAGCGACCGTCGGTGGACGTCATCACCGGCCTGATCAAGGCGAACATCCCCACGCGCATCGCGTTCCAGGTGTCGAGCAAGATCGACTCGCGCACCATCCTCGACCAGTCCGGCGCGGAAACGCTGCTCGGCCACGGCGACATGCTGTACCTCCCGCCGGGCACCGCGATGCCCGAGCGCGTGCACGGCGCGTTCGTGTCGGACGAGGAAGTGCATCGCGTCGTGGAGCACCTCAAGCAGATCGGCGGCGGCCCGGACTACATCGAGGGCGTGCTGGACGAAGTGCAGACGATGGGCGACGGCGTCGTGGTCGGCGCGACCGGCCTGCCGGAAACCGGCGGCGGTGGCGGCGACGAATCCGACCCGCTCTACGACGAGGCCGTGCGCATCGTCACCGAGACCCGCCGCGCCTCGATTTCCGGCGTCCAGCGTCGCCTGAAGATCGGCTACAACCGCGCCGCGCGCCTGATCGAGGCGATGGAAGCGGCCGGCGTCGTGACCCCGCCGGAACACAACGGCGACCGTTCCGTGCTGGCCCCGCCGCCGCCGAAATGAACCGTGCCGCGGCGACGTCCGCGGCGTGCAGGCCTGTTCAGACAACCGCCGGCACACTCGCCGGCAACATGTTCATCCCCGGAGTTTTTCGCATGCGTGCAGTTCGTTTCATGGGGGCCATCCTGGCGCTCGCGCTGGCCTCGTCGCCGGCGCTGGCCGGCGCGCGCGACGACCTCAACGCCTTCACCAAGGGCATGAAGGGCCTGAGCGGCGAGTTCAGCCAGCAGGTCTTCGATCCGCAGGGCAAGTTGAAGGAAACCTCGACCGGCAAGCTCGCGCTTTCCGCGCCGCGCCTGTTCCGCTGGGAGTACGTGAAGCCGTACCCGCAGCTGATCGTCGCCGACGGCAAGAAGGTGTGGGTGTTCGATCCCGACCTGCAGCAGGCCACCGTCCGACCGCAGGGTGTCGAGGAACAGAACAGCCCGCTCTCGGCGCTGATCGATCCGGCCAAGCTCGACGCGCAGTTCGTGGTGAAGGAACTGGGCATGGACAAGGGCCTGGAGTGGATGACGCTGGCGCCCAAGCGCGAGTCCGACGCGGCCTTCCGCAGCGCGCGCCTGGGCTTCGGCGGCAGCGGGCTGGTGAAGATGCAGGTGGTCGACAACCTCGGCCAGCGCACCGAGATCGAATTCACCAACTGGAAGCGCAATCCGGCGTTCCCCGCAGATACGTTCCGGTATGCGCCGCCCAAAGGCGTGGACGTGATCGGCGGCGAGTAAGCCGCAAGCCAATCCCAAAGGCCTGCTTTCGCAGGCCTTTTCGTTTGTGGAAGGACAGGGGCCGGATCCGCCGGCCGCCGGAGCGCCGTGTGTTCCGCCGTCCCTTCCTGCTGATCGGCCTGTGCGCGTTCTGCACGCCGGCCTTTTCGAACGAACCGATCGCGACCGCACCCGCGCCGACGCGGGCGCTTGCGTCCGTTCCCGCGCCCCGCGCGATGGATCGCGCCGCGCTGGAGAAGGCGATCGCCGGGACCGTCGTGGCCGCACTGTCCGAGCGCTTCGGCGGCCGTGCGATCGAGGCGAAGTTCGACGACCTCCAGGCGCAGCCAATGGATGCGCAGCAGCAGGTGATCCGCGGCGAAGGCGGCATGCGCTTCGCCGGCGAGACGGGCTGGATCGGCTTCCGCTTCACCAGCCGCTACGACGAATTCCTCGGGCAGGCCGGATGGCCGGAGCTGGAAGTCGGCGTCGGCGGCGACGGTCGCCTCATTCCGAACGACAGCCTGGCGCTGGGCCAGCTCGAAGACCGCATGAGCGACACATTGCAGCGCGAGCTGGGCATGGCCTCGGTGCGCATGCAACTGGACCGCGTGGACACGGTGGAAATGGCCGGCCACTACCTCGGGATGGAAGCGCGCGGCCTGGCGGATTTCGGTCGCGACGGCAGCAGCGAAGTGCGCATCCATGCGCTGTACGACCGGCGCGATGGGGCGTGGCTGCAGATGGAATACCAGTTGGGGCCGGAGGCATCGGCGCAGGCGGTATTGACGCCATAGGCGCTTCCCTCCTGCCTGCGAAGCGCCTCCTGCCAGGCCGATAGGGAGAGAGCGCAGATCGTTCGCGCGGGGATTGCTATCGTGTACGCATACCCCCGCGAGACCGCATGTGGCCCGCCGCACGACTTCTTCCTCCTCCCTGACCGACGACCTGCTGCACGTCGACAACCGCGGCATGCAGCCGCTCGCCGAACGCATGCGCCCGCGCACGCTCGACGAAATGGTCGGCCAGAAACGCCTGCTGTCGCCGCGTTCGGCATTGCGCCGCGCGATCGAATCCGGCCGCGTGCATTCGATGATCCTGTGGGGGCCGCCGGGCTGCGGCAAGACCACGCTCGCACTGCTGCTGGCGAAGTACGCCGACGCCGATTTCCGCGCGATTTCCGCCGTGCTCTCCGGTTTGCCCGAAGTGCGCCAGGTGCTCGCCGAAGCCGCGCAGCGTTTCGCCGAAGGCCATCGCACCGTGCTGTTCGTCGACGAGGTGCATCGCTTCAACAAGACGCAGCAGGATGCGTTCCTGCCGCACATCGAGCGCGGCACGATCCTGTTCGTCGGCGCGACCACCGAAAACCCATCGTTCGAACTCAACTCCGCATTGCTCTCGCGCTGCCGCGTGCACGTCATGGAAGCGGTGTCGGCCGACGACATCCGCCTCGCGCTGCGCCAGGCGCTGGACGATGAGGAACGCGGCCTCGGCGGGCGGGGGCTGAAGGTCGAGGACGCATTGCTGGGCGAGATCGCGCAGGCCGCCGACGGCGATGTGCGCCGCGCGCTCACGCTGCTGGAAATCGCCGCCGAACTGGCCGAAGGCGAGGAGGGCGAGATCACCGCGGGCACGCTCGCGCAGGTGCTGGCCGATCGCACGCGCCGGTTCGACAAGGGCGGCGAGCAGTTCTACGACCAGATCTCGGCGCTGCACAAATCCGTGCGCAGTTCCAATCCCGATGCCGCGCTGTACTGGTTCGCACGCATGCTCGATGGCGGTTGCGATCGTGCATACCTCGCGCGCCGGCTCACGCGCATGGCGGTGGAAGACATCGGCCTTGCCGATCCGCGCGCGATGTCGATGGCGCTCGAGGCGTGGGACACGTTCGAACGACTCGGCAGTCCGGAAGGCGAACTCGCGCTCGCGCAGGTCGTCGTGTACCTGGCGACCACCGCGAAATCGAACGCGGTGTACGCCGCGTACAACGCCGCGCGCGCCGACGTGCATCAATACGGCACGCAGGACGTGCCACTGCACCTGCGCAATGCGCCGACGAAACTGATGAAGCAGCTCGGCTACTCGAAGGGCTACCAGTACGACCACGACGCCGAAGGAGGCGTCGCGCTCGACCAGACCGGCTTTCCCGACGCGATGGGCGAACGCGTCTACTACCGGCCGGTGGAGCGGGGGCTTGAGATCAGGCTCAAGGAGAAGCTCGATCGCTTGCGTGCGCAGCGCGACGACGCCCGGCGTGACGGCAATGTGAGCGGTGGCGACGAAGGAACCTGAGTGTTATCCGGGCGTTGCCGCCCCGTAACGCCAGCGTTGTCTGAGATTCCTGACGCAAGTCATTGAGCGGAAAAGGGCAATGGGGTGTTGAAGTGTCGCGGTAATGTCCCGCGTTTCGCCCCTGAAACCACCGCCTGAATCGCATCGCGGGCGGGCCGCGCATCGACGGATCAATGGGTTGCGCGACATATCGATCGCGTCGCCCGCGTTCGCGTTGAAAGTCTCATTTCAGTTTTGCAACGAGTACGCACGGTTCGGCCTGCTGCGGGGCCCCCACGTGCGCGCCTCGCGCTCGGTTCAGGACGATTAACCCGCGTGATCAACGCGTTGCGGTGCCTGAACGACAGTTGGCACCGGCCATGCGTGTAGTTCCTTGCGTCGTTTACCGGTGCCTCCCCCGGGTGCCAGCCGACGTCACGTAAAGGAGAACAACAATGCGCATTCGTACCAGCTTGATGGCAACGGCAGTGCTCATTGGCCTGGGGCTCGGCGGCCAGGCAATGGCACAACAAACCAACGGCAACGGCGGCGACGGTGACGACATCCTCGCCAACCTCAGCGTGCCGATCGATGCATCCGACAACAGCGCGGGCGATAACCGCGGCAACGACGGCGACGCAACCGCCGACGCAGGCTCCGCAGCAGCAAACAGTGGCGGCACCGCCACCAACACCTACACCGACTCCAGCACCTTCAGCGCGACCTCCAGCACCATCGTCGCCCAGACCGTGCTTGAAGGCGCCGTGTATGACGTCCGCACTTACGGCATCGGCAATGTCGCCACCAATGGCGGCAATGCCAATGGCGGATCCGGCGGCGCAGGCGGCGACGGCTACGGTGGCGAAGGCAACGGCGGCAACGGCGGCGGTGGCGACGGCTACGGCGGCGGCGGCGGCAACGGCGGCGATGGCGGCTCGGGCGGCGATGGCGGCTCCGGCGGCTGGGCCGAGAACGGCAGCGCGTCCTCCGGCGACGCGAGCATCGGTGATGCCTCCGCAGGTCGTGGCGGCCGTGGCGGCGACGTCTATGACGTCTACAGCGGCCGTGGCGGCGATGCCGACAACGACAGCGGCGACGCTGGCGGCGCAAGCGGTGCCGGTTCGGCTGCGGGCTCCGGCTCGCTGGCCGGCGGCGGCGAAGGCGGCGGCGGTGGCGGCGGTGGCGGCAACCGCGGTGGCAACGGCGGTGGTGGGAACGATGCCGGCAACAACGGCACCGGCGGCGCAGGCGGTGCAGGCGGTACGGGCACTGGCGGCGCGGGCGGTGCAGGCGGCTCGCCGAGCTCGACCTCGAGCGCAACCTCGACCGCAACCGCTGGCGATGGCACCGGCACGTCCGGCGCGACCGCGGGCGACGGCGGCGCGAGCGGCACCGTGACCGCGAGTGCGGGCGGCGGCGGCGCGGGTGGTGCAGCCACCAACGGCGATGCCGACGCAAGCGCGACCAACGGTTCGGCAACCGCAGGCGACGGAGCCGTTGCAGCGGCCGGCGCGACCGGCGGCGACGGCGGCGCGGGCGGCACCGGGAACGGTGCGGGCGGCACGGGCGGCACGGGCAACGGCGGCGTCGGCAACGGCGCGACCGGCGGCACCGGCGGCGCGGGCGGCAGCAACATGGTCGATGCAGGCTCGTTCGACATGTCCTCCACGATGACCGGCACCGCCAGTGGCGCGGCTGGTATCACCGTGGCTGCCCAGAACAGCGGCTTCTCCTCGCTGATCCAGCAGGGCGTGACCGTGCAGGCCAACCTGACCGTGGGTCCGTAAGTAACGCGTTCTAAGACGCACCGGCGTCCATGCGACGCCCGTGCGTTCCAAGTGCGCATTGCATTCCCGCCGGCGCCAGTCGCCGGCGGGAACCTTGCAATGGCGCACGCGGATCCAACGGCAAGGAGCATGACGATGCAACGCAATCGCTCCATCGCAGTGAGCGGCCTGGCGGGCGTGGCCTTGTGGTGCGTGGCAGGCCTGGCCTGCGCGCAGCAGGCGCCCGACGCCGCGATCGAACCTGCAGTAGTCGTGGCACCCGCCTTCGTCGAACCGGCCATCGTCGATGCGACGGTCGCGTCCGACTCGGCATTCGGTTCGGCCGTCGATCCCGGCGCGCTGTCCGACATGCGCGGCGGCGCCGAACAGGTGGTCGACAACGACATCCTCGTCAACGGCCGCGTCGAGGACGCGATCGCAGACGACGTCCTCACCGGCAGCAACTCGGTCACCGCCGGTTCGTTCGCCAATGCCAGCGGCATTTCCACGGTGATCCAGAACACCGGCGCGAACGTGCTGATCCAGAACGCGATGATCGTGAACGTCAAGTTCGCGGGCTCGGGCCCATGAGCCTGCGCACATTCCGGTGCCGCGCATGTCTGGCGGCTTCGGCGTGGATCCTGGTTTCCGGCCTCGCGCAGGCCGGCACGGTGGACGTGCGCGCGCCACCGAACGGCGCGTATTCGCTGAAGGTCACCAGCCTGAAGGAAGCGCGCTTCAAGACCACCGTGCGCCAGCAGTACGACTTCAGCTGCGGCTCGGCCGCGACGGCGACGCTGCTGACGTATCAGTACGGCCATCCGGTCAGCGAGTCGGAAGTGTTCATGCAGATGTACCAGACCGGCGACCAGGCGAAGATCCGCCAGCGCGGGTTCTCGCTGCTGGACATGCGCCGCTACCTGCGTTCGCTGGGTTTCGAGGCCGACGGGTTCGAACAGCCGCTGGACAAGCTGGTCGCCGAAGGACTGCCGGCGATCGTGCTGCTCAACGACCGCGGCTATCGGCATTTCGTGGTGGTGAAGGGGTTCCGCAACGAACGCGTATTGCTCGGCGATCCCGCACGCGGCACACGCGCGATGCCGCGCTCGCGCTTCGAGAAACTGTGGGACAACCGCATCCTGTTCGTGGTGCACAACCGCCGCGACCGGGCGCAGTTCAACAGTCCGCAGGACTGGCGCACCGCGCCGCCTGCGCCGCTGGATGCGGGCATCGCCCGCGACAGCCTCTACAACATCGTGACGCCCCGACGCGGTCCGGGCGACATCTGACGGAGGGTTCGACGATGAGCTCGCCTTCGTTCAAACCATCAGCGATCAAGTTCGCCGTGCTGGCCGCCCTGGCCTGGTGCGCGCCGGCTCTCGCCGCGCCGCCCGCCCTGGCGCTGGGGTCGGAATGGGTCGCCGTCGACCCGGCACTGCTCGATGAGATGCGCGGCGGCTTCATGACCGCCGGCGGCACGTCGCTGTCGTTCGGCATCGAACGCGCGGTGTTCGTCAACGGCGAACTGCTGGCGACCACGCGCGTGCAGATTCCCGACATCGCACACATGACCGCCGACCAGGCGCGCGAACTGGAACGCTTCAACCAGGGCGTGGTGGTGCAGGTCGGCAACGGCAACACGTTCGGGCCCACCGGCGCACCGGGCGGCGTGGTGATCCAGAACACGCTGGACGGGCAGGACATCCGCGCATTGACCACGGTGAACGTCGGGGTGGACACGCTGCAGGCGTTCCAGGACCTGAACACGCAGTCCACGCTGCACAACGCGATGGTGACCGCCACCGCGCCCTGATCACGCCCTGCCGCCCGCATTCGCCGCCGGACTGCGTTCTATCCGGATGGACCTCGCGGCACGGCCGCCTCGGAAGGACGACGCATGAGAAGGACGCCGCAGTTGCCCCGCCGCCTGATGCTCGCCCCGTGTCTTTGGCTCGCCGCCGCCGCGGCTGCCCAGGCGCAGGACCAGTGGCAGGGACTGGAGCCGGCCCGTCCGGCTGCGCAGCCTCAGGCGGCCGGGGTTCTTCCGGCAACGCAGCCGGCGGCCTCGCCGGAGACTCCGGATCGCTCGCTCGACGACCTGCAGCGCGAAATCAACGCGCAGACGCGGCGGCTGGAAGAACTGCGCGATTCGCTGGCGCAGCAGGAACAGGCCGTCGCGAACCTGCAACGCGCGCTCGACGAGGAACGCCTGGATGCCGAACGTGGCGCCGGCGTCGCGCCCGGCACCGTGCTGCCGACGCTCGCGCAGCAGGCGCCTGCCGCCGCGCCGCCGCCGACGGACCAGCGCCAGGCGCAGGCCGCGCAACCGCAGCAGCAACAGCAACAGCAACAGCAACAACAACAGAAGCAGAAGCCGGTCGGGCAGGCGCCGGAACAGGCGATGCGTCCGCCGGAAGTCGCGCAGATCTTCGACCAGCCCGGCGTGCTCACGCCGTCGGGCAAGTTCATCCTGGAACCGTCGCTGCAATACGGCTATTCGGCGAGTGATCGCGTCGCGCTGGTCGGCTATACGGTGATCCCGGCGATCCTGATCGGCCTGATCGACGTGCGGCAGGTGAAGACGACCTCCGGCGTCGGCACGATCACCGGACGCATGGGCATCGGCGGGCGCTTCGAGGTCGAAGCCAAGGTCCCGTACGTCTACCTCAACGGCGACACCGTCAGTCGCGAGATCTTCACCGGCAGCGCGCAGGACCGTGTGTTCAGCGCCAGCGGCAACGGCATGGGCGACATCGAGGCGACGGCGCGTTACCAGCTCAACCGCGGCGGTCCGGACAAGGCGTTCTACATCGGTTGGCTGCGCTACAAGAGCCGCACCGGCAAGGACCTGTTCGAAGTCACCACCGACTGCGTGCAGCGCTGCCTCCAGAACGTTACCGGCACCGGCCTTCCGCTGGAATTGCCGACGGGCACCGGCTTCCAGGCGATCCAGCCGGGCGTGACGTGGCTGTATCCCTCCGATCCGGTCGTGTTCTTCGGCACCTTCAGTTACCTCTACAACTTCGAACGCACCAATGTCTCGCGGCATGTGCTCGGCCGCGAGGAGGAATTCCTCGGCGACGTGCAGGCTGGCGACATCTGGGGTTTCAATCTCGGCATGGGCCTGGCGCTCAACGAGAAGGCGTCGATCAGCCTGGGCTACGACACGAGCCTGATCGGCAAGACCAAGCAGAACGGCCGCGAGACGCCGGGTTCGGTTCGTCTCACGCTGGGCACGCTGCTGCTGGGCGGCACATATCGCTTCAGCGATCGCTGGTCGCTCAACGTCGCACTCGGCGTCGGCGTGACGCGCGATACGCCGGACATGACGTTGACGGCGCGCGTGCCGATTTCGTTCTGAGCCGCGTTGCCACGTGGCTCCGTAGCCCGGGTAAGCGAAGCGCACCGCGCCGCGGTGCAACTCACATCCCGTAAGGATGAGCGCGCCGCAGTGCGCTGTACCGGTCAACCGAGGTTTGCTCTCTTGGATCGACCGCCGCATCCCCGGGTGCGCTGCGCTTACCCGGGCACAAGCCGATGATCTTGACGGCCTGGGTCCCGGCTCTCGCCGGGATGACAGAGAGGCAGGGCACCGGCATCTCGGTCCATTGCCCTTCACGCCTGTTTCACGCGCAAAAGTTCTATGTCGCCATCACGCGACGCGTCCGCCGGTGCACGCCAGGATTGCGCCGCAAGTTCGCAGGACCGGGTTTCCCTCTCGCCCCACCTCCACGGAGAAGGCTCATGAAACGACTGTTACTCGGCGCGGTCCTGCTGGTCGCGCTGGCCGGCTGCGCCAGCACGCCGACGGTGCATACCGATTACGATCCGGGCGCGCAGTTCACCAACTACCGCACCTACACCTGGTTGAAGAAACCCGAAGGCCGTTCGCCGCTGGTCGAACAGCGCGTCGTCGCGGCGATCGACGCAAAGCTCGCGGCGCAGGGCTGGCGGCTGAGCACCGGCACCGATGCCGATGTCGGCATCGTCGCCAACGTCGCCACGCAGCAGCAGCAGACGCTCGACACCTTCTACAGCGGTCCGGCATGGGGCGGCTACGGGTGGGGACGCTGGGGCGGCGGTTATGGCGGCATGGGCTCGGCCACCACCACGGTGCGCAATTACGAAGTCGGCACGCTCGTGGTCGACATGTTCGACATGAAGACCAAGCAGGCGATCTGGCGCGGCACGGCGTCGGGCACGGTGCCGGATTCCCCGGAAGACGTGAACGCCAAGGCGCAGGCGGGCGTGGACAAGATGTTCGCGGCGTTCCCGCCCGGAAGCGCGCCGCCGGCGAAGTAAGAACGTCGTTTCCTGGTCGAAACGCAGAAGGCCGGCGCAATGCCGGCCTTCGTCGTTCGTGCGCAGCGGGGAGATCAGACGCGGCGGAAGTAGAACCCCGCGTAATGATCCAGCGTGCAGTCAGGTTCGAACGGCACGCGCAGGTGACGTTCCTTCGATTGCCACTGGTCTTCCAGCGCGTACCCCAGGTCCGCCATCTGTGCGACGAACTCCGGCTTGGCCATCACGCGATACGGCAGCACGGCCTTGCCGATGTTCTGCAACGTGACGTAGCCGCGCCGGGGATGCACGGGCGTGAGGTTCACCAACACGTGCGTGGGCGGCGAGGGCAGGCGGCCGAGCAGTTCCGGCAACGTGTAGTCCAGGTACTGCAAGGCGCCGCAGGTGATCAGCACGTCGTGGTCGCTGGCCGCATCGGGATCGTCGGCGAAATGCAGCAGGCCTTCCGGATCGTTCTCGCGCGCCCAGTTGCGGCCGGCGTCCATCACCGAGGGCACGTCGTGCACGCGCCACTCCATCGTGCCCGGGTAGTCGAGGTAACGACGGAAACCGTAGTAGGTCACGCCGATGTGCCCGCCGAGGTCGAAGATGCGGTGGCGTCCCTGCGCGAGCAGGCGGGATAGCCAGTGCACCATCGGATAGTCGCTCACGCGGATGCTCCCGTGCCGGTCCATGTACATGCCCGTCGTCGAGGGCTGGTCGTAGCTGGTCGGCAGCGACGGCGCCGCGGCCAGCGCCTTCGCGCGCGAATCGTAGGCGCCGTAATAGGCGTTGCCGCCGTGGTAGGGCCGGTTGAACAGGCGTCGGTACAGCGGCCGCGCGATCAGGCGCACGCCGGGAAGCTCTGCGGTCTCGATGGCGATGCGCACCAGGTGGCGTTTGGCCATCAGCGTCTCGTGTTGCACGGGCGTCCCCTTGGATCGTCTTGAAAGCAATCGTCTCGAGGAAAGCAAACGCGCTTCGCGGGAAAAAGGGGACGTGGAGCCCTTCAGCGGGCCCGCAGGGCATCCAGGCGCTGGCTGTAGGCGGCGCGGGTGTCGCCGTTGGTGAGCGCCTGCGCGCGGGCAAGGGAGCGTATTGCCAGGTGCGTCTTGCCCGCCTTCAGATAGGCGTTGGCGAGCGCCGAATGGAACCGGTGCTCCTGCGGCTGGAGTTCGACCGCACGGCGGTATTCGCGGATCGCCCGCGTCAGGTCGCCCGCGTTCTCCGCGTTCACGGCCTGCACGAACGCGTGGAAGGGATCGGTGCGCTGGATCTTCGCCAGCCGCGTGCGGTATTCGATTTCCACCGACCGGTTGCCCGTCCGCGCGGCGAGCCCGGCCAGGTTGAACAGCGCGTTGGTGTTGTTGGGATCCAGTGCGAGTGCGTGGCGATAGTCCTTCTCGCCCGCGCGCATGTCGCCGCCGCGCGTGCGCACGACGCCGGCATTGCTCCAGTACGAGGCGTAATCCGGATCCAGTTTCAGCGCGATGTCCAGCAGCGACAGCGCGCCGGCGTAGTCGGCCGCGGCGAGGCGGTCGACGGCGAGGTTGTTGTAGTAATGCGCTATCAGGCGCGTTTCGGTGATGGGTTTGGGCTTGTCGCGGGGGATGATCTGGTCGCCCGCGACATCGACCGTGTAACGCCGCGCGCCCACGCGCACGGTCGCGTTGACGTGGTTGCTCAGGTACAGCGTGCCGTCGGCCTGGCGGAAGCCGAGGATCTGTTCGATTTCCTGCGGCGATGCATCGAGCCCGGCTTCCTTCGCCAGCGCAAGGAAGAGCAGGGTGAAGGTCAGGCAGTTCGCCGTGCGCGCCTCGTACGCCTGCGCGACGGTGAGGTTGGAGGTTTCCGCGTAGGTCATGCCCAGACCTTCGGGCGCGAACAGGAAGGCGCCCAGGCGCTCCAGGCGTTCGTGCGGGGCGGGGTTGTCGTGGAGGATCTCCCGATGCACCCGGTCGCGTAGCGGCGCGGGGAGGACCATGACCTGATCGGGCGCGGCAGGCGCGGTCTGGGCGCAGACACCCGGCGGCCACGCGAGGGCCGGCCAAACGAGGGCGAGAACAAGCGCGAACACCGTGCGACGCATCGACGAACGCCTTGCGGTCCGATGGGCCGCGATACCGTCTGCGCGGAGTGTAATCCCATGCCCGGAAAGCGCGCGTGGATGCCTGCGCGGGGAGTTCAGGCCACCGGCGCTATGCTTCGACGGGAACCACGCAGGAGAGACGGACATGGCCACCGGTTGGGCAGGCGATGGCGCCGTGCAGGACCAGATCGACGCGACCGTGAAGGACGGCATCGAGCGCGCTCGCAGCAAGCTGCCGCAGGGGCCGGGCCTGACGCATTGCGAGGAATGCGGCAAGGAAATCCCGCAGGCCCGCCGCGACGCCGTGCCCGGCGTGCGCCTGTGCATCGCATGCCAGGAGGCGCACGATGCCGAGGAAGCCGCGTTCGCCGGCTACAACCGCCGCGGAAGCAAGGACAGCCAGCTGCGGTGAGGCAGTAGTGAGTGATGACGAGTGAGGAGCGAGGTGATTCCCTCACTCCGCACTTTTGCCCCTCAGATGCCCAGCAGCGGCGACGCCTGTTCCAGCCGCACGCGCAACTGCTCGGCCAGCCGCAGGCTCAACGCGATGATGGTGAAGGTGGGGAACGCCCAGCTGCCGGTGGGAAAGACCGAACTTCCCGCGATGTGCAGGTTGTCCACGCCGTGCACCTGGCAATGGCGATCCACCACGCCTTCGCGCGGATCGTCGGCCATGCGCGTGGTGCCCATGTGGTGCGAGGTGCCGAACACCTGCGGCACGCCGCCGTTTTCCTCCAGCCACGGTTCGGGCTGGAACCGCCCGCGGCATGCGCGTGCGAGCTCCTCGCCGAACAGCGTCGCCGCCGTGCGATAGGTGTGGCGGTCCAGGTCGGTCAGGCGCCAGTCCACGTTGACCTTGCGCAGGCCGAGTGCGTCGCGTTCCTCGCCCAGCGTGATACGGCTGTCGTGGTTGGGCACCTGTTCGAAGTAGCCGATGAGATCGACGCGTTCGGTGCGCACCGTCGGCTTGCGCGTGAGCTTGCGTCCCATCGCCTTGGCGATGTCGCCTGCGTTGAGGCCGGCACGCAGTGTGAGCGAACGGATGTCCTCGGTCGGCATCGCGTTGGCGATGTAGTCAGGCTCGCCGTTGCGGCGCCCGCACACGCGCGCCTTGATCGTCCAGTTCTCGTTGCCGCGTCGCGCGCGGATCGCCGCACGCAGGTCGCGCAGCGCCTGCAGACCTTCGGGCACGGGTTCCTCGAACGCGAACGGCCGCACGCGTCCGCTGAGGATGCGATGCCGGCGCTGCGCTTCATCCGACAGGCAGATTTCCGGGTGCGCCTGCGGCTTGCCCTTGGGGACATTGCGATCGTAGGGCCGCGTGAGCATGTGCGGATCGTCGGTGAACAGCGTGCCCAGCCGGCCGCTCGGGTGGTCCATGAAATAGCGTCCGACCAGGTCGTGCGGATTGCCCAGGCCCTGCGCGACGGTGCTGTTGGACGACAGCAGCAACCTCGCGTTCTCGATGCCGCCGCAGGCGAGCACGTAATGGCGCGCGCGCACCGTGCCGATGCGGCCGTCCAGCGTGCCGATGCGTGCGTGTCGCACCGATTGCGCGGAATCGACCGCATCCAGTTCGATCAGGTTCGCGTGCAGCAGAACGGTGACGTTTTCCGCGCGCGCGAACGCGTCGTGGTACGCGTAGCCGAAGATCATCGGGCTGGACGCGAACGTCTTGTGCACCAATGCGTCGCCTTCGAATTCCAGCGGCTGGCGCGAGAACGGCGTGAGGAACGTGTCCTCGCCGAAATCGTGCTGGTCCAGTCCGCAGAACGTGCGCGCCTTGCGATAGTGCGGTTCCAGGTCGGCGAAGCCGATGGGCCAACCGCTGTGCGGTACCCAGTCGCGCGGCGCGAGGTTGGCCAGCGGAATGCAGCCGCGCCCCCAGTAATTGCAGGTGCCGCCGAACGCGCGCAGCCGCGAGGCGCCCGGATCGAACGACGGCTCGCCGACGGAGTGGCCTTCCAGCAGCGCCTGGTAGCGTTCGTCCGCGGTGAGGCCGCCGCTCTCGATGACGCAGACCGACGCCTGCGTGTCGAGGAAGGCCCAGGCGATCGCAAGCCCCGCCGCGCCGGCCCCGACGATGCAGATGTCCGCGTCGATGTCCGCCGGCGAGGACGCGTTCCGGTAATCGAAGATCAAATGCGTTGCCCCTAGAACGTTTCATGCGCCGATGCGCAGAGCGCACATCGGGCCACCGTTCCAAATGAACGTAGCCAGAGGCGGAAAGGGGACAGGTGGGAAGGTTGAGGTTGAGGCGACCTGCTTGCGCGGCACTGCCGCGCAGGTCGCCGAAAGCACGGCCATGGATGGCCGGGCGGGGCGATCCGAAGCCGGGCATGTTTCGCCATGGAGGGCAGCGGCAAATCAACAGACGGCGAGCTCTGCTTTCGCCCTCGTAGCCCGGGTAAGCGAAGCGCAAGGCAGGTCGCCGAAAGCACGGCCATGGATGGCCGGGCGGGGCGATCCGAAGCCGGGCGTGTTTCGCCATGGAAGGCAGCGGCCACTCAACAGACGGCGAGCTCTGCTTTCGCCCTCGTAGCCCGGGTAAGCGAAGCGCACCCGGGTTGGGCGTGACAGCCCCCGGGTGCGCTTCGCTTACCCGGGCTACAGAGCGAACCGGCGAACCCCGAAACCGAGGCCATGCCATCACGCCATCCGCCCCCACACCGTCATTCCAGCGAAAGCCACCTTGATCCTGCGCTTGCGGCGAACCGTAGCGCGTAGCCCGGGTGCGCTTCCCCACCCGGGCTACCAGGTCAAACCAAACCCAACCTCACCGCGCCAGCACCGGCACCGGCTTCGCCAGTCCACGCGCCATCGCGCCGTCGAGCACCTCGTGCGTCTTGCGCTCCGCCTCGTGGATGACCTTGTCCTGTTCCTTGCCGAGCGCATCCATCTGGCGGCCCAGCGCTTCCATCGGCTTGCCGGCTTCATCCATCTGGCGACCCAGCGCTTCCATCGGTGCCTGGTTGGCGGCGAGGTGGCTGGTCTGCTGCTCCAGCACGCGGCCCTGCGCCTCCATCTGACGACCGAGCTCATCCATCTGACGCCCCAGATCGTCCATCGTCGACTGCAGGCGATCGCGCCCCGCATCGTCCGCGCGCGCCATCTGCCCGGCGATCTCGCCCTGACGTTCGGCCAGCGCGCTCTGCTGGTCGGCGAGCTTTTCCATGCGGCGCGAGGCGGCATTGATCTCGACGTCGTTGTCGGCCTTTTCCGTCAGTTGCTCCATCTGCGCACTGAGCGCTTCCATCTTGCGGCTGTGCACGTCCATCTGGTCGTCGAGCGCGTCCATCTGCGCGCCGATGCGATCGCTGTCGCGCCATGCGTCGCGCACCTTCGCCATCGTGTCTGCATCGGAGACGACATACGCCTTGCCATTGCGACGGAACCAGACGAAATCCTGGTTGGAGAAACTGCGGCGGGCGCTTTCGATCTCGGGGATGTCGTCGGTCGAACCGGACATGCGGATGCCGTCGCGATCCTTGCTGACCAGCGCGTAGGCGTCTTCGTCCTTGCGCGAGGAACGAACGGTGAGCGTGCTGCCCGAGGACAGCGTCGTCCCGGAGTTCGGCTTCGCCTGCGCGGCGGGTTTCGCGGCAGCCGCCGCGTCGGCCTTGGCCTGCGCTTGAGCCTGCGCCGCGGGGGCGGGCTTCGCGCTCTGGTTGATCTGCGCGTGTGCGTAGAACGCCAGGCAGGCGATCGCGACGCCGACCAGCGGCAGGGCGACGCCGCCGCGCACGGGGCGCGTGCCGGGACGGACGAGTTGTTCGATGCGAGACATCAGATGGCCTCCATGGGCGGCTTGCGCGAGCGTGGGCGTGGAAAGAGAGGGCGCGTGGCTGCACGACCACTCCGCCAGTTCGTACAGCGCCAGCGCGAGCCGGCGCGGTTGCAGGGTGACTTCGGCGGCGAGGCGGTCGGCGATGTGCTCGCGTTCGTCGCGGATGCGGCGCGACAGCCACCACGTCACCGGGTGGTAGAACAGCAGCGCCTCGGCGAGGTTCTGCAACAGGTTGACGAGGTAATCGTGGCGACGGATGTGCGCCAGCTCGTGTGCGAGCAGTGCTTCGATCAGATCCGTCGGCATGCGCGTGAGCAATCCGGCCGGCAACAGCACGACCGGGCGGAACCAGCCGGCCGACACCGGCGAGGACAGCGATTCGATGATCCGCAACGCGACCGGACGACGCAGCCCGAACCGCTGCGCGAGCGCATCGAGCCGTGCCTGCCATTCGCGCTGCATCGCCCGCTGCGGCGTTGCGCGGAGTCGTGCGATCCACAGCAGGCCGGCGATCATGCGCAGCGACAAGGCGCCCGCGCCTGCGGCCCAGAGCAGCACGATCGTCGGCAGCGCGGCATCCAGGCGCGAAGTCCAGCCAGGTGCGAAATCGCGCGTCGCCATCGCGACGCTGGCGATGCGTGCCGTTCCATTCGCCACCACCGCGACTTCAGGCGTCGCCGAAGCCCACATCTGCGCGATCACGAAGACGGTCGGCACCAGCGCGCACGACGCCAGCGCGATACATGCCACCGCGTAGCGCGCCTGCGGCCGTGCATCGCGCAATGCACGCAGCGCGAGTGCGGCAAGCAGCCCGATCAGCGCGCCCTGCCAGAGGAAGTGAAGCAGGGCGCGGCCGAGCGCCGGGACCAGCTGGGCCAGGAATTCAGTCGTCGCCATGCGCCTTGTCCTGCTCGTTGTCGTCCTTCAGGAAGCGACGGATCTCCTCGCGTTCCTTGTCGCTGACGTGTTCGTTCAACGCCGCCAGGACCAGCGCCTTGCCCGAACCGGAGAACGCCTTCTGGATCAGGTCGCGCAACAGGTTCGTCTGCAACGCGTCCTGCGCATGCGCGGCGGCGTAGACGTGCGAACGCTGGCTTTCGTCGCGCGTCAGCAGGGCCTTGCCGTGCATCACCTGCATCAGGCGCAGGACGGTGGCGTAAGTGACGTCCTGGCGTTCGGCCAGTCGCGCCTGGTGCACGTCCTTCACCGTCGACGGACCCAGTCGCCAGATCACGCGCAGCAGGTCGAGCTCGGCAGCGGTCGGTTTGGGCGGCTTGGCGGTCTTCCGGGTCATGGCGTCGTTTCTGGAGAGCGTGGCGGCATGCTGATCCTTCTAGATCGTTTTGTCTAGACCGTTTTGTCTATGACGAAAGTCATGGGCGTCCGGCTCGCGGGGCCTCTACTATCTGCCGGCCGCGCCAAACGCCACCGGGAGCATCGCGATGTCCTCCGTCCGTTCGTACGCACACGCACCGCGCATCCTCTGGGCTTCCGTCATCGTCGGCGGATTGCTGGTCGCCCTGGGCGACTTCATCTTCGCGACGACCTTATGGTTCTCGTGGGACGCGGAAGGTTTAAAGCGCGTCTTCCAGACCATTGCCGTGGGCGTGCTGGGCCAGGCCAGCTATGACGGCGGCACGCAGTCGGCCGTGCTCGGCGCGGCGCTGCACGTGCTGATGGCCACCGCGTTCGTCGCGATCTACACGCTGGTCGCACGCCGGCATCCGTCGCTGCTGGCGCGGCCGGTCGTGCTGGGTGTCCTCTACGGCGTGGTGCTGTACGTGGTGATGAATTTCGTCGTGATGCCGCTGTCGCGGGTGGGGCGTTCGCCGTCCTTCGCGCATCCGGACTGGATCACCTACGCCGTGCTGGCGCACATGCTGTTCGGCGTGATCTGCGTGCTGTTCGCGCGTCGCGCGCTCCGGCGCCGCTGAGCCGGCGGGGGCGGTCGTCTCCGCCGGTCGGGTGGCCGCTGGCGCCCCTTGACGCACCGGCGGCGCGACGATTTAAAGGAGCTCGCCACGAGCACACTCCACCGGACGGAGCGCTTCCATGTTGAACAAAGTCGCCTTCACGATGTATCCCGTGACGGACGTAGAACGCGCACGCCGGTTCTACGAAGGAACGCTGGGACTCAAGCACGGCGCGCTCGGACAGCAGGACGGCCAGCACTGGATCGAGTACGACCTGCCCGGCGGCGGATGCCTCGCGCTGACCAATGCCACGCCTTCCAAACCCAGCGAAGCGGCGGGCGGCACGATCGCGTTCGAAGTCGACGACCTGGACAAACTCGTCGCCGACCTGAAAGGCAAGGGCGTGACCTTCCGGAGCGACATCATCGTGACTCCGGTATGCCGCATGGCCGTGTGCGTGGACAGCGAAGGCAACGCGCTGCTGCTGCACCAGCTCAAGGCGAAGTGAGGCGCGCATGTCCGCCCGCATGACGCCGGCCGTGACCTCGTCGCGCGCCTCCACGCGCACCCCTGCAAGCGCAGACGCATCGCCGCAGGCCCGCACGCAGCAGGCGCTGGCCTGGCTGCGCGAGCACGCGTCCGACGCGGCCCGCGACGGCATGGCGCGATTTGCCATCCCGTCCGACCACGCGCTCGGCGTATCGATGAAGGACATCCAGGCGCTGGCGAAGCTGCTCGGCCGCGACCACGCACTCGCCGCCGCGTTGTGGGACACCGGCGTATACGAAGCGCGCATGCTGACCGCCTACGTCGCCGATCCCGCGCAGCTCACGCCCGCGCAGATGGATCGCTGGTGCCGCGATTTCGACAACTGGGCGATCTGCGACACGCTGTGCTTCACGCTGTTCGATCGCACGCCGCATGCGTGGCGCAAGGTCGTGCAGTGGTCATCGCGCCGCGATGAATTCCAGAAGCGCGCGTCCTTCGCGCTGCTGGCGAGCCTCGCGCTGCATGGCCGGCTGGAAGACGAGTCGCTGTACGCCGATGGCCTGGCCTTGATCGAACGCGAATCGCACGACGATCGCAACTTCGTGAAGAAGGGCGTGAACTGGGCGTTGCGCGCGATCGGCCGGCGCGCGGACTGGCGCGCCGAAGCCAGTGCGGTGGCGAAGCGGCTGTCCGCATCGGACGAGGCGGGTGCCCGGTGGATCGGCAAGGATGCGCTGCGCGAGTTCGCCAAACAGGCGCCCAAGCCGGGAAAGGCGGTGAAGAAAGCCGCGGCGAAAAAGGCCGGAGCGAAAAAAACGGCTTCGAAGAAGACAACGACTGGCAGGCGCCGGGCCGCCGATTGATCCGGATCAAGGCGCACGGACGGCCGGTTCCTAGACTGCCCTCCCGCGCGATCGCGCGCACATGCCCTGGAGATCGACCATGAAAACCGCACTACTGCTGACCGGGCTGGCACTGGCCGGCCTGTCCGCCAACGCCTTCGCCGCGAACAACTGCACCGTGAAGATCGCCGGCACCGACGCGATGCAGTACGACATCAAGACCGCGACCGTCTCGGCCTCGTGCCCGACCATCACCATCGAACTGACCCACACCGGCAAGATGCCGATCACCGCGATGGGGCACAACGTCGTCATCGCGCAGACGGCGGTGTACCAGGCGGTCGCAAACGATGGCCTGAAGGCCGGCGCCGCCGCGAACTATGTGCCCAAGGGCGATGCGCGCGTGATCGCCTCCACCTCGCTCGTCGGCGGCGGACAGAAAACGAAGACCACCTTCCCGGGTTCGAAGCTGAAAGCGGGCGGCGACTACTCGTTCTTCTGCACGTTCCCCGGTCATGCCGCGCTGATGCACGGCAAGCTCGTCGTGGTGAAGTAATCGTTGCAGCGAAAGGGTCCTGCACCAAAAACCCTGCACGACCCTCACGCTGCACAGCATCCAAGTCGCCGCCGTGTCCGCACGGCCGGCGACTCCCCGCGCTGGAAGACGACATCTGGTTCTTCGACATCGAGTGGAAGACGAAGCTCGATAAGCTGGGTAAGGACGACCTCGTCGCTTCCCTGCGCGTGCTCTGACGCGTCCGGCGCGATGTCGCTTCGCGCGGCGTGCTCTTCCATACGCGTCTTCGCATGCGGCAACGCGGCGTTCTTCACACGAATCGGCATCGTCGTTCATCCCGCCGTCACGACCTTTTCACCGCATCGACACGATGATCCGGTGGCCTGCCGCCGGGGACGCCGTTGTTCACGGCGAGTTCTTGGACGACGGGGGCGCGCGGGGAGAGCGATCCGGCAGGTCACGCCGGTGCCACGCTTTTCCCTCCGCCAACGCGAGTCGCGCTGTCCGTAATCCCGGTGGTTCCGATGCAGTCATGCAAGAGGAGCGGGGCTTGGAAGCATTCGTGCACGACGTGGTGCGCTTCTACGACGACCTGATCGGCCGCACGCACGGCACGATGTCGTTCCGGTTCTTCCTGCAGCCGGGCATGGGCCTGCTGATGGCGCTGCGCGACGGCGTGAAGGATGCGAAGACCGGTCGTCGCCCGTACTTCTGGAAGATCATCAACGATCCGGCTGCGCGTCCCCTTTCGCTGCGTGAAGGCGTGCACGCCACCGCCCGCATCCTGCTGCTCGGCCTGGGGATGGAGATCATCTACCAGTACAAGGTGCTGGGCACGTTCCATATGCTCGAAGCGATCAACGTCATCGTCGCGTTGTGCTTCCTTCCCTACCTGCTGCTTCGCGGGCCGATCAACCGGCTGGCGCGCTGGTGGCTTGCACGCGCGCACGGGACGGCCGACCGGAGGCAGGGATGAGCACGGAACGCGAGGAAACACCCGTCCGGCCGGAACGATTCGTCGACACGACGTTGCCCGCGATCCCGGACGTGGAGCGGCTGGATGCCGACGTGGCATCGGTAACGCTATCGCAACACCGCACGAAACTCTCGACGCATCGCACCGGTCTTTCGGAACATCGCACGGACTTGTCGGAGTACCGCACCGACCTGTCCACCAGCCGCACGCTCATGTCCACGCATCGCACCGAAATGTCGATGCGGCGCACAGGCATGTCGTTCCAGCGCACGCGCATGAGCGCGGAGCGCACGCTGATGTCGGTGATCCGGACGGCGCTGGCGCTGATCGGCTTCGGCTTCACCATCTTCCAGGTCTTCAGCAAGGCGCGCGATTCGGGCCTGCTGAAGATCGGCATCGCCGCGCCGAGCAACTTCGGCATGCTGCTGGTGCTGCTGGGCGTGCTGCTGCTGGTCGCCGGCATCGTCTACCACTTCACCTTCATGCGCACCCTGCGTGCGCAGCGCAACGCCATGGTCCACGAAGGCCTCGTGCATGGCGAAAGCGCGTATCCGGTTTCCTACACATTGCTCACTGCCTGCGCGCTGCTGCTGATAGGGCTCTACGCCATCGTCAGCATGGTGTTCGACGCGGCGCGCGGCTGACGCAGAACCCGTTCGTCCTTCCTTCCCCCACACCACAAGGAGACGCGTCATGGCACAGGCGAAGAAAGCCGCCCGTCCGGCCAAGGTGGCCAAATCCGCACCGCCCTCGCAACGCAGCGGCGCGACGCCGGCGAAGGAGACACGCAAGGGGTCGTCGTCCGGCGACAGGCCGCCGAACATCCTGGTGATCTGGGGCGACGACATCGGTATCTCGAACCTGAGCTGCTACACGCACGGTCTGATGGGCTACCAGACGCCCAACATCGACCGCATCGCGCGCGAAGGCATGATGTTCACCGACTCCTACGGCGAACAGAGCTGCACCGCCGGACGTTCGTCGTTCATCACGGGACAAAGCGTGCTGCGCACGGGCCTGTCGAAGGTCGGCGTGCCGGCCGCGCCCGTCGGCATGAACGAGAAGATCGTGACGATGGCGGCGCTGCTGAAAGAGCAGGGGTACGCCACGGGCCAGTTCGGCAAGAACCATCTTGGCGATCTGAACCACATGCTGCCGACCAACCACGGCTTCGATGAGTTCTTCGGAAATCTTTATCACCTCAACGCCGAAGAAGAGCCGGAGATGTACAACTACCCGAAGGACCCCGCGTACAAGGCCAATTTCGGCCCGCGCGGCGTGATCCATTCATGGGCGACCGACAAGGACGATCCGAAGGTCGAGGCGCGCTGGGGCAAGGTCGGCAAGCAGAAGATCCAGGACACCGGTCCGCTGACGAAGAAGCGCATGGAAACCTGCGACGACGATTTCGTCGCTGCCGCGACCGACTTCATCAAGCGCCAGGAAAAGGCCGGCAAGCCGTGGTTCGTGTGGCTCAACACCACGCACATGCACCTGTTCACGCACACCAAGAAGGAAAGCCTGGGGCAGGCGGGCGAATGGCAGTCGCCGTACCACGACACCATGATCGACCACGACAAGAACGTCGGTCAGATGCTGGACCTGCTGGACGAACTGGGTATCGCCGAGAACACCTTCGTGCAGTACTCCACCGACAACGGTCCGCACCGCAACAGCTGGCCCGATGGCGGCACCACGCCGTTCCGTAGCGAGAAGAACACGAACTGGGAAGGCGCGTTCCGCATTCCGATGATCGTGCGCTGGCCGGGCAAGGTCCCGGCAGGCTCCATCGCCAACGGCATCGTGCAGCACCACGACTGGCTGCCGACCTTCCTCGACATGGCCGGCGCGCTCGACGTCGTCGACAAGCTGAAGAAGGGCTACAAGGCCATCGGTCGAACGTATAAAAACCATATCGACGGCTACAGCCTGTTGCCGTACATCACGGGCAAGGCGAAGGAAAGCCCGCGCAAGCTGTTCTTCTACATCAGCGACGACGGCGACATCCTCGCCATGCGCTACGACAACTGGAAGATCGTCTTCCTGGAGCAGCGCTGCCAGGGCACGTTGCAGGTGTGGGCCGAGCCGTTCACGCGATTGCGGTTGCCGAAACTCTACAACCTGCGAACGGACCCGTACGAGTACGCGGACAGGACTTCGAACACGTACTACGACTGGCTGATCTACAACGACTACATCATCTTCGCTGCGAACATGGTCACGGCGAAGTTCGTGGAAACCTTCAAGGAGTTCCCGATCATCCAGAAGCCGAACACGTTCACCATCGACGATGCGCTGTCGAAGATGAGCGAAGCCACGGCCGGCGCGAGCTGAGTTCCGAAGGGGGAATACGACACATCGGCGGCCCTCGGGTCGCCGGTGCTTTCATGTGTTGTTCCAGCCAGGAGACCAGACGTGGCCAAGAAATCGACGGACAAGCCGAACATCCTTTTCATCATGGGCGACGACATCGGCTGGTACAACGTCAGCGCATACAACCTCGGCGTCATGGGGTACAAGACGCCCAACATCGACCGCATCGCGAAGGAAGGCGCGCTGTTCACCGACTGGTACGGGCAGCAGAGCTGCACGGCCGGGCGCGCGGCGTTCATCACGGGGCAATCGCCGATTCGCACGGGCCTGACGAAAGTCGGCCTGCCCGGCGCGGAACTCGGGCTGGGGCCGGACGATCCCTCCGTCGCGCAGGTGATGAAGTCCTTCGGCTATGCGACGGGCCAGTTCGGCAAGAACCACCTGGGCGATCGCGACGAGCATCTGCCGACGATGCACGGGTTCGACGAGTTCTTCGGAAACCTCTACCACCTCAATGCCGAGGAAGAGCCCGAGAACGAGGATTATCCGAAGGATCCCAAGTTCAAGGAAAAATTCGGGCCGCGCGGCGTGCTCAAGTGCAAGGCCGACGGCAAGGGCGGCCAGACCATCGAGAACACCGGCGCACTGAGCAGCAAGCGCATGGAGACCATCGACGAGGAATTCCTCGGCGCGGCAAAGGACTTCATCAAGCGGAAGAATGCCGATGGCGGTCCGTGGTTCTGCTACTTCAACTCAACGCGCATGCACGTGTTCACGCACCTGAAGGCCGAATCCAAGGGCAAGACGGGGCTTGGCGTGTACCCGGACGGCATGGTCGAGCACGATGGGCACGTCGGTGAGCTGCTTGCGTTGCTGGATGAGCTCGGCGTCGCGGAGAACACCATCGTGGTCTGTACCACCGATAACGGGGCCGAGAAGTTCACCTGGCCCGACGGCGGTACCAGCCCATTCCGTGGTGAGAAGGCGACCAACTGGGAAGGCGGCTTCCGCGTGCCGTGCGCGATCCGCTGGCCGGGCGTGATCGAGCCGGGGCGCATCGTCAACGACATCTGCGCGCACGAGGATTTCATTCCGACCTTCGCGGCTGCGTGCGGCGAAGACGGCCTCGTGGAAAAGGTCAGGAAGGGCCATGAGCTGAACGGAAAGAAGTTCAAGGTTCATCTGGACGGCGAGAACCTGCTGCCGTTCCTGAAAGGAGACGTCGACACGTCGCCGCGCCAGGGCTTCATGTACTGGAGCGACGACGGCGACCTGCTCGCGGTGCGCGTGAGGCAGTGGAAAGTGGCGTTCATGGAGCAGCTCGCCGAAGTCGACCCGCAGACACCGCTGGGCGTGTGGCAAAGCGCGTTCACCGTCAGGCGCGCGCCGGCGATGTACAACCTGCGCTCGGATCCGTTCGAGAACGGGCCCAACACGATCTATTACGGCGATTTCGTTGCGCACCGCATGTTCCTGATGGTGCCGGCGCAGGCGATCGTCGGAAAGATCCTGGAAACCTTCAAGGAGTTCCCGCCGCGCGCCAAGGCTGCCAGCTTCACGGTCAGCGATGCGATGGACAAGATCATGACCGCCAGTCCGAACCAGAACTGAGGAGCCGGCATGGGCGATCCGCTACCGTCATGGAACGAAGGCGCGGCGAAGTCGGCGATCCTCGACTTCGTCGCGCGCACCACGCGTGAAGGCGGACCGGACTTCATCGCGCCGGACGAGCGCATCGCCGCGTTCGACAACGACGGCACGCTGTGGTGCGAGTATCCGTTGCAGGTTCAGGTGTTCTTCGCATTGGCCGAAGTGAAGCGGCTGGTGCAGCAGGACCCTGCGCTGCTGCAGAAGCCCGCGTTCAAGGCGATGATCGACGGCGACGTGAAGGCGCTGATGTCGTTGCCGAAGAAGGACGTCTTCGAGCCCGCATTCGCCACGCACGCGGGCATGACAGTGGATGAGTTCCACGCCAACGCGTGGCGATGGTTGCGCCAGGCAGAGCACCCGAAACTGCGCCGGCCGTTCCTGCACAACACCTTCGCGCCGCAGCGCGAACTGCTGGACCACATGCGCGCGAACGGGTTCAAGACGTACATCGTCACCGGCGGCGGTGTCGAGTTCGTGCGCGTGGTGGCCGGGCAGCTGTATGGCATCCCGCCGGAACACGTCGTCGGCTCCAGCACGAAGATGAAGCTGGAGGAGACAGGCGATGGCCTGGTGCTGCGAAAACTGCCAGAACTTGGAAGCTTCGACGACAGGGAAGAGAAAGTAGTCAACATCGCGTTGCACATCGGCCGCCGGCCCGTGTTCGCGTTCGGCAATTCCGATGGCGATCTGGCGATGATCCGGTATACCCTCGGTGGCACGGGGCCGCGGATGGCGTGGCTCCTGCACCATGACGATGCCGGACGCGAGTTCGCGTACGACCGCGATTTCAGGCTCAGCGCGCTGCGCGAAGGGCTGGATCGCGCCGCTGAACTGGGCATAGGCGTGGTCAGCATGCAGCGTGACTGGAACCGCGTGTTCTCCGACGGAGGCAGTGCTTGATCGACACGAACGACAACCCCGTGCGCGACGAACGCACCAATGACAGCCGCACGCACGACGACATGGTCCGCCTCGAAGGCGGTTCGTTCCTGATGGGCTCGGACGATCACTACCCGGAGGAACGACCGGCGCACAAGGTGCGGGTGGATGCGTTCTCGATCGATCGCCATGCGGTGACCAATCGCGATTTCGCGCGCTTCGTCGCGGCGACCGGCCATGTCACGCAGGCGGAAAAGCCCGCCGATCCGGCCGACTATCCCGACGCGGATCCGGCGATGCTGGTGCCGTCCTCGGTGGTGTTCATCCCGCCGCCCGGGCGCGTGGACCTGCGCAATCATTTCCACTGGTGGCAATACATTGCAGGTGCCGACTGGCGCCATCCGCGCGGGCCGGAAAGTTCGCTCGACGGACTGGACGACCATCCCGTCGTGCACATCGCCTACGCCGATGCGCTGGCCTATGCGGAGTGGATCGGCAAGGCGCTGCCGACCGAAGCCGAATGGGAGTTCGCCGCGAAGGGCGGGCGCGAAGGCACCGAGTTCGCATGGGGCGACGAACTGGTGCCCGATGGCCGCCATATGGCGAACACCTGGCAGGGCGAGTTTCCGTGGGAAGTGAAGCCGGAGGACGGCTTCATGTGGACCGCGCCGGTGGGTTCGTTCGAACCCAATGGCTATGGCCTGTACGACATGATCGGCAACGTGTGGGAATGGACCGCCGACTGGTACCAGGACCACGGCCGCATCCAGCAGCATTCGTGCTGCACGCTGGAAAATCCGCGCGGCGCCGAGCGCGACGCGAGCCTGGATCCGCGCGATCCGGCGCGCGTGCCGCGACGCGTGATGAAGGGCGGCTCGCACCTGTGCGCGCCGAACTACTGTCGCCGTTACCGTCCGGCGGCGCGCATGGCGCAGCCGGTGGATACTTCCACGTGCCACGTCGGTTTCCGGCTGGTGGTGCGCGGGTGAGCTGAAGACGCAGCCGCAACGCGGCAGGAGGGCGCATGGAGCACTGGCTGATCGCCGTATCCGAACCGACCATCCTGGCGATCGACTTCATCGCGCTGGCGGTGATCGTCGTCGGCACGCTCATCGCCATCAAGGACGGCCTCGCGCTGCTGTTCGCGCAGCGCGAGATCGAACGCCACGCGCGGCGACACCTGTGGATGCGCTACTCGCACTGGCTGGTGGCGGGCCTTACGTTCCAGCTGGCGGCGGACATCATCGAATCCTCGATCACGCCCGACTGGGACGGCATCGGGCGGCTCGCCGCAGTGGCGGTGATCCGTACCTTCCTGAACTATTTCCTCGAACGCGACGCGTCGGAGATCCGCGAACTGGAACGCTCATCGGAGCGCGTCCGCGAGCCCGAGAAACCTGCGCCTTGACCGGCGCCGCGCCCCGGATCGGCGCCGCGGTCGCGTAAACTGCGCGGCCCCCAGCTGGAGCCGTGCCATGCCCGTTTCGCCCGCCTGCCCGCAGTGCACCCTGACCAACACCTACGTGGACGGTGCGAATTTCGTCTGCGCCGATTGCGGTTTCGAATGGCCGGTGGAAGGCGAGGGCGGCGCCGCTTCGGGGCTTGTCGTGCGCGACAGCAACGGCAACGTGCTGGTCGATGGCGACACCGTGGTGGTCATCAAGGACCTCAAGGTGAAGGGTTCCTCGATTCCGCTCAAGCAGGGCACGGTGATCAAGAACATCCGCCTGGTCGAGGACGATGCCGAACACATCGAAGGCAACTCGGACAAGATCAAGGGCCTGGTGCTGAAGACGATCTTCCTGCGCAAGGCCTGACCGCCGGCACGAAACGCGCCATCACCGCGCGTTATCGCGCAGGGCGCGAAAGTGTGCGCTTCCGTCATCCGGGAGCGTTCCATGAGCCAATACCGCATCGCGCTGCTCGTCGGCAGCCTTCGCCAGGAATCGATCAACCGCCAGCTGGCCAAGGCGCTTGAGAAGATGGCGCCGTCGTCGTTCACCTTCCACGATTGCCGCATCGACGATCTGCCGCTCTACAACCAGGACGACGACAGCCACCAGGCCGCACCGGTGAAGCGGCTCAAGCAGGAAATCCGCGACGCGGACGGGTTGCTGTTCGTCACGCCGGAGTACAACCGTTCTGTTCCCGGCGTGCTTAAGAATGCGATCGACCACGCCTCGCGTCCCTATGGCGACAGCGCATGGCAGGGCAAGCCGGCGGGAGTGATCGGCGCGTCCATCGGTGCCGCGGGCACGGCCATGTCGCAGCAGCACCTGCGCAACATGCTGGCGTACCTCGATGTGCCGACGATGGGGCAGCCGGAGGCCTTCATCCACGTCAAGGAGGGGTTCTTCGACGACGCGGGCAACGTGGCGTCCGAGGGGAGTCGCAAGTTCCTGCAGGACTGGATGGACCGGTATGCGCAGTGGATCCGGCTGCATGTGGATGCCGCACGCAAGGCATGAGTTGATGCCCGCAGGATGGGGCCCGCGTCGCAGACCCCATCGCCCAGGCACCCAATGAAGGGGCGGTGCGCGACAATCACGCCATGACGCTCACTTTGCCCTTCGACCTCCCCGAACCCCAGCGCGCCGCGCTCGAAACCGCGTACGCCACGCCGCCGCGTGCGTACCACAACTTCGAACACGTCCGCGAAGTGCTGCGCCATTACCACGAGGCCTCGCACGGCCCGGGTTGGACGCAGCCGGCGGAGGTCGCGCTCGCCGTGCTCTACCACGACGCGGTCTACGAAGCCGGACGCAAGGACAACGAAACGCGTTCGGCCGAACTCGCCGACGAGCACATCGCGCGCTTCATGCCGCACGGTGCCATCGACGTGGCGCGCGTGAAGCAGCTGATCGAACTCACCGCGCGTCACGGCGTGCTCGAGCCCAACGACGTCGACGAGGAAGCCGCGCTGTTCCTGGATTGCGACATGGCGATCCTCGGCGCGGAGGCGACGGTGTTCGATGCCTACGATCGCGGGATCGCCGCCGAATACCGCGCCGTCGTGCCGGGATGGCTGTTCCGCATCAATCGCAAGCGCTTTCTGAAGTCGCTGCTGGGCCGCGAACGCATCTACCTCACGCCGTTCTTCCATCAACGCCTGGATGCGCAGGCGCGCAACAATCTGCGTCGCGCGGTGACGTCCAAACGTTAGGCGTTCGTGACGGCTTCCGCGTATGCGTGCCTAGAATCGACGCGTGTCCACCGACGCCTTCGAACCAGGCAAGGAGCCGCGCATGGCTTTCCAGATCAGTTCGCCTTCCTTCGAACACAACGCGCAGATACCGTCGCGCTTTACCTGCGAAGGGCAGGACATCTCGCCCGAACTGCGCTGGTCCGGCGTGCCCGGGGGCACGCGCAGCCTGGCGCTGATCGTCGAAGATCCCGACGCGCCCGATCCGGCCGCGCCCAAGCGCGTGTTCGTGCACTGGGTGCTGTACAACCTGCCGGCCGATTCGACGGGATTGGCGGAAAACCTCGCGAGCGATCGTCTGCCTTATGGCGCCAAGGCCGGGCAGAACGGATGGCAGCGTGCCGGGTATGGCGGACCGTGTCCGCCGATCGGACGGCATCGTTACTTCTTCAAACTCCACGCGCTGGATATCGAATTGCCGGACCTGGGCGACGTCGACAAGCTGCGCCTGCTCGAAGCGATGGAAGGGCATGTGATCGCGCAGGCGGAGATGATCGGCACATACCAGAAGGGCGATGCGTAGGATGGGTTTCGCAACGCGAAACCCATCGTCGGTGCGCATGGGCGGTAGGTAGGTTTCGTTTCACGAAACCCACCCTGCAGATCAATAAGCCTGCGCCGTCGGACGCACGACCAGTTCGTTGACGTCCACGTCGGCCGGCTGGCCGATCGCGAACGCGATCGCACGCGCGATCGCATCGGCCGGCAGCATGTCCTTGCGGAACACCTCGTCGACTTCGCGCTTCATCGCGGGATCGGAGATCGTGCTGGTGAGTTCGGATTCCACCGCGCCCGGGGCGATGGTCGTCACGCGCAGGAACGGGGATTCCTGGCGCAGGCCTTCGGAAAGCGCATGCACGGCGAACTTCGTCGCGCAGTAGACGGCCGCGGTCGCGAAGACCTGGCGACCGGCCACGGACGACACGTTGACGATCTGGCCGGCACGGCGCTGGTTCATCGACGGCAGCACTGCGCCGATACCGTACAGCACGCCCTTCACGTTCACGTCGACCATGCGGTCCCATTCGTCGACCTTGAGGTCGGCCATGCGCGAGAGCGGCATCACGCCTGCATTGTTGACCAGCACGTCGACGCGGCCGAAGCGCGCGATCGTCGCCTGGATGAAGCCTTCGACCTGGTCGCGGCGCGTCACGTCCAGCGCGTGAACGAGCACCTCGCCACCGCTTTCGCGAATGCGCGCGGCGATGGCTTCGAGCCGGTCGGTGCGACGCGCGCCCAGTGCGAGGATCGCGCCGTGTTGCGCCAGGCGAAGCGCGGTCGCTTCGCCGATGCCGCTGCTGGCGCCGGTGATGGCGACGACCTTGCCGGCGATGTCGAGCTGGAAGTTTGAATCGGACATGGTGATCCCTCTTCGGTTGTAACGGGAATGCGCGTTGCCATCGCGCCCGCATCGCGGGCACGCTGGGGTTCGTTGGCGGGATGGGTTTCGCGGAACGAAAACCCATCGATCGGGTGCATCAGGAACGCGGTGGGCTCCGCGTTGCGAAACCCACCGTGGGAGGCTCAGGCGTTGACGTTCGCCATGCCCGCCGCCGGATAACGCGTACCGGCGACTTCATGCGTCGCGAGCACTTCGTCGAGACGACGCAGTTCGCCGACCGTCAGGTCGATGCGTGCCGCGCCGGCGTTCTCGTCCAGTCGCGAAACACGGCGCGTACCGGGGATCGGCACGATGTCCGGCCCGCGATGCAG
>Ga0102593_1001049_pt1 | contig 31347 bp, 30 predicted proteins | sample AraplaCol_mMS_r2_2_FD_76862 | JGI IMG/M metagenome (GOLD analysis project Ga0102593, IMG submission 76862) | Arabidopsis root microbial communities from North Carolina, USA - plate scrape MF_Col_mMS_r2 (SPADES assembly) (version 2) | ecosystem: Host-associated > Plants > Roots > Endosphere...
AAAAACATACAACAGCAGGGATTCGCATGTGGTCACCCACCATACTACTAACCTGCCGGCGTGTGGCTTAAGTACGGCTGAGCGGACGGGAAGCCCTGTTCTCCACACCCTATGGTCGTATGTACTAACAGGTTGCTGAGTTAGGGCTATATTCTATGGGACTATGACACCACCATTGCCATGCAGCATATCTTGGGTAAAATCTGAGTTGTTTTGTTAATACAGTGAAATTAATTGTACCACTTCATGGATATCCTTAGCCTACTCTGACATGTTGAATCTAATTTTCTAAAATTATTCTCCAACTTCGACTGCTGTACAATCTGCCCAGATTGTAACAGGTGCACGATGGCCAAACTCAAGTATCAGACTCTAATTTGCTTGTTTCTATACATGACCTCGCTTCCTGTGAAGTTAGAATACAATCAAACCATCGCAAGCCGGATCTCAGCATTCGCACTGAAGCTTTTAACCTCAACACATTCATGATTTGATAGATCATCGCGGACCACATTTGGCTGAAGAAGCGAAAAGAGCGACTTATTTTCAGTACCGTTGACATAGCTCGACGCCGTATGACCATGCAGATCTTTCGCATTTTTATTCGCCCCATGAGCCAGCAGTATCCCGACAACACGCTGATCTCCCGTTTGAGCTGCAAGATGCAAAGGTGTCCAGTGTGAACGCCTCCACTGGTTATTTAACCTCGGTGTAGAGGATATGACTTTGTCCAGATGCTTTTTGCGCTCATCCTCAGAGAGCGGAAGTAATACCAAGATATGAAGCGAAAGATCATTGAGATGGCTGAGAAATGGCGCATCAGCTCCGTCTTTCCATAGGACATCTAGTCTGTCGAGCAGAGCTTTGCGTCGTAATTGAGATTCTTTGTCCTCAAAAGGCACAATATCATCCAGCATATCAGCAACAAGATTGAAAGCCCTTAACATGTAGCCTCCTTCGCCTTGCAGAACTGCATGTGTTGCCTCTATCTGAAGTTTTTGTGAGAGGGGCAAGGTAGTTAAGATATTGTTGTCATCGAGGATCTTTCTGGCCTGCTCCATCATTTCGAGACTACTCGGTCTTGCTTTGGGTAGCTTGGAGGTGCATCTGTCAATCAACAGCTTAGTATCGGTCTCAAACACATTATCCTTGAGCTTGTTCGTATTTCGGATTGTTTCTAGAATGATGAATCCAGTCAGAGAGCCGCAATCCTTCATGTCTGAGGGTACTTGCCTCCAAATGCCCATATGTCTCCTTTCGTTGTCCAGGGTTTATTTCTCAGTACCTCCTATTGTGTGGTTAGTGAGATGGCTATCAGTTGGAAATGAAAAATGGACCTACCGGCGGCCTATACTCGCGAGTCCCAATCAAGCGAGTTGTGTTGTAACCTGTCCCTTTACCGGCCTCAGATGCAATCCCGAGATCGCAAAGCTTGAAGATACGAATACCGGATTCAGATTTCTGCATAACAACTATGAAAAACTTGCAAGTTAGAACTGTGAGATGCTAGAAAAGAATAAGGATAACAACCATTTTCTGACTTGATATCTCTATGGATGATCTGTGCCCACGACTCCTCAAATGAAGCACGCCATTCGTTTGCTTCGAATTTCACAGACAAGCCATAGTGAATATAGGCAAGCGCTGACGCGATTTGGGCTACGAGGACCCATATATTTGGACCGTCTAACGGTGTCGTTTTGGTCGCTATCGCTGACACTTTTTCGGCGTAAAAACCAAAGAGGCTATCTTCATCATCTTCATTGCTGTCATCCGGTGGTCCATGGCTAGTGAAAAGATCGCCGAGATCACAATATTCTGTATAAAGAAAGAAAGCATTCTGCTCGGGATCTTCATCAAAATCAAGGTATGTTACCACATTAGGGTGTTGAATTCTGTGTAGAATGAGGCGCTCGGATTCGAAGTACTTTCGTACGTAGCCTTCGGTATCTTTCGAAAAGGCGTAAGTCTTCCGGAAAGCTGTCTTTTTGTTACTTATTGTTAGTGACTTTTTCACGTTTGCATCAAGCATATAATACTGCCTATTCTGTAGTATCAATATGGATCATATGCTGGGTATCAAATATCGTCGTGGAATCCTTGAAGAGCCCCGAAAAGGAGACTTACTAATACCTGTTGGGATGATTTAGAATCAACCTTCTTCTCTAGAACATGACACACACACTGGCTGCCTTTCTGTATACGGCGCGTCGCCTCGATATTGACAGTATAGGTATCCCAGGACAGGTCGTCAAGAGCGAGATCACTCGACCAAAAGTTGCCGCCTTTCTTTGACGTTGCCCCATTATCGACGAGGATTTTTATAACGTCCTCGCTTTGTCGCTTTATAGCTTCATCCAAGGCAGTAAGACCCATAATGTCGACTGCATTAACATCTGCACCTCTGTCCAATAAATGGCTGACGATTGCTTCGTGTCCCTTTTTTGCTGCGCAGTGAAGTGCCGTCGCACCATAGACCATCGAAACATTTGGGTTCGCTGAACTCTCTAAAAGATAGCGAGCAACATCTGCATGCCCTGCCCAGGTGGCCAAATATAAAGGAGTCCGCTTTAAAACGTCCATAGCATTAACATCGGCATTTGAGTCAATCAGCTCCATCGCAATTTCTAAGTGGCCTTCCTTCGCCGCAAGATGCAATGCAGTCCAGTAGTCAAGTTTTGTTCTGGCTCTATTTGAAGCTCCACGGGTGAGAAGTGATGAAACGGTGGATTTCCATCCACGTCTTGCAGCCCAGTGTAAAGCAGTCCAACCCCCAACGGTTGTCACATTAGGATCGACTATCTTATTCTCTATCATGAACTCGATGACTTTCTCAAGGCCGAAGTATGCAGAGACGTGTAGGCCCATCATACCTCGGTACGCTTGCTCGTAGTGGCTGGGGTGATCCTCATGAGTTGACATTATAAGACCAGCAGCCATGGTATTGGCGCTTGAATCGAAAAGCGCCAGGACATCGTCTATGATCCGATTCAGAGGAGCTTTGTGAGCATGCTGTCCCCAGTATATTGCGGCATATTCCAATATCGCATACTTTTTTAACCTGTCTCCTAGGTCTGCTGTTTCAGAGGGCGCAATAAGGGAGAAAGGTTTAAATCGGAGACATGTGAGGCACTTCTTGGCGATGACTGCGTGTGGCTCATTTAGATTGGGTAGAAGATGTCTGACTGTGGGTAGGTATTCTTGGAGATACTCGTTGAGTGAATAATGGATCAAAGAAACTTCTTTGCGGTCTTGGTCAACGAGGATTAGACCAGCGGAAGTCTGCTCTAGGTTTTCAATGAAGGGCAATTCCTCAGAGACAAGGTCTTCACTGCCAACTTCAATGCTGATAGCTTCTAGAAGCTGAGTCGTTGTAAATGGTTTGAGTGAATAAGTGATCCACATTAATGCTTCTAGTACGTAGCGAGACTGGTCTTCTCGGATGTGTATCAGTTTCTCCATCCGCTCATTGTATAGCTTGTGGATATTTTGATTCGTGTTCTGTAAGAAATGTCTTATTGCGCCAACAGAGGGCTGAGATAATGCGGATTCTAGCAACAGCTTTGCATTGAGAAATCTGACACGTTGTTAGACAAATGATTGGCTAAGTCTCGCTATAGTGAAAACTTACACGCCGCCAGAGTGATCAATGATCGCTTCCACAATATCATTATAGAGCGATTCTCGACCTTTTAGCTGCGAATTGCTGCAGAATTGGGGCTGAGGAAGCTTGCTTCGAATATATTTGCGCAGCTCAGAAGTATGTGGATGTATTTCGAGCTCAATGAACTCCCCTAAAATGGTCTTGTTCAAAAGTGTAGGCCTGGAAGTGACAAACACATTCATTGTAGGCATGTTGAACAGACTTTGAAAATGGTTGATAAAACCTTCTGGACCATCAGCGTACTCATCTATCCCATCCAAAATGATGTAAACTCGATCGAATTCGGCCACGACGGAGCTGAATGCTGACCATATGTCTTCCATCGCTAAATTAAGTGAATTGGATTCTTTCTTGAATGAGATACTTATAAGTGAGTCTGGTAAACGACCAGATTGTTGAAGCAGCTGTCCAAATAAAGCCTTGGCCACATTTGCCGGTTTCTGCTTTGAATTTTCCCGGGAGCTAAAAAAAGCGTACAAGACTGGAATTGTCGTGGAAGGGTACTTTTCGCGCAATTGATTTATGACGGCCGAGCTATCTTGATAATTAGATATCGAAAAAGCCACTGAATGTTAAAATAGTGATGCCAGTGCACAAAATAGTGCATAGTGTTGGATGGGGTGATTTCTTACCAGAGAAAGGTCTTCCCAGTGCCCGCTGGTCGTGAAGTTTGTTGTCAGTAAATGCACCTGCTGTATTTTCTCGGGTAAATTTGGAAAGAAATCCATCAACTTACGCAAGCCATTGCACCACAGCTTTTTTCCTCTGCACTTCTCCCATTCCAAGAATTTGCTACTTTTAAGCAGCCACTCTCCAATGCCCGGTTCGTTCTGAGTGGTCAAATTTCCGAGTGTCTTGGAAAATCCAGATTCATCAAGTGATCTTCCAATTTCTATTGCTTGTTGTACTTTATCCAAGCCTGAAAGATTCAGATGGTCAGTATTTATCTGAATCCGGAAATTGTTCGATTGTTTGAGATCGTTAAATTGAATCAAGACCCCGAGAGTGGAGCGGTATTCGTGTATTCTTTCGATGGTGGTTTTGTGCTCTTTGGAAAAGAAAACACGGGATAATTTGGATCTTTTGGAGGAATGTCGGATCAATCTCGGAGACGAAGTCTCTAGGTCTTTTAGTATTTCCTCGAGACTACGACTGCTGCTAGTCAGCGAAGAGAGGGTTCGTATGTCGGCATCGTCCGTGGCCTGTCGTTCGATAAGATCACGCACAGAAAGGAGAACTGGCTGGAGACTGTTTAGCTCGTGGATCAGTTCAGCTATCTGGGGTGAAGAGTCTTTGATTTGTCGGTAAGATTGGGTGACTTTTTCTGCTAATTGAATCACATTGAGGATTATGGGGAAAACGCCAATGGCGAGCCCAGCTGCCTCCATGGCTGGTTGCTTCGGCCTTCGACTTCAATAGTTTCGAGGAATTTAGATGGGCTATGGTCAGAGAAAGGTAGTCTGACCCTCAGTCCACTCCTGATGAGTCGACTATATCAGTCGACAGGATGAACGAGATAGTTCAGCATGCTCAGGACAGCCTTCTTGAAGAATAAACAGCCCCTCATCTTGAACCCGGGCGACAGCTTCGTGCATTTTGGCCTAATCTCATCCGCCAATCATTGATATACACTAATGCATACACTGCCTCATGGCGCTTATACGATGGGCATCTGGTCACATGAGGTCAGCCTGGAGATAGCAACTTTTCCCGAGTCACCATCCGCAATAATTCTCATCTCAGTTCAATGCTTTTGCTCTATAAGCTGTTTTAGAAGGGATTTTCTCAATCATTCATCACGATCATTGCTTTGTATAGTTGAATCCAAAATGGAGGTAGCTGGCATAGCTCTAGCATCAGCCTCCGCCGCTCGAGAGCTATTCGTTTGCGGACGTCGAATTTACCGGCGAATCAAGGATGAAAAGAAATTGATTCTCATCTTACGAGAATTCCAAATGTTCGACCTTGAAGATAGGAGAGCCCAACTCGAAATCGACATAGCCTTGGCTCAGCGCATATTGAAAAGCCGCACAGTTGATCCAGAACACAAAGATCGCCTAGAACGAAACTGGAAAAATATCACGAACCTCTTAGGCAAAGTCGACCGCCTAATTGACGATATGATTCAGAATTCTTCCTGGACGGCAACTCGTGCTCGTCATGAAGCTAGGGATAAGCTTTCTGACTTGGGTGGTACAAAAGTTATATCTACGGCTGTACAAGAATTCCAATCTATTGTGCTCGCCCTCCGTGAACTTGAAAGAGATCCATCGCCATCATTCCTTTCACCGAATGATTTCCAATCTCTCGATATCCCGAATAGAGTCTTCAACTCGAGTCGGGATGCATTCTTCGGTAAAGGTCGATTAACAGATTCTTTACCTGGAATCCAAAATACGCCTCAATGGTTCCTTTTTGAATTAAAACCATACAAGCACCAAGATGCTAATAACAAAGAGGTTGTAAAGGATAATGTTCGAATTTTATCTGAAAAGCTTCGTCAAGCACAAGAACACAGAGGTATTCTACAACTAATTGGATTCACGGATGATATGCAAAACAGTACCTTTCATCTCATATTTGCATGTCGGTTTAAAGGCATTTATCCAGATACTCTTGAAAGCTATCTCAAGACAAATGCCATCAAGCCGTCACTTAACTTCCGTGTCAACCTTTGCAGCCAGCTTGCCACTGCAGTGCTACAAACTATGACTCTTACTCTGGTGCACAAGAATATCAGACCCGAGAACATCTTGCTTCTTCCCGCCGAGACCACAGTCGGTGCTATGGGTGGGAATAACCCAGGTGTTTTTCTCACTGGTTGGCAATATGCCCGTCAAGTAGAACGAAGTGTTTCCTTCTTCAAAGGCGAAACAACAATCCAGCGGAAGATCTATCAGCATCCTGAACGTCAATTAGTTGAGGCCGAGAAGGAATATTCCATGGCCCATGATGTCTACAGTCTTGGAGTATGTATGATAGAGATTTTAACTTGGGAGAGCTTATTACCCATGTCTGAGCCACCAAGTCTATCTGAAAGTTTCATCGCGTCGTTCGAATTTCTCGGGTTAAGAAAGGACACTTCGGGAATCTATACGAAGGATGCGGACCAGATCAAGCAAACCCTGGTCGCCATGTGTGATCGCAATATCTCCATAGAGGCGGGTGAAAAAATCGCACTTCTCATCAGAGGATTCTTGACTTGTCTGGACGATGAGGAAGATGAGGAGGATGAGGAAGAAGGGCAATATCAAACTCCTTCCAATGACAAGGCTCGGAGAGAAGTTGCAGTGCATTTCGTTGACAACGCTCTGAAGACATTGCGTGATATTCAGGGTGCCATTTAGTTTGAGCTTCAGGCTGGATTATGTCCGCTTTAGCTCTGGGATAATCCTCGGTATCATACCCATTCATGAATTAAATAGTCAATTCTTAGGCAAGGTAATACAGTCCTTTGAACAGGTACAAAGTGTCAACCACTTTCTTTGCTTCGCTAGAGGTAAGACGTAAGATTACGCCGTCGGAGATCGTAATATGCGCAAACTAGGGTTATCTCCTGGGCCAGTAGGAGCCAATGAACCGCCAAATGGCGGTATGAGACCCCGAGTTATAAAATACATTATGGACAATGAATCGTTGACCCTGATAGCATGCCCCCGCAGTCATCATATAGAGAGATGACAAGACCAGTCACACGATCTACCGCTTATCATAACTATAGCCACCGAACTTCCTACCATGGGTCGATTTTATCCCATCGTACTAGGGTTTAAGTCTATAAATAGACAATGAGTGTAGGCACACCGTAGCAGCAAATATGGGACGAGGCAAGGGAGTGCGGTATCGAGTTCGAAAGCGAGTCATTTACTCCCGGGCTTTCAAACAACTTACCAACTATGCCCTCGCCGGAAGTTCAAAGGTGTCGACATAGTTCCCAATCTTCGCTTTGACACAATGAAAGGGGATATCAATAGCCCGAACCTTATCCAAACCAACCCTTTGCACCCGTTCCATTTCCTCGGAATCAGGCGCTTTCAATCGCCACGCAATCGAGATATGGAAACAGGAAGAGAAATCCCCATTATTATGGGTACCATTTGCTGGTGCTGGCGATGACTCGGACTCGAGCACAGGCACAGGCACGGGCCGCACCTCCGACTTTGAGTTCGAGTCCGAGTTCAATGCATATGTAAATGCAAGGTCTTCAATCCCATTCTGATTTTCAGCCGATTTCGCATAGAGAGGCGGTTGACCGAAACGATGTAAGACAGAATTACATAGATTCAGCAGTCGATTTAAGTTATTATATTTCGGTCTCGAGACGCGTAGGACTAAGAACCAGCGCGTTTTCTCATAGTTGGAGACCCATTTTAGGGTTTGTGGGGAGACGTGGAAGCTGCGTCATGCCAAGTTAGTCATGCAGTTACCATGCGATGCAAATAGAATGTGACTGCCTTGACACTAGAGATCTTGGCAGAGGCGGAGCGGAGTTTCTTGGACGTACGAGGGAATGGTCGAACTATTCACGGTCTCGGCGAAAGTCTCGCTGAATGGAGCGCGCTGTTCGGTGCGTAGGATGACGGGTCTGGAAAGACTGATGTGGAGGGGTAATTGGGCGCCTAGGTCGGTGTGTAGGAGGCTGTGTATGGAGGCGGGGTCATTTGCATTCGCGGTTTTGTTTGCATTGGCGTTGGTATTGGTGGTGTTGGGTTCATTGCGTGAGGTAGAATTCGAAGAGACAGGGTCGGCTGCCTGAATCAGATCTGTAAGGAGGCGAAGCTCCTCCTTGCCCGGGACCCCTGCAGTAAATAATGATTAGCAAGACATCATCAACCCACGCCCACGGCCCAACTGAATGAGGGTGGACAGTAAAACTTGGAGCATACATTCTAAATATAGATGCGAGGGCCAATTGCCCTCGACGTGTGGAATGGCGCGTTTGCGGCCGGCGTGGAGGGAGGGATCGTCTTTTGTACTGACGCGTGTAGAGGAGGCGTAGAGAGAGTGGAAAGATGCGGGGAGCGGGGGGAGATCTGCTTGTGCTGGGCGGGCAATCTTTTTGCGTGGGGGAGATGGTTCTGAGTTGGAATCGGAGTCGGAGTATTGCACCAGGGACATGAGGGTGAGGTGAGTCGAGGTGAGTTGAAGCTGAGTTGGTGTGATTTGGGATGATTTGGAGAAGTTGGAGAAGGCGGAGAGAGCGGAGTACATACTGTAGTGTACTACTTGGGTATGTAGTAGGATGAGGTTATACAAGATATTCATTTTTAATAATTTTGGATTAAGAAGTTGGATACCATCCAATACAGGTAGTACTAGTATTCTGGTGTCTATGAACTATGTTTGTGAATTGAGGATGGGAGAAATTCTCATAAGCTAGGTAATACTAAGTCCTACATACATACCCCACGCTTATAGAGGTATATATTTCAAATGTGCAACATTCATCCAGCACATTTCAAGGCGATTCTCGATCAATATTCTGAGGTGGTGACTTGACTGATCTGATCTGACTCACCTGACACGACATATTGCCAATGCAGCAGACCATGTGATGGAGATGGAGATCTGACCGAGCTGAGATCGACAGATTGGCGGCGACACGGACCGGACAGTCTCAGGAATTTAGAACGGGACGCAAGCTGGAATGCGGACAATTTGAGTCCGTGTACAGGTATTTCAGCTGTCAAGTCAGCTGTCAAGAGTCATCACTCATCACTCATCACTCATCAGTCCGCAGTTGATTGATTCAGTGATTCAACAGATCGACGGATGAGCATGTGCATGCAAGGGCGATCATGGAGAAGACAAAAAGCAATTCCGTGGTAAAAGAATAGAGTATTTCTCGCTAGTAACCTTGCGTGAAAAGAACCTTGGTACTAACGAACATGAGAAGAGGAAGATCAGTCTAGACTGATCTCCAACGAGGGATACCCCTGCCTTGCGTCACCAAGGTTAGTTCGTGTATGTGGTTCTCGATCCTGGTCGGTGAGCTTAAATGCGGGTTCCTCGGAGAAGTCAAGGAACAGAGTTTGTGTGAGGGATGAGTTGAATCCGAGGAAATACTGTACTGTACCTAGGACCTAGGGTATGTAGTGGGAGAGAAAAGAGTGGAAGTCGGAAGGGCGGGATGCAACGGTAGAATTTTCACTCGGTACAAGTATACAGTATACATTTGTAGTTAAGTATACATATCTAGAATCAAGCTTCTATTTAGTAATTATCAATTATAAATTATAAATTATACAGTCGTAGTTCAATACAGTCATATGCAAAGAGCTATACTATCTAAAAGAGACTGACATCAGTATTTGCCCCATGATATCACCTGCCGATCGTAGTGGAGTATACAGATGGAGCCCTGAGAGTATACAAGTGGACCCTACAATTCCGAATAGTCAAACCACAATCATCCCAGACAAGCCGGATGGGGCCGATCGGGTCTGCCGGGTCTATCGAGGGTCTATCGAGGGTCTGACGCGCGTGTACATGGAGTAGTCAGTCATGGTAGACCCTTTCATACTGTAGTTCTGTGTCTTGCGCTGTACTGTATGTAGAGAAGTGTGCCTGAGTATTAGAATATCCCACGTCATACCGGAGCTGCTTCTCTTTTCTACTTCTACTTCTTCCATCCCTACTTCCTTTCTCCCATCCTATACTCTACCCCTACTCCTACACTACACCTACACTGCACCTACACTGCACTCCTAGTATACTCTTTCATTACTACTCACCTGATAACACTACGATATACTCGCATCCCCATGGCCGTCGACTATATCGTGGCCTCGCGTCACCACCCCCACCACCCCTCCAACTATACCACCAGCTCCTACGACTATACCTATACTCCCTCCCCGACAACCTCATCCCGCCGCTCCAGTTACTCCAACTTCAGCAGTAACAACCCCTACGCCCACTTCACCTCTCCCTCTCCAACCCCACCAAACTACACCTACAACCGCCGCTCAACCCCAATCTCCCTCTCCGACTCATGGTGGGAGCGGCCACGAACCCGCGATCCTCGTGATCACCCTCGTGACAACGAGCGCAAGCGATCCAGTACAGGCTCCCTCAACTCGCGCAGTTCACAATCCTGTCGTCGTCCCCGTTACTCACGGACATCGCAACTCGTCAATCCAGATATCATCGACCAACTCGACGATGTAACAGCCTACTCTTATCACCACGAAGGTCCCTACGACGCAGTTTGTCCGGAGCGGAACAGAGTCAGCCAACGCAGTCCACTCGAAGCAGTCCGGGAATCAAACGAGGAAGCTCTTCGCGCTACACCACGTGATAAAATTATCGATTGTTTGAATTCGCACCGTCCTTTAGACGGTACTGCGCATTATCCGCCCGGAACAACAGATCGAGAGGGTCAGACTTATTCCTATGAAGAGGGTTACAATATGATGAATGATTATGGCAATTTTATGCGTCTTCCTGGTCAGGTATGTTAAGAGTAAACCAACAAGCTATGAGAATGCAAGACAACGAAACTAATTGATTGATTGTTTAGAAATTCACCGACGAAGACTTCAAAAATGATCCATTCTACAACCGCCCTCTTCTCAATCCCTTCGCTAGTCTAAAGAGGAAACTTAGTTTGAAGCGAAACAAGATGCGCCGGAGTACGGCGTAAGATTGTGCATGGATGAAACGACTCATGAGTACGAGTCAAATGATGGCATGACACCTTTTTCTTTTTCTTTTGGTTTCCGCGAACCTGGATAATGATTGTATGAGATACCAGGAGTCGGATGGAGTTGGATTAAAACGTTCTTATTACTTTAGTTTGGTCTAGTCTTTTTGGATTATCTTTTTCTTTTTATCTGATTATTTGGTTTGACTTTTGCCCGACTCGCGACTTGCTCAGTAGTTTATAGGCGGTTGGGGTTTGTTTGTATCTAGACGCAGTCACTATTCACGATTTTATCTTTTTTTCCAATGACAGCAGTTTGCAAGTGTATAATCAACAATGTAATAATCCGTAATTAAAATATACACCTCTTGTATACAATCACTGCGGACTAGTCTACTCTGCTATTCCCTTTGAGGAAAGGTACCCATTAGCGCGATCTAGTGTAACGGCCAGCTATTTGGGGATATGTACACCCATATACTACGAAGATAGAATGGCCTTCACAATGAAACCAATCATGAGAATAAATGAATTAGTAGTGGTATACTAGGTAGTGTTATTAAGCGGCAACCAAAGTATTTCTGTCATATCATCATGATGCCTCCATGTTTGCGGGGCACAAACTTAATAGATGCAAGACATTTTCACGAGAATTCATACTCACTCGCATCTCTCATCCTCGTGCAGATCACAATATCCCAACAAAAAGCTCCCAAAATGGCGGACTCTGAAATCGATATCCGCAAAATGACAGACAAACATTCCCATTCCTTCATGCAATGGCACTCAACTGAAAGTGGACAATTCAACCAACAATTCAGCTATCATCTCGATGGCCAAAAATACATCTGTCCCTCGAATATGCTAAGTGAACTTATTCTCGCAGAGTTCACATTCCGAACATTCGCCCAATTCAAAGAATGGTCTAATTCAGAATTTGCTCAAAAATTACAACTATCAAGTCAGGGGTCTTACTCTAGATCATACAGAACTGGAGTCTCCTACATCATCGATGAAGAATACATCTCTGTCAAATATTCAATGACCGAAACAGCTCTTTACCTTAAAGAAGCTTCTATGCCAGAATGTACTCTTCGAAAAATCTACGATGATCTTCGAGATGAATCAGAATGGTATTTACGAAAACCACTTGTTCGAAATTGTATTGATCGTGGTGGATGTTGTGGTCGGAGCTGTGGATGTTGCGAGAAACGAGCGAAGGCTTTACCTCGGAATGGAATAAGTGGACATTGTACACCGGGATGTCTATGTTGCAATAAGAGAAGGGGACAAGGTTGGTCTGATAAAGACTTAGAAGATATTTTCCAGGCGGAAAAGGAAGAACTTGAAAGTAGTTCTCCTTTTTATTTGCAATATCTTGCAAGTCTTTATTTCAAACCTTTGGGTCAGGCATTTTTTAATAGGAGGGCTTCTGATACATCTTCTGTGACTGAGAGGGAAAGGGGTGAGTCTTTGGGGGTCAATCCTGCGAAACGAAAGAGGGTTGAAGGGGTTTGGGATCAATTTGGTGATGTTGATGGTGCTGATGGGGAAGATCAGAGTATGGCTGCTATAGTACAATGCTGTACTAAGGAGAAGTGCTTGATTCATTCGCGACGGTGCGAATGAGACTTACGTCGTCCTCTTAGGAAAACCGTATTGCCTCGTTTTGGTCTTTGAGTGGCGGCCCACAGCCAATATGAGCATAGGCTCGTGCTAATAGCTTTTATTTGGGGACTGTACCTTTGCTATATCTTGCTATATCTTGCTATATCTTCAATACTATCAGACAATTATTTACTAGGAGTCTCCAATTTTTTGGAATAATCCTGTGCAAAATTACGACCAAATCCTAGGCGAAGTTAACATAGAAATACCAGCTAGGGAATATTGATCTGATAGTGAATATCTTCTGGCTAAGTTAGCTCCAGGGGTAATCATTTCCCTAAGGACTTGGAATAGTCGATATAAACACCAAAGCGCGAGAGAATATAAATTACTTCTCAATATTGACTACAAGTCCAGGCAACAGTTCAATCCGCCTCGATGCAGGCCCACTCAACGTCAAAGAAATGGACTTATTCGCAGAGCCTTCTTCCAGAGATATAGAGCCCAACCTTACACCCTCTGGCACCTTATAACTCCATTCCCTCTCATTTGATGACGTTCCGCTTATCGCCCCATAGACCGTCGACAAACGGGCGATCTCACTCGAATCAACATTCAATGCCAACGAAGAAACACCCCGCACACCAGACGAATGCTCAACCAGCCGAGGCATCTCCTTATATGGAACACGCAATGATCGAGGCGTCGTATCAAGGCACCAAAACGGTACAGAACCCTGCTGTATCTCACTACCAGCCGATCCACTCGGTGTGCTAAGTGTCCACTCAAGTATCACACCATCATCTCTTTTCCGACTCCAAGCCGCTGGCTCCTCGTATGAAATACCAGTTACTGTTTCAGCCACGTATTGTCTGATGATATTGAAATCGTTGTTTGGTGGATACGTGAATGCCCAATCGATGATGGTATTCTCTGGTAGATTTCCCCAGCGATGTCTTCTTCTTGCTTCGGGGTCAACGGTATCGTAGAATGCGATGAATTCTAAATATACTCCGTCTTGAAAGAGGACTAGTTTGTTCCAGGTAAGTCCATTCGCGTGTTGACCTCCCGGTGCGATGGTGAAGAGATCTTGAAGGTGGTTGTTCAGATTCTCCAGGGTAGTATTAGATACCAGGATGACGATGTGGTCTAGTGTGGGAAGGTAGTCGGTCTGGAAAGACATTTTCAGTGAAATTTAGACAGTTGGGTAGTATATAGTAGCCAGTGGTTGAAGAGGTGAGTGGGCGATTTGGAGAACTCAGTCCAAATGGGCGGGGTTATTGAGGACGGTGGATATGATGAATAGCACGATATTCTCCCGCTGGCAATTTATAAGAGCGATAGATCGCATGCTATGCCTATATCGGTACTAGTCTTGCCTTAAAGAAAAACCCACTTAGCATAAGTCAGAGACGAATTGACGTGATTCTTCCAAGTGTCCATGATGGCGTGAAACGTGGGGTATCTTCGGGATCGGAGCCCTGAACCGAGATTTTGTATATTCTTATTCCAAGGTAGTCTGCTAGTACTCCATGTCTTTACTAGTACTATCTTGGATAAACGAATCATTTTCGCTAATACTAGAATTGGTATTAGTACTAGTACTAGTAGTAGTGTAGTATTCAATTGTCACTGGACCTCCTAAGGCTCTGTAACAAACAAGCATTGCCGCTGAAAGCATACGGAAATTTATGTACCTGAATATCTGAATATCCACAGGTTTGATTTTTATACAATCTACAGATACGCTCCTTTTGCATTCATGAGTAGCAAGTGGTTATTTATGCTTATACTTTACAATTGTTGGATACAATATGAGCATTACCACAACTTTCTTCGAATGACAATACTGAATGTATTTGAATAACCATATTTCTAAGTGTACACAAAGATGCGTTATTGGTAAACTGCTAGTTCCAGCTAGCAGATAATCCATTCAAGCATATATCACACAATTATCCCTCCTTGCGGTGAAGATCCTCCCCGCGCTGCATTGTGTTGGGGTTTGCAGCTCCACTGGCTGCATCAGGATGATCGCCAGCACGTTGGTCGTGGCTACACCGTGGTTATTGAATGACCGTGCATACAGGATTTCACAGTAGTGTTGATAACATTGAAGTATGAGATATCATGAGATGTATCATATCTGGGCCTGGCATGATAATTGCTTTTGATAGGCGGTGCGTGCCCTAAATAGGGGCTTCTTTTCGTAGTCTGAGCTCTCTCTGATTTGTGTCAGGCCATTGTCAGGATCTCTCCGGGGCTTGATTGACAGGGCTTAAATTACTCGCTTGGATTTTGGGTGCTATTGGAGAATCTTCTATCATGTCATACGATGTCTATCTGAACACTTTTTCCCACTTTTTCCGAGGTTGGTATCTCAGGTGCTTTATTTCAAGTTGTACTAGTAATGAATTACTATACTTAGTATTGGTGTGCGGGTGAGATTATGAAATGCTAATTGAGTAGAAATCAGTGTATTGACTTACTAGTAGCAACTTTCAAGTAGTATTGGTGTACAACGGTTGTTCTAGCACCGCTGCTATTGTTGGTAGTTTGTTTATGTGATTTTTATATCCGACCAAGCATTACTAAATCCGACACTACAACGTGATACCACAACAGACTATGTACACTTATCGATGCAGCTGATTGTATTCTGACTTTCCTGTTAGTACCTACATTACATACTTAAGATTACTAGCATAGATATGAAACACTCCTTCATAACTCCTGTATACCTTCATGTTGAATAATGCAAAGTATACATTTGTCAGCCCATCATTTCTTGGCGATCGGCCGATCGCCACCGAGGCCAGACTGGCCACTTTTTTCTCTTTATTAATTGAACTGGTTATTTCATACTTGGAACTCCTGACATTTTACACGTATCGAATTTCAATTTTACCTTTTCTATTTCATTTTATTCACAAAATTCCGCGTATTCTTGTCTCTGTGTGACGTGGCTTGATCTGCTTTCTACAAACTGTGGAGTTTCTCCAACTTTTGCGCCACCTTGCAATCTTCAATCTTCAATCTTCGATCCTCCTCGCCGCACTTCCACCACCGTAATCCTTACGCGCCTTCAATTCCACCACCTCTTAATAGACAGATCGACTGTACAGCTGTTGGACTGGTAAGATGCGCGGAGCTGCTAGGCTGCTCTATGCGGCAGTCTTTGCCCTGGCGAGTCTCGCCCACGCCGGCAATCACGACTCTACTCTCGACTCGCAGAAATGCGCGGTAAGTTCACTCTCGCCCGTTTCTTGGTACTCGGCTTGTTCAGCCAACTGATGATCAAACTTTCTCTTTCAGATTGACCCTTTAGCAATGGTTTCAGATGCATGTGTCTCCTATGGTACTATCAACTCTCTCAACGACGAAGTGTACACCTTGCTTCAATCAATTACCCAAGAAACCGACTTCTTCTCCTACTATCGTCTGAACCTCTTCAATAAAGAATGTCCCTTCTGGTCAGATGCGAATAGCATGTGTGGAAACATCGCTTGCTCCGTCAACACCATCGAATCCGAAGAAGACATCCCGCTGACGTGGCGGGCCGAGGAACTGAGCAAATTAGAAGGTCCCAAGGCGAAACACCCCCCTCGCAAAGTTCAAGCTGAGCGACCCAAGGAACGTCCACTTCAGGGAACATTGGGTGAGGGTGTTGGTGAGAGTTGTGTTCTGGAGTACGACGATGAATGCGACGAGCGTGACTTTTGCGTTCCTGAAGACGAAGGATCCGCCGGTAAAGGTGACTACGTGAGTCTGGTCGATAACCCGGAGCGATTTACTGGATACTCCGGCGAAGGTGCGCATCAGGTTTGGAACGCGATCTACCGTGAAAACTGCTTCATGAAACCCGAGGTCGAGGAGCTGGCCGAGCAATCACTGAACGCTCCCATGGGCGGACTGCAAGCATTCTCAGATTTCCGTAATGTCCTACAAAAGGAGTCGCAGCGATTGGATGGACTTCCACTTGACAATGAATGTTTGGAAAAGCGAGTCTTTCACCGTCTTATTAGCGGTATGCATGCTTCTATCTCTACTCATCTTTGTTGGGATTACCTCAATCAAACAACCGGCAAATGGCAACCCAATATGCAATGCTTCAAGGAACGATTGCATGCGCATCCGGAGCGTATCTCCAATATGTACTTCAATTACGCGCTCGTCTCGCGTGCTGTCGCCAAGCTTCGCAAGCACTTGCAAAACTATACATTCTGTACCAGCGACCCAAGCCAACAACTCGATACCAAGCAGCGAGTCAACGAGCTCACCGAGATCCTCTCCCGTCCTCCTCAAATTTTCGACGAGAACCTGATGTTCCAGGATCCCAGCGCCCACGGATTAAAAGAGGATTTCCGCAACCGCTTCCGCAACGTTAGTCGATTGATGGACTGTGTTGGTTGCGATAAGTGTCGACTCTGGGGCAAACTCCAGGTAAACGGGTACGGAACTGCTTTGAAAGTACTATTCGAATACGACGAGACAAAGAATGGCGAGAACCCGCCTCTCCGCCGAACAGAACTTGTCGCCTTAATCAATACGCTTGGTCGTATTTCCCACAGTCTCGCCGCGGCACGCAGTTTCCAAGAAGCTCTGAAAGCGGGCAATGATAATGCATTCCCCCAACACTTCGCAGCACCTTCTACACCCAAGGCAGCGAAGATGCAGCATATCTCGAATGATCCTAAAGATGCTAAACTGAGACATGACGGAAGTGGTGTCTTATACTATGAGTCGGAGAATGTAGAATATTACTACGGACGCGAAGAACCGGCCCCCGGTGATCGATACCCATGGGTTCGACCACCTCGTGATCCAGACGCTTCTACTCTGGACGATATCAAAACGGAGTGGATGATCGTGCGTGATACAACGTTATATGTGATGCGGGCCTGGATCGATCTCCCGCGAACCCTGTATGTATACCCCATGCCTGAACCCGTGCCTTAGCTTTGTGCCACTGCTAACGATATTCTAGATATCATCTTGGGTCTCTTGAATTGAGGCGTCTCTGGGCTTTCTGGCTGGGTATGCCGGTTCCTCCTCGACAATGGACTTTACGGGCACCTCAAGATCCGCATCAAGTTTCTGATCCTAAGCCACATCAAGGGGAGCTTTGAGATGTTGAGATATCTTAATACCACGAATTGCATTTGTAAATAGCGACTCTCGGCGTTTTGGCATTCTTCGGTGTACACTAGACAATGAGGATATATTATCTGAATCTACTCTAACTTTTCTCTCTCACACATACTTAAACACTCACAATTCAATTTTACCACTGAATGCTCTTTTATATTTACCTCGGATGCTTTCCCGTCGGCCTCGGGAAGCAGTCCGTTGCCACCGATTAGTCATCACACAGAATCTGATCAAGACAAACAGCAGTATACTACTTAGAATATATACTATAGTAAGTGAAATTTAAATAAAATAGAACAAAATAAAATATTGTGTATAATCCACAAGTACATTAAAAATAACAAATATATCTCCTATGTATACTATGTGCGTAAATATCAGACTGCGGGACTCGCCGACCTCGGCTTCTCCACTGCCGGCCACATGCGATCGAATCTTCCCCGTCTCCAGCGTTTCTCCATTTCCTTCCCATCTCCACTTCTTCTCTCAACTCCTCTTTACAATACTGTACACCCTAGTCCCCCATGCAATCTTGCTAATCTATCATGGCGTCGGTGTCGCCACCTAAACCGTGGGAGAGAGCAGGTGCTGCACCTGGTGAGTCTCTTTATCCTGTGTACGATTATGACTTGTGAACTCTGCGTCACCGTCACGACTACTCTCTTCATCGCGATCGCCTCTGACTGTTGATAACTAACAACTCCAGGAAACGCTTTAGCCCCATCAACCAGCAGTCCAGCTGCTTCAACCACCACTATGACCTCCACTAACCCCGCAACTTCAACCTCAACCTCAACCACCTCCGCCCCCGATCTCCCCTCTCGTCCAAATACCCTCAACTCCGTCGTCAATAATACTGCCTCTAACTACTCCCCTTACGGTGCCTCACGCTTCGGCTCCAGTCCATACGGAGGGTACGGCGGCATGGGCACCATGGGCGGTTATTCTTCTCCATATTCTCGCTTCGGCTCGATGGGAGGCATGGGCTCCATGTACGGTGGTTACGGCGGGTATGGCAGCATGTACGGTGGAATGGGTGGTATGGGAGGGATGTATGGGGGTATGCCTGGGCAGGATCCCAATGACCCCAACAGCCTGACCAACTCCTTTGGTCAAAGTACACAAGCGACCTTCCAGATGATTGAAAGTATCGTCGGGGCCTTTGGTGGCTTTGCTCAGATGTTGGAGAGCACATACATGGCCACCCACAGTTCATTCTTCGGTAAGTCAATATCAGCCTCGGCGAGTCCGAGTCAAAACTCTCCAGCGAGTCTCACTACTACTGTATACGTTTGAGTGTTGAAAGTAAATATACTAATTGTCTCAGCAATGGTATCTGTCGCAGAACAGTTCGGCAACCTGCGTAACACCCTCGGCTCGGCCCTGGGTATTTTCACCATCATTCGATGGTTCCGCACTCTCATCGCCAAACTCACAGGTCGACCACCTCCAGCCGATGCCACTGCCCTCACCCCCGCTGCTTTCGCATCTTTCATGGGTGGACGCTCCTCCCCCGCCACTCTCCCCGATGGTTCCCCCGCCCCAGCCAAACCCTCAAAGAAACCCTTCTTCGTCTTCCTCATTGCCGTCTTCGGTCTCCCCTACCTAATGGGCAAGCTCATTAAAGCCCTTGCCCGCTCACAAGAAGAAGAGGCCCGCCGCCGACAACAGCTCGTCGGTCCTAACGGCGAGCCCCAGTCCGCCGCGCTGGACCCCACTAAGCTCGACTTCTGCCGTGTCCTGTACGATTACTCTCCAGAAACTCAGGAGAGCAATGGTATCGACTTGGCCGTGAAGAAGGGCGATATCGTCGCTGTTCTCAGCAAGTCTGATCCCATGGGAAATGCTTCTGAGTGGTGGCGTTGCCGTGCACGTGACGGAGGCGTTGGATATCTTCCCGGTCCTTACTTGGAGACTATTCAGCGTCGTCCGGCTCAGCAGGCTATTACCGACGGTGCTAGCACGATGAAGGATACTGGTGCCGATCGAACTAAGAGTCTTTCTGCCTTGAAGGACCAGCCTCCCGAGCTGAAAGGCAAAATGGGAGATATTTCGCCCGAGAGTTTCCAAAAGAGTACTTTCTATTCGTGATCATAGATGACTAGACTGGATTGATATGCACGAGGGATGAAAACTGCAGACATTTACAATCCCCTCCCTTTTCTCTTTCTCTTTTTCTATGGAGTTCGGATTTTTTGAATTACGCCATCATCTGATTCAGTGAGATTCGATTCTAGTCAAAAGAACTAGATCGATCTGATTTTATCTGATGCCATGGATTACAAGCGGACGATGATATTCCCGCTCCTTTGGGGCTTGCTCACTTCTTGCCATCTTACTTTTCGCCATCTCTTTTTTTTTCCTTTTTCATTTCGATATCTGTATGGGATTGGGTTTAGCGATTTCCATGATGTATTAACTTTAGTAGTGCAATGCACGTGCATATGATTCTCATCATTCTTCAATATCTTCTAGTAACCCGAGTTCCTAGGTAGACCTTGCCAATGAGCATGACACCACAATGAAGTCCATTCTAAGTACTCTCATCAAATTAAATCTTCGGTCGTAATATATCAACATCAGATTTAAGAGCTGCAACAACACGTTGAGCTGCTTGCTGACCCTGCTCAATGGCCCCATCAACAAAACCTCTCCATCCATCAGCCCAATCGGCACTCGCAAATATCACTCTCCCCTCGGATCTCTGTAATTCCTGAAGATAATTTGACGCACATCCAGGTCCCCAACATGCCCATGCTCCTTTCGCGTAAGGATCATTTGCCCAATCATGAGTCAAGTAAGCTTCAACATCAGCGGTAGGATGTATATCCTTTCTGAAGCGGTCGATAATTTGATGGTGATTCTCCTTATCTTTCAAAGATCCATTATATCCAAATCCAATACACCATGTACCCGATTCTGATCTCCGAGTACCATTATGATCGGAGAACGCAAAGACATACGCAGAGTCTTGAGAATGAGCAGTCCCGAACCATCCTGGTTCCACTTCTTTAAGCTTGAAATGGATTTTCGTTCCCTTGTTGATATGTCCCTTTTTGAATGCGGATTGTCGAATTGAAGATACCGGTCCATTGAATATCACATCTGCGAGACAATTCCTGGTGGACCCGGTGAAAATTAGCTTGGAAATCAATATAAATTGGAAAACCGGGGTGCAACACGATCATACAAAGGAATAGTAGAAATCACGTATTTAGCCTTGACGAGTTGACCGAGTGTTGTAGTAACACTAACTCCCAAATTACTCTGAGTAACTTCTTTAACAGAAGTTTGGAAGAGCATATCCCCAGTATAATCGGTCAGAACTGCGCGCGCGAAGGAAGTCATACCCCCATTCCCAATCTTATATACTCCAGCTAGCTCAAATACCCCAGCCATACTAGATCCACCCAAAACATACCAACGAAGTGCTTCGGTGAAGGCAATATCTTTTCCAGAAGCACTACCAAATGTACTCACATTCGATTCGAACAGATCTTTCTCCCAACTCGAAACCCCATCAAGACTATCCAATCGGTCTTCAACAGATAAATGATCATATTTCAACCATAAAGCTGGTTCCTTGAAGGGATCGTGAGGATACGGCATAAGCTGACGACTACTCTTCCCATCAACCGTAAAGAATAATCGTGCAATGCGCTCCAAAACATCAACCGCCCTTTCAATAGATATCTCAGAGGGCGATTCTTTCCCACGTTTAAACATCTGCTTAATCGGCGCAACTGTACCAGCAGAAGTTTTCAAATGAACATGTAACCCATACCGACGAAGCTCACTATATAAATGAGGCTGGTTCCAATGAACCCAAGTCCCACCCATCTCCAATTCTTCACCTAAAACTTTCGCTGTCCACGTCCGACCTCCGATGCGATCTCTAGCTTCTAGTAATAGCACTTTCAAATTATGTCTTTGACTTAATTCTCGTGCTGCTATTAGACCGGTGAATCCGGCTCCTATAATTATCACATCGTAGTTGTCGTGGATGAAAGGTGAGCTTTTTTGAACAGCGTCTGTTTCAAGGCCGGTTTTACTCCCGTTGGGAGTCCATAGGAAGCCTTCATTTGAAATTGGGGCCATGGAGGAAATATAGTAAGTTAGATTTGATTGAAATTGAGGGTATGTTAGTTGTTGTAGATAATTGAAAGGTCTCTACTTATTCCTGGGCGAAGATGGCTATGTATATATACTTGAAATTCTTCGGACCCGCTTGAATTCTTTCACTTTCTATTCTGAGATGATACCAATAGTCCAATTCTATTTACTGTGATCGATGTTCAATTGAGAGGAACGTACTAAATAGGTAATTAAGTGCGTCGGTGCCGTGTTATGGATACTATGGATACTAACCAATCGCGTTTGGTCTCTCCCACTTTAAGGACTTCAGGATATTGACTAAACACAGTCAGTTGACTCAGATCAGATTGACAGCCATAGAGCTAGTACAGTATAATCCATGGCTCAATTTATCAAAATTTACTCATCGATCTCCCGCCGCACTTCCAATCAACCGGGGATAACTTTTTCTGTTCCTCGGGGCTCAATTATCACATTTTCGCCTGATGGCCACGGACTCTAACTATTTTGCACGGCCGATTGTGTCCTTAAGCTGTATTTCCCTTATGAAAAAAGATGTAAATATTTTGCCTTGCGAGTTTAGCTAGATAGACCTACACTCAATTACCACTCCAAATTCATCATATTCGTGTTTTGGAGGCGTTGCTTCCGGTCCTTTTCCTATTCGAACCAGAATCCGCTAACTGGACTTGTTTCTTTCGTATTTACAGTTCCCTGATTATCGGCTTTGAATTGGGAATATTAATTAGTGTATTCAATGCAATAGGGTTATGTTGACTGACTTACCGAAGAAAACATGAGAAACATCCCACCGAAACTGGGTATTTTGAAGATATCGGTCTTTTTCCTGACTTTCAATGCCACAATTTTGTTGAATAATTGATTCGGCGTATTATTCAACCGTTGCTATTTTTATACGTGCTCCTCCTATCTTTACTTCATCTACAAGAAGTCCGGAATCAATAGTTTATCAAGTCGGACTCGACTCCCGCTGTGATGGTCGGTTCCCATGAATGGAATATCTATACGAAATCCAAGCACTCGACAACCTTGCTACCTATTTTTAACACATGCATCGTAAATATTTCTCGAATGTCGCTATGGGTTTCGATTCTCCAGCCTCGAGACTTCAGCATACCTAGCAGGTGAGTAGAACTCCACAAAATGCCCCATAATTAATTGCGTATCCAATCGGATTCCTGCGTACTTTATATCCTGGTTGGGTAAAGCACGAATGTTGTCTTCCCTCAGAAATCAACAGTCCTGCCAATATCGTTCCAAGTAGCTAGACAGAATATTCAATACAGAGAAGTTTGAAAAGTGTTTCTTCTCTGAACACAAATATATTGTTTCTTTCTTTATCCCCTGATAAGACTAAGACGCAATATGTAGGATAAGCTGTACTTCGCCAATATTTTTCTACAATGTCTAGAATAGTTTATGACCTGATCATTTCATTGTATACGTTGTTTCAATTACAGTCTTCGGGAGGATATTTGAGTATTATCAAGGAAAAATGCGTTCTAATCCTACGGCTATTCAAACTCAGAATATATTATTTCTATCGTTCTAAAAGTTGTGGAATCCTGAAAGTTTCCGCATGAGGTACTTGTGCAGACCGAAAAAGAATAAAGCGGTTATAAATGTATCAATTCTGGTGTCCTATACATTGGTCATGGTTTTCGGTCTGGTACGACTAAAAATCTCATTGATATTGGAGTGCTGCATTTCAAGATCCATTATAGAAAGGATGTATTGTATTCAGGATACTAGCAGAATGGTCTTGCACCTTGCAGCCTGTGAATGTTCCCCGGAAATAATAGACCTTTTATTCCATTTACTACTGCAGGATAGATAGCGGACAAATACTCCAGAGAATGTTCATTGTATCGGCTCTCTGGTTATATACATAATTTGTCTGTTCCTCGAAGCCCAGTCGGCTGTATTGCTCCTCACGTCGTGGCAACCAGCCTATGTTATGACTTAAGACTGAGTAGATACCGGAGGCCTTCCATTACCTAGAACCCACCCCAAGCCGTATCATGCGGCACCAGGTCCCCCGAGTCCTCACCACAGTCAATCCCATCCACCAACTCAAACTTCACTCGGCAAATGCCCGTCATCGAAATACCCAGTCCGAAAAAGTCCGTACTATCATCACCGTCCCCGGTCCCGACACTTTTCCCATCAGGCCCCATCACCTCGCATTGCTGCGGTATGCCAATCTGATTTGCCTGGCACCGGAATGAGTACCATGCCCCGCCGAGACATCCGCCTTCGAGCTGGAACTCCTGGCCTGCGAAGATACAAGCTTTGTACCCATCCGGATTGGCTTCGTTGTAGATTGCCTCGCCGTTTTTTCCAATCAAAGAGAAGCCGGCGTCGAACACGTGCTCGCCTGAATCGCCTACTGTGCTGAAGGTTGAGCCGCTCCAGACTGCTAACACCTCCTGCCCGGCGAGGGCTGGTGTTGCGCTGAGGGCAGCGAGCAGGAGTGTTGTTGCGAGTTGCAAGCGCATTTTCAGTATTTCTTTGTGCTTTTTTGAAGTGGAAGATTGAACTTGTTTCAAAAAGAGCTGTGTTGGAAATCGATATTTGATATGACTGCTTGACTGAATGATCTTTGGGATGATTAGGATCGCCTGGAAGTTTCTGTCGAAGGTATTTATATCTTGAATCTTGTCTCCACGCTGGAATATATATCTTCATGTTAGGATTGGCCCCCATCATATAAATTGGAGAGCTGATCACAGACATAGTGATTGTCATACCACGGCCAGCTTGGCTGCATCATATCGACAGATTTAGTGCAAGCGAAGTCTTGGAATACAGCATGCTTGCCGGGGCTGTTTTCATAAGGTGCGGAGCTAGGCAATAGGTAGTAGCTCATGCTCATTCACGAGACTCTCGGACTGTACTCTGCTTGCCCTAACTCGTGGCTTGGCGTATTGTCTTGGTGTGGGGGCTAGTTATCTATCTTGAAGTGAATACAACACACAAGGTCCACATGTTGAACTCGGACCCTTTGGGAAGAAGGCTTCAAGCGAGGCATTTTACATTATTGTACCGATCAAGGATGCATACAGGTGTAGGGGCAGAATGACAACCGAAGTTAGCCCATAGGGACTCTTGGATCTAAATGCCAATGTACAGACACCATGACAAGGACACCGATAAAATGTTAAGGACTATCAATCTGTTTCCCTCTCATAGATGGGGAATTTAGCTTAAAGTGGTACACATACGTTGTAAATATCATCTGGTTTCAAACGAGAGGTAGAGAGAGGACCGGAAATCAAATGTAAAAACATGTCAAGGCACCAGTGTACAGAATATTATGGGCAGAGATCGGAACTCGTATTTTGAGCTCCGAACTTCAATCCATATGAAGGCTCTGCAGATCGCACTTTTTCTACAGATAAGTACCAAACGATTGTTCTTGGCGGGATTGAACAGCTCGGAGAATTCCGGTTCACGCCTGTTATTTGGAATATTTTCGTCCGAGCCGCCAAGGGCTTCTCCTGGAAGATTTGTGCACTGCTTCCAGCAATGACGAAACTTTGAATAAGTCAAATCTGTAGAGATCGACTGAGCCTTGTTTGTTGCCTTAAAATTCAAATGCAATACGGACTTTATAGCAAACTCATGATAATACTCTTAAAATGAAGGTTTATTGAGACACAGCTGAATAATAGCTATAGTATAGCCCAGGGATTAAGACAACTACCAAGATCGTGGTGAGCAGCAGGAAACCAAGGCCCATTGATAACTGGCTTGGAATTTCCCTGAATATAGTCGAGGGTGAGAATCACCTTGGCAAGGCTCCGAACCAGATTATACTGTTCACCTGGGATATTTCAAGTATGATCAAATGAATATACGAACATGTCGAAATCCTGTAATTGATTCTGGGTATCGGCTCCAAGAAAGTCTTCATTCCAGGGGGTGATAGGAGTTTCGTTAGCGTCTAAGTTGACCCAAACAAGTCCTCTCCGATAAAAGTGTACATGTAAAGAGAACAACCCATTTCGCTCCCTATCAAAGCCAGACACCTCATCGAAGCGAGGGGTTTTCGCGAGGTCCCCGTTAAGACCATAGGACCCGTCTCCAATAGATGATCAGAAAGAGAAAATGTATCGGATTATCATGGTACTTGCAAGCTAGAATATTTGCCGATCTAGAATTATAGATAACTATTGGAAATGCACGGTGTCGACAAACGTTATGAGATCCTCGTAAGATACCCTTCCTACCGAGACAAAGGAGAAATGGAAATCCGGTTTTCTCGTATCTAGGACCTCGGAAATCGAATCCTATTCGCATAAAACATAGTGTATCTGAGTCCTTACGACATTGTATACTGGATGACCATTCCTCAATTCTGATCCCGGCTAGTTGCCAACTATTCAAGTCCACTTTGTAAAACTCTTCCGAGTGATAAGAATGATGTTGTATTGACCATGAAGTAATTTATAACTATGCTGCTTCTGTGTAGCGTTTTGTGGGGTTATGATGGCGGTAATACATTATTTAGTGAAGACTCTAAGTGATATAACACCACTAGTAGTGGTCTTTGCTCCTTCATTCGTAAGGTTTCAGAGAGTGTGATGGTTTCATTGTTTAGTGTTGAGTGTTGAGTGTTGGTGTTGACTCTGACTCGATCATATATGTTGAACCCGACGTTGTGGCTTCGGTTGTGGGATTCATTTTATCCGGTAAGGAGATAGGAGGTAGGGGGTATAATATCAACTTGGGCTGAAATTCAAGGGTGGACGTGGACCGTGGACGTGGACGAGGACGGTAGCGGAAGAGCTAACTGTAGTCATAGCAGTATTGCTAGATGAAATCCTAAGCCTGGACTCAATATAAAAATATTCAAATTCTGATCATGTTGCATTGGGTATCTGGCAGTATAAATCATCAAAGACCTGTCCCGTCCTGATCTATCAGAAACATCTTAAAATGCAGTGGTTATGTGATGCCATCAGTGTGAGTGTGAGCGCGAGTGTAATAATATATGAACAAAGAAGCGAACAAAAAAAAGCCCAATCTAATCGTCCCGGAAAACAAAACAACCTCATGAAGGAAACGCCTTGCTATGAATTTTTTCTCTCTCTCTCGCTCTCCCTGACTGATGCATGTATACGTGGAAACAAGGAACAGGAACAGGAATAAGAATAGGAATGGATGAAAATGATGAGCAAGAATAAGTGAAAGCAAGAGGAGTTGAACGCTTGAGGTGTGAGGAGGAAACATGAAGAACGGTGGCTTGAAGAACAGGGTGGCTTAAAGAACAAGAAAAATCAAAGGTGAAAGAGGTAAACCATTTACATAGCACAGGGAGAAGAGAAAAAAAAGAAAGGGAAAAAAAAGTGTAAATAGAAGAAAGGGAAGGGTAAGGGGAGACTGATTTGATTTACAACCCCGTTCCTTCAGGATGAGGTTGATTCAAATGCTCATTCGGATCTTGATCCCTATTCCATTTCGACATCGACTCATTAAGTTTAGTATTCAGCATTTCAAGATGAGTCTGAAAATTATCAAGAGCACCCCAATCATTATTATGAGGAACTGAATTTGTCGAAGACGGAACCATACCCGTTTGCGCCAAATATTCTCGATGCGAAGATGCGGACATTGGAGCTAGAATTGGGACACCGGGTGGTAGTGATTGAACGGGACCCACGGATCCTGCTGTCGTGGACATTATGTGTTGAGGATGTGGGAGGTGTGCATGTGGATGTGGAAGATGAGGCTGTGGATGATGTGTATGCGGATGATGTGCATGAGGATGTTGTACATGCGGGTGTTGATGTTGATGTTGATGTTGAGGTTGTGGATGGACTGGATGGACTAATGGTTCCGTTGGTGGATGATGATATGTTCTTCTGGATGGGTTATGATGCATGCTCATTGGGAATGGTGAGTCGTCGTCTATTATAAGGTCGGGAATAGAGTCGATATGGTTAGGGTCTATTTCAATCAGTGGGGTTTCGGCAGATACTGCCTCACGATATTACGGAACATACCATATGATAGAGGGTACGGAGTCTCTCGGGATGGAGATTGAATCTCTGGTGGTGAGACGGGCGTGGCTCCTTCATCTGCTGGTTCTGGAGTATAGCAAGACATGTCGGATGGTGTTGCTGTTTGATATTAGAATCCGCTATACAGTATGCGTTATGCAGCTTCAATAGGCTGTGGGCTGATGGGCTGATAAGCTGATGACTCGCGTACCTGGCTCTGGGCTCATCTGTTGGACATCTTTATCTTTCTCTTCATCCCATGTATCGCCATAACGACGTTGAAACCGGGCAATTCGTTTATTGTCGACTTCTTGACCATTCACCCTGAAAGCCGTCTGTTTACCGCGGGCGGCACGTTTTTGTTGTTTACGAATCATAAGATGAACTTCTTTGGCCTTTATATTCTTGCGAACATGCCAAGCGGCAAGACGATCTTTATACTGTTTTTCTCTGGGCATCGTTAATTTGAAATCTGCAGATCGACTCTTGTCTGCTATGTACTCAGAGGAGGGGGGAGGAGAAGGGAATATCAGAATCAACTTGAAGTTCAAGTTGATTTGGAGATAATGACAAGAATTGACAAAGGAGAGAGAAAAAAAAAAGAAGGATCAAATCGAAGTAGAATGAAGTAAATCAACATACGATGCCTGAAATTTATAATCACGTTCCATGATGCGTTTCACATCGCGAAGTTTTAGCTGGTCATTGCGGTAGAGTTGTTCGATAATCTCGCGATATTCATGCCAGTCATCGGATCGACGGGGTCGGAAGATGGAAGACTTGGAATTCACATTTGAATTTGGAGGATTTGGATTGGGAGATTGTGGTGAGAGAGTGATGGACGCTGGCGGGGGATAGGAGTCCATCTTTTTGCCATGGAGGAGTGGGAGTGATAGTCGAAGAAAGGGAAAAAGAAGAAGAAGAGAGAAACGAAATACAGATAGAGCCAAATGAAAGCAATTAAAAATATAATCCAAATTAAATTCGAAAGAGAAAATAGAAAAGATAAAATAGAAATACTAAATTAAAATAAAAAATAATAAAAAAAGAGACAGTAATGAAGAATGGATCACCAGGCAACTTGAGCAGCGGCCAAGGAATCTGTCGACTTCTCTTTGCGGCGAGCTGCGGCGGGCGCACGACCCCTGGCTTCCCCGAGCAAATCAGAAGAAACAAAAGGATGGAGGCGATGGAGATGAGGGAGGGGCCCCTCCAGGTGCACTGTCAGTGTCATGATCGCCAACGGTACGGGATGCTGGGAGAGATCTCCGTAAGTCTGAAAGTCAACTGGGGGGGGATGGTGGCTTGGGCTTCATTCGCTCGGGGTGGAGCTGAGGTACTTTTGTACTGCGCAGCCTAACCGAACTATTACATGCAGAGTAGTGCACTGGCCGCAAATGGGATGCATTATCCGCTGCCTCATTCAGTCATTCATTTGTTACTGTATAGTATTTCATGAAACCACTAGATAATATACAGTATCATAGACTGAACTAAACTACAATGAATGTACAGTACCAAAATATAGCCCTAACTGGACCGGGAGCGGCCCGAGACTCGTGACATTGTTTTCTCGTTCCAGTAATTCGGGTCTGTAAAGCCACTCTTGGAACTTCATTTCGTATTAATTACCATCTGGTATTCTCATTACTCATACTCAGTATAGTGTACATCCACATACTGTACATCCACTCATTCTTGTCATCTTAACTTGTCTGCCTCGTGGATGCAAGGTGGGGGGGGGAGTAAAACCGTTAGACATGCCTCGCCGTTAGACACTCCATCAGAATGTACACATGTACATGTCAATCAATTAATCAATTAATCATATTATTAGTACTGTACAATAACTGTACTATGTACAACAAGGACTCAAGGGGCAAAAGTCTCAGTCTCGCATTCCTTGCGCTTTGGTCTCCTTTCTTTAGGGTCCTTTTCCATTTTTGGTAGAGACTCAGGCCCTCTCGTGGGTCTTGACTCACGCTGACGTGGGAGTGGGAGCAGATGCTGTATGGAAGCCTACTAGTATTGTGTACGAGATGAAACAGAGAAGAAATTCATATATACTAACTACTATGTACAGTAGGTACTGTTCGATCGCATAGGGAAATATTCACGGTGTCAATAACTAACCTTAGTTGTAGTTACCATTAACCCTGGATAGTAGTTAACTACTATGTACGGAGAAGTACTTTGTGTCATGCTGTAAGTACGATGTCATGTATCAGTACTTTCGACAGTGGACACGACAACGTCTCTGGCCTGATTGCCAGTTGTCTAGAACGCGATCAATGTGTCAGGTGGCAAGGCATCGATGGCTGCATTGATCGACGAATTCGGGGAGCTCGACCCCCTAGTCCCCGCCGACAAGTACAAAGTACGGAGTACTGTGAGTGAATACTGTAGGTATGGTATTATCTAGCATCAGTATATTCTGTGTATGTAGTTTGTAGTATATATGGAGACAATATCAGAGTGTGCAGTACTCTACATAGTACAGTAGTGTACAGAGTAGAGTACAAATATGTACAGACAATTTCAAGGTGTTGAAAGTACGTGGCAAATGAGGCGAGAGAAAGACAGAAAGAGGAAAAGAAAGAGGCAGCACAAGTACTGAACTGTGACTAAGTCACGAATGGTTAAGTGTATGTACATCGGGCATCGTCCCTACTGCGTGCAGCTTCCGGGCAACCTATCCTCCAACAGGAATCGATCTGAGGTTCGAGGCGAAAATGCGGGGCGCGTGGTTGTCTGAGCTTTTTGCCAGTGCTCCTTCGTCCATTTTAGTTTGTTTAGTACTTATGCACCCGAGAAGAAACGGTATCCGAGTGGATTCGATGTGGACTCGGCCCCCTCTTCGTAGTGGGTTGGTAAGTGGACTCTTTCACCCCTGGGCAGCATTGACAACAGTCAAAAGAGAAAGAAAAAGAAAACTTGAGATTGATTGAGATTAGTTGAACCAAGGGGTTTCGAGTTGATAGTGGGGAGCCAGAAGAGTCTAAGCAAGACAACAAAAAAAGGACCAAAGACAATCCAAAAAAAAAAAAAAAGGAAAAAAAAAAAGAACTTCCGGCTACTTCCCCCCCTTCCCCGGGGAGCGGCGAAGGTCCACAACACCCCCCCAACCAGAAAAAGGAGATATCAACCCCGCCCCGGGC
>Ga0102593_1001054_pt1 | contig 31125 bp, 25 predicted proteins | sample AraplaCol_mMS_r2_2_FD_76862 | JGI IMG/M metagenome (GOLD analysis project Ga0102593, IMG submission 76862) | Arabidopsis root microbial communities from North Carolina, USA - plate scrape MF_Col_mMS_r2 (SPADES assembly) (version 2) | ecosystem: Host-associated > Plants > Roots > Endosphere...
GCATGGCGTCAGGGCATCGCAGCATCTTGATCGCCGGAGCCGGTGCGACTGGTCTGACTGCTGCTCTTGAACTCGCCCGCCGCGGCCACCTCCCGCGCATCGTCGATAGCGACGCCGGACCGGTGCCCCTAACGGAAAGCCGTGCTCTCGGCATCAATGCCAGAACGCTGACGCTGCTTTCACCTTCGCGTGTGACGGACACGATCCTGCAGGAAGCGCAGCAGATACAGCACTTCCGGATCGCCGCCAAAGGCAAGGTCCTTGCCGACATCGACACCACGGAGGTTCCCGGTCCCTACAGTGCCATCCATGCGCTGGCGCAAGGGCATACCGAGCGGCTGCTGCTCGGCAAGCTTTCCGACTACGAGATTGCTCCGGAGTGGCAAACCGTCGTGGAGGCGGTTTCCGGCGATCTTTCGAAACCGAAGGTGACGCTAAGGAAGCTGGATGGTTCGGTCGAAACCGCGGATTTCGATATCGTGATCGCGGCCGACGGGTCCCATTCAACGGTGCGAGAAGCCCTCGGCATCGGTTTCCCCGGGCAGGTGCTGGAGAGCAGCTTTTACCTGGCGGATTTTCGCTACGCCGGACCGGTCGATCCCAGCTTTGCCGAGATCAGCCTGTTCGATCCTGGCATGATCGGGCGCTTGCCTGTGACGCGTGACGTGCTGCGCTACATTTCGACGCTCCCCGATTTCGAGAGCCGCATCGAGCATCCCGCGCCCATTGCTGAGCGGGTCTGGGCGTCCGATTTTCGCATTCACTTTCGTCGTGCCGAGGTAATGGCGAGGGGCAACGTTTTCCTTGCCGGGGATGCTGCGCACATTCATTCGCCTGCCGGGGCGCGGGGGATGAACCTTGGCATCGAAGACGCATGCTGGTTGGCCTGGCTGATCTCGGAGAGGCGGGAGCAGGAGTATGCGGTGCTCAGGATGCCTGCTGTGACGACGGTGCTGAAGCAGACCCATCAATTGACATCGCTAATCACAATGACACATCCGATGGCAATCGCGATCCGCAATCTTGCCGTACCGGTTCTTTTGCGGATACCTGCATTCCGACAAAAATTGCTTCACGGTGTTTCCGGATATGATACGCAGTCGCCGCCCTGGATCGATGGCGCCCCATAAAAGAAAGAGTGATTGTGAGTGAAATACGCCTTTATGTGACGACGACCGAAGTGCAGGCCGGTGAGATTCTGGACCTGCTGTCCGAGGTCTTCGGCGAAGAAGACTTCGCGATCGCGACGACTGAAATCGACGAGAAGAAGGACATTTGGGAAGCCTCCGTCTACATGATGCGTGAAGACGAGGCGCAGGTTCGCGCGCGTGTCGAAGACGCGCTGAAGACGAGCTTTCCCGACGCCAAGGTCGAACGCGAGGTGATCCCTGACGTCGATTGGGTCGCCAAGTCACTCGAGGGCCTGAAGCCGGTTCGGGCAGGGCGGTTCCTCGTCCATGGCTCGCACGACCGCGACAAGGTACGGCCCGGGGACATTGCGATCGAGATCGATGCGGGCCAGGCGTTCGGTACGGGTCACCACGGTACGACGGCTGGCTGCCTGGAGACGATCGATCGCGTTCTTCGTTCCCGCTCCGTGCGGAATGCGCTCGACCTCGGAACCGGTAGCGGCGTTCTGGCGATTGCCGTGAGGAAGCTGCGTAACATTCCCGTTCTCGCCACCGATATCGACCCGGTCGCAACTCGGGTCGCGGCCGAGAACATCAGAAGCAACGGGATTGCGTCCGGTATCTCGACGGCGACAGCGCCGGGTTTTCACTCGACGGCCTTTTCCACACATGGTCCCTTCGATCTCATCATCGCCAACATCCTCGCGCGACCGCTGATCAAGATGGCGCCGCAGCTCGTCAACCACCTGGCGCCGGGAGGGTCGGTCATCCTCTCCGGCATTCTGGCCGCGCAACGCTGGAAGGTGCTTGCCGCCTATAATGGTGCGCACCTGCGGCATGTCCGCACGATCTGGCGAAACGGTTGGGTGACGATCCATCTCGACCGCCCTTGAGATGAAGGCAAAAGAAAAGGCGGTGCCAATGGCACCGCCTTGAGACCAGTTTCCCGGTCAGTGCCCGCGAGCTCGAAGGAGGAGGAGCGCTCGAGCGGGCTTCTACTGTTCTGATCGCCGATCCCGTGAGGGAGGAGGAGAAGGGAGCGGCGAGTTGCTCAGAACGTGTAGCTGGTTGCGACCTGATGGCGCGTAACCCTGTGGCCGGCGCCGAGCAGCTTGAGGGTGTCCTCATGCGGCGGACGGCGCGAGCCGATGATGTGACGCACAGTCTGGCGCTCGCCAGCCTGCACCGGGCTGCTGTAAGCGAAGCGCGACAGAGGGGCAGTCATATCCAAATTCCTTTTGTTTCGTTTCAGGTTCGTCTCGAACCCGTCTGATGGCGCCTATATAGCGATTTAGAAAAGCTGAGGGAGAGGGTTTCCTTCATGGGAGCCATGCAGAGAACGCATAAAGCGTGCCAGTTTGTGAATCGGCGCCTCATTTCCGCCGAATTATTGCGCGGCTCTCACTCAGGTATCGCGTCGCAATTTCTCGTATTCTCCTGAAATTCCGATACCATAGCCGAATCTCTTCGCTGAGGGGATCGTCCAAAAAAACGGGTTATTGAGCATGTTCCAGTCTTTCGAAGTCACCTCGACGCCACAATTCGGCCGCGATCGCGTTTCGGCCCTGCGCGCAAGCTTTGATGCGCTTGGCATCGACGCCTTTCTGGTGCCGCGCGCCGACGAGTTCAACGGCGAATACGTGCCAGCTTGCTCGGAACGCTTGTCGTGGCTGACGGGTTTCACGGGCTCGGCGGGGGTCGCGCTGGTGACGCGTTCGGAGGCGATTGTCTACGTGGACGGGCGCTACGTGACGCAACTTGCCGAGCAAGTCGACAACGCGCTCTTCACCGGTGGGGACCTTGTGAACGAGCCGCCTCATGCCTGGCTTGCAAAGAATGGCTCCAAGGGCTTGCGTCTTGGCATTGATCCCTGGCTGCACTCCGGGGCGGAGGTGCGGCGACTTGAAAAGGCGCTTGCCGAAATTGGCGGTTCGCTCGTTGTCCTGCCTCACAATCCTCTGGACAAACTCTGGAGCGACCGGCCGCAGGAGCCGTTGGGGCAGGTGACAATCCAGAACATCGTCCAGGCGGGCGTGCTCGCAACCGACAAGATCGCAACGGTCGCGGCCGATCTTGCAAAGAAGAACCTCAAGGCGGCGCTGATCGCGGATCCGTCTTCGGTCGCCTGGATGTTCAATATCCGCGGTGCCGATGTCCCGCACACGCCGCACCCGCTGGCGCGGGCGATCATCTATGCCGATGGCAAGGCGGACCTCTTCCTCGACAAGCGCAAGACCGGTATCGAACCCGAAGCCTATCTCGCTCAGATGTGCATGCAGCTTCCGCCGTCGGAGCTCGAAAAGAAACTGTCAGCTGTTGCAAAGGATGGTGGTCGCGTCTTCGTGGATCCTGACCTCACCTCGTATGCCCTGGCGGAGATCATTCGCAAGGGAGGTGGCGAAGTCGTGGAAGGGAATGATCCCGCAAAGCTTCCGCGAGCGGTGAAGAACAACGTTGAGATTAACGGTTCCGCGGCCGCGCATCTGCAGGATGGCGCAGCGATGGTCGAGTTTCTCTACTGGCTGTCGCAAGTCAAGCCCGGGACCGTGACGGAAATCGACGTGGCGGAGAAGCTCGAAGCAGCGCGCGCCCGTGTCGGGCAGAGCATGCAGAACCCGCTGAAGGACATTTCGTTCGATACGATTTCCGGTGCCGGCGAGCACGCGGCGATCATGCACTATCGCGTCACGACGGAAACGAACCGCAAGCTGGAAGCCGGGGAGCTTTTCCTGATCGACTCCGGCGCCCAGTACATCAACGGCACGACGGACATTACCCGCACCGTCGGGATCGGTTCGGTCACCGAGGAGCACAAGCGCTTCTTCACGCTGGTGCTGAAGGGCATGATCCAGATCAGCACCGCGCGTTTTCCGAAAGGCACCCGCGGCTGCGATCTCGATCCGCTGGCCCGCATCGCGCTCTGGCGGGCGGGGGCCGATTTCGCCCATGGCACCGGCCACGGTGTCGGGTCCTACCTTTCGGTGCATGAAGGTCCGCAGCGCATCGCCAGGTTATCAACGCAGGAATTACTGCCGGGGATGATCCTCTCGAACGAGCCCGGCTACTACCGTCCCGGCGCTTTCGGCATCCGCATCGAGAACCTGATCTACGTCCGCGAGGCAGAGGCAATCGATGGCGGCGACACGCCAATGCTCGGGTTCGAGACGCTGACCTTCTGCCCGATCGATCGCAGCCTCGTCATTCCAGAGCTTCTGAACCATGACGAGTTGCATTGGCTCAACAATTATCATGAGCGCACGCGGGAGGCGCTGATGCCGCTGATCCACGACCACGACGTCAAGGCGTGGCTGGAGAACTCGACCTTGCCGCTGGAATACTGAGCCAGGCGGCCTTGCTCGCCGCCGATGGCGTCACATGCCGATCGTGTGACGCCAGCCCAGAACGAAGAGCCACGCGACGATCAGCATCCAGGTGTGCGAGGCCCGCAGGCCAACGACGAGTGCGACGAGCAGGGCCAGCTTCGAATCCCAGCCCCCGATGAAGAAGGCCGGCGCGACAAGCGTCGTCAAGACTGCGGCTGGGACCGCAGCAAGTGCGGCCTCCATGCGTGGCGGAATGCGCTTCATCGTGGTGATGAGGATATAGCCGCCGATGCGGGTTGCGTAGGTTGCAACCGCCGCAGCGACGATCACGAGTGCCATATGAAGATCGAAGGCCATCGTCATACCTCGTGCAGATCGGATTCGAGTTCCTGTTCGTGGGGCGGCGGTGGGAACAGGGCGGCAAGGATGATTCCCGCTGCGGCACCCAGGCTGACGTGCCAAGGTGAGCCGACATAGTGATAGGCGACAACAGAGGCGACCGCACTGACGGCGGCGACCGGCAGAAAGTTGTCGCGATGGCGGAAATCCAGGACGATGCCGAGGAAGTAGGCCGGCAGCAGGATGTCGAGACCGATCAACTTCGGGTCGCCGATGTAGTTGCCGAGCAGCCCGCCGAGCAGGCTCACCAGGACCCAGGGGATGTAGATGATGATGCCGAAGCCGAGGTACCAGACAAAGGTGACCGGCTTGCCGGCTTCGCCGCGCTTCAGCGTTTCGGCAAACTGCGGATCGACCAGCAGGAAAAAGGTGAAGAATTTCTGGAGCGGCGAAAAATGCTTGATGTAAGGGGCGATGGCCGCCGAATAGAGGACATGGCGAAAGTTGACGGCCAGGATGGAGGCGACGATCAGCCACGCCTGGACGTTATGGCCGAACAGTTCGAGGCCGACCATCTGGCTCGCGCCGGCATAGACCGTGGCGCTCATGAAGGTCACTTCCGCGAGCGACATGCCGTTATCGACTGCGAGCGCTCCAAACAATGCCCCAAACGGGGCCGAGGCCATCGCAATGGCTGAGCCACCGCGCAAGCCGTCGAAAAAATCAGCGCGACTCATCGGCGATAATCCTTCTGGAATTTTGTCCCCCGTCTAGGGACGGGCGGTATCCGCCGCAAGCAAATTTCCTTGATTGACCGATCGATTTCGCTGAACGATGCACACGCGACTGATTGCCGTTCGAGGAACAAAGATGACCCGGATCGAACTTTCGAAAGAGGAAAAGGCCGAACTCATTGCGCGGATCCAGCACTATTTCGATAGTGAGTTGGACCAACCGATCGGCCTCCTGAAAGCGGAGTTTGTTCTCGAGTTTTTCGCGAAGGAAGTTGGCGCCGCTTACTACAAGAAGGGGCTCGAGGATGCGCAAGTCGCGCTTGCCAGACGCATGGATGACTTTTCCGAGGACGTCTATGAGTTGCAGCGGACTGCGACGGAGTGATCAGCCTTCCAAAATTTGTCGGCTGGTGACGATGTCGATGCCGTGCTCGCGCATTTCCTTGACCGCGGTCGCAACACCTTCGGGTGTGATCCCACGGCTGGCATCTTCGACAAAGCGAACCCGCACTCCGGGCATCATTTCGGTCGCATCGAGGACGGAGAACTTCACACAATAGTCGGTTGCGAGACCGCAAACGTCGAGTTCCGTGACATCCTGCCCCTCGAGAAAGTCGGCGAGCCCGGTGAGGGCGTCCTGATCGTTGTCGCGGAATGCCGAGTAGCTGTCGACACCACGATTCTCGCCTTTCTGGAGGATGAGATCGATCTCGCCCGTCTTGAGATCGGGATGCAGTTCAGCGTCCACCGTTCCTTGAACGCAATGGTCCGGCCACATCATCTGCGGCTTGCCGGAGAGCGTCCCTAATTCGAACGGCTGCTTGCCGGGATGAGATGAGGCAAAGCTTCCATGGCCGGCAGGATGCCAGTCCTGGGAGGCGACGATCAGGTCATACTTGCCGCTCTCGATCAGGCGGTTTGCGATGGGAACCACTTGGTCGCCATCCGGCACCGGCAGGTTGCCGCCCGGGCAAAAGCCATTCTGAATATCGACTAGAAGCAAGGCTTTCATCGGTGCGACTCCCTCGATTTGCACTGCAACATGCCAAGGGCCGAGGGACGGCGCAAGCGCCGAAACGCTTCGCCGCATGGGCGGCGAAGCGGGCCTTGAAATGGTCAGGTCGGCCGGTGCCCCTTCAGCCCATAAAAGGCAATGTAAGCATAGCACAGAACCGGCATCAGGAAGGCGAGATGTATGCCGATCGTGTCAGCAAGGGCGCCTTGCAAAAGCGGCAGCAAGGCGCCGCCGACGATTGCCAGGCAAAGGATTCCAGAGCCTTGGCTCGTGTATTTTCCAAGGCCGTACAGTGCGAGACTGAAGATCGTTGGGAACATGATCGAGTTGAAGAGGCCGATTGCGAGGACCGACCACATGGCGACGTGACCGCCCGAGAAGACGGTGAGTAACAGCAACAGGATGACCGCGGCTGCATTGAAGGCCAAGGCCTTGCCGTCATCGACGTAGCGCATTACGACAGCACCAATGAACCGGCCGATCATCGCGCCGCCCCAGAAGTAGGATACATGATGGGCGGCCTCGGCTTCCGAAAAGCCTGCTATATCCGGCTGGCTCATGAAGTTGACCAGGAAGCTGCCGATGCTGACCTCCGCGCCGACATAGAGGAAGATGCCGATTGCGCCGAGCACGAGATGGCGATACTGCCAGGCCGAGCCGCCGCCGGTGATCGGCTCAATATCTTCCGCACCTTCAACCTGGGGGAGCTTGAGGGCTGCAAAGAGCGCGGCGAGTAACAGGAAGGCGACAGCCAGCAGCATATAGGGGAACTTCACAGCGCTCGCTTCGGCAAGCCTGACGGCGTCGAGTTGTTCCGGAGTGGTGCCCGCAACGGCGGCCGCTGTCGCAGACAGGATCAGGACTGCGCCGAACATCGGGGCAAGTGTCGTGCCGAGGGAGTTGAAGGCCTGTGTCAAGGTCAGGCGGCTTGCGGCGGTGTCGGGTGGACCGAGGACCGTGACATACGGGTTTGCCGCGACCTGTAGCACGGTGATCCCAGTTGCCAGCACGAAGAGGGCGCCGAGGAAGAGTGCATAGACACGGTAGCTTGCGGCCGGAATGAAGAGCGCGCAACCGATGGCGGAAATGATCAGGCCCGTCACGATCCCCCACTTGTAGGTGATGCGCTTGACGAGCGCGCCGGCGGGCAGGGAGACGATGAAGTATGCGCCGAAGAAGCAGAGCTGGATCAGCATCGATTGCGTGTAATTCAGCTGGAAGACGTTCTTCAGGTGCGGAATGAGAATGTCGTTCAGGCAGGTGATGAAACCCCACATGAAAAACAACGATGTCAGGGCCACGAGGGCAAATTGATAGCTCGCTGCCGGGGAAGCCGATGCCGGGCGCGTCGTCGCGGCACTGTTGGTGATGATACCAGCCACAGTCTTGTACCTCTTGTTCTTGTTGCGCCGGAAATTTTCTCTTGAAGCCGTCGAAACGGCGGGCCGGCGGTGGCTCGGCAAGGCGCTTGGGAGGAGGCATGCAGCAAGCCACAAGGCTCATATATCCATTTGAAACCAAATTGGTAGTATTCAAACGATTTTTATTGTGCGTTGCGGCGGGTGGTTCGCCCCTGCGAACATGTGCTGACGCGGCCGGTTCTTGCGCCGGCGTTCCAAGACCGTGGAGAGATTTCCTGCGCCGGGGAAATGGTCAGGCCGCCGAAGCGGACTTTTCATTCGCCGCGACGCTGCCTTGTCCTTCTGTCTTGCGGCTGGCGTGATAGGCGCGTTTCTGCGCGTACATCGCAATGTCGGCACGCCGCACCATGGCTTCCATCGTTTCCCCCGGCTCGCTTGTCGCGACACCGAGCGATATGCTGAGCGGAGCATTGGAGTAGAACTGATTGTTGATCTTCAGCAGCTCGCCGATGGTCTCGACCATTGCGGCGACAGCCTGCTTGTCGGCGCCGGGCATCAGCACCGCAAACTCGTCGCCGCCGATGCGGGCAGCATGGTTTGGCTGTGTGGCGGCGCCATTCAGAACTTCGCCGAGACGGCGCAGCAGCGCATCGCCGGCATCGTGCCCCAGTTGGTCATTGGCCTCCTTCAGGCCGTTGAGATCGATGACGACAGCCGAGACCGGCCGCAGCGACTTGCGTTCGAGCCTGTTCAACTCGTCCACGTAGAAGGCGCGATTGTGAAGCTTGGTCAGGACGTCGTGCTTGCCGAGATATTCGAGGTAAGCTTCGGCCTTCTTGCGCGCTGTGATGTCGGTGAGGGCTACCTGCACAAGTGCCCAGTCGCCTTCGTGGCCGGGAAGGACGGAGAATTGCAGAAGGACGTAGCGCTCGGAGCCGTCGAGGGCGTAGTTGATCACTTCGCGCTGATGAAAGAGCCGGCCGTTCCAAAGCTCGATCAGCTGTTCGCGGAAGTGTTTTTCCATGTCGTCGCGGAAGACATCGCCAATGCGCTGCAGAAGCGTATGCCGGTCGGGTGCGCAGAACAGGTCGAGGGTTGCCTGGTTGACGTCGATCACCCGGATCTCGCTCATGCACTGACGCACGAACTCGGGATGGACATCGGTGAAAACCCTGAAATCGTCGATGCCGCGATCGCGGACATTCTCAAGCAGCAGTTTGATCTGGCTGAAATCCTCGACCCAGAGCGAGACCGGGGAATGCTCGAAGATGCCTTCGGCGTAGCGGCGATTTTCGCGCTCCTTGCGGCGCGCTTCCTCACGTGCGGTGACATCTTCCGTTGTCAGCATTATCTGCGCAAGCGACTGCTCATGGCCCGGCAGCACCGAACCACGGAGCTGGATATCGAGCCTGCGGCCGGACAGCGTATAGTTGACCGCGCTGCTGGTGAATTCGGTCTTGCCATCCCAGAGTTCTGCCAATTCGTTGACGTGGCTTTCGAGCATCTCGTCGCGAAACACCAGGCCGAGATTGGCGACCAGGTGGTCGAGATCATTAGCCCCGAAGAGTTCGAGTGTCTTTCGGTTGACGCGCAGCACGCGGATAAGCTGTGAGCAGGCGGCGACGCGCGTTGTGTCTTCTCTAAGGTAAGCTCGGATGTCTTCGACGCCCTCAGCGCGCCAGCGATCGAATTGCGCCTTGACCCCGCTGAAATCCTCGATCCACATCGCGATCGGTGACAGGTCGAAGATATCGGAGTCGCTCATGATGAGACTTTCGGTTTGTTGTCGCATGTGTGGAGGCGCAGCGTTGTTCGTCGGCTTTTAAGCATGATTCGTAAACCTTCACTTGATGCGGCGAAGATCGGTTTCCCGATCCTCGTGCGATTCATGCCATTGACGCGCGCTCAGTCAGGCCAATCTAGAGATAGGAGACCTTGTGCCCGCGACAGTGCGAGTGAGTGATGATGGTGAGTAGCGTTCAGAGTCTCGGGCGACAGGCGACAGTCGCGACGGCCAAATTCTGTCTCGTCATGCTGGTCATGATTTTCCTAGCGGCGGGATCCCTGTCTTACTGGCAAGGCTGGGTGTTTCTCGTGCATTTCTGCGGGTGGTGCGCAGTCCTCACGGCCTATTTCGTCAAGCGCGACCCGGAACTGGTCCGGAAACGCATGAGTGTCGGACCGGCGGCGGAACGCGAGCCATCGCAGAAGCGCATACAGTCCTTTAACAGCATCGCGATCCTTGCGCTTTTCGTCGTTTCGGCGCTCGACCACAGGTTCGGCTGGTCGGTCGTTCCGGCCTCGATCGTGCTTCTCGGCAATGCATTGATCGCGGTCGGCTTTATCGGCTGCTTCTTCGTGCTCCGGCAGAATTCGTTTGCCGCGGCGACAGTCGGCGTGACGGCGGGGCAGCGGGTGATTTCGACCGGCCTCTACGGCGTGGTGCGCCATCCGATGTATGCCGCGGCGCTGGCGATGTTTTTTGGCGTGCCCTTGGCGCTGGCTTCCTATTGGGGTCTGCTTGTGTTGGCTCCCGTCATTGGTGGTCTGGTCGCCCGCCTCCTAGATGAGGAGAGGTATTTGGTGGGCAATCTGGTCGGCTATGCCGAGTACCGCAGCCAGGTCCAATGGCGCCTGGTGCCTGGGATCTGGTGACGGATCATTCCTCTGGAGGCTGGTGAGGCGGCGGCCCTTGCGGTAAATATCGCGGCAGGTCGATGGAGGGCGTCGTGGCAATCAGGGTCGTGCAATTGGGTTCGCCGCGGGCAGAAGGCGAGGGGGTGCGGATCGGTACCGTCCGCCGACCGCCACGGGGCGTGCCGAAGGAAGAATTTTCCAGCCGCAACTACTATGACGTCTGGCTGCCGGTGCTTTCGCCGAGCCAGCCCCTTGTGACGGAAGCGAAGGCCGCGACGACTGACGCCGAGTGGGCGGCCTTCGTCCGCAGCTTCACGAAGGAAATGAAAGTGCCGGAGGCGAGCCATGTGCTAGACCTGCTCGCCACGCTTTCGCATGCCAGTCATTTTTCAATCGGATGCTACTGCGAGACCGAGAGCCGCTGCCATCGAAGCGTGTTGCGGCGCCTGCTTGAAGAGCGCGGTGCGACATTTGCCGCGGAAGGCTGTGCCTGATGGCTGCAGAGGATGACCTGAAGCGAAAGCCAACGACCGAGCCCGATCCTGATGAGAAGATCGATGCGACCTTTCGCAACGGGTCACTGACGGCAGCCGGCATCATTCTCGGTTTTTCCCTGAGTTTCATGAGCCGTTGGGCTTCGAATCCGAACGACTGGAGCCGGATCGATATCCTGCCGATGTTGCTGCTGACGGTAGGGATTGCCTTGCAGGTCAAGGTCTTTGCCGATCTGCTGGCCAGGGACTCGCTGATTGCGGCCAAGTACGATCGGGCGAGGCGCCTGTTCCTGATCGGAATCGCGGTCGTCGCCGCCGGGATCGGGCTCGCATTGCTCAACGACATACTGGGGTTGGGATCGATGCCGATCCTGGGGTGAGCGGGCGCCACGCCCGCTCCATGAATTCGGACTTCCTCGCTTGTCGGTAGTCGTTCGTGTACCTGCGGGATCAGGTCCCTAGGATGATCTTGCTGCAGGCAAATGCGACGGTCGGACTGCTCAACACCGCAATCATGAGCGAGGCTACGATCAGAGGCAGCGAATAACGTTTCATCTGCGTCCTCCTTCTCTCCCGCGATCGATGCGCGCGGGAGTTCAGTATGCGGGACGCGGGGCAGTAAACGAAGTCACGAAAGGGTGAGGCAAGCCGCGCTGTCGTTTGCTGCAGTTGTTGGTACATTATCTGAGGTCAGTGAGTTGGCGGTTCCGCTTTAGGAAACCCTCTCCACAAACCCATCCAAGACGCGCTTCTGGCCTGCCCGGTCGAACTCGATCGTCAGCTTGTTGCCCTCGATCTCCACGATGTTGCCGTTGCCGAATTTGAGGTGGAAGACGCGATCGCCGGTCTTGAATTTCGAGGGCTCGGCGGCGGTTGATTTCGCCACGAGTTCGCCATCGATGGTGCGGCTGCGCGGGCCGCTTTCGCCGTAGCCGATGCGTTCGACGGCGTGGCCAGAACGTGTGCCCCAGTTGTCGCGGGTGGCGTCCGTCTTGTTCTGCTGGGCACGCTTCCAGCCGGGCGTCGAATAGGAGTTGGCGAAGGGGTCAGCCTTGTCGAAACGGGACTGGCCGTAGCCACCGCGACCATAGCCGCCGTAGCTCTGCTCGGCTTCCGCCACCTCGACATGCATTTCCGGCAGTTCGTCGAGGAACCGCGAAGGGATGGTCGACTGCCAGAGACCGTGGATGCGCCGGTTGGAGACGAACCAGATGTGGCAGCGGCGCTTGGCGCGGGTGATGCCGACATAGGCAAGGCGGCGTTCTTCCTCGAGGCCGGCGCGGCCGCTTTCGTCCAGTGAACGTTGGTGCGGGAACAGGCCTTCCTCCCAGCCCGGCAGGAAGACGGTATCGAACTCCAGGCCCTTGGCGGAATGCAACGTCATGATCGAGACGGCGTCGAGGTTTTCGTTCTGCTCGGCGTCCATGACAAGCGCGACGTGCTCGAGGAAACCACGCATCGACTCGAAGCTCTCCATCGAGCGAATGAGTTCCTTCAGGTTTTCGAGGCGGGTCGGCGCGTCCGCCGACTTATCGTTCTTCCACATGTCGGTGTAACCCGACTCTTCAAGGATCTGCTCGGCAAGCTCAGTGTGCTGGGTGTTTTCCAGCATTTCCTGCCAGCGGCGGAATGATTGGACGACGTCGAAGAGAGCTTTGCGCGCCTTCGGCTTCAGCTCGTCGGTTTCGATCATGTCGGCGGCTGCGGCCAGCATCGGAATGTCGCGGGCGCGGGCATAATCGTGGAGGGCGCGCACCGTCGTATCGCCAAGACCGCGCTTCGGGGTGTTGATGATGCGCTCGAAGGCGAGGTCGTCGGCAGGCTGGGCGACGAGGCGGAAGTAGGCCATGGCATCGCGGATTTCGAGGCGCTCGTAGAAGCGCGGGCCGCCGATGACTCGGTAGTTGAGGCCGAGCGTCACGAAGCGGTCTTCGAACTCGCGCATCTGGAATGAGGCGCGCACGAGGATCGCCATGTCGTTGAGCAAATGCCGCTTTCCATTGGCGCCGCCGCGTTGAAGTTGCTCGATCTCCTCGCCGATTTCCCTGGCTTCCACCTCTGAATCCCAGGATGCGTGCACCTGGACCTTGATGTCATCGGGGTCGCTGCGGTCGGTGAAAAGCGTCTTGCCGAGGCGGCCTTCATTGTGAGCGATCAGGTGGCCGGCGGCGCCAAGGATATGCGCCGTCGAACGATAGTTGCGCTCCAGCTTGATGACCTTGGCGCCCGGGAAGTCCTTCTCGAAGCGGAGGATGTTGTCCACCTCGGCACCGCGCCAGCCATAGATCGACTGGTCGTCGTCGCCGACGCAGCAGACGTTCTGCGGCTCGCCCTTCGGGCGCTGGGCAAGCAGCCGCAACCACATGTACTGGGCTGTGTTGGTGTCCTGATACTCGTCGACAAGGATGTAGCGGAAGCGGCCGTGATACTCCTTGAGAAGATCCGGGTTTTTCCGGAAGATCGCGATCGGGTGCATCAGGAGATCGCCGAAATCGCAGGCGTTCAGCGTCGAGAGCCGTTGCTGATAGGCAAAGTAGAGTTCGCGGCCCTTGCCGTTGGCAAAGGCGCGGGCGTCGCCCTCGGGAATGTCGCCAGGGCCGAGGCCCTTGTTCTTCCAGCCATCGATCATTCCGGCGAACTGCTTGGCAGGCCAGCGCTTGTCATCGAGGCCTTCCGCCTGGATCAGCTGCTTGATCAGCCGGACGACATCATCGGTGTCGAGGATCGTGAAGTCGGAGCGCAGGTTTACGAGTTCGGCATGGCGGCGCAGAAGCTTGACGCCGATCGAGTGAAAGGTGCCGAGCCAGGGCATGCCCTCGACGGCGCCGCCGACGAGCACGGCAATACGTTCCTTCATCTCGCGGGCGGCCTTGTTGGTGAAGGTCACGGCAAGGATCTGCGAGGGGAAAGCGCGTCCAGTGTTCAGGATATGGGCGATGCGCGTCGTCAACACGCGCGTCTTGCCGGTGCCCGCACCGGCGAGCACGAGTACGGGGCCTTCCAGTGTCTCGACGGCTTCGGTCTGTTCAGGGTTCAGGCCGGAAAGATAATCGGGGCGCCTGCCGCCATCGCGAGCTGCTATGGCACGGGCGGCGAGCCCTCCGGCGGCTGGAGCGGCAGGGGTCGGCTGCTTGCGCGGCGGCTCGCCCGGCTCTTCATCGAAGAAGGGGATATCGTCGAAACTATTGCTCATGGCGCGTAATGTAGTGATTCGGGATCGAAAGACCAGAAAAGATGTTCTGCTTTCATTCCGCCCCGCACCCGCTGTCCTCAGCTTATGCAGTGCATTCGAGCAGGCCTGCCCGGGAATTGCCCAGTGCGCTGTAAGGGCGGGCTCGGTCGCGCGCAAACATCGTCAATAGAACTCAGAAAACAAAACCGTCATTTGACGTTGACGATGAAATTCTACAACACGGCAGGCGGCGGTCGAGAGTTGCCTGACAGTAACTCAGTCTTGAATTACAATTCAGTAATGCCGGACCAATTCGCTTGCTGGTGATCGGCAAAGAGACAATATTGTCGCAGACGCGCGGCAATTTGTCCTGCGAACGCCTCTTTCGATAGACCCTGGACTAGCCTCGAGTCCCTCTGGAGACGTGAATGCCATTTTGGAAGCAGTTTATAGTTTGCCTTGTCGTGATTGCGGCCGGCTTTGCTGGATGGGTTTTCTTCGTGCCAGGGGCTGGCGAGACGCTACGGAAGGCCGGCTTTTCAGAGGTTTCAAAGCTGGCGCCCGGTGAGGCTGTACCGAAGCCGGTGGGGAGCGAGGAAGGGCAATCGAGACGTCGCAGCGGCGGAGCAAACGCGCCCGTTCTGGTCGCCACGCAGGCCGTCGTTCGTGGTGTCGTCAATGATCGGCTGAGTGCCATCGGCACGGGCGACGCCATCCGCTCCGTGGTGGTGATGCCGCAGGCAAGCGGGACAATTCGCGAGATCCTGATCAAGTCGGGCGACAGGATCACCAAGGGGCAGGTGCTTGCAAAGCTAGACAGCGAAGAGCAGGTCATCGCTCGCGGTCAGGCCGATGTGGCGCTGAAAAGCGCCGTCGAGAAATCCAGCCTCTACCACAACATCAAATCCAGCGTGTCGCGCATGGATGTCTTCGATGCCGAAATCGCCGAGCAAGGCGCACGCCTTCAACTGCAGGCCGCCGAACTCAATCTCGAGCGTCGCAGCATTGTCGCGCCGATCGATGGCATTGTCGGCATCATCCCGGTCAACGTCGGCGACAACGTTTCGACGACGACACCGGTCGCGACCCTCGACGACCGGACCGAAATCCTGGTCGACTACTGGGTGCCGGAACGCTTCGCCAACACGATCACGGTCGGCCAGCCCGTGGAGGCAACGTCGGTGGCACGGCCAGGTCGGGTATTCTCGGGCGCGGTCGAGGCAATCGACAACCGCATTGACGCCGCCAGCCGGACAATGCGCGTGCGGGCCCGGATCGACAACGCATCGGACGAACTGCGCGCCGGCATGTCGTTCAATGTCGGGATGAGGTTTGGCGGCGACCAGTATCCCGCGGTCGATCCGCTCTCAGTCCAGTGGGATTCGCAAGGCGCGTTCGTCTGGCAGGTCGTCGACCGCAAGTCCGGCAAGGTGCGTGTCAGCATCGTGCAGCGCAATCCCGACTATATTCTCGTCAAGGCCGATCTGGACGATGGCGATGCAATCGTCACCGAAGGGCTGCAGCGTGTCCGTGAAGGTGGCGCGGTACGGGTGGCCGGCGAAGTGGCGTCGAATTCGGAGCCAGTCACGCAATGACCGTGACCGAGATGCAGGAGAAGCCGGCTTCCGGCAAACAGACCTTCACCGCGCTGTTTGTCAGGCGCCCGATCCTTGCGCTTGTCTTCAACGCCCTGATGATCGTTGCCGGCCTTGCAGCCTATGCCGGGATCGAAGTGCGCGAACTGCCCGATGTCGACCGACCCGTGGTGACGGTGCGCACGACTTTCGACGGTGCCTCGCCACAGACTATCGACCAGGAACTGACGAAGGTGATCGAGGGCGCTGCCGCACGCGTCAGCGGCCTCAAATCCATTTCCTCCAGTTCTCAGTTCGGCCAGAGCCGGGTGACGCTCGAATTCTCTGACTCCGTCGATCTCGCGGTAGCGGCAAACGACGTGCGAGATGCCATCGGCCGTATTGCCGACCGTCTTCCCGAAGAAGCGGATGCGCCGCAGATCGTCAAGGCGGATTCCGACTCTCAGCCGATCATGCGTCTTGCCGTTACGTCGTCGAAACTGAACATGGACGATCTGACGCTTCTCGTCGAGAACCAGGTCATCGACCGGCTTGCCTCGGTCGATGGCGTTGCCGATGTCGAAACCTACGGCGACCAGGAGAAGGTCTTCCGCGTCGACGTGAACCAGAGCGAACTGGCCAGTCGCGGGCTGACCGTTGGCGATCTGACGAAGGTGCTTTCAAGCGCTGCTCTCGACGTGCCGGCCGGATCGCTAAAGAGCCCGACGCAGACGATCGTTGTCCGCGCGATGGCAAGTTTGCAGACGCCGGAGGATTTCTCCAACGTCATCCTGCAGAACCACGTGCGTCTCGGCGATGTGGCAAATGTTACCCTCGGACCGCGCGACGGGCAGACGGCGCTGCGCTCGAACGGCGTTCCCGGCATCGGCCTCGGCGTCATCCGCCAGGCACAATCGAATACGCTGAACATCTCCAACGGCATCAAGGACGCCGTCGCCGAGCTTTCAAGAACGCTTCCCGAAGGCACGCGGATCGCCATCACCAGCGATGACGCCGTCTTCATCCAGGGCGCGATCCATGAAGTGGTGCTGGCGCTCATCCTGGCCGCGGTCATCGTCACCGGCGTCATCTATCTCTTTCTGCGGGACTGGCGTGCGACGATTATCCCTGCCGTCAGCATGCCGGTTGCGCTGATCGGAACCCTGGCAGCGGTCTATCTCGTCGGCTTCTCGATCAACATCCTGACGCTGCTAGCGATCGTGTTGGCGACCGGCCTTGTCGTTGACGACGCGATCGTCGTTCTCGAAAACATCGTTCGCCGCCGTTCGGAAGGCATGGGACCTCGAGCGGCTGCCGTGCTCGGCACGCGCGAAGTGTTCTTTGCTGTCATCGCCACGACCGCGACGCTTGCAGCGGTCTTTATTCCGCTTTCCTTCCTGCCGGGGCAGGTGGGTGGTCTGTTCCGCGAATTCGGCTTCGTGCTGGCTTTCTCGGTTGGCCTCTCATCCATCGTTGCCCTGACGCTATGTCCGATGTTGGCTTCACGGATACTGACGAAGGAGATGCTTGAGGACCATGGCCTTCTTGGCCGTTTCGGAAGGTGGTTCGCCGACGCCTACCGATGGTCGCTGCACGCCTGCCTGAATGCACCGCTTGTGGTCATCGTCGCTTCGTTGCTTTTTGCCGGTGCCGCTGTTCTTGCTTTCCAGACGGTTCGAAGCGAGCTGACGCCGAACGAAGACCGCGCGATGGTGATGATGCGCCTGACCACGCCGCAGGGGTCAAGTCTCGAATACACGCGCGACAAGATGCAACGGGTGGAGGAATATCTCCAGCCGCTTGTCAATAGCGGCGATATCAGCAATGTCTTTTCGATCTCGGGACAGGGCGGACAGGTCAACAGCGGCTTCATGGTGCTGACGCTGGCGCCGTGGGGTGAACGCCATCGCACACAGGCGGAGATCGTGGCCGATATCAACCGGGCCGCAGCAAGGGTTCCGGCGCTGCGCGGCAATGCGATCCAATCGAACAGCCTGCGCATCCGCGGCGCCGGCAACGGACTGCAGATGGCCTTGGTCGGCAACGATCACGAGGCTCTGACGACTGCGGCTGCTCAACTGGTGCAGGCCCTCGACGCCACGGGCCATTACGATACGCCGCGACTGACCAACGAACCGACCCAGGCCCAGGTGTCGGTGACGATCGACCGCGAGCGTGCCTCCGATCTCGGGATCGACATCACCGGCCTTTCAACGGCTATGCAGTCGCTCCTGGAAGGGCGATCGGTCGTTGACGTTTTCGTCAAGGGCGAAGCCTATCCGGTGCTGCTCACGTCGAACACCCGACCACTCGACGATCCGACGGATCTAGAGAACGTCTTCCTGAAGACGGGCGATGGCAAGATCGTGCCGATGTCTGTAATCGCGTCACTGACGGAGAGCTCGGTCGCGCCGCAATTGAACCGCGAACAGCAGCTTGCGTCGGTAGCGATCACGGCCGGCCTGAAGAATGGTCTTTCGCTCGGAGATGCCGTCAAGGAAGTAACCGCGATCTCCAAATCGATCCTGCCTGCCGGTGCGCGTCTCGTGCCACTTGCCGAGGCGGCGACGCTGGAGGAGAACTCAAGCGGCATGGCACTGACCTTTGGCTTTGCAATCGTCATCATCTTCCTGGTTCTGGCCGCGCAGTTCGAGAGTGTGCTGTCGTCGGTTATCATCATGTCGACGGTTCCGCTCGGGCTGGCATGCGCCGTCTTCGCGCTGATCATTACCGGGTCGAGCCTCAATATCTACAGCCAGATCGGCCTTGTTCTGCTTGTGGGCGTGATGGCGAAGAACGGTATTCTGATCGTTGAATTTGCCAACCAACTCCGCGATCGCGGCGAGGAGGTGCGCACGGCGATTGAGAAGGCGTGCGCGCTACGCCTGCGCCCCGTGATGATGACCATGATAGCGACGATCCTCGGCGGCGTTCCGCTGGTCTTCGCCCATGGCGCTGGCGCGGAAGCGCGCGTTGCGCTTGGCTGGGTTATCGTTGGAGGGCTTGGCTTTGCGACACTGGTGACGCTCTACATTACGCCGGTCGCTTACCTGCTGATTGCCCGCTTCGCGAAGCCGCATGCTCACGAAGAGGAGCGGCTCCACGAAGAAATGGCGCACGCATCGCGTCCGCGCCCTGCCGCCAAGGCAGGTCGGCTGGAGGCGGCAGAATGAACCGCGCCTTCAGCGGGTAAGGTCCTGCGAGTTATGGCTTATAAAAAGTTGTAGGATTGGATGAATTTCTTCTAAATTTTAGACGTTTTTTAAGTGTGAGCGGTAATCATTCCGACAGAAGCCGAAAGGTCCTTCAGCGTTTTCTGAGGGCCGCCCTGGTGCCTCGTTCAGGCGCTCCCGGACAATGATCGTTCGCGGTACGGTTTGTTTGTATCAGTGTATTGTTGTGTTCGGAGTACAGTACCTTGAGCATTTATCGGCGCACCTCGGTGGATGCCGCGCTGTATGTATTGCGCGACATCGGTCGCGACATGACCAAAACCCAGAGGCAGGTGTCTACCGGCCTCAGAGTCGAAAGAGCGTCCGACAACGGCGCCTATTGGGCGATTAGTTCGACCCTGAAAACTGATCAGAAAGCTCAATCGGCCATTCGCGACGCTCTCGGCCTGGCGGCTGCGACGATGGGCACGGCCTATAACGCCGTCGACAGCGCAATTGATCTCGTCAGCGAGATCAAGGCAAAGCTGGTCGCAGCGACCGAGTCTGGTGTCGACAAGGACAAGATCAACACCGATATCGCCCACCTGAAAGATCAGCTCCGGTCGGTCGCGCAGTCGGCGGAGTTCAACGGCGACAACTGGGTTACGATCGACGATTCGGCCGATCCCTCCAAGCCGAGGGAGATCCCGTCGTCGTTCATCCGCTATTCCGACGGAACGGTGAAGGTCGATATGCTGAGCTATGAGGTCGATCTCGCGCCCGTTGGGGCAACCACCTCGAAGGATGCTCGCTACCTGATTGACGACCGTACCACCGGTTCCGGTGAATATGGCGCTCTTACATCCCAGTATTTCGCGACCGAGGCCGGTGCCTCGCAGAACTATGTGATGCTCAAAGGCGCTGGTAACACGGCTGGGCAGGTTGAAATCGGTGTTTCGAGCAGCACGACGCAGGCGCAGGTGAAGGAGATGATCACCGTCGTCGATATGATGCTGAACCAGATGACGACGGTTGGCTCGGCCTTCGGTGCGCTTGAAAAGCGCATCAGCATCCAGAGCGACTTCGCGCAGTCGCTGGACGACTCCTATTCCCGCGGCATCAGCCGTCTGATCGACGCCGATATGGAAGAGCAGTCGAGCCTGCTGCGTGCCTTACAAACCCAAGAGCAGCTTGGCTTGCAGTCGCTGAACATCGCCAATGCCAGCTACGACACGGTTCGCCAACTCTTCCAGAACTTCTAACCGGTCGTCTTGAAGTAGAACTGTCGCTTAGATTCCGACGGGCGACTTAGCGGCCTGGCCGTTGTTGTTGCTTGCCGTCCGCAGTAGTTGTGCTTTTTGCCCAATTTCGAGCATCTGCAGCGTCTGCTTCATCTTGTTGCCGCAATCCTTAATACTGGTCGCATCAACACCGAATTGGAGATTCGCCCGTCCATGATCAAGAAATTCATACTTCTGACTGTTGCCGCAACTTACCTTAGTGCTTGCACCACGACCGACCCCTATACGGGCGAGCAGAAGATGTCGAATACATCGGGCGGCGCGCTGCTGGGTGCCGGCGTTGGCGCGCTTGCCGGTTTGGCGGTCGGCGGCTCGCCGGTCGGACGTCGCAATGCCGCGCTGATCGGCGCCGGCGTCGGTGCGCTCGCAGGCGGTGCGATCGGCAACTACATGGACCAGCAGGAATCGGAACTGCGCGCCCAGCTCCAGGGAACGGGCATTTCGGTGACCCGCCGCGGCGACAACATCATCCTCAACATGCCGTCCAACATCACGTTCGATGTTGACCAGGACGCTGTGAAGTCTGGCTTCTATCCAACGCTGAATTCTGTCGCGATCGTCCTGCGTAAGTTTAACCGCACGCTGATCGACGTCAACGGCCACACCGACTCGACCGGCAGCTTGCAGCACAACCAGGATCTGTCACAGCGCCGCGCCATGTCGGTTGCCGATTATCTCGGCACGCAGGGCATCGACCCGCGCCGCGTTTCCGCTGTCGGCTTCGGTCCGTCGCAGCCGATCGCTTCCAACGCTACGGAAGCTGGACGTGCTCAGAACCGCCGCGTCGAAATCCAGATTGCGCCTGTCACGCAGAGCTGATCCAGACTTCAGTCGAGAGAAACGGCCGGGCCAGCGCCCGGCCGTTTTCGTTATTGATGCATCGTCGCGCCCTTGGTGATCTTGTCGACGATCTTCTTTTCGGCCCGGATGGCTATGCCGACGACCTTGGCATCGTCGGGTGCGTATTCGGCAAAGACGGCCCTGTTGGCGGCGTCGTGGCCGGTTGCAAACATCTCCTCGATGAACAGCGACGAGGTTATGCCGCGCTCGAGCGAGCGGCGGTGGATTGTCGACATCGTTTCGTCCTCTGCCGACAGTACAATGATCGGCTGGATGGAAAGCGGATTGTAGAGATTGCCGGCGCGGTCTTTGTAGGCCTCGCCGATCATCTCGGGGTGCTGGCCGGCAATGCCACTCATCAGGAAAGCCGTGACGTTCAGCTTCTGCCAGGATGCAAGATTGTTTCGCAGGACGATCGCAATTTTGGTATCAAACATTCCAGTCTCTTTCATGCAGGTTCGAAAGTCGCGTTGGACCAGGATGTAACCAGTCACGCCTTCGAGGGTCTTGAACGTTTGTGCACGGAGCCCGGCGCAGACGGGATCGTGATTGCGCCGGCTTTTCCGGGAATCGAGCGGATGGAAGCGCAGTTTTCCGGCAAGGCCTTCGAGCCGCATCGCCACGATACCTATGCTCTCGGCGTCACGATGAAAGGCGTGCAGACCTTTTCTTATCGCGGCCAGCGGCGCTTCAGCATGCCCGGGCAGGTGCTCGTGCTCCATCCGGACGAGGAGCATGATGGTGGAGCAGGCACCGATGATGGGCTGCAATATCGCATGCTTTATCTTGAGCCGGCGCTACTGCTCCAATGCCTTGGAGCGGAAAAGATCGGGCTGCCCTTCGTTGACGACCCTGTCATCGGAGATCCGGTTTTGGCGGGTACGCTGCTAGCTGCACTCAGTGAGCTGGATCGCGAGCTCGACGAGTTGTTCGTCGACGACTTTGTTTCGCGTGTTGCCGGCGGACTTGCAAAGCATGCAAAGACGCCGCGGCGGCCGCTCGGCAACGTTGCGTGGCAGCGTGCTAGATTGGCGCGCGATTATCTCGAAGCACATGCGACGGAAGCGGTGCGATCCGGTGAGTTGGAGACGGTCACCGGTCTCGACCGCTTCTCCCTTTCGCGGCACTTCCGGGCCGCCTTCGCCACAAGCCCGCATCGCTATCTGCTCATGCGGCGGCTGCAGCAGGCGCGCGCCATGATCGGGGTGGGTGACGGGCTTTCGGATGTGGCCGCGGCGACGGGCTTTGCAGACCAAAGCCATCTGACACGTCATTTCAAAAAGGCCTATGGCATGACGCCCGGCCAATGGGCGAGCCTTAGACGGGCTTCTCCGCAAGGCCGGAGCGGCGCGCGATAAAGCGTGCCAGCATTGGGCCAGTAAACAGGATCACTAGGAAGCGGCCGGTTTGCATCGCCATCACGAAGGGCACGTCGACGTCGGTTGACGCCGCAATGATCGCCACAGAATCAGCCCCGCCGGGACTGGTCGCCAGATAGGCCGTCAGCGGATCGACGCCGGCGAATTTGTGCAAGGCAAGGGCCATACAGCCGCAGATCGACATTAGCAGCAGGATAGAGGCCGCGACGCGGGGCAGGGCACGCGCGGCGTGCATGACGATGCGGCGTGTGAAACGCAGTCCGATGTTCCAGCCGATCAGGGCATAACTGATCGCCAGCAGCCAGAGCGGAAGTTCGATCTTGAACAACCCGAACCCTTGAAGCAGCGCGCCGAGAACCAACGGCACGGTGATCGTGCCGCCCTGAATGCGAAAGCGCACAGCAATGTAGGCGGACAGGCAGGTGAGGGCGACAGTGGCGGCCAGCGCCTGCCAGTCGACCGACGGGAAGAGGATGAAGGGCGGCGCTTCGCCACCATCGGCGGCAACCCAGAGGCGCGAGACAACCGAGGCCGCCACCGCGACGAAGACCACCCGCAGATATTGCATGAAGGCGACGAGACGGGCATCGGCGCCATAAGCTTCGGACATGATGACCATCGCGGACGCCGCGCCTGGCGAGGAACCCCAAACCGCGGTCGTTCCCGGCAAGACCTGCCAGCGCGTCAGCAGCCAGCCAAGGCCGGCCGCGGCAACGATGACGGAGAAGATCATCGCGAGAAAAAGTGGCGCGTCGGTCGCCATGGTCTTGAGGATATCGACAGTGATGGCGCGCGCCATCAGAAAACCGACGAGCGCCTGCCCGAAGAGGAGTGGCCAGCGCGGCACCTGAAGCGATCCCTGCCCGATGGAAAGGGCAAGGATGATTGCCGCCACCATCGGGCCGATAAGGAGCGAGGCTGGCAGCCCGAGCATTTCAAGCCCGACCACAAGCAGGGTCGAGATACTGAGCAGGAGAATCCATCGCGGCAGGCTGGCGTATCGAAAGAAACGGCTGGCGTCGTACAACGGCATGATTCCCATGCATGTCTTGCCAATGCTGGAGCCGCGATCAGGCGAAGCAGGAGAGCAGCACTGGCTGGCAAAAGAAGCCGGCCGGAGGGCCGGAGGATATGCGCCGATATAGGCGCCTGCCGGGGAAGCGGTCAATTGCGAAATCCTGTCGGTTTCGCGAGGTCAGAGGCTGACACGCTCCGCCAGGAAGTCGAGCAGGGCCCGCACGCGAGCCGGCAACGGACCGCCCTGGCCAATGTAGACGGCATAGAACTCCTCGATGTCGCCGGGGTTGAGATCCTCGAGAACCGGAATCAGTCGCCCGGTCTCGATATCGGCGCGAACGGTGAAGGCGGCGAGGCGGACCAGGCCTGCACCTGACAGCGCCATATATCGCATCGCTTCGCCGTCGCCCACCTGGACGCCTGGCGTAATCGGCAGGCCAATGGTCTCGCCGCCATCGATTAACGGCCAGCCCTGAACGCTGCGTGCGTAGGAGAAGCCGACACGGCGATGGCGCTTCAAATCGGTGATCGTCTTCGGTTCGCCTTCGCGTTTCAAATAATCCGGCGATGCCACGATGACGTTGCGGGTGAAGCCAAGCTTGCGCGCAATGAGGCTAGAGCTCTTCAACGGTCCGGCGCGGATCGCCACATCGGCGCGATCCTCGACAAGATCGACAATGGCATCGGTATGAGAGATGTCGAGGGTGACGGCGGGATTGAGCGCCAGAAAATCCGAAACGAGCGGTGCAAGGATATGATGGCCGAAGGAAGCGCTCGTGTTGATGCGGATGGGACCCGTGGCCTGCTCGCCGGCGGAGGCGTAGCGTTCGGCCTCCGCGATGTCCGCAAGGATCGAAACGCTACGCTCATAAAAGGCGGATCCCTCCGGCGTCAGATGCAGCTTGCGGGTCGAACGGTTGACGAGGCGAGCGCCGAGGCGTGCCTCAAGGCGCGCCACAAGCTTGCTGACGGCAGATGGTGTCATACGGCAGGCACGCGCTGCGGCCGTGAAACCGCCGAGTTCGACGGCACGCACGAAGACTTCCATTTCGCCGGAGCGATTGATGTCTTGTCTGCTCATGATGAATTCAATTCATGGATAGTTTTCCTCCCGGCAATCTATATCACGATAGATTCAGTGTCTATCTCTTCTGAAGTCCACAACAGGAGACCGACCATGGAATACAGAAATCTCGGCGCATCGGGCCTCAGGGTGCCGGTTTTGAGCTTCGGTGCGGGAACATTCGGAGGCTCGGGTCCGCTCTTCGGTGCCTGGGGCAACACGGACGCCGCCGAAGCTCGACGCTTGATCGACATTTCGCTGGAAGCGGGCGTCAATCTCTTCGACACCGCAGATGTCTATTCGGGCGGCGCCTCCGAGGAAGTCCTTGGCCAGGCTATCGCCGGCCGGCGCGACGCCGTGCTGATCTCAACCAAGATCGCGCTACCGATGGGCGACGGACCGGGTGATTGGGGAACGTCGCGCTCGCGCCTGATACGTTCCACTGACGAGGCGTTGAAACGCCTAGGGACCGACTATATCGACCTGTTGCAGCTCCATGCATTCGATGCTTCGACGTCGATCGAAGAGGTACTCGCAACACTGGACGGGCTGATCGCGGCAGGGAAAATCCGCTATGTCGGCGTCTCCAATTTCGCGGGATGGCAGCTGATGAAGTCGCTCGGCATTGCTGGGCGGCATGGCTACCCGCGCTATGTTGCGCATCAGGTCTACTACTCCCTTGCCGGCCGCGATTACGAATGGGAACTGATGCCGCTCGCTGCCGACCAGGGCGTCGGTGCGTTGGTCTGGAGTCCGCTTGCCTGGGGCCGTCTCACCGGCAAGGTCCGCCGTGGCCAACCATTGCCAGAAGGCAGTCGGCTGCACCAGACGGCTGAATTCGGGCCGCCGGTCGATGATGAGAAGCTCTATGATATCGTAGATGCGCTGCTGGAGATTTCCGAGGAAACGGGCAAGACCGTCCCGCAGATCGCGCTCAATTGGCTGATCGGTCGCCCCACTGTTTCCAGCGTCATTATCGGCGCGCGCAACGAGGAGCAACTGCGGCAGAATCTCGGTGCCGTCGGCTGGTCATTGGCCAAGGAGCAGGTGGAAAAGCTCGACAAAGCGAGCAGTGTAACCGCGCCCTATCCCTACTTCCCATACCGGAGGCAGGAAGCGTTTGCGCGGCTAAACCCGCCGGTGGTCTAAGGGTGCTCGATCGGGGACGTTCCCCTTAATCATACACTAGACAGGCGCCGTCTCTTGTCTCATACCAACCTGCCTCCGGGTGTGAAGGTGAAGGAGATCAAAGAGATGGCGCTCAAAGATGCAAAATCCGGAACACGGCACGAAACAGGCATCGCCGCCGCTCTTGCTGTTCTGAAACAGAGCTTTGGTGAGCGCTTCCAGACCGGCGAGGCCTTCCGCGCACAGCACGCGCATACTACTACCTACATCCCGGCTCAGCTGCCAGACGGCGTGCTCTTTGCAGAGAGTGCCGACGATGTGAAGGCTGCAGTCAAGATTTGCGCCGAGCACAAGGTGCCGGTCATTGGCTTCGGCACCGGCTCGTCGCTGGAAGGGCAGGTCAATGCGCCGAATGGCGGTATATCGATCGATTTCAGTCGAATGAACCGGGTTCTTGAAGTCAATGCTGAGGATCTCGATTGTACCGTCGAGCCCGGGGTGACGCGGGAGGAGCTCAATACCTATCTCCGTGACACCGGTCTATTCTTCCCGATCGATCCTGGAGCAAACGCTTCGATCGGTGGCATGACTTCGACGCGGGCCTCCGGAACGAATGCCGTGCGCTACGGCACGATGAAGGACAATGTGCTTGCCGTGACCGCGGTTACCGCGAACGGAGAGGAAATTCGTACAGCACGACGCGCCCGCAAGTCGTCGGCTGGATACGATATGACCCGGCTGTTTGTCGGCGCGGAAGGCACGCTTGGCATACTAACGTCGGTGACGCTGAGGCTGCAGGGCATCCCGCAGAAGATCGGCGGTGGCGTCTGCGCCTTTCCGACTGTTCGGGCCGCCTGCGATGCCGTGATCATGACCATCCAGATGGGCATTCCCGTCGCCCGCATCGAACTTCTCGATGCGCTGCAAATTCGTGCCTGCAATGCCTATTCCAAGCTGAACTACGAGGAAACGCCGACGCTCTTCCTCGAGTTTCATGGCACGGATGAAACCGTTGCCCTGCAATCGGAACAGTTTGCCGAGATTGCCTCCGAATGTGGAGGCGGCGCGTTCTCATGGACAGTCAACGCCGAGGAGCGCAGCAGGCTCTGGAAGGCAAGGCACGATGCCTACTGGGCATCGCGCGCGCTGGCGCCGGAATTGGCCGCGCTCTCGACGGATGTCTGCGTGCCTATTTCCCGTCTTGCCGATTGTATCGGCGAGACGCAGATCGATATAGAGGAACATGGCCTGCTGGCGATGATCGTCGGGCATGCAGGCGATGGAAACTTCCATGTGCTCCTGTTGTTCGACGACAAGACCGAGGAGGGCATTGCTGCTGCCGAGGCCTTTGTCGGCAGGCTCAACGCTCGCGCTCTGGCGATGGACGGCACCTGCACTGGCGAGCACGGCATCGGCCAGGGCAAGATGGCATTCCTGGAAGAGGAGCTCGGCGGCACGGTTGAACTGATGCGGCAGGTCAAGAAGGCGCTCGATCCGGATGATATCTTCAATCCTGGCAAGATATTCCACCGCACCTGAAGTGGGATTCCGTCGAGGCTGTGGGCCGGCAGGGTTGACGCTACGGAAGATTGACTGGCGATGAGGCGAATTCATCTCCAAATCAATTAAATAGGGCATGATGTTGCCCGAAAGCTGCTTCACAGCTTTCGGGATCATGCTCTAGTGTCCGCGATGGATTCCCGAATGGAGAATAGTTGAGTTGGTAGGCCGGTTCCTCGTCTTTTTGGGCGGAGTGATTGTGGTGGCGCTGTTCGTAGCGCTGCTGGCACCGCTGTTTATCGATTGGACCGATTTCCGAAAGAATTTCGAGGATCAGGCGAGCCGGATTATCGGCAAAAAGGTCGTCGTGCACGGAGCGGTGGACGCGCGCCTTCTGCCGTTCCCTTCGGTGACGCTGCATGATGTACGCGTTGGACAGGAGGTCGACGGGTCGCCGATCGTGCAGATCGAGCAGTTCTCCATGGATGCTGAACTCGCGCCTTTCCTTTCCGGCGAGGCGTTGATCTTCGACATGCGCGTGGTCAATCCGCGGGTGAAGCTGCGCCTCTTGAAGGATGGCACGCTCGATTGGACCCGTGGCAGCCAACCCGAAATTCCGGCCAAGACGGTTGTTCTCGAAAACGTCCACGTTACTGGCGGCGATATTCAGTTCATTGACGATCAGTCAGGGCGGTCGCGCCGCATCACAGGACTGAACGCCGAAATGTCGGCTAAGTCGCTTGCCGGTCCGTGGAGGATCGAAGGCGATGCGGCGCTGGATGGCGCACATGGGAGTTTCATGATCGCCAGCAATCAGCCTGATGAGAACGGGATCCTGCGGATGCGCACGCGACTGCAGCCCGACAAGCAACCGGTGATCGTCGATCTCGATGGCGAGTTGAAACTTGTCGACCGCAGGCCGAACTATCAGGGAGCGATATCTGCATCGATCGAGAGCCGGAACGCCAAGGCGGCCGACAAGACCGATGTTCCTCCGCGACTGAAAGGCAAGTTCGAGCTTACGAACGAGAGCATTCGTATACCGGAATACCGTCTCGAGATCGGAGCCACCGATGATCCCTATGTGGTCACGGGCGAGGCGGCCCTGGACACCGGAAGCCAGCCGCAATTCCTGCTGATTGCGAACGGCCAGCAGATCGACGTCAATCGCATCGGCAATCAGGGTGCGAATGGCAAGACGACGCGCGATCCCGGCCTATCGGCGCGGCAGCGCCTGAACGCGCTGATTCAGATCGTTTCGCAAGTGCCTGTACCGCAGGTGCCGGGTAAGGCAACCGTTCGGTTGCCGGCGATCGTCGCCGGCGACACGACAATCCGCGATATCCAGCTCGATGTGCAACCCGCTGGCAAGGGCTGGATCATCGACAACGTGGTCGGCACGCTTCCGGGACGCACACAGGTGGAAGGCCAGGGCAAGCTCAATTTGCAGGGGCAAGCATCGTTCGTTGGGCAGATCACGGTGGCCTCCAATCAGCCCACGGGCCTTGCGGCATGGCTTTCCGGCTCAGTCGATCCGGCGATCCGGCAACTGCGGCAGGCGGGCTTTTCCGCTGATGTCAGCCTCACGCATGACCGGCAGACGTTCAACAACCTGGAAATCGCCGTTGGACAGGCCACGTTGAAGGGTCGGATGGACCGACAGGCGTTGGCCAACCAGGTACCGACGCTTGATGTCGCGCTTGCCGGCGACGCACTCGATCTGGATGCACTGCGTGCGCTGACAGGGCTGTTCACCGGCCAGGATGGCGGCGACAACGTACTCGATCACAAGATCACTGCACGGCTCAAGGCCGACAAGTTTACAGCCTTCGGCGTCGAAGCGGGCGATGTCGAGGCGAGCTTTGCAATTGCCGATGGGGCTCTCGCGGTCGACAAGCTTTCTATCAAGAACCTGGCGGGTGCCGAAGTGACTGCGACCGGTCGCGCCGAGGGATCGCTGCTCGATTACAAGGGCTCTGGGGAAATCACCTTCAAATCGGCGGATCCGGGCTCATTCTTCACAATGCTCAAGCAGCATCTGCCGCAGCATCCGGTCATGGATAGGCTTGTGCGCAATGCCGCATGGTACACGAATACCGCACTGCGCGGAGCTTTGACTCTCGGAGGCGACGAGGGCGACGGCCTGACCCTGACATTGGCGGGGGTGACCAACGGCAGTCGTGTCAACCTCGACTACCGCATGTCGGATCTTCTGGCGCTGACGGGCAAGGGCACAACGAGCCTTGAGGCGACGCTTGAGAACAGCGTCACCTCGATCCTGTTTGGGCAGGCGGGTCTTGATCCGTTGCCGGTCGAGGCCGATGCCAATGGCCGCCTGACCCTGAAGGTGCAGGCAGAAGGAACGGATCCTGCCGACGCCCAGCTGACATTTGCCACCGACCGCACATCGTTTACGGCTGGCGGCAAGGTGGACGTTCGCCCGCAGGCCTTCATGAACGGACAGCTTGCAGTATCCCTGGAGAGTGCCGATCTTGATCCGTATCTTGTCATGAACGGCATCGCTGTGCCGCAAATGGGTACGGGCCTGCCGTTCAAGCTGACAACGAACGCGACCATCGATGGCGACAAGATTTCCTTTGCGGATATCGCAGGACATGCCGCCGACAACGAGTTCAGCGGCGCCCTGACCGTCGACCGTAAAGCGGAAAAGACCACGGCGACGGGCGAATTGGCGCTATCCAAGGCCGATGCCACCTGGCTAGGGGAAGCTGTTTACGGACCTATGACGGATGCGGCGACCGGCGACCTGTCGGCCGGCGCGCTGGGCTTGCCGATCTTCAAGGATTTGGACGTCAACCTCAAGCTCTCCGCCAAGCAATTCTGGCCTGGCTGGTCCGGCGCGATTTCGGATTTCACGTCAAACGTGGCCTACAGGGGCGACGAATTGCAGCTGAACGACATCAAGGGCGGTTGGGATGGCGGCAGCGTCAACGGCAGCCTGCTGTTTACCAATGCTGACGGTACGGGCTTCTTCCAGACGCAACTGGTGCTGGCAGATGCGGATTTGGCCGGTGTCGTGTGGCCCCGCGATGGCGCGCCGGTCGCCAACGGCAAGTTCGGGCTTGGGCTCTCCATGGAGGCTTCCGGCAAGTCCATGAAGGATATCGCTGGTTCTTTGAACGGCTCCGGCGAGCTTCGGCTTGGCGATATCAGCGTACGTGGTCTCAATCTCGGCATGCTGGCGCCATTACTGGCCGCCACCGATCCGATGCAGGATCAGCTGAATGCCGGCAAGGTTCATCCGATCGTCGAGACCTTGCTCAACAACGGCGAAGCGAAGCTGCCGCCGACTGCGATTCCGTTCAACGTGACGGATGGGGTTCTGCGCTTTCAGAACGTCAGCGTGACGACCGACCAGGCAAAGCTCGTCGGCAACGGCCAGATCGACCTGCCACAGGAGCGCATCAATGCGTCGCTCAACATTGCACTGAATCCGGGTGGCGAGGTGCTTCCCGGTGCGGAGCCTGCGGTACGACTCGACTTTTCAGGACTGCTCGCGTCGCCTGGGCGAACCATTGATGTCACGGACATCACCGGCTTCCTGTCGTTGCGCGCCTACGAGCGCGAACGCCGGCGCGTCGAGCGCCTGCAGTCCAACGTACTGGAGAAGCAGCGACTGCGCCGTGAAGTTGCTCTCTACAAGTTCAACGATATCGAGCGCCAGAAGGCCGCAGCCTTCGAGGCGCAACGGCAGGCGGAAGAGCAGCGCCTGAGAGCTTTGGCCGCGCAGGCCGAGCGCGATAGGCAGGCAGCGGAAGCGAAAGCAAAGGCTGACGCTGAAGCCGAAGCGCGCGCCAAGGCAAAGGCGGCGGAGGACGCAAAAGCGGCCGCAGAGGCGGCGCGACGGGCACAGGAGCAGCTTACCGTGCCCCCGGAGAACTCACTCAATTTCGAAACGGTGCCGGGGTTGCCGGGCGTGCAGGTGCCGCAGTAGTGTGTTTGCGA
>Ga0102593_1001056_pt1 | contig 31084 bp, 7 predicted proteins | sample AraplaCol_mMS_r2_2_FD_76862 | JGI IMG/M metagenome (GOLD analysis project Ga0102593, IMG submission 76862) | Arabidopsis root microbial communities from North Carolina, USA - plate scrape MF_Col_mMS_r2 (SPADES assembly) (version 2) | ecosystem: Host-associated > Plants > Roots > Endosphere...
TTTTTTTTTTTTTTTTTTTTTTTTTTTTTTTTTTTTTTTTTTTTTTTTTTTTTTTTTTTTTTTTTTTTTTTTTTTTTTTTTTTTTTTTTTTTTTTTTTTTTTTTTTTTTTTTTTTTTTTTTTTTTTTATTTTTTATTTTTTATTTTTTATTTTTTTTTTTTTTGCTTTTATCTAAATCTTGTAACAATAATAATTTATCTATTTTTTGTTTTGTATTTTATTTATTCAGAAAAAAAAATAGAAAATATATTATATAATTTTTTATATTTATCTTATTTATCTGATAATTAAAAATAATATATTTACAATTTAATTTATTTTCGGATTTAAAACAGATCAATTTATTGAAATACAATTTTTTTGTTTGATTTTTGAAATGGAAATTTTTGATAAATAATTTGATTAGTTATTTTTCCAGAATATTTTTAAAATCTAATTTTCGTTATAATATTTCTAATACTGTTTTTCAAATTTTTTATATTATTTTCTGAAAATTTTTATATACAATTTAATTATAAATTAATTGTATTTCTACAGTAAATAATTCTGTTTTTCTACTATTTTTATAGAATTAAAAATTAGAATTGATATCTATAAAAATCCGGAATAGAAATTTTTTTAATTGATTGATTTATAATATTATTATATATAAATTGAATTATTTAAAAAAAAATCGAATGTAAGTTATACATTATTTAGTTACAAAATAGTATAAATAATTTTCCAAAATTTGATTTATTAATTTATTTATTTATTTATCTATAAATAAAAAATAATCGAATATCGAGATTTAATTTTTGAATAACAATATAATTACAATTAAAATTTATTAATAAAAATAGAATTTCGATTTGATACAATTCTATTTGAGTTTTTATACTTCAGTTTAATTTAATTATAAAATCATTTAATAAAATTAATATAATTGATTATAATCAATACAGAAATAAATCAAAAATATTTTATAAAATTTCCAATAATAATAAAAAAATATTGATTATTTTCCTTAATAAATTTTTTTCAGATACTTCTGTAACAAAATCCATTATTAATTTTACAAAAGATTTTGAAAAAAAAAAACAGAAAATAATTATAATTATTTCTAAAATCGATATTGTAAAATTTCAATTTTTTAACATATTGTATATAAAACAATATAATTTTGTATTTTACTCGGGAATTTTCTTTAATAATATTTTTATTAAAACAGTTTAATTACATAAATTTTTCCAAAATATTCTATTAAAAAATTATTATAATATATTCGAATTAATCTAGATTATAGATTTTTAATAAGAAAGATATATAATTTATCAATATAGTAAAATAATTTTTTTAGATTTATATTTCAATATTTTTTCTATATTTATTTTTTGATAATATAATCTTTTATTTGTAAATTATAATATTTTTGAATTATAATTGAATACCAAAATTTTTTAGTTTTTCTGAAATTTTTTTGTACAAAATATTCTCAATTACGATTACAATAAATATAATTCTCAAAAAATACAAATTGAATACAATTTATTTTTGTAAATAATTATATTATTTTTTTGATCTAGATTTTCTACAGCAATTATTCTGTAAAAATCTGTAGATATATTATTAATTTCTATATTTCGAATTATATTCAATTTATAAAAAATTTGAATATTTTTTATATTAATATCAATCTCAGTTTGATTTTTTATTGAAATCAATTCAAAGATATTATATGTAATTAATAATATTATTTCTGTTATTTATATTTTGTAGAGGGTTTATTGTTATCGGTATTTAAAAAATCAATCAATCATATATAGATTTTGATCCGAAATAATATAATTATATTCTATATATATAAATTTTTTTAATCAGAATACAATTGAATATTATATTTTTCTATAAAACTGGAATAATATTTCTATTATATTTAAGTCTGAAATATCTGTTTTTATATAAATAAATTTTACAGAATCAAAAAATTATAATACCAGTATTTTTATAAATATTTTAAATAGAATACAAAAAAGTTTTTATTTAATTTTACAGATTCTGATTCTTTTTCTATTTATATTTTTTTTTCAAAAATTCAGTAAAAAATAAAATAATAAATTAATAATTTCGAATTATTATTGATTTATATCTATTTTCTATCAATTTATAATAAAATCAAAAAATTCAATTTTAGATTTATAAAATATATATTTGAGAGATTTTGCAAAAAACTAAAATTTTTCAATATATTATCTGAATATACTATATAGATTATATTTAGTATTAATATAATATAGATATAATCTGAAATATTGCTAAAATATTGATAAAATCAAATAATATATTTATATATTTATGATATCTGTAACAGATACAAAATACAGTTTTCAATTTTTTGGTTTTATTGATTTCGATATAGTAATATATATTCTGAATATCTATTTTACTAAAAAATTTAATACTCAATAGGTAATCAAAAATCTCTAAAATAAAAAATAAAAAGTATCTGTTTTTAATAGAAATTTTGTTCAATTCTCGGTAATTAATATATAATCGAAATTTTTTTTTTTTAAAAAAAAAATAAACAAAATAGAAATTTTAGCACAATTATAGAAAATCTGATTTAATTGTTTTTCAGATTTTTTATCAAAATATTTTTGTAGAATTTTCAATTCTATTTGCCAAAAAAATAGATCTGTAAAAAAATACAGTATTTTTTTTGAAATTCAATTTTATAATGTGTTTTTTTGGGCAATATAATCTGTAAATTTTATCTCTAAAATATATTTTTATATCCTACAAGTTTTGAAAAAGTTTGGTTTCAATTTGATACTGAATTATATTTCTTTTTATCAAAAAAAATTTTAGATTGTGAAGACTAGTAATAGAATTGAATAGTAGTCTTAGTAGTAGAGGGGAATAGTTCCAAATAGGAAATTAGTAGTTGTTCAGATTGAAATAAAATTAGCAAGATTATTTTTTTTATCTAGACCGGGGGATAATGATCCTATTTATATTAATTTAACGATAGTGAATAGAATAGTTATTGATCTATTCTGAAGATGATTTGAAATCAAAGTGATTTGATACCAAAGAATTGCTATATCGTAAATCCTATTAGATTCGATATAACGATTGATGATATCACTATCGGTGACTGTGCTAATAACCATAGCCGATATTTGCTATAGTATAGTATAGTATAGTGTAATATTCAGATAGATAATTGGAAAATTGTATGTATACAATTTTTTTTCAATAAATTTAACTGCACTGATATATTATAAATATTTATATTTTAAATAATTTCTTTTCAAATTATCAACAATTTTACTAAAATTCTAATACAATATAATAATCTGTTAGAATTTTATTAAGTAGAAATACTGAAAATCTGTCAATTTTCGAATTTCTATTGATTGCAATATATAATTGTTTTATAATTTTTCGGTATTTTTGAATTTTTGAAAATAATAGAAATAGTTGAAATATTATAGATAGATATTTATTTTATTTTTAACAATTTCAAAAATAGATACTGTAAATTCGATACTAAGCAAATCAATTTCTGTATATATATCTAGATCTGTATATATTTCGATATTATTTCCGATATAAATCAAAATATATATTTTTATAACTGTTTCTATTTGGAAATATAAATCTGGATTTACAGAGTTTATTTCAATTTTTTTTTACCAATTTGTAATAGATTAATTTTTTATTTGCTGAATTTGAGAGATTTGCTGAATTTTAGAATATTCTGAATATATATAGATTTTCTGTCTACAATTATAATATTCGATATTGAAAAATTTCTATCCGGAATCTGAAAATAAACAGTTATTTTCGAAAAGAATTTGAATATATTTTAAATTTTATTTTTTATTATTTCGAAAAAAAATTGTTGTTTTTCTGATTTAATTGGTTTGTAGAGTATTTTGGAAATTGATTGTAATTCTGAAAATAATTTGAATAATTATTATTGTTTTTTTATTATATTTATATTTCAAATATATTTTTTATTTGTAAAATATCAGTATTTTTCAGTAGTATTAATCTATTTTTTTTGTAATAGAAATTGAACATATATTGTTTTCAATTCTGATAATAAATATTGATTCAATTTAGATCAAAACTATACAGTGTATTTTTTAGATACAAATATCAGATAGTATTTATAATTTTGAATTGATTATAAAAATTCTATAGATTTTTTTCGAATTTCTGTCAAAATTTGTTGTATTCAATGTAAATATTATTTTTTCGAAATTCTGTATATTATAAAAAAAAAATTGGATTTATTCTAGAAAGTATTTCCAAATATTTATAGATAAATTGTATTCTTTTTATATATAATATAATATCTATTTATTTTAACAATAAATATCTAAATACTGTATTATTTTATTAATTTTAATATTATTTATTCGATAAATATTAGAATTATTTTCAAAATTATATTTAGATTGTTAGTCCAGGATTTTGATTTTTGTTATAAATCTGATAATAGAATTTTTAATTTTACTAAATTTCGGATATACATCGATACTGAAACAAAATAGAAAAATCAATTTCTGTTTGAATTTTTTTCAAAAAATCTAATATATTTTTAGTTTTCAATTGTTTTCTGAAATATCTTTTTTTGATATTTCTATTTTCTGAGAATTTATTCGAGAAATTCGGGAATTTGATATTTATTTTTGTCGGTTTTGTTAATGTTTTTTTATAGAATCGAAATCGATTGGTTTTATTTGTTTTAGAATCGAAATATCGGGATTAACTGTTTTATTCTGAACAGTTTTTCCAATATTGATTTCAGATATTGATTCAATTTCAGATTCAGAAATCGGACCAAAATCGAATACAAATCAAATACAATTTCTATCGGATTATCAATATATATTCAGTAGAAACAGAAATCGATTTATACTGTAATTCTGTAGAATCCGAAAAAAATCTCAGAATCAGCAATAGAATTGCAACAGATCGAGAATACTATTATTTTTCTCGGATAGTCAAAAAAAAAGAATCAGAATCGTAACAGTATTAAAATATAAACTAATGTTTGTTGACTAGATAAGAGAATAATAAAAAAAGAAAAATGGAAGATCAATTCAATTATTTAGTAGACTACAGAAAAACTGATCTTTGAAAAAACTTCAAAAATCCGATATATACGAGCGAAGTTATTCAGCCAGTTTGTTATATAGACATTTCGATATATATTCGTATCCGAAGCGGAATTGTAGTGCCAGAGCTGTTTTATTCAGATAAGATAGATCTTATACTATACCGCTACAACGGGGTTGTTCTTTCATTGTCAGGGATCCCGTAATATTTCAATTGACTGATTTTGTATCAACCAGCTGGTCGAATATACAAATTGAATAGATATTTGGATATATCAGTTAGTTATGAGATAAATATAATATCTTTTGCCATAATATTCAACAGGAAAAATATAGAAATAGAGACAATTTTAAAAAAAATTTGAAATATATATATATTAATTTTCTAGAAAATATAGAATATTTTACAGAAAAAAATATTATTAAAACAAAACAAAAATCTGATACGGTTATACTAAATTTAAAGTTTTTGAATTATTTTAGTTTGAAATATCTATATGTAACAGAAATAATTAAGAATCTATTACTAAAAAAAATAATTACAAATATAATTATAGATATATTAGAAAATGTTATTAAAACCAATAATCAATAATCAGATAATATATAAATATTAAATTTATTCGAATACTGTCGAATATGAAAAGGGCTATTAATCAATTATCAAAGAGTTTAAATATTAATTAGTATTTCCTATTCTATTTTAATAGATATAAAATTAAAAACAGAATCTGTAAAGTTTAGAATATATTCAAAATATAGAAAAACGCTATATTTCAAAAGATATTTAGTTTTATATAGATAAAAAATTGAACTAATTATAGAATAATAGCAATGTATTATCAAATATATTGAATTAATCAGAATTTAATCAGTTTCAATAAATATCTAGAATCTTTTACCGTCAATTAAGAGCAGAACTGTTCTATTTGGTTTTTTTCAAAAAAAAAATTCGAATATATATATTCCTTAATTGTTTCTGATAGTTTGATAGATAATTAGATTATAAGTTATCCAGTCCGGATATAGTAAAATACATCAAAAATAAATTAATAATTTTTATTCAATCAAGTTTTTTCCAAAATTTTTGAAAAATAATTACTATTTTTCAGATAGTCTAATCTATTCTAATCTATTATAATATACTCTAATCTATATACAAATAAAATATATACTAGTTTTTCTGGAATTTTAGATATCTGAACAGCTGTAATTTCCAAAATTGAATAGTATTTAAATTTAGAAATTTACAAATATAACTGTACAGAATACTGTATATGAGAAACAATTGAAAATTATCGAATATTAGAACAATACAATATGTATTAAATAAAGTAGTACAAAATTTGATTATTGAAAATTCGAAGTCGAATATCTAAATAGCAGACTGTTCCCGATAATATTTTTTTCTGTAAAATAATTCCGAATATATTTTTACTTCAGTATTATTTACTTTGTAAAAATTCTAAACTCGATCTATTTTTTTAAAATATATATATTTATTATTGGGTTCTTTCTATATACCCATAAAAAAATAGAAATAGAAAGTAGTATTCTTAGACTATAAATACTATTCTTTATCTGGCTATCGATACCATTTTTTTTCTGAAAATATTGAATATTTTGGGTTATCAATATTATATTCTCGATTATAGTTACAGTTAAAACCAGAATCGGTATCAGTAATAGTCGTCAAAATTGAATTGATATTAGTATTAGAATTAAATAGTCCATAAATGTATAGGAATTGACTATATATTAAAATACTGAATTAAATTTTCAACAGATATATATTCATATATAAAACACGGTAAGTATTATTTTTTTATTTATATATATTAGTTAGTTATTAACCAACTTTTAGAAATACTATTTTAAAATTTATCTACCTGGGCAGAATATATTTTCTAGTTAGATTCTATATATATATATTTAGTATACTTAGTCAATATTTAATATATTAATCATTAAATTTTTCTTCATATTTACGTTCGTACCGAACAAAAAGAAATCTGGAAATACTATATAATTATTATTTGGCTAGAACTAGAAAATCAGTTTTATATTTCGACAATATAATTATTAGAAATCGTAATACATACGGAATTTTCAATATATATAATATATATGAAAACCATAATACAAAACAATCAGATTGTAATACTGTATACTGATAGTAAATATCTTGAATATATTATATCTAATTCATTTGATCAGTCTTTACAATAGCCGAATATATATATATATATATATATATATATTGTAGTTGTATAGAATACGATAATATTGCTGTCACAAATAATCAGCAATAACCGATTTTCAGCCCTAGTATAATATAGTTGTATTTGTTTTATTTCTGCATTCAAATCAACTGTATACCAATATCACTGAATATACTGTAGTCAAATAGTTATTTTACCGCCTTCTATTTTCTATCCCGTCCTTACTGGTAAGTTGCGAGAAAATCTAAACTATTAATTTTTATATTAGGAAATATATCGATAGATTATATGATTATATTTCTATTTTCTAGAAAAATATATGAAACTTACCAGAAAATTTTATATATAATAACAATATTTGTATTTGATATTACCGCTATTTTTGATGATATATTCTATCAATATATATTCTACTGTTTATATATATACTATATTTTTGAACCGATTGCCAACTATTTCAGTAGTTTTTTTTTCATAAATTAATGTACTATTTTTTGTTATACTATTTCTGTTAGATACAATCAATAGAGTTATTGATATGTTCTCCAATTTGTACAAGATAAATAAAATTTACTCTATATATAGTAGAAAAATATCAATAATCAATTCTAGTTTCTGAAAATGTAATAGTAATAAGGTACAAGCTACGATCTGTTGACTAGATAAAAGGATAGTGGGAGAAGAAGAGTAGAATATCAATTCAATCACTTAGTAGAATACAGAGACTGATTCTTGAAGAACTTCAAGCAATCAGGATTATTCAAGCGATGTTATTCAGTCTTTCTCTCACGTATTTGCTTCGAAGACGCGGTATGGAATCAGAATTGGATCACAAGGATTATCTGAATTATCACAAAAGATGGGTTACACAGCTTCGATATATCGAATCTCCAGATCCTTTGTTGACAGAAAGAAATCAGAAAACTTTTTATAGTATCTGTATATCTTGTATATAGTTTCAACTTTCGATCGAAAAATTGATATAATAATTCAGCCAGATCTATTGATTAAATATTTAGATATTATAATTTATAAATCTTCCATTGAAAAATGCTATTATTCTATCTCTATCGAATATTCGATATAATATATTGCCAGTATACTATATGAAAAAATTGTTGAAAATAAATATAATACTATTTAATATTCAATATAGTATCAGATTTTTTTATTATATTATAAATATTTTCCAATCATTTTTCCGAACCGTTCTAGAAATTCTACTATTCATCCAATCTGTCAATATTGTTGTATATTGATTTATCGAAAAAATATATTTCTATATTTATATTTATTTGCTAAAATTGATTTTTAAAAATATGTTAAACTGAATCCGATTTCGATATCTAAATATCTAATAAGAATTCCGTAATTTTATCAGTATTATTGTTATGGGACACAAAAAAACCCTGTAGCTTACGAAAGATTAGCGTAAACAATAACAGAAGAATAACAACCAACCATTCTGGGAAGAAATGCAGGAATAGATCACGTACTAAAACAGCAAAAACAAACCTCTGAAACACCTTTTTGAACTATACCCTAGATCAAATAATTCTCAAAATATTTGTTCTACAAAAAAACCAAAAGATGTTCTACAGCGAACTGGCCGATTCGAAACCAAAATTTTTTTTGGAATGAATACTATTTAAGGCTGTACTGATCTATTATCTATATATTTATACAAGAAAAAATAGATTCGGTAAAAATAGTAATCTGGAGAAACAAAAATATTATACTATATCAGTAATATTTAAAAAATTCATTACAGAAATACTACAAAAAGTTTAATACATTCTTTATGTTCAATATAACATCCGACTTTGTAATAAATATAGATTTCCAGATATTACAACAGCAAAATAATTGTTACGCGGTACAATCTGGTCACTGTAAACCGATCCCTCGTAATCCCAATACGTACCTCAAGTCTACCGTCTGGCAACCGTACCGTTGCTGTACTAAATCTTATACAGACTCGGGGCTGTAGAGTAAATCTTGTAGACGTGCCAGTTGATACGCACCAAGTAGGTCAGTCCGAAGAGCTCTTCTACTTGCAGAGTATAGTTGTAGTAATACTGTATAGAAGCAAAAATATACTCAAGTAACAATAGTATAATTGATCGCAAAGAACTAAATATATATACGTATAGAGACAATATAGAGACAATCTTATATATCTAGCCCTTCCTATCCTGCCGATGGGATTCTTATCCTATAATGGAATGGATTATTGGTGCTGATAAAATAAACGCTTGTGCGGGCGTTCGCGCTAACTTTCATATCGTCAAATACGGTATATAGTTACAATATTAAATTGTATAAAATATAAACTGATAGTAAAACAAAAATATGAATTTCTATTTTATTCAAAATTTATAAACTCATTTCGAAACCACAAAAAATGAAACAAATAGAAAATACAACAGAAAAATTGTGAAGTTTATTTCGCCAAAATTTTTAAATCGATACCGAACCAAATAAAATCGAAAACTATAGATTTCTGTTCTATTTAAAATTTCTAAGCTGGTTTCAATACCCCAAAACTTTTTAAAAAAACTTAAATTTACCAAATTGAAAAATTGTAAATTTATCAAAATTCGATATTGTAAATCGATACTGAAAAAAAACCAAAAAAAAAGAAAAACAGAAAATTATAAATTCATCAAATTAAAAAATACAATAATTGTATTTAAATATCCGATAAAAAGTTTTTGTTAGTATTTAGATCTTTTTTGGGAATCGGACTAAACAAATTATATAGAATAATATTAATTGCTATTCTTTTCTATTATCAGTACCAAAATTTCAAATTTCAAATTTTATTTTATAATATCCAGATTAGAAGACAAAATATTCGGAATTTATTGATATAGAAACTTCGTATTGCAGATTTTTTGTAGTATGAATAAATAAAAAATAGAAATCTGATAAATATAAATTAATTATAGTAGCTCGAGATAGAAAAATACTAGTTAAATCTATAGTTAGTATATATAATATTAATATTGAAAAAGGATTGATGTATTTAATATAAGTAGTTGTAACTAATATGGAATATAAAATCCTTGATAAATTGCTAACATAAAATAGAAAAATATACTATCCTATTCACCATCGTCAAATTATTATAAGTAGGGCCGTTACCCTTCGGCCTAGAGAATCATAACCATTATCTTTACTTTATTTTTTCAGTCGAATAGAATCAAGAGCTTCCTATTTGGGATTAATCCCCTTTGCTGCCCAAGACCACTATTTATCCCTACATCCTCACAGTTCTATTAACAGTAAAATCTAATTCTATTATATTTAAATTAAAATATTTAAATAATTTTAGAAACAATAAATAGACTAGAATTCAAATCAGGAATCTACAATATTATTGAAAATAGTAATTTTTTTTATAGCTATTTCAATTTTTGAATAAATATTTTAATATTTAGTATATATTCGATAAATAAACTGAAAATTATTGTAGTATATAGAATAAGATTAAATTAATTAGCTTAATCGCGGAACTTCTTTCTAGACCAGAATCTCATTTATTAGAACAACAAAATAATTACTATAGAAAAAAACTATATTTTAATTACAATATATAAATGAAGTTAAATTTTTTGAAGCTAATCGACCATTTGCAAAGATTCTTTTAATGAAATATTGTTGTTATCCATTTTATCAATAGAAAATATAAAACAATATTTGTTTGAAATTATAGTGAATATATTTACAATATAAATAGTATTAAATTCCAAAAACGCCGAAAAGAGCAGTAGATAAAATCTATTATAGAATTCTATTATCCGGCCAAAAATTCTGTTTCACAGATTTACAAATTGTATATACTTTATTTCTAAATATTAAAAAATATAAACTAGTATATAGTTCAAAATATTAAATAAAATTTGTAAATATAATTATTTATTTATACTGAAATAAAAATATGTTATACTATTGCAAACAAATTGGACCTGGATATTTATTATTTGGAATACTATACTTATTTATATTTTTTTTCCAAAAATGTATTTCTATTATCTGAATTATTCTAATTTTTGTAAACTGTAATTCTGCTAGTATTATTTCTATTCAAATTACAAATTTATCAAATATCTGTTAAAGAAATGAATAGATTCTGGAATAGATTCGAATATAATCGAATTACTTTTTGGAACTCAAATCTTAATACTCTATTTATAGAAAATTATAGAACCTATTATATATATATAATAATAAAAATTGATTTACAAGATTTAGATATATGTATTTATCTACTAGAATAGTACTGTTCTATAGTATAATATATTTTTCAGTATTGTTCTTATAATAACAATCAATATATAGTTATATTAGATCGAAAATATATTGTATATAATATATCGAACAGTAAAATCGAAATGAATTTTAATAGAATTGGAGACAGTATTATTATTTTCGAGTATTGTAAATATCTATTATCTATATAGTGTCAATTGTAATCGACTGAAACTTCGATCTGGAGTTTCTATTCTTATTAAACTTTTATCATTTTTAGTAGAAACTTAACTTCTGTTTTGTATTTCTAACAATATTATCAATATAAATACAGAATTGTTACTAGCAAAAATAGTATATATCTGAATTATAATAGACAAATAGTTTGAACTAGAATTACGATTTTTGTTCCGAAGTCGGAACAAATTTAAAACATATTCAAACTTTCCGCGAATAATATAAAAAAAAGGTTATACTAATATATATATATATATATATATATATATTAAAACTGATAGAGTTTTAAATGGACTACTGATAACTGCAAATATAGTCAATTTTTCGGAAATAAATTTTGTAATTAGAATAGAGTTGTAATGTAGCTACTACCATAAATTTTCGCAGATAGAAATTTCCGAAATGTTTCAAATATCTCAGTATATTCAGACCAAATTGTATTTAAGGAAAGATTCAATTCAATTCAATATGGATACAATATAGAAAAAGAGTATTTGTTTATCTACAAACTTATTTATTTGCAAAAATTCTGTTCTTGTAATTGATCAAAATTATTCTGTATAAAATTATTGTTGTATAAATCAAAAATAAAATCTGTTCTGTTTTTCAATATCGAAATAATATTTTCGGATATATATCAATTCAAATATAATTCTTTTATTATATTTCTAAAATAGTAGAAATATATATTCAATTACATATCAATTTGAAACTATTGATATATGATATGTGTATTTAATATAAATGAAAATCTATATTTAAAACTACAGAAATTTTTGGAAAATCGTTAGCTGTAATTGTATATATTTAACTAATTTGGCTAAAATAATTTCAATCTTGTATTTTATATATTATTTTAGTATATTTTAGTTTCTAGACTATTCCAAAAGAAAATTAAGATAGATAGCGATGACTATCTAATAGATTTTGCTAAATATAGGATAGTCAAATAGAACAGTAATAGTTATACTAGAAACAAATATTAAATAATATAGTAAAAAAATCGATATTGTAATACTATACTTGAAAACTGTATTAGATATACAATTAGAGTCAAAATTACTAAGAAATACTATTTACTGGATAGTATATAGAATTTTATATTTAGTAAATAGAGAAATCGATATCGGTACAGAATACCGATTGGGAGAATTTTCGAGATTGAAACAGATATTGATTTTACTATAGTATACAGAATTGTTTCCAGTTTTTTTCTGATGTATATATATTATTGGTATACCGACAAATCAGTTTAAATTTATATTGCAGTAGAATAAACGAATATATATATAGATTTCGGATAGAAACTAGATTTGTTTTGGATATATTATTTTTCACTTTATTGTAAAAATTTGAATAATGGTATCAGTAACAGTATCAATTTTTTCTTGAACATGAAAACTAGATTTCTATATCCAGAGAATCTAGAATATCCTGAAATAATAGATTAGTATATATAGCGGGCCGAAAAGGCTTCAATCCAGTTTTTCCAGTTGGTTTGTTCTTATTTAGAAAAATAATATTAAATAGAATTAAATTAAAAAGCAGAAATATTATATGTATACTGCAGATAGAATTGTATAATATATTGTATATACCAATTTCTCAACAAAAAAATGCTCTGATAAAATTTAATATGGAGTTTATCTAATTGTCCAATATTTGATTACTAAATATAATCAAACTCTATTTTACAATTAAATTAAATTCGTAAATTTCTATTTAGTTATTTAAATCTTAGTTATCCTTTTAGCAAAATAGTGAAACTATTTTTGAATTATAATAGATAGTATATATAAGAATTATGTATAATAATCTATTTACTGATATTGTAGATATTATATACAGTAGTATATATAATTAATATTTTCCGGAATAATAAAGAATTATTCTGAATATAATCCTATACTTAATTGTATCGAAAACTGCATTTTCGAGAATAATAGTAAATTTGATCTGTCTATATATTGCAAATGAAAAGGAATATTGATCTATTTACAAAAAATAAAAAGAAATTGAAATTTCGACTGTAAAATTGAACAGACCAGATAGCTGGATAAAACTACTTATTAACAGAAAACAGATACAGCATAATATTATTTTTACTACAGAGAAATCTGCGGAAAGAATAATTTCAAAAGTATATAGAATTTGGTTTCAAATAATGTAGAATAATTAGTTCAATTATAGATCTAGACTTTTTGAACAACAGACTTTTCTATTTTTTGGATTTTTGATTTACCCAAAAAATATATCATAGTATTATTATTACAGTTTTTTGTAATATTGGTCTATAAAATATAATATTCGATTTCTATATTATTGATGTATAGAATTGGAATTAAAATACTATAGAGAATATCGATGGTAAACAAAATAGTATCGAACTATATAGGCCAATTTATGAATTTTTTCAAACAATTGACTGAATTCATTTTCGGAAAAACTATTATAATATACAATAAAATTGCGGTACTATATATATCTATAGTATACAGATTTTTTTGAAAAAATAATCTGATTTGGAATTAGATAGTAATAATAACCAAAAAATCTGTAACGAAAGAATCGACTATAGAAATAACTGTTTCGACAATATAGAACATAATCTGTTGTAAAATATCGATATAGATATTGTTTTCGGCGGTTGTGTTACAGAAAAGCTTTTCTATATTGTCTGTAAAATTGTATTTACTGTCAAATAGGTTTCTATTTCGAACCTGAAAAGCATTCGAACAGGAACAGCTAACGGAAATACTCCAGTTTCGGTTTCAGTCTCGATTTGTACTAATAGAGTAAATAGATCTATCTACTGATGAAAATAGATATTGTACCTGAAACAACAGACTGAAAAAGATTACAGCGGAAACAATAGATATCGCAAAAATCGATATTTTTTTAATAGAAATATAAATATTGCTGTCGAGATCTAATAGATTGGTATTGTTGATAGAAACAATATTATAGTAGTCACTATAGATCGGAGAAAATTAAATCTACTATACCGGTATAGAATAAAGTCTTGGATTGCTAGAACTGTATTTCTAGAACTGTATTTCTAGAACTGAACAACTATACAGATAGAATATTTATACAAATAAACAATAGTTGAAATTTTTTTTACAACTACAATCCAGATATACTGTATATTTAACAAATATCAGATTGTGCTTGCGGTAATATTTGTCAGAATTGTATAGTAGTATATAATGGAGACAGTCTTGTAGTTATTGATATATATACACTATATAGCTCTAATTCTGATAGTAAACAATACAAATTATCGAAATATTTGCAATTATAGAAATAGTTGTACAGAATAAAATTTATCAGAAGTGTCTTGTATAGAATATAGAATTTGGTGGAACTTTCAATCAATTTTGCAGATTATAGATCTTTCTTAGTTTTGCATTTAGAAAGTAATTATCCGATATAGATAAAAAATATTTAGTATATTTAGTATTTCGTATTCTCTGTTGCTAATATAGTAAAGTTTATTTCCAGAAAGAAAAGCTGTATATATACTGTAAACAAAAACTGTATATATCAGTTTTTGGAATCAAATATTGATATTATAAATATAGTACTATTTAGCGATAGTATCAGTGTTTGGAGCAGCTAAAACTAATATTTATTGTTTTCCAGGCGAACAGTCTAAAATTCTATTGTCAGAATTTTTTTTTAAATATTATTGGAAATAGAGAAAACTATTATATAAATATTAATCTGTAATTTTGTATTTGCTACCAAAATATCCGAAAATTTTTACTACTGTATTATCTACAAAACAAAAAACAATACTATAATTTCTTATAATACTGGCATAGATTTACTATTATTAAATTTATTATTCAATATTATAAGAATATCATTAATTTATTTTTTCCCAGTCAACGGAAAACTAACAAAGGCTAATTATTGCAGATATATAAATTACAATACTATAGACAAAACTTTTATAATAAAAAAATAAAAAATACAAAGATAGCGAAGATTGCAATAGAAAAAGAAATACTGTATAGTACTCTGGACTTGCTGGATTATTTTGGTATAATAATTGTTCGACTGAAAAACCAGATTCTGAATATATTGAATTCAGTTAAGAGTTTACAATTTTTTATTTTTCAAAATAAAAATAACTATAATATTGAAGAAATCGACATAACAATCGATTGACTGTATAATTCGATTTTTTATTTGTTTATTTGTTTCAGCCAGAAAAGTAATACTATTATAGATATAGAAATCTTTCCATACAACTAAAATAGAGACTGTTGGGATCGGTATAAAAACCGACCAGTGAAACTCGGATTTTCTTTTGCGACAATATAATAGTATTACAGATCAGAGAGAAACCAAATAACAGTAATTGATTCGTTGCAAAATAATAAGTAACACAATATTATTTTACGGTATATATAAAGATACAGAATAAAAATCTATATTCTGTTAAGGATATTTACTAAATAATAATATTACTATCTATACATATCAGATATAAAATATAGTAATTTTCAATATTATATTTTCTATAAAATATACTGATCAGTAGTTTTATTTGTGAGAATAATTGATCTATAATTTGCAATCCGATATTTATCAATTGAAATACCGAAATTTTCAATCAATAGATTTTATTAAATTATTATATTATCACTTCGACCGAAAAACAGAAACTATATACAGGAGAAATAGATACTAGAATTTTTTTAACTCTATCTAGAAACTGATAGTAGCTTATTTTCATCTAATACAAATCGAAACATATACTGATTAGTCTATTTATTATAGGTATATAGTCAAATTAATATTGTAAAAAACAGTCTATTTTGACCAAAATTTTCTGTATTGGAAATATTATATTGTTAATATAGTCGATAACTATTATATAGATACTATCATAACTAGAATTGTCAAAATACTTATATCGATATTGGAATTGATGTAGTAAAGGATATTATTAGATTAGTATTATAGAAAATATAATCGAAAAGTTTTTTCTAAAAAATATATTGTATTACTGGTTTATTTTTATTAATCTGATTGTTAATAATTAATTTTGGAAATGTAGTATATACAAAAATAGTCAAACAGAAATTAGCAGAATATATCAAAAATATCGTTTATATCAAATATAAATACTGTTATTATATATCGATCCTTTCGTTAGATTTGTTTTTTGAATATAGATAGATAATAACGAAATAAGTAATTTTATAAAATAATTAACTTAGTAATACTAGATTTATATATCTTATTCAAATTTAAAGAACGACTATATAAAGTGATGGATTTTGTAGTATAATCTAATTTTCGACTTTATAAAATATTACAGTAATAATAAAAATAGAAACAAAATTAATAATTATATTATAACTTGATATTGAACAATATAGTAAAAATAATATTATTGCAATATATTTGAAAATAGTATTTAAAATATTACTGAATTTAGAATCATTGTAAAACAAATTATATAGTATATTGGATATATCTATTTCGATATCTATTTTCTAGCAAAAAGAAAATTAGATACATTTTAATACAGAATTTATCTAATTGCTAAAAATCTCATTATGAAATATAATCCTACTTTATTATAATTCTCTATTCAACTGATTAAATTCCTAGTATTTTGATTAAATATATAAACAACCCTATTTTTAAATTGTAACAGATAATATATATTAAAATTGTATAATAATTTGTTTACTGATACTATAAATATTGTATACAGTAGTATATATAATTAATATTTTCTACAGTAGTAAAAATTATTCTAACTATAGTTGTATAGTTAACTATATTGTCTGAAACCATATTTTGCGAATAACAGTAAATTCTGTTGGTATTTGTATATTATACACATAAATGAAATATTGATCTGATATCCGTAAAAAGAAAATTGAAATTTCGACTGTAGTATTCAATAAATTAGATAATTGGATTAATTTATTTTCTTAATAAAGAATATATAGAATAATATTATTTTTACTATAGCGAAATTTACAGAAGACATAGATTTTAGAACTATATAAAATTTACTGTCAGATATAATTGATTATTTATAAATCTCGTTCTTTAACAAGTAAACCTAGAATTTCCTGTATTTTTTATAGAAAAAATATATTGTAGCACTATTCGTAGTATTGATCTGTAGAATATATAGTAATTAATTTAATATTTATATAGATTCGAATCAAAGTAGACAAAATATCGATTAAAAAGAAAATAGAATCGAATACAGAACAATTTACAAACTCTTTTCAAATTATTAAATTCATTATACTAGAAATTTTGTTAAAACAATATAGTAAATTGTGAATTAAATAATAACAAGAATAAAAACAAAATATCAATAGCAAAAGTATTGATTGACTGTAAAACAGATTCAATAATATAGAAAATAATATATTACAAAATATAGATACAACATTTTTATTCCTTTTCTCACGGAATTTTCGCTATTAAAGTTGGCTACATAGATATATTTGCCGTTAATACAATTTCTACTTTGATTACAATTAAATTTTATATCTCAGTCAGACAAAAAATAGATATATATAGATTTCGGACGGATAGTATATTTAATTCTGGATATGTATTATCTGAAAATATAAAAGAATAATATAAATAGTAGTATCGATATATCCTAGACTATCTAGAAAAACCAATCAATTTATATAGGAGATCGAAAAAATTATCTTTTTTTTATAGTATCTAGTACTATCGAATAGAATAAAATCCAGTAAAGACAGAAATATAATTCTCATAGTAGAAAGAAATTTGACTTTACGGATATAGGTGGCAGTGCTACTTCCCTATCTAGCGACAGACTGTTCGATATAGTAGACTATCGATATACCGCGACGAAAAACCGTGAAAATAAATGTAATACTGCTCGAGAAATAGTTTCATTTATACACTCTATCAGCTTCACTATATATCTGTTTGCTGGAAAAATATACTCTGTATCTATATTTATATACAAAAAAAGAATTTATGGAGATATATCAAACCGAATCCAATATCGAGAATATCTATATATCTGACAGAAAAATCTATAAGTTAATTGGAGAAATTATATATACCGCAAATCAGAATTTTATATTATATTTGTTGAAGTTTTTGCAGTATTTCTAAGATAGATTTTTCCTCCTCCTTATCTTGTTTAGATTAAATTGCAACTATACAAAAACACAATCAGCTGATTTACAGTTACTATAATAGTACAAATATAGTAGTAATCAATATCGATAGTAATAATTCCGAAACCGGTATAGATATTCTGGTATTTATGTCTTAAACTTACTAGTAAATAGCTACAACTAATAGTAAATTATTCTGTTAATATTGCTGAACTATGTTTTATCTATTTTGTTATGAAATATATTGATATACAATATTGGTGTCATATATCTAAATCAGAATAGTAGTAATATTTTATTATTTTTATAGATAATCAAATAGCAGTATAAGTACTATATAGATATTCCGATCAAAAAATATTATCAGATAATTATTACTTTTGTCCATTATTTATATACCAGAAATATTGAGATCTGGATCTATTGAATTTCTGACTATTTTGATATATATAGTAATATATATACTAATAAAATAACTGAATAACTAGTTAGAAATACTGATAATTGCATCTTCTTTTCGAAAATTCTATCAAGATTTTATTAAAATTCTACTAAAATTCTACTATATATTTGTTTTCGGTATACTAACTAATGTGGATACAGTTCAATAAAATTGGTTCAGCGATTGTTTTTTCTATATTTCTATACTAGTGTAAAAAATAGCTAAATATCAGAAGCGATCCCGATAAAAATTTTTATTAATTGTATATATAGCAAAATACACAGATATAGAATATATATTCCTATTCTGTTCCCGATATATTTCTGATTATATCTGTATTTAGATTTTGTTAAAGTTAAATATGTCGAGACTTAACAATTAATATAGTTTAGTATTCTTACAAAAATAATTCAATTTATACTAACTCTGTATCTATTCGATTAATACTATTTTTTTAATATTAATATATTTTTAATAGAAAATACTTCGGACTGTTATATTAGTCTGGAGAATAAAGTATATCTGATTTTAGCTATATATTACTACTATTAATAATACCGATACTATCGTTAGTATTATTAGTAAATAAATTATAATTTTGGTACTAATTTTCGATTCCGAAGATTGATGTTCATATAGTTTTTATCGATAGTATCTGTATAATCTTTTTCCGGAATTCCTCTTTATGTGTTACGAACAGAAAATACAAAAAGTGAAATCTATCTAATATCATTCAGCTATACTGAATAGCTATTTTCTAAATACAAAATTTTAAAAGAACCTAGAAATTACAAAAATAATTATAAAATATCTATGCTATACAACAAAACAACTGAAATTTTATTCTGCGCAGTTGAAACTACCATTCCGGTAATTACTACTACATTTGTAATTATACTACTGCCAAATATAAAGTATATTTTAATTATAGTTGTAAAATTCTTTTTTTTCTATTTTGCTTATTTTTGCAATTATTCAATCCTTTATAGAGAATTTCGTTTAGTTCCAAAAATGTTATGACAGCCGGAAACTTTATTCTATATCTGTATAGTAGAGTATTGGGCTTTTTTTCAGTTTATAGTTACTACTGTAATACTATTTCTACCAGTAATACCGATTTCTCGGATTTTGATAGTAGATATATATTTCTAAACAATAATTTTATCCTTATTTTTTTGGATATTTGTTATTTCTGTTGTAGTGTTATTATATTTTTTTCTCAGTCTACTGCTGTTGTAATAATATCTGTTTCTATCACTAAATATATTTATACTGTTAATATTAACCAAAACTGAGTCCGGGATAATTCTGTTAGCTGTTGTTGTTTATATACTCTTCGGAATCGAGATAGAAATTGTGTTAGCGGCAAGTATATCTGTATAGCCGATTCTGACAACAAAACCGAAACTATAGAGAAGTTTCTCTGTACCAGAAATATCGAAAATAATATCTATATCAATAGTATACAATAAATTATTTTTTTGTTTCTCTACTACCGATTTTTTTTGTCGCTTTTTCTACTCTTGAAATTTTTCCTAGTATCGCTACTATCAAATTCTGTATCCGTTGCGTAATTTCTCCAATCAGAGTTATAATATATAGATATACAATATCGCAACTATAGTGTCTATTAGAATAGGTTTACTAGAAAGGAATTTAGTCAATTGTTCAAGAAATTTTGTAAATCGGTCTATACAGTTCGATATATTTTTTCTATAATCAATATTTAGATTCCGATTCTACATATCAATATTAGATTGTCTACAAATCCTAGAAATCAATACTGTAAACAACATAAATCACCAACGAACTGGCCCCCCAAAACACTATACATAAAATTATAAATTACCATAGTATACCTCAACAATCATATCAATTTATAACATTATATCAAAAAATTGTATTTGTGATTTCATAACTACAGTTACGTATAGCTTTTGGTTTTTGAAATGAATTTAAATCAAATTACACAGTGCTTTGGAGCGGTGGATAATGAATAGAATTGCTAGTTAATCGATTCTATCGGATTCTGGCGGAAATTTATAATCAAATAGTAATATCATCGGTAGTAGTATTAACCGCTTTGCCGATGATAGTATTTTATATTAGTATCAGTATTATTTTATTACTACTTTCTATATAGTAAATTATTACCGATATCGATATTAGTATGTCTGCTATATATATATAGTATTACTGGTATTACTATATAGTATAATATGCAGAAAATCCGACATCGGAAATATCTATATATTTGATAGACAATTATACAGTTTTGTCTATATTGTTCTATTTTTGTTCAACCTGGAAATTTATCTATTTTACAAACTAGAACTCTATCTTAAATTTTAAGAACATATTGGATTTTTTGTAATATTTTCTTGGATATTTTTTTCTATTTATCGTCTCGAAAAAATTACAATAGTATATAAATATAATTAGTTGATTTATAACTACTAGAGCCGTACATATATCGTAATAATCAATTGACAACAGTAATTCCGAAACCGATATTGATATTTCGCTATTTTACCAGTTTAGAACCTATAAATAAACAACTAAAAACAATAACAGAATATTCTGCTTATATTACTGAATAATAGAATATCTATTGTATTTATATATAGATATTGATATATAGTATCGTTAATATATATCAAAATCAGAATAGTGGTATTGTCTTACTAATTTTCTAGATAATCAAACAGCAATCCAAATATATAGTATGATAAAGATTTTTCGACCAAAAAAATTGTTGAATTTATTGATCGTCTATATACTAGAAATATTAGAACCGGATCTATTAGATTTCTTACTATCTCGGTATACATAGTATCAAATATATAGATAGAATAATTAGACAAATAATCAGTGGTACTGAGAATTATATTTTTTCTCGAAAATTGTAATAATTTTGTTGTACTTTAAAAAAAGACCAATCAAAAAATAAAAATATCAGCAACAAAAAGGAATATATATTACCTAGAAATTGATTTCGGAGAGTTTACTGGCCAGTTAAATATACTATAGATAGATTTTCATTTTTTCTTGCAGAATAAAAAATTTGAGGATTATTTGATCTAGAATATAAATTTTTACTAACTGGAACAGTTCTGCTGCTATTGTCAATAGAGCTAGTAAATATAGTAGATAACACTTCTTGTATATATAGATTAATACCAGAATAGCTAATACATAGCGAAATATAGAAGATAGTAGAATCTCAAAGAGAGCGCTGGATATATTGGCTATTCCGGTATACTGCTATTTATATTGTCCAATTGCGATAATAAATATCCATCTAATTTACCGTTTCTACTGATATTTGATAGTAGAACCGGTTTTGGTCGATAGATATTCATATTCTGGATTACAAGACTTTTCAAAATATCTGTTCTACAAAAGAAACAAAAATTCGTTTGCAGCGAACCGGCCAGTGGATTCCGAACAAACAAAATAAATTCAAAAACAAATTTCGAACCGAATTCTAAATAAAACCGTACGGCTGTATTGATCTACAGTGTAAATACATATACAAAAAAAATAAAACTGGTAGAGATAGTAAATTGGAAATATAGAAATGTAATACTGTACTGATAAAGATTTTTCTATAGAAAATATAGTATTGGCCGATTAGATTCAGTATAAGTTGGACTTTTTGTAACAAAATAGACTGTATCAACTACTCAGTCTAGAGATACTGATTTCTAACAGAATCGAGAATACGGAAACAATTGGGGATATATTGGAGATAAAACAGAAATATATTGTATGTTTTTGTTGTAAACAAAATTTTTGTCTGGATCGATTCCGATAAATTATTTTTTTTATCAATCCAAATTATTTTTTTATTAATACAAAGAAACAGATATCAGAAACAGATATACAATAGTAATAAAAAATCTTTTTGTGTAAATTTTCCAGAAGTAGTTCCCGATTCGGTAGCAGAATCTATAGAATATAGAAGTTTTAATATTTGACGTATATACTAAAAGAAATTATATAATACAGTACCGTCTTAGTAAATTCTGCTATTTCCAATACCCGCTACAATATCGACTAGTCCAATGCTCAGCTATATATATAGTTTAATCAATATCTATTTATATATCTATTTATTTACTGTTCTAGTAGCAATAACAGCGGAACTGATTTCTACTAGTAAATATTTATATTCTAGATTTGATAATTTTCGAAATTTCTGTTCTACGAAAACAAAAATCTTCTTACAGCAAACCAACCGATATAGATTATAAACCAATCATATAATAAGCAAAATAAATATCTTACTATTTATACTAATCTACAACATCAATATTTATACAACAAAAAACAGATTCTATAAAAATAGTATTCAAGAAATACAAAAATATTGTATCTACTATAATATTTTTTCCAGAAAGTATATAAATAGTGGAGAAAATACAGTATTAGACAACGAGTTTTTAAAACAAAACTAGATTGTATAAATTTTTCAGTCCAGAAATATTAGTTTTTAATGGAATCAAGAAAACAGAAACGATCGGAACTGTAATCTAGATATAAAACAAAATATATATTTATAGTATATATTTCATATCGCTATTATATAGGATAAACCGGATTTCTCTCGAAATTTTTATTCAGTATTCATTTATACCAAAATAGAATCTCAAATAGATAAATTATCAGAGTAATTTTATTAAACTATATTTGTACTTGGATACTACTATTTGTATACTGGAAATAAATATATAGTATAAAAATATGGTATGGTATATTCTACTATATATTTCTTTTGGCAAAATACAAATTTTTGTTCTGGGTTCTTCTTATATATACCGTAAGATCTACTATATTCTTTAATACTATTTAGTGATTTGATTGCTATTTTTATATCCCAATCTGATCTTGTCGTATTGCTGTACTATCGCAAAAAAATAGAAAAAAATATCCGAAACTTTCTGACCAGTATTCTCCGTATTGGCAATATCAAATTTAGAAGTATATCGAAAAAATCTTTTATACTTTCAACTCAACTAGATGGTTGTTTTCTAAATATCAAATTTAAAAAAGAAATTGAAAACAACAAAGGTAGTCATAAAATATTCTATTTTTGTATCTCTGAACTGGTATTTTATCGATTCTAATGTTTTCAATATAGATCTATTTATAGTATGAACTGGTATAGTTGGTACAGTTTTGCTTCAAATTCGAATTGAAATTTATTTTATTATTGAAAATTTCTCACGGATTTACTGACCAATTGGTTCACTATAGAGAGATTTTCATTTTTTGTAGAATGGAGATATTTGAGAGTTGTTTTTATCTAGAATAAAATAAATATTACCGACTGAACCCGGTTCTGCTGTCAAATGTTAGTAGAAATGGTAAAATGGTAGATAAAATTTTTACTGTATAATTGTATATAAATAAACTGTCAGACTAGTTGGTATACAAAAAACAGATATAATTGTATTTTTTATATACGATAAATATAATTGTAGTATTTCCAATATACATAGAGTATATAACTATAAATTTGGTATAATAGTACTACTGTAAATGGTACAAATTATTGAAATATTGGTAATTATAACTATAGCTGTATAGAACAAAGTTTTTCAAAGTTGTTTGATATATAGTATAGATATTGCTGGATTTTTTAAAATTTGTCATAAAAGAAAATCCAAGCAATAAAATCTTGGTTAAAAAAATTCAATTGCAATATTAATTTTTTTAACAGTTTTGTATTTGTTACTCGAACATCGAAAAAATTTACTATACTACTATCTATAAAATAATTGTAATAGCAAAACTTTTTTTAATACCAATATAGATTTGCTATTGTTAAAAAAAACCAATATTGCTGATTTGTACTTCTTCCAGTTAATCAGAAATCAACAACAATTGATTTATTAATACAGATTTACAATAGAAAATATAGAAATAACAAATAGTAGAAGTTATAACAAAAAAATAGGTACTAAACAGCAATCTGAAGTTTTTGTATTGTCTCGGTATACTGATCTGTTGATTTGAAAATCAGAATCCAGATTTGCTATAATTCAGTCAAAAATTCGCTATTGTTTTTTTCAGTATAAAAAAGGTAATGGAATCCTGTAAATTTCAAGAAGTTGATTAACTGACAGAATTTTGACTGTTCACTTGTTTCACAGCCAGAGAGTAGTAATGTTATAAAACTTTTCCGATATGACCATATATCGAGATCGTAATCGATAAAAAATATTGGCCAGAAAATCTCGGATATTTCTTTTTGGTTTTTTTTTTTTTTTTTTCGAAAGTATAGAATAAATTTGAATAAAAATTGCGATCGATTTGCTGCAATTAGTAGATTTTACGATAAATATAAGGGCCCAGAACAAAAAGTTTTGTTTTGTCAAGGGGATCGGATTTTTGACTGATACTCTATTACGGATCCGTTTTATCAAATTTTACAATAAATAAATTTACAGTACTATAACTTCAATTTTTACAGAATACTTTTTCTAAAAAATAAACTTAGTCAATTGTTGAAAAGAAATTCGGAATTCGGTCTATACAGTTTAGTTCTTTTTTTTTCTGTAACCAGTATTTTCTGTAGTATTTTGATTCCGATTCTATATCAGTAATATCGGACCAATTATTCTGTATTCCGTAAACCAATATTATAAATAGTTGTAATAATACTATACTATATTTCTTGGTAAAAGAAAAAAATACAAAATAGAAGTTTTACCTATTCAGAGATTCAAGACTTATTACTGGATTTATATTCCGCTATTTTTGGAAGTAGTTCTATGTAGCTCTTAAATCTGTTTTTCCATAGATTTTCTATTACAAAATTAACAGTATACTAGGACAAATAGATCAATACGGCTATCTGGTCTGATAATAACAATAACAATAACAATACAAATTTACTTGTATTTGCCAGAGCTAATTCCCGGTTTGACGGCAGAATTTATAGAACGGTATAGAGATATACCCTTCATTATAACGTAATTCCCTGTCGCACCGGACACCCGATCTCGCCGGACACATCAAAAATCGCGTCTTCCTTCCTATATACCAAGTTCAACCATCTACAATACCACCAATCCGCTCTGAAACCTCGCAGAAACTAGCTAATCAAGAGAGCAAGATCTTATTAGCCCTTGATGATCTTCAAAATGGCCGTATCAAATCTATTCGCGCAGCAGCGAAGCTATACGAAATACCGTATTTATTCTATACAATCGTTTATATAGTCAATCTTCTTGCATTGATTCTTGTTCAATAGATTATAAAATAACCAAATTAAAAGATAATTCGTTTGTTGTTTGGATAATATCTATATATTCTTGTAGAAAAGTATCTAGACCGGCTACTGTACAAAAAATGGCTAATATTCTATTCGCTGTGTACGATAGTTTTTCTCTGTCTACTGTTGGCAAAAATTGGCTATCAATCTTTATAAATTGATACGAAAAGATTCGATTATATTTTACTAGACGATATTACTATCAGTATATATTGAACAAAGATCCAAAACTGTTACAAAAATAGTTTCAGACTGTATAGTATATTATTGATAAAAACAGTATACAAACAGAGAATATCTACAATTTCGATAAACAGAATTTGCAATAGATTTTATATCTGTACAGAAAATAGTTCTACAAACTGAATATTACGGTCGGCGATCTTTATATTTCAATTCGATCGATTATACAGTATAAATAATATTTTATTTTTCTGTATATCTGTATATTTGATTTATCTACTACAACTGCTAGATTTTGGCTGTTTTGCAGTATTAAAATATATTTACAGTTGTTTTTTAGCAATCTTGTAGAAACGAACTATAATTATATCAATAAATTCGATTTTTTTGAAAACTATCAATATATACAACAGAAAATCTACCAATCAAATACTATTCAAAATAGTTTCGCAGCTAGTGATCTAGTATCAATCGATAGAGAAAAAATATTCTCGAAACTTAATATCTTTCTCCGAATATCTATATTACCAAACAGCCGGCCAAACAGCAGATCTAGCCAATTTATACCAGAAATATCTAGAACCATTATTCAACTATTCAAACAAATTTCTATACTAAAAAATCTACTAGATCGGTGGTCAAAAAACTGTCCAAATCTACCAGAAACTATATTAGATCAAATTATTAAAGATTATTCGGTCTATTGCTATACGATACTGTATTATCTACGCAAAGAATTACGAATATACGCGCAGTCAACAAAAAGACTGTCAAGAAACGCAAACTTTTATACAAACTAATATTCTGTAAAGAAGACTTGACCGTCGAAAAGAGTCTACAGCTAGCTATACAGTCGGATTTTCCAGCAGAAATATCTGAGATAGAATCGTATATACAGAACGAATTGTCTATTTAGACAGATAGACCGGCTATTAGGACTCCGTCTAGGTATAGTGGGTATCGGGAGATTGGCCACAGGATTAATATATATAAAAATTGCTATATTTAGTTGAATGAATAGGTGTTGGTGAATATAATTTATTTTGCAATTCTCCAATGGTATAGGGTGTCCGGGGGAACCGGGAATTACGTTATATATACCAAAAATAATTATATAATTCAGTACTTTCTTTCTCAGCGAATTCTGTAAGTTTCCAATATCTGTTATCGATACTGGCTAATCCAATATTTTTGCTATTTATATAATTTCAATTACACGAATTTGTTTCATCTATTTTATTTACTGTTTCGACTGATAAAAGTAATAGAACCGGTCTCGGTCGATAGATATTTATATTTTAGATTAAAGAATTTCTCAAAATCCTCTGTCTACAAAATTATTTTTTTTGCTGCAAATCTAACCGATCAGTAAATTTTCCGAAACAACTTTTTTAACAAAGTAAATTTCTAAGCAAAATATATTCCAAAAAATTCTATATATACAAATGATATTGTTCAGTAGACCTGGGCAATGAGCCGCTCATGAGCGGATTTTTGAAAGACCCGCTCATCTTGAGCGGCCCTGGTCATGAGCGTGGGTTCTCGTGAGCATGCTCAATCTGCTCAAAAGTGGAGCAAATTTTGTATTATTTAAGGCCAGTAATTTTGGTTGTACTGTAATTAATCTGTTAACTATAGCAAATTACCAAAATTACCATTTCTATTTTACTATCAGATATATATATATATATACATACATACCAGTTGCACCATTTTTTTACTGTTGTTGTTCTAATTTCAATATCTTCCAATAAGATAGATAATTACTATTTTTTTTTCTATGAAATGTCTGAATAAATATATAACTATTTTTGATTTATTTTTCTGAATTTTCTATATTTTGTTGTACTGCAAAATAGTTAGATCAAATGGTAAAATCTTTTTGGGATCGGAAGCGGGTATGCCAAAAAATTGAAATCTAAATGGATCTGGCTGTTTATGAGCGGCTCATAAGCGGCTCATTTTTATTAGCCAATCATTAGCTATCTAAAGGGGACACTGCGGTGGATACAAAATCAAAACAACCAATCATTAGTTGATCTGTATAAAGAACACGCTGGTCAACAGCGCTGATTAACGGTGTAGCTAACAGTGCTGGCTAACAATCTAGATTACAGAGTTAGCAATGGATATAATTGGAATTCAATTTATTTGGCCTAATTCAATATAAACTCAATTCAATTACTACTGTCTATAATACCACTGCATTACTGCCGAGCTTTTGCATAATAATACCATTTTGCCAAGAACTAGCTTCGCCCCACATTCTGAGCGGTTTCTCGCTCATTGAGCCGCTCATAAAACCCGCTCATAAGCGGGTGCCCAGATCTATTGTTCAGTAAATTCGTTATATAGATATTTCAATATATATTTGTATCCGAAACAGAGATATAGTATCAATATATATTTGTATCCGAAACAGAGATATAGTATCAAACCTGTTTTATTCAGATAAATAGATTTTGTATCATACTATTTCAAAAAAAAAAAAAATTTTATCGTCAGAAATTCCGTAACAATTTTTTATTTTATGAAATCGTATCACAGATATAGTTTTGTAAAAAATATGAAAAAAATCCGGATTGGGCTGTAGTAAAATCGGGTTCGAACTTTAAATATTTCAAACCAAAAAAATATACTGTAAATAGAAGTTATAGATTTTTTTTCCTGAAAATCAAAATAGATATAGAAAATCAGTAAAAATAGAATTTTTCGGAAAATTATATATATTTTTTCTTTTAAATAACTGTTTTAGTTTCGAAAAATTTTCGACATATCTGTATCAATAAATTGTATTTACAACTGCAATATTTATACAAATAATCGAAACCAAAATTTTATCATCAACAATTGATCAATCTATTATTACTAACACAAAACAAAAAGTGATAAAAATAGAGCAAAACAGATTGCAATTTGTAAAAAATGATAAAAAGATATATCTGTTTCAGAAAATATTAAAAAAAAAGAAACAGAAATAATAATAATAATAATAATAATAATAATAATAATAATAATAATAATAAAATTCCAGAACTATGATCTTAGTAGATTACAGCCACTGTACAGATATCTTTAGTACCAGAATATCTGTATATAACCGAACAGATATATATTTATCTATCCGTATATAATACCGCTAGTCTAGTACAATATCCAAATATACAATTTTATTTTTCAGATCTTATATAATAGTATATTCTACTAAAATCAATCTTCTACAGTTGATCCGAGAAAAGTCTAGTTACCGCAGTTACAAACAAAAGATTTTTTCTATTTTTTACCAGAATATCGAAATTCTGATTGAAAAATCTACAAACAGATATTACTGTTATTCCTTTTATCAATATCTATATTGTATCAGAAACAATACTATCGAAATACAACAGATATAATTCCGAAACCGGATCGATCTGATATTCTGAATTTCGAATAAAATTGTATAATTGTATTAGTCTATATTAGCAGTATAATAATCAGTAATAATATCAATAGATATTATTAATCGAATATTTGGAATAATAGACTGTAAATATATTTTTTCGACTAAAAATAGAAAAAAATCAGAATTTTTTATTACTGATACCAGAAAATAAATAGATAATATCGATCTGAAAATAAATTAAAAAAATATAATCGATCAGATCCAAATATATTCCAATTCAATATTGTATTTTTAATCAAAAAAAAGTATTTATATTAGATATTATTAACAGTTTACAATATTTCAATAAAATATCTAAATTTTTAATTTTTTTTAATTCTGATATAATCCAAAATTCTTGAATATTTTCCAATAATTCTAGAAATTATATATTCAAATATATTTAGATAATAAAATAGTCTATACAGTTTATCGAAAATATAAATCTAGATACTACAAAAATAATTATATCAGAATAAAAGTTTTTGATTTTGCATCTATTAAATCGATCAATATAGAATAAAATCAAAAAACTTTTATTGAAAAAAAAATCGAATCTATTTATAATTATAATAATATAAATTTTTTATAATATTATATATCAATTTCTATATAACTATAAATAGTTTTTCACTAAAATCAAATATTTTACAGAAATTATATTAGAAATATAAAAATATAAAAATATAAAAATATAAAAATATAAAAATATAAAAATATAAAAATATAAAAATATAAAAATATAAAAATATAAAAATATAAAAATATAAAAATATAAAAA
>Ga0102593_1001057_pt1 | contig 31078 bp, 41 predicted proteins | sample AraplaCol_mMS_r2_2_FD_76862 | JGI IMG/M metagenome (GOLD analysis project Ga0102593, IMG submission 76862) | Arabidopsis root microbial communities from North Carolina, USA - plate scrape MF_Col_mMS_r2 (SPADES assembly) (version 2) | ecosystem: Host-associated > Plants > Roots > Endosphere...
CCCCCCCCCCCCCACCCTCGCCTTCATATTCAGAATCATTTTATGCAGGAGAGGCAGAGCCTACTGGTTCAAGAAGTTAATGGTAATGAGAGATTACTCGTTCTGTCCACTCTAGGAAACCGTTGACTTTAGCCACGTATCGCTTTCCTTGAAAACAGTCATGCAAAATGAAGGTTTACACATCTATGGTACTGAGATGTTGATGTCGAACTTCTGGCAGAGTAAACAAAGATATCTGTATATACCTAGAATCTATCTTCAAGAATTGACTAGCAATACTACCTACAAGGCACGTTTAAAATAATCCTCCATCCATTTGCTAGCATCCTTCCCTGCTTTCAGACTCCATTTTTGAGTTCCCCCGACATATCCATCTGGTCGCACAATGACCGTACCCACTGTGTCCGGTTGCAAGCTGCCGAACCACTTTTTCGTACAACCTGTAGCATCTATGTCATCAAGATAGATCGTCCATCTGCTATCCTGTAATATAAGTGGTAGATCTGCAATCTCAAACTCTGATTTGGCAGATTGAGTGACCATTGCATATGTGAACGCACTCGACACGGAGGTGTATCTCTGAGGTTGCACGAATTCATCCGATGGTGCGTAACCCTTTGGTTGTTTCATGTAGGATTGATTTGAGTGGTTCGAAATATCTGCCAATGAAGATGAAGACGTTGCATCATTAAAGGTATGTAGAAAATTCAATGAACTTTGGATGTCAGGCACGAATAGATAGATGCGAAACTGGCCCAAAAGCGGGATATCCAGCTCAATGTTCACTGGATTTGCATCGATAAATCTCGAGACATTTGCAGGAATCTGCAGTGTCCCAGCCCGAAGCTTGGCTGAAGTCGTATTATTGTTATGGCTCAATGAGCCACCTGGATACTCTGCTCCGACGCCGGAGATGAATCGAATGTTCTCATCAAAGTTTCTTGAAAGAGCTGCTTCGCCCTGAGAGAAAGCTTTACAATGTTCAACATCAAAATTGATAAGATCTTGTGCAATCTTTCGGCGTTCTTCCTCATAAGTAGATAGCAGAGACGGCTCAGCTAGCCCCCGAATGACAAGGTTGAGTTTCCATGCAAGATTGAAGCTGTCATGCATACTAGTGTTTGCTCCTTGTGCAGCAAGGGCCGAATGGCAGTGACCAGCCTTAGAAGAGTCAGCTGGCACAAGTTAAAATTAGCTTTGGTATACATACATCGCCGGCAATGAAGATTCTCGCGTCTAAATCCATAAAATGTTTGGCGACACGTTGGCCAACCACGTAATTGCCAAACCATTCTCTCGTTTTCCATTCAAGACGGAAGGGATACATAGCTTCCCGGGCTCTATTCATAACATATTCGGGTGTAGCCTTCGCACGTTCAACCCGCTCGCCATCGGTTGCGCTCAATTCGACGTATAGACGAGTCATGTTCCGTTCACGAGGAATCCAAAGAATCGACCCGGCAGCATGGGATCGAACTGCAACTTTGCTCCACAGATCAGGGAAGTCAGTATCAATTACCCCTGTTAATAGTTAGCAATTTCTCGCCCAATGATTAGTAGGAAATTGATCTAGCTGACCATCTAGCACACCCCAAGACGCGTTCGTGACTTCTCCCTCGAGCTCTGCATCTGGTATAAAGTCTCGTACTTTGGATCTCGCACCATCACATCCTACCAAATAATCCGTTCGTACTGTCTTGGTCGTATTGAATGACAGATCTTCGTATGTGACATCAAGTTGCATAGTCCCCGATACTCGCGAGCAAGAAATGAACCGACTATTCCGAGTCACGAAGAGACCCCTCGACTCCATGTCATCAATCAAGACCTCCTCCACCATGCCTTGATGTGCTAGAAGAATATATGGATTCGACGCTCCGACGAGATGATCTGGGTAGTGGGTCTGGCGGCCAGTTCGATGAAGTTCTTCGTCTGCTGTAGATTTCTAGGCGTTGTTAGAACAAGAAGAATGTCAGTAAGGAAAGCGCCCTACCCAAAATGAAATATCATAAACACGAGCTCCAGTTTTAAGAAGGGGCTCTGCGAGTCTCATCTGCTTGAATGTCTCTATTGTCTTTGGCTGCATGCCATCCGCCTTGCCGGTTGAGGTTTTATCGGGGCGATCATCAAGTATCATAACATCGATACCGTAGCGAGCCAAATTACATCTTTTCACTGGTTAATAGCAGGTTTCAATTCCTGAAGGGTTGGACTCACGCAAGCATTAGACCCGATGGACCTGCTCCAACTACGACAACCGTGGTGGAAGCGTCCACGGTATCGCTAAGACTATATCCTTCGTTATTCGCACCCGGTGCCATAGTTGCGCAGCACTTAATAACTCGTCTAAATTGATTTACTAGCGATTTTCTCACAGAAAGACAGGAATCATGTTATAAAATTGAAATTCTAGCTCGTGCGGAGAACCAACCCCCACTCTTGATATAGATGTCCGCAAGCTACCATCTTGTCACTCCCCCATCTACGATTACATCTTGCCCAGTCATGTATGCACTGGCATCACTAGCTAGAAAGACACATGCGCCCATTATGTCCTCTGGCTCGGCAATTCGACCGTTCATAGCTTCCGACTTCCAACCTTCGAGAAGGTGGGGAAACTCGTATTAATTAGCTCTGTACTTGTTGCAGTACATAGGGAATGCCACCTACAGATGCAGTCATTTCTGTCCGCACATATCCGGGAGAAATCGAATTGACTCGAATGCCCTTGAGACGGTTAGCTTTTGATAAGTCTGTGCGATCTTCAGGACTCACATATTCCGCTAATTCCTTTGCAATCGCCGGGCACATAGACCGGACTGCGCCTTTTGATCCACAGTATGCGCTGCACAGCTGGCTACGTACAGCAATATGACTAGCCATACTAGCTACCAAAACAATGCTGCCATTTTTGGTGCCATTTGAAATCATCTGCTTTGCCGCGAACTGAGCAGTGAAATACAGACCAAGTACATTTATCGAAAGCAGATCGCCGTGGTCTTTGTAGGTAAATTCGAGGAATGGGACATGCCGGTTGATTCCAGCACACGGAACGCAAATATCAAGTGCATTTTTGAACTCTTTCTGAAATTGAGAGAAGCCGTTACGTAGCGACTCTTCCGATGAGACATCCACTCTATAAGGAAGGGAAAAATTAGGAAAAGAAAGTTTAGATCAAATTCCACTACTTACTTGTAATAAGCCGCCCGAACCCCCAGATTCTTCTCAATCTCATAGAATCCATCTTCTGGTTCTATGACATCAAAGATAGCTATGTCCGCTCCTGCTTCAGCCAAACCTCGGGCGAATGCCAAACCGCATCCCCGCGCGCCCCCTGTCACTAGCGCAGTTCGACCTTGGAGAGAGAACTGGGAGGTTAGTCAAAGTAGGGAAAGGTGGGGAAATACTTACTCTAGACATAATTGTCAGCTTGAGATGGACGTAAATCAGATGGTATTCAGGATCATTTACAATCTACTCCAAGTACGATTCTCAGGTCCCAAATATAACAAATTTCTAGATATCGGAAGTCGGCATAAAGAGCGTAGGGGTCAAACCCCCATCTTTGGAGGCGTCAAACCTCATGTCAGAAGAACCGAAGATAAATACCCCGAAATTCATCGAGTTATCGACGAACAATCGATCAATACGTTCACGTACACCGAGGTGTTTTGAGTGCAGTCCTTCGAAATGGCTTCTCGTATTCACATCAAGCAACAGCAGACTCGCAACAAGTCATGTCAACTAGAAATTCTTGTTGTCGGAGCGGGACTCGCAGGTCTCGGATGTGCGATCAGCTGTGCTCTCGCCGGCCATCAAGTCTGCATACTCGAAGCTGCATCCGAGATTAAGGAAGTCGGTGCGGGGATTCAGGTCCTACCAAATAGCTCTCGCGTGTTGCAGCATTGGGGCCTCGAGAAAGCGTTGACTCCGTACATGACCATCCCAAGCGTTTGCAACTTCATCGGTTGGAAGGGCAATAAAATTTCACACCTTGACTTCCACGAGTCCGAAAGCCGGTATCCCGGTACATGGTATCGAGATTTCCATCGTGCAGATCTCCAGCGTTGTTTGGTTGAAAGGGCCTCGGAGCTAGGCGTTCAAATGATATGCAATGCACGCATCGACGATGTGCGTGTTTCTCCAAACGGAACAACAGCAAAGGCGTTTGCTGCGGATGGTAGGGAGTGGGAAGCCGATCTTGTTATTGGGGCTGATGGTGTTTTTGGAAAATTGACTGAGACTTTGCTGGGTCACAGTGACCCTCCAGTGAAGACAGGGGACCTGGCATATCGTTTACTTTTGTCAACCGAGGAAATGCGAAAGGATCCCGAGTTAGCTCCATTCATAAATGAGCCCCAAGTGAATTATTGGCTGGGGCCTGATGCCCATGCTGGTAGGTCCTTCTTTCTGTTGGCCAATATTATCGCATTCTAACAGAAGTAGTCAACTATGTGCTTAGAGGGGGAGACCTTTTCAATATGGTTCTACTTGTTCCTGATGATATTCCCGAAGATTCGTTGGCATCAACAATCGAGGGGAACGTGGAAGAAATGTGCGCCTTATTCAAAGATTGGGATCCACGGTACGTATCTATCTACTCGGAGCTCCGTTAGAAAACACTGCTAATAGAGAAAGCATTCCAAAACTCTTGAAACTATGCCGATCCGTGCAGAAATGGCGACTGTGCATTCGTTTTGGAGATTTTGATTGGACTCATGCATCGGGTGCGTGGGTCATGGTGGGAGATGCAGTCCATGCAACCTTGCCCTATCTAGCTTCAGGGTATGTCAAGCTCGCATCAATTGAAAATTCTCATTTACTCACTGATTTCAAGAGCTGGGATGGCCTTTGAAGACGGGGCTGTTCTCGGCGAATGTCTATCTCGTTTGCCCGATAACCCCAATGTCACCAACGATTCACCCGAGTTTTTAGAAGCGAAAAAGCATGCCCTTGCCGTATTCCAAGTGTGTCGAAAGCAACGTACGAAGATGGTTGTTGAGCGAGGAAATGTTCAGCAGTATTTATATCACCTCCACGATGGGCCAGAGCAACAAGAGAGAGATCGGAAAATGCAAATGGTACCTACTCCTGAAGGGGAGGCTCTGGCGTGGAGAGACCCAGGACTTGCCCCGAAACTACTTGGATATGATCATATTTCAGATGTATGCGCAATGCCCATCTGGACACGACTACCCATTACTGACTACATACTACCAGGTCGACCGATACTGGAAAACTACACCAAGGGATGGGATAATGGAATCTAGATTGTAGATAACTCGTGACATGAAATTTCATTTTATTTCAATGAGAGTCCATATTCTCAGCATGTAATTTTCAATGTCAAAAGGATCTCACAATCATGCTGCGAATTGTTAAATGGGCCCCTGCCCCCATTCTTGACCTCTTCAAATTCATCTCCTCGGATCAAACATCCCATCTCCACCCGATAATGCTTATCAAATTGGAGTATTCCCCCGCTTTGGATATTTCCCCATTTTTGGTATCTATATTGAATTCTTGTCCATTTGGGGTTATCTAATAAACCACCCACTTATATAGACGATCCAGGCCTACTGGCAGTAGCAGTAACTCGTGCCAAAGGATCTAAGGGAAACGATTCCTCAATCACCTCGAGACTTATACACTATTGCAGCTTCTTGTCCACAGCACGCCCGAACTTAAAGCACCATGTGGCGGCTTTTTGGCTGGTCGTCGAATACCACCGAAAAAGGCCCTCCACGAGGGATCCCAGCATCATGGTATCGTTCCGAAGCTATGTACCAGCTAGAGAGACGTGCCATTTTCTCTAAACGCTGGTTACTTCTCACGCACTCTTGTCGCTTTGTCAAACAAGGTGACTATCTGTCTTTCACCATAGCGAGTTTTCCAATCTTCCTCATCAGAGATCGAGACGGAAATATCAATGGATTTCATAATATTTGTCGACACCGTGCATTCCCAGTTGTACAATCGGTATCAGGATCGGCCTCTATTCTCAGCTGTAAATACCACGGCTGGTCATACGGTCTGAAGGGGAATCTTTCTAAAGCCCCTCGCTTCGAGAGTGTCCCCGATTTTGATAAGACACAACATGGACTTCTACCCATAAACGTTCACATTGATCAAGCTGGGTTTATATGGGTAAATTTGCAAGCGGGAGACCCTGAGGTAATATGGGACGAAGAATTTCAAAAAGTCGATCAACAACCGAGAATGCAGGATTTTGATTTCGCTGGGGATTACTTCTATGATCATTCTTGGGAGATGGATGTTGATGCCAATTGGAAGGGGGTTATAGAGAACTATAATGAGTGCTACCATTGCGCAACTTCTCACCCACTTATCAGTGGAGTTTCAGATCTCCCTCGCTACAAGGTAGAACCAAATGCTGGCTACATGGAACATCACATATTCAATAAGGAGCAGGTTGATAATCAGTTCCGTCGGGCAATTACTTATTTTTTCCCGACGACTTCAATTACCGTCACGTATGTGAATACTACTTTTACGGATCTCCATGAGAAAAAGCTAACGGGAAAAGTGATAAATTTTTCTATATCCAACGCATGATTCCTCTTACCGCGACAACCAGCAAAGTTGAAAATGAGGTATATCGACACAAGGACGCCACGGACAAGGAATTTCAAGACATTAATGTCTTCTACCGGCAAGTACTGGACGAAGATAGAGAGCTTTGTGTTGGGGCCCAAGAAAATTTAAGTGCTGGTGTCTTCGTCAATGGCGAGCTTCACCCTAATAAGGAAAATGTATGTCCGTACAAATATTACAAGGACTCAGATGAGCCGATATTGACCGTATCTTAGGGTCCTATCTATTTCCAAGAAAGTGTTAAGACAATGTTGATGGAGCACAGAAGCAAGGAAGAAAAAACTGGACATGAAATTTGGCCGGTGCTCCCTTCACTTCCTACTTCTACCGATGGTAAACTACTTGAAGAAGAGAGATTCTGCTCACAGCTGGAAGCTGCTAGTTGTGTGAGTAAACCAGAACTCGCATGGTAGATTGGGGAGTCCCAAATTTGTGAGATTGGGTCCATAAGTCTAATTTGAATCTAGATTCTCTCAGACCGAGAGTATACAACTTTGCCAACCCCTCGTAAAGTCCAGTCTATCCCAGGTACAACCTCAGAAGCTCCACTGCTCCAGCCAGTTAGCCATCAAAGATGCTGAAATGGGACCCAACGCTCGCATAGTGGTGCTTGCATGTCTCGCTTTCTGTACATCGAGTGGAACTGCCATAGCGCCCTTCTCCTCATCAACAAGCCCTCGGTAGAAACTAAGTAGCTTGAGAGCCGGCTTCGCAGAAATCTCAGCAGCTGTAGGCTGCTGAATGGCTTCCAGTTCCGAAACCCATTCCCTAAATTCGACTGGTATGACGCCATACTTCTTTTGAATGACAGGGAGAAGTGAAGACCATTCCGTCTTTTCTGCGTTGGTGAGATGAAAGACTGCGGATTTCTCTTGATTTCCATGTCGAGAATAGATGATCTCGGACATGATTGAAGAGAGTGTGTCCTAAAAATATTAGCGGATATAAGGGAGGAGAATGTGTTGATCAACATACAACTGGAACCCAGTCCACTGCTATAGCGCCTAGTCGATTAGGAATCTTCCCCATGGCCTTGGACGTGGATATGATTGAAGGGAGCCATTCATGTGGGTTCCATTGCCCACTTTGTGTCGTTGGTCCAGCAATTTGTCCGACACGGTAAACGGTTGTAGGGACGTGGGACTTTCTGGACGCCTCTAGACAAATTCGTTCCGAAATGTGTTTTGACTCTCCATATCCTTGTGGAAGAACGACAGAGGTATCTTCTATCGGGACCTCCGGTACTAAGGGTCCCATTTGAGGATTCCATGCACCGACTGTGCTAATTGAGGACACAAAATGAATATGGGCATTGTATCGGGTTGCCAGGCTGAAGTCGATGAATCGACTTAGGCCTCGGATATGAGTTTCCTCGAAAGACTCTACTGAATGATTGAAGTCGACTTTCCAGGCGTTGTGAATAATCGTGTCGACACACCCAAGCATCTCCTGGTACTTTGCGGCATCGAGACCAAACCGAGCTTCTCCAAAGGACGCCTGTAGGAATTCGACTTTGGTATTCCAGGCATCTGCGTCGAAGTTGAGGCCTTTCTCTTGAAGACTCTGTTTCTGGCGGCTTTCTGCAACGGATCGATTGAGACAGTATATCTTAGAGATGGATGGGTTGTTGAGAAGGCCGTGAAGAAGATAAGTTCCCAATGATCCAGTGGAACCAGTCAAGATCACATTTGAAGGGGCGGAAGGCAGATTTGAAGGGATGACTCGATCTGAGGGAAGGTCACTGATATACTTCTTCAGAATGGCTAGTATTCGCTCATTCCGAGGTACAACATCGAACGACTTGCCCTCCAGAAGTCTGGCCAGTGCCTCAGCCACCTGTTTTACAGTTGGGTTGGCATAAAGTATTTGTGGCGTAATCGCTTCTTTGCTTGCCTTGTTTTGACGTGTCTGGAGACTCTTTTGCAAAACTTTGGTCACTTGAATTGTCATTAAAGAGTCCAGTCCGAGACTATAGAAATTCTGTTCCACAGAGAAATCCGACCTCTCCATAACACGAGAGACAATCTGAAAGACAAGTTCTGAAAGACTAGCGATGTCAAGAGTCTCTGGTAAGGAAATTGCGAGCTCATCGTTCAGATTAGCTTCGTATAGCTCATCAATTTCTTTCTCGTAGTCTCGAGTAACGGCACGCCTCTGCGTAGTTCCTTTCGGCGTTGTCTTGAATGGCTTATCTTTTGATGCAAAACCAATCATGTTTTTCATGACTCTTCCATGAGCTGCGATGGTTTGATTTGCCGCTTGGACTGTAGGCCATATTTCTTCAATGAAGATTTTTGTCTCCATCTGAGGTACAGAAGGACTCGGCTCGATCAAAAGTCCAGCTTGGAATCTGGATTGACCAACGACGAGCGCTCTTGAGACGAGTGGGTGACACTCGATCATAAGTTCCATGCCGATAGGGTTGAACTTCTCACCATTGCTCAAAACAACGACGTCGTCTTTCCTACCATGGTATTTCCAAAGGTTCTCGTTTGTTGGGTGCTGAGTGAATAGATCATTGGTATGGTAAACATCCAGATGAGGGTATGTATGGAAAATTCCTTGATAGCAACGATGATCCTGACGCCGGAATACCATCTCGTAGACATCATCCCCAGTATGCTGCATCTCAATACCATATGCCGGATTCCATTCGAAATATGACCAGTCTTCCTTTTCTTCGGGGATAACGGCTAATATCCACCCAACCTCGCTGGCTCCGATAACAGATACAACTCGTGTGTACTGGCGTAGCTTTTCGCCTCGTTCAGGGGCTAGTGGTGCTCCTCCAAAGTACACGGACTTCAATGTCCGGAGGCTTTCAAGCGCCTTATCCGAGTTACACATATCCTCTAACACGGATGGAGGTAGAAGAGCACCTGTGGGTCGTGCTGTTTCCAAAAGATCGACCAGGTAGTCCACAGAAAGGGGCTTGTCAAGGCCAACCAAGACAGGAACGCTGTGATAAATCGACATGGTGAACGAAAATATACCCATAAGATGAAAAAATGGCGTGGTGGCCAGCACTAAGTTTTGAGAAGATATATGCCAGAAGGGAGCAGGCTCACGTCCCTCGGGCCAAGGGATTTGGGACATCGAGTCTAAAGTTGCCAGGAACCCATTGGTGAGATAGACAGGCTTTGGCATACCTAGATGGTATCTTTAGATACGGCACTTTTTAGGATCATTCAGCTCAGATATAGCTTACCAGTAGTTCCTGAACTGTGAATTATAAATACTACATCGTCCTCGACTTCGGGGTAGCTCTTTGTGTAGGGATACGGACGAAGCCCTGATTTGTCACTGAGCAGTGATTTCAACGAGGGGATGTGGAATGTATCAAGATTCTGATGAATGACCTCAATCTCGGTGACTCGTGCCTTTCTTTCTTCAGTAAAGAAGAACTTCGAGCACTTGGTTGTGTTGAGAAGATAGACAAATGCCTCGTCTGAATTTCTTGTAGAAGGGAAAAAGGCCTAATTCTATCATTAGCATTCTGCAACAGTGCTAGATAATCAGTGCCCTTCTTACCTGATATCCTATCTTCTGGCATGCAAGAAAGAAGATACAATACCGGACATCATTTTTTGCCATGTAGGCTAGAGTCTCTTGATTCTTCCCCTTTCCAATGATACCCTCAATCCACCATGCCATGCAGTTGACGGCTCTAGCCAAGCCTTCCATAGTGATATTCAAGAAGCCATCTGATAGCTCAGTTCCTTGAGGTACCTTGGCAAATAATCTTTTGGGCTCGGTCTCAGCGGCATCATCTACCGTCTTCACTAACAACCGGTTTTTCTTAGGATCCATGATGTCTGATATTGCATAAAACTCTCCGTTTTTGAACTCAAGTTTTTGAGAGTATAAAAACTGTTGTAAGGATGATAGAAGAAAACAGTAACCTTGACAATGGGGTGAACAAGTCCAATTTATAGACTGGCTGATCGGGCCGATCAAAGTATGACCTCCCTCGAATCAGGCTGTATTGTGAAACGATTCAAATGTCCCGTGGGTCTTTGGGTCCCGCTAATTGTACGAACTACGAATGTAGGACAGTTCGCTGGAGTATTGTCTGGCGATCTTCCCCTTGTGCAGTAACACTTTATCCAAGCGGGTCTGAATAAGTGGATCTCTCTATGCTTGATTTTATCGTCATAACCCAATTCTCTACCAAATGTCGGGACTTTATTGCCGGAACATCATATCTGAAGTCAAATCAAATAATGATTGTGCTTGTATTTTGATACATAAAATTCTCCTTCCTCGAAATTTCAAGTCTTGTGTCTCAAGAAGTATTTTCTCTCTCGGACAAGGCTGTGCGGCTGTTAGTTTCTACACTAAGTCACACTATCGCACAATGTATCGATTTTGGGTGAAGTGTCATCCTTATTGAGGATAGTCTAACGGTCTTTTTGGCATTGGACATATCTTGTCAGTTGCTTATGCCCTGGGCACAATCAAGCCTTTATCATTACAGTAGTGCACTTGGCGATAGTAATTACGACTTCATTCGCTCCTCATTGGTTGGTGCTGCTGATCTTGGAATCAGCCACCACTTACAATGCGGCATTCAATAGTGTGTGATCAACGGTAGCAGCAGTGTGGACCATTAGAGACATTAAAACTCTTGTGCAGAAGCAATTCGCAGGCCGTCTTTACTATAATTTAGCCTTAAGTATGCGCCAATTCGGCTATTATATTTTTTGAAATATGATGGGGACTCCCTTCTCTGAACATGATTCCCAAGGTCTGTTCACAGGAAAAATCATAATAATAAGATAATAAAGGTAAAGAAAATAAATTAGATTGCCAAAGCAGAAATAATTCGGTCTTTTCATCATTGTTTACCCCGATCAATCAATCTGATCTGATATAGCTCATAATCATTGGTTCCGCAATTTTCTTGGGTTCACAGATCCATTGCATCGTTGTAAGCCCAAGTAGTGCCAAACCAGGATCATTTCACCCAATTCAATAAATTCCCCTGACTCAAACTGGACTTTATACTATTAACTTCTTCAACAACTTTAAAGCTGATTCGGCCGATTGCCGAAATCGCCGATGGTGACATCGACACGTGACCAGCTATCTGATCGCCAGCGAACGTCGGAAACGAATTGAACTTCTCCAAGCAAACCAAGACAAGAAAGGGCCATTACCGGAAACTCTCGCCCTTTCGAGTACATCTACAGTTACAGCTACAGCTTCCGGTGCTCTATCAAGACACAATGAAGACATCCTGGTATATTGCGGTTGCAACAGCCATCACCGCAGCGGCTGCTTCTCCGCACCCCGCATTCGAACAACAACCGCTCGGCAACTCAGCCTCTGCCCCGGGGGACTTCAGCCAGAGACCGGAGAAGTTAAGCATAGATGAAATTATTTCGAATGATCCACTTTTATCGTTTCATCGGGACCTAGTCGAAATTGAATCTATTTCCGGTAACGAGCACGATATCGGTTTATTCGTTGCGGAGTATCTTGAATCGAAGAACTTTACAGTTATCAAGCAAGAGGTTGAACCAGTAAAGGAAGACCAGGATGATTCAGAACCTCTCAAACAAAGATATAATATCTACGCTTACCCATCAACGAACTCGGAACCACCCTCCATACTAGTGACAAGTCACATTGATACCGTCCCACCATTTATCCCATACTCAGTCCACAACCCTTCATCAACCGATTCAGTCGAGGACCTTTTAATCTCAGGTCGAGGCTCAGTCGACGCGAAGGGAAGTGTCGCAGCACAAATCTTCGCTGTCCTAGAAACACTCCGCGAAACACCAACTGCAAATATCGGCCTTTTATTCGTTGTTGGCGAGGAAATCGGCGGCGATGGAATGAAAACTTTCTCTGACTCAACCTTCAATACTGAAAGTCTCTATCACACTGTTATTTTCGGCGAACCTACTGAATCTTCCCTCGTCTCAGGTCATAAGGGTATGCTCGGTTTCAAGGTTTTCGCTCACGGGAAGGCTGCGCATTCGGGTTACCCATGGTTAGGCGAGAGTGCAGTCACCGGCATTCTCCCCGCTCTTCTGCGAGTTGATAAATTAGGCGAAATTCCGCAGAGTGAGGGTGGTTTACCTTCTTCACCGAAGTATGGTCGTACAACGTTGAATGTGGGTGTTATTCGGGCTGGTGTTGCGACGAATGTCGTTCCTGCTGAGGCTATGGCTGATGTATCTGTTCGATTGGCGGCTGGTTCTCCTGATGAGGCCAGGAGTATTATTCGGAAGGCTGTTGCTGATGTTACTGGGGATTTGGATGCGGAGGTTTTTGTTGACTTTGATAGTCATCGAGAGTCGTACTCGCCTCAGGACTTGGATACCGATGTTGAGGGGTTTAAGGTTATTCCTGTGAATTATGGGACTGATGTTCCGAATTTGAAGGTTAGAGATGGGGTTAAGAGGTATCTTTATGGACCTGGTAGTATATTTGTTGCGCATGGTGATCATGAGGGTCTTACTGTGCGGGATATCAAGGATGCAGTTGTTGGATTTAAGAAGTTGATTCGGGCTGGTTTGGATAGAGAGTAGGAGAGGTATATTCCCAGTGACTTACCAAAAACACAAGGTGGTTTCCCACTGGATACCATTGGGATTGTATGACTCGAACCTTCAAGTGGATTCAAGGGTTCGATTCGCTCTAAATACATATAGACAGAGACTGAAAACACCATTTATAACTTTATTTATCACCGGATATTGTTAGAACAATTGTGAAAATGGCTATACTAAACCAACAAGTTTGAACATGATAATTTACATTGGAGTATTTATAGTAAGATGTCACCCAGACCTTTCCAAGCCTGAACTAATATCACAGATCCAAATCCAAACCCAGCACCCAACCAATACTGCAAGAAACGAATACACGAGAAACACATGGATCTTATTTCTCGTTCTTGCGAGGCTTCCTTTGCCAACCTGTCTTCAGATCCCCGCTAGGCTTGAATCGAGGGAACGGATGCGCCTCAGTATTGAAGACATGTTCCTCAAGAGAAATGAAATCCCGATCTGAAAACAAAAGGTAGAAGTACTTCAGAGTTTCAGCCATCCAGAAACTCTCCATATTATCACGAGTTTCCGGAGGTACGGAATTCACATTGGAGAGGGAGGTGAATCCCTTGATGCGCCATGTACTACCAGCACCTGCAGGCATGGGAAGTCGAGACTGTTTCTCTTCAAGGACGGCGGTGTGCTTGATGAATGCCTTGAACATTTCCCAGCCCCATTCACGATATATTTCGTCTCCGGTGATGCGGTACATGTAGAAAAGAGATTCGACTGTTTCGGGACGTTGGAGATTGTGCCGGTCGTTATTTTTCACGATGATATCTTGTCGCCATGTGTCTGAACCATCTGGCATGGTTGTCAAAGGTTGAGAAATACTACTCATCTCGAAGGTTGATCCTGTTTTCGAGGGCGTGGGGTATTTGTCTGCCATCATGACGGGCTCATCCCCTAGCACAAAATAGGTGATTTCCGGTGCCAGCCCGGTCTTTGTGTTTAAATAGGTTGCCCAGCAGGTTTTCATCAATTCACGAGAGATGAGAATCTCCTCTTCTCGCTGTTGGTTCCAGCTGGAAGATTTTCTTGCCACTGATAGCGGCAGTCCACTAGTAGCGCCAAGTGCGATTGTCCCGGGCATGAAGCAGGCGAGATGGTCCATTTTAGGTAGCATGGGCCTTGTCAGACCTCCAGGGCGCTCGCCCAGAACCATGAGCTGTGCTTCTTTGGAGAAGGCCAGCAGATGCTTCCTAATACCCTGTATGGATTCATCCCACATGGTCTTATATATAGGCTCCTCCTGTGAAGTTTGCAGATATTGCTTGATGAGATATTCTGAAAAAAAAAAAGAAACCAGGTTAGTCCTATAACCAGGTAATTTCGAACATAATATGAGATAAACGGGAGAACAAACCATAGTAAGAGTCGCCACGACTACCGAGGCGCACGTTTTTGGACGTAAATTGACCATTATCAGGATGGATGTAGATAGGAACCAGTCCATCTTGAGGTTCTTGCTCGTCAACCACTTCCATAACTCGCTCTGCGGCCTGCCAATATTCGGCCTCGCCAGTGAGTTTAGCCATGTATTTAAATTCAAGCTGTACAGATGTTGCCTCTGCTGTGGAGGCTGCTCCTCCGTCGCTATGTGACCTGAGACCACGAGAAGTGTTCAAATTCACACTTGAATAAGGAATTCCAGAATGAGTCTCGAAAGCGCCAAGTAGACGATCTGCCAAGTCCGTGGCTTTTTCGATATACAAATCCTCTCCAGCAGCGCCGGGATCATCGTCTTTGATTGGAGCAAGGGTGGGGTAATTTGTTGAAAGGTAATGCGCTGATAGCAATCCTCCAAGCATGCGGATGGTCGTTTCGAAGGTGCTGACGTCGTGGTTTTGGTCATATTGGAGTGAAGTCGCGATCCATTGTCGCGCATGGCGAACTTGGGATGTGAGATTCATTATAATCATCGTGTCTAGCGAATCAACAATGATCCATCCCATACCACCTTCGACCATATTTTTGTTTCTCCCCGATACGGGATGATATTGGTCGTATCCTATCAAACATAATTAATCCTGAATTCATCAATTTGCTGGATAGGAGTTCAAGTTTCAACATACCCCATGCTTCTTTCTCATAGCCTTCCCAGCTAACTTGAAAAACCTCCCGTACTTTTTCACGACGCGCGCTCCAGTCAACATTCTTCTCGGACGCGGATGAATCTTCCAAAGTCTGCATCCAGTTCCACAACTCAGCGCCTTTATCATATGAGCCTGATCGCTGCCATGTCGGGATAGTCGACTGGTTATAAAACAAATATGCCAGTGTACATAGACCTAACAAAGCCAATAACGGTCTCCACCTCTTCCTCGGCGCAGTCCGCCGCGGGGCGAATTGTGGTTTATCTTTATACATGGGTAGAGGACGATCCTGTTCGAAGAAACCACCTAATTTATTTGAGAGACCCGCTGAGTTCGAGGAAAGGCCGAGTCCAGCAAGACCAGTCCTTGAATTGTAGTTGGCGGGGGAGAGGCGACCCGGTGGTCGTGGCGAGGGAGTTAGGGAGGAGGTTGGATATGGTGCCTGGATAGACATGGTTATTCTTTGTTGTCCCCCTCTTGAAAGTGCGATCTTTTATCCAAATATGCGCCGGACCTAGTACAAGAGCATGGGGGGTTTGGCCTTTCGGGGGTACCGGTGGATGGGGAATCGGATTGGTCTTGTTGGAAACTTGAGCTCCGCGGCTGAAGCTAAGTGGATTGTGTTATGTTGTGGTCATCCAGGGAGAATGTAAAGAATGAGGCAGTGGTTTAAGGTAGTAATGTGCCTTGACGGGGTCCAAATGTGTCCCTTGCTGGAAAGTCTAGACGCAGAAGAGAAGAAGAAAAAGGTGTAAGAAAGTTGAAACATGCCAGCGTGTGCTCAGGGACGAGTTTCTCCGCTTGCGCGTCACGGGTAGATCCCGAGTTAAAAAAAAATATATGAGGGCCATGTCGATCCCTTTGGACCCTGATTCAATACATTCTCATATAGTATTTAAGAAAGCTAAAGAAAGCATTGAAAAGATATTGTTGAATTATTCTTTTCTGTTTTTGCTGGGGCCGAGCGGAAACTGGGGAAGTGGAGTCATTTACATGGGGCCATTCAGGGTCTACAATAGATAGTGTATGGATGGAGATAAGAATCAGGTTATGGATTGAGGGGTATGAGAATAGTACTCTTGAAACTAATATGATCATACTAGCTAAGAACCTGTGGGCTAGATATTAGATCCAACAAGTAACTGGGCAGTTCTATATGATCGCGGTTCCCGAGGAACTGGTAAAGAGCAGCTAGTAGATGGACTGCTAGTGGTATTTATTCCCCGAGTCTAGTCCTACCTAGTACTAGATAAACAATAAATCTTGAGTGAGTTTACGACCTAGGTTGTTTGAACTACTCAAAGATCGAGATGGGAAATAATTGTAATCTCTACCATGCTTGATCGTCGTAGTTGTGACCGATCTGACGGCATATATGATTCTAATGGACGCAATGACACGCCCGAGCTTCCTCTGATCTCTCCATAGATGCCTAAGATACAATTACAGCTTCTGGTATTCAAGCTTGCCCTCCAGCTTCTTCGCCTCAGCAACCTTCCGCACCGCCTTGTTGAAATCGTCTTGGTTGACGGCATCACGGTAGTCCTTAATGGCAAACAGACCCCTGTACACAGTTAGCAAATCGGTATTCTGAAGTTGTCTTGCGTGCAAGAAAGGGCGATATGAATAGACTTACGCTTCGGTCACGACGTTACGCAAATCAGCACCATTGAGACCATCACTCATCTTGACTACACTCTCAAAATCGATATCACCCTCCAATACCACAGTGCTAGAGTGAATCTTCAAAATCTCAAGACGGCCAACCTCATTAGGCAGAGGAATCTCAATCTTGCGGTCCAGACGACCCGCACGAAGCAGAGCCGGGTCCAGAGTATCAGGTCGGTTGGTGGCCATGATGATCTTCGTCTTTCCGAGGTAGTCGAAGCCATCCAGCTGGTTGAGCAGTTCCATCAGTGTTCGTTGGATTTCACGATCCGCCGATGTACCCTCTGAGAATCGTCGACCTCCGATAGCGTCAATCTCGTCCATAAAGATGATGCAGGGTTCGTGTTCCTTGGCGTAACCGAACATTTCTCGAATCAATCGCGCGGATTCACCAATGTACTTGTCGACAATCGCAGATGAAACGACTAGTAGAAGATAGAACATTAGTATGGTCCTAATATACTGGCATCCGGGTGAAGGAAGGGGAAAAATATACCCTTCAGGAAGTTTGTTTCAATGGAGCTGGCCACGGCTCGGGCAAGCAATGTTTTACCAGTACCCGGAGGACCATAGAGAAGCACACCCTTAGGAGGCTTAATTCCCACTCGCAAAAAGAGCTCCGGGTTCTTCAGCGGCAACTCAATCACCTCTCGCAGTTCTCGGATCTGGTCATTCAAACCACCAATACCAGCAAAGTTGATTGACCCAGGATCCTCCAAAGACATGTTGTAGACCAGAGGGTCGACCTCGCGTGGGAGCATTCGCATAATGGTAAGCGTCGTCATATCCAGGGCTACACGGGTACCCTGCTTCATCTTGGCCTTGTCAACCTTTGAGCGGCAGCCCACGACATACCGGGGACCCGATGATGCCTTGACAATAACTGTAAGGAAAGTTAGATACTTCAACCTCTCTCTTTAAGGCTCTGCCTGTGATATTTGCTAGCACGGATGATGCGGTGGATACGTACATCGCTCTTCATCTAGCTGTTTCAATACTTCACCGATGATCTGGCCAACACTCTGCAACGCCTTGATGTTCTCCTCAGACACATCGAACTCTCGTTGAAGATCTTTGATGCCCATTCGCAATGATTTCAACTTGGCTTCCCATTCTCGTAGCTCCAGCAAGCTCCTCTTATAATCATCAAGCGCCTGATCGCGCTCGGGGTCGCCGGCGCCGCTCATGATGGAGGGCGAACGAGAATCGAAGGGGGAAATGCTATAAGGTTCGTGAAAATGAAAATGAGAGTCGGAGTGAGAGATGGAGATATCGATGGATATGGTATCCCCGTGGATAGAAGATCGGATGGACGGATTGATAAGAAGGGCAACAGCGGACCTGGCCTGGAGAGCTTCCAGCACCGACGAGGAGCTGTCCAGCAGGTCACCTGACTGCGTGTACACAACACGTGACTTGCATCATCTTACTCAGCGGGCGGTTTAAAGGGCGGTGAGAAGAAACCGGGCAGAATAAACAGCTGGATAATCATCCTAAGGTGTCAAGGCGCTAAGGGCTCTAAGGCCACAAGGCACTACATCTTCATCTCTTTCGTCATGGCCGGCCATGTTCAGTCGTTTCCAATGCGACGTCAGATGAATTGACCAATGAATTCCTCAAGGATGATGCTGAAAAAAGCTCCAGGGGAAGGAACAGAATTTTCTTCGTTCTTCAGAACATGATGTACTACACCACCATGTACTGCTGCTGCTACTATTCCCATAGCTAACTCACTAGTATTATGTATGCCATTACTAACAAATAGCTTCATACTCCAATTCCTAACTACGGAAGTACATAGTAAACAAAACCAGAACTCTCAAAGCTCCCGAGCCGAAACTACATCATGGCCCATTTACTCCCGAGGGACGGAAGATCTCGCAGGTCCAAGAATCCGCAGACGGTCGGATCAGCCAGCAAGCGCTGGAGATGAGCGTGAATGCCCCACCGCCGCATTGGAAAGAATCGGAGAGCATCGAGCCTTTTCCCGGAATTCCTACAATATTTAAGGCATCGGGTGTTTCCGTAGCTGCTTTTATTTCTCTTCTTTTAATTCGAGCTGTTTTATTCTCTTTTTGTTAACCCCAGAATTTCCCCCAAATGTAAGTCATACATTTTTATCACATCATCCGTTTATATACCCCGCCATATCTGCCCCTCTCATACACAACTTCCCCCTCCTACTCCTACCTCTCTCTCCTACTACTCTTCCATCGACATCCTTCCAGCTTCACCTTAAGCCAAGAAGGGATAGCACTGTCTATACTTGACACATTCAGACCGTCGGTGACCATTGCCCCAACCAATTGCACCTCCCTCAAGCAAATCACACTGCCCCCCTCCGCTCTTCCACTCGCTGGCCTGTCATTTTGGGTCATCGGTGAACCTGTTGCCCCTCCTCCGCCTTGAGAGCCACGCATTACCTTCATTAAATCCCCTCTTCTAGCTCCTTCTCCTTTTCTTTTTTCTCTTCTTCTTCTTCTTTTTTTCTTTTCTGGTAACTGACAGACTTCCTTCCATCTTTCAGACACATTACTTCATTATGCCTATCGCCAAGGTTCACGCTCGTTCCGTGTACGACTCTCGCGGTAACCCCACCGTTGAGGTGGACGTTGTCACTGAGACTGGTCTGCACCGCGCCATTGTCCCATCCGGTGCTTCCACCGGTATGTAATTGATCACTGATGAATGGCAATGGCCAGCAGCTACTCCTGATGAGAAATCAATGGAACTGACAACCTCTAGGTCAACACGAGGCTGTTGAGCTCCGTGACGGTGACAAGGCCAAGTGGGGTGGCAAGGGTAAGAGCTCTCCCAATTGTTTTTCCCGCATTCTATCTGTCCCACGGAGCAAGTTACTGATCTATTTTCACTTGAATAGGTGTCCTCAAGGCCGTCAAGAACGTCAACGAGACCATTGGCCCCGCTCTCATCAAGGAGAACATTGACGTCAAGGACCAGGCTAAGGTTGATGAGTTCCTGAACAAGCTCGATGGCACTGCCAACAAGGGTAACCTTGGTGCCAACGCCATCCTTGGTGTCTCCCTGGCCATTGCCAAGGCTGCCGCCGCCGAGAAGGGTGTCCCTCTCTACGTCCACATTTCCGACCTTGCCGGTACCAAGAAGCCCTACGTCCTCCCCGTTCCCTTCCAGAACGTCCTGAACGGTGGCTCCCACGCCGGTGGCCGTCTGGCCTTCCAGGAGTTCATGATTGTCCCTGAGTAAGTTTTTTCCAGATAAGGCCGGCGAACCAACCCGGGAATGAAAATGAAAATGAAAGCTGACAGAATTGACAGCACTGCCGAGTCTTTCTCCGAGGGTCTCCGTCAGGGTGCTGAGGTCTACCAGAAGCTGAAGGCTCTGGCCAAGAAGAAGTACGGCCAGTCCGCTGGTAACGTTGGTGACGAGGGTGGTGTCGCTCCCGATATTCAGACTGCCGAGGAGGCTCTTGACCTCATCACCGAGGCCATCGAGCAGGCCGGCTACACTGGCAAGATCTCCATCGCCATGGATGTTGCCTCCAGCGAGTTCTACAAGACCGACGCCAAGAAGTACGACCTGGACTTCAAGAACCCCGACTCCGACCCCACCAAGTGGCTCACCTACGAGCAGCTGGCCGATCTCTACAAGTCCCTGGCTGCCAAGTACCCCATTGTCTCCATCGAGGACCCCTTCGCTGAGGACGACTGGGAGGCCTGGAGCTACTTCTACAAGACCTCCGACTTCCAGATTGTCGGTGATGACCTGACTGTCACCAACCCCCTCCGCATCAAGAAGGCCATCGAGCTCAAGTCTTGCAACGCTCTTCTGCTGAAGGTTAACCAGATCGGTACCCTGACCGAGTCCATCCAGGCCGCCAAGGACTCCTACGCCGACAACTGGGGTGTCATGGTCTCCCACCGTTCCGGTGAGACCGAGGACGTCACCATTGCCGACATTGCTGTCGGTCTCCGCTCCGGCCAGATCAAGACCGGTGCCCCTGCCCGTTCCGAGCGTCTGGCCAAGCTGAACCAGATCCTCCGCATTGAGGAGGAGCTTGGTGAGAATGCCATCTACGCTGGCAAGAACTTCCGTACCTCCGTCAACTTGTAAATGCAGTTTGCACTTGCACAGTGACTGTTGGAAGTAAGGATGAGCGAGAAAAAAAGCGATAACTCGCCCTTTTTTATGATTATGAATTAATAAGATCTCTGAATGAAAGATATTTCAACGAAGTCATCCCTGCATTCATACATATACAATAGTCTTGTAAAACAATACCTACTCTTACTGGTACTAGGTATGTGTCGTGGTCAACCCATAGTATCAGTTGCAATGCAAGTACCTAGCCCGTCCATCTTAGTATTTCATTTACTTCTCTTCCTCTAACGGTAGTCACAACTATATTCCACCCTCCTTTATCCCATTTAATATCTTCAAATCTTCAAATTGAAGTTGTATATATTGTATACTTCTATAAATCACGCTGGTCGGGCATCAAGACCCCGAGATCACGTGCCATCCCGCGATAAAGTGGCCCACATAAAATTTGCCTTGCCCCTCCAACCTTTTGCTGTTGCAGGTTCTCCAACCGCGGACTCCTTCTTTGTCCTTTGTGTCTTGTTCCTGCGAACAGCACTTGCGTTTTCTTTCCTTTTATACATTTTTTCCCGCCTCGAGTGTCTCGATCACCTTCATTTTTACCCAAAAATGCCGCCTTCAAAGTGGGGTAAGTCCTTATCCTGTGACTATCTGCCGCCTCGTTTGCCCGCCGTCCGTCGTGGCCGTGGCAACTGGACGTGACTTGCGACTGGCGTTAGAATACCCCGTTAGATGGAATGAATGCTAATATATTTCTGTGATTATAGATGAAGAGGAGGAGAGTGACTCCCCTCCCCCTGTTGCCGCTCCCCGCCGCCGTTTCGACGATGAAGAGGAAGACGATGTAAGGCCCGATATCAAGCACAAGAAAGGATCATCTCGCCACTTGCGAATATCACTAACACAATTAAATCACCACAGGTCCTCGACTCTTGGGACGCCGCCGAAGACTCGGAGGTAGAGCGCGAAAAGGCCAAAAAGACCGCCGAAGCCGAGGCCGCAAAGGCCGCTGCCGCCGCTGCTAACAAAAAGACCAAGGCTCAGCGGATAGAAGAACATCGTGAACAGCGCCGTCGCGATGAGGCTAATGCCGCTGACTTTGATGCTGATGAGACCGAGGCTCAGCGCCGCGAGCGCATTCGCAAACAGGAGCAGGACTCTGATCTTCAGCATGCGGCGGATCTTTTCTCTGATATCGATATGAATCGAAACCGTGGTGCACCCAAGGCGATCGTTATTACTGATTCTGCGGATCCTACGAACTCGATTGATCTTTCTTCGATGCCTCTTTTCAAGCCTACGACTAAGGATCAATTTGCTCGGCTTTCGGATGTTCTTATTCCCTTGATTACGCCTCACTCGAAGAAACCTCAGTATTCACTTTGGGCTCAGGAGTTTACTCGTCGACTTGTTAAGGAATTGCCTAGTCAGGAAATTAAGAAGATGGCTAGTGCGTTGACTACGGCTAGTAATGAGAAGATGAGGGAGGAACGGGCTGCTGATAAAGGAAATAAGAAGACTAAGGCTGCTAAGACTAAGGTTTCTCTTGTTTCGAATCGGGATAACCAGATCGATAACACTGCTTATGATGGTGATGATGGTCTTGGTGATGATGATTTCATGTAATGGATGGATAGACGCTTTTTCATTTTCTTCGTTTTTTCCTTTTTTTCCATGACTCCCTCCCCCAAAAATACCAATGTGTATAGCCGTCGCTCCATCAAACAAACGACATAAGCAAATAGATCAACCTATTCAATCTATACAGTACTCCCTACGTATGCACTTTGAAATAACCAAAAAAGTACTCTATAACTTTCAAAGTTATAATTCGAAGTACATTTAATTGTATATCAAGAAATACAAGATCGACTCCTAATAATCCCCCATTGACACCTCTTATACAAAATACCAAAATACTGCGCCTCCTCCCCAATCCCTCTAATACATCCACCAAGATCAACATACCCTTCCTCATCCATCGCAAAAAGAGCTTCCAACACCCAAGACCGACAAGTAAAAATCTGGCCCTGCCCAAGAAATCCCCGCATCGAACTCCACGACAAAAACGGGCACAACAGCTAATCGTTCCGCTAACGCCTTGTGTAATATCGGTTCGAGTGATCCTAGCTTCAATGCTAGAAGGAGTCAATCTTGTCCGGGTATTTTGCTGGTACTTTCGAATTTCCGCGTTCGAAGACATGAGGGGTCGTAGTTTGTTATGTGGAAGGTTGTTCCTTCGAATTGGGGTTTGCTTAGATAGAGGGTTCAGTGGAAGTTTGTTGGTGAGTTTCTGTCTAGGAGGAGGATGTATATTGTGTTTGGTTCGAAGGGGAGGGTTGGGGGGTGGGATTATTGTATTGTGTAGTAGGAGTAGTTGTGGTGTTGATGGTGGTTGGGAATGACATTGTGAGGGTTGGTAGATTGGTGTATCTGATTACCTCTTTCAAGTATGATATAGATGTATTGGCTTGAAAAATGTTTTATAAGTGCCAGCTTTTATGAGAGATGAGTGTCGAGGGCAATTATTTTTTGAGGATTGAAATGGTCCAGACTTTATATTTATAGGTATCATTTCATCAGGCTTTGATCATACCTTAGATTTTGTTAATAGTAGCCCTTGTACATACTATATACATAGTATTACCATTGATATACTTTCCAAATTACTCGATGGCCACTTTCACACGTTTCGAAAAGGACTTGCATACTATTAATATTATCATTATCCTTTTTTTTTTTTTTTTTTGGCTTTATTTTGCTTCATTTTTTGCAACTTTCTTAGGCTAAATAGCAATTCTGAATGCTAAATACCACTAAGCATATCTGCCGAATTCTGCTCTTTCTCGCTTTGCTGTTTCTCTAGGAAGTTAGGCATTGACTATATCGCTGAAATGATTTGAAGGCAAGGTTGCTTCTTTGATGCCTTAGCTGACAGCTTTACTACTTACTAGTAAGCCAGTTCAAAAGACGGGTTATTTTTGGGCTGAGAGATGAGTTGCGGGTTTGGTATTTCTTTTTGGAAAAGACTAGTCATCCTTTTCTTGTTTGTCTGAGTTACATGCAAACGTTCATTCTTTTCGGATTATGAGGTTTCATTGCTATGATGCTCGTTTGCAATTTGGCTTCCATTGTTTGTTGGTTGTCAAATACAAGATCCAGATCAACACTATTTTGGGGAATCATTTAAGACTTTATATCTACTGAAAATTCAAGTTGACAACGACACTTCAGGGCTGTGACTGTAGCCCTTTCTAGCTACTAGTGTCAAGTTCTCCTGCGGACGGAATGTTTTGTGTGCGAACCAACGAAAAGGATTCAATTCCGTCGAGAGATCCTGCGATAGTTTCTTTTTGAAGGATCGCTTTCTTGTCCCGGTGAAAGGTTTGTAACCACGCCGTTGGGGAGGATGAGTGAGCCCCTGGGTATATGATTTACTTCACTCCAGGTTTGAGTGTGAGATAGCCCGAGGTGGTAAAATACATATACACCTCAGTTTTTTGCTCTTTTTGCATGGAGGCGTGGAGGCCTCCTCGTAAAAAGGCAAAAGGAACCGGACGAGAGAAGCTGGAATTTACCTCTTTCAAATACCATCATTTTCCCTCTGGCCTGCCACCTTGACACCACATCGGTTCTCGAATTCCCATTTTCGCAACATCTTCTCGATCAACAGTCCCGAGTTCTCACTGCCTGGTATTCAATGATATCTTTAACAATATTCACCAAGGCGAAACGGTGACATGTTCGATGGGGTCTGATCTCGCTGCTGGGAGTTGTCTATTGGCAAACTTGGCTGAACCAGATCCTTTTTCTAAGTCAAGTTTCTATCCGAAGAGCAAATCAAAATGAGATGTTCAGCCTCAGTTCTCGGGGTCACAGCGTTGACAGGCTACCGTAAAGCCATCGATCTTTTCAGTTCTGCGACATTCTTCTCAAAGGTCAGTGTCGACACATTCTCCCCCGTCACATTGTATTTCAGCTTTGCTGAGGCTGACATCCTCGACCAATATAAGGCTTTATATATAGGACTGTTGAATTGAAACTCCACTTGAGCGATTCATTCTCTCGCGTCCTACGAGCGAGTTCCTTCTTGCCTAGGGATAATAACTGTACCCAAATATCCGATTGAGTATCGAGCTCTATTCCGACAATACCTCCTGGCTGGGAGTCCAGGTCGTGGCAGACACAGGATCTACATGAGGAAATAGACTCGGAGCATCCGTTCATTCTCGCCATTGAAGATACAAGGAAACTGAGGGCCCGCCTTTCAGTCTTTTTCTATGGAGTCATCTTTATCAAGGCTCAACTCGTTCGACCCAGTCTCTCTCGTTGCTACTTTCTAGGTCATCGAGTTCCCTTTTGTTTTGGGTTGCTTGCATCGTCAGATTCTAGTCGGGGGTCAAGACCATCGACCTGAAAGGATTCGATCAGCCCATCGCCCCATCCAAAGCTGTCTCTCGCAATGGCTCTCCCTCGAAGTGCGGCTCTCGACCCCGGACAACAAACTTACGGAGATACCGTCAGCCAAACCAAAATGCCGGTCCGCAGGCACGCTTGACGATCCGGTTGATCTTCCAGATCAGAAATCAACTGGAGATATACTGAGATGTCTGATGCTCCGTCACAGCTTCTCGACTATCCATTTATCGATGATGTGAGGTGGATAGGCCTACCCGTATCATCCAGCCACACGGTGGTATCGAACTTGTGAAAACCCCGCCAAAGCCCAGTGGGTTCGAGGGTGATAAGATGGGCCCTGGTAAGACTCTGATTGCCCATGCAACCATTGTTGTTTCGCAACTGGTGGCTCAAGCATGGATGACAGTGCAAGCAAGTTGGGAAACCCGGGACCATTGTCATCTGCAGGTTTCCATTACCGATCCCGATATGATGTGTCTGGCCACCAATACATACAGAATATACTGTCTCTGCGAATTGAACAGTCCTACTTGCATGGACAGCCCATCAACAGTATTCAACTCCTGGTGGTTCCAGCCAAGCTGATGGGAAACTGGATCCAAGAATGGAAATCGAATGTGGACGAAAATGCAGTGTCGCTGAAACTTCTTCTGGGGTACAATCCCCACAGAGGACTGTATTTCCGCCGGTTTTCTATCGCTTAATCTCCGAGCTTTTTCCCGATATTCAGAATGATCTCCGTTTCATGGAGGCCCCGGCGTGAGGCATGGCCAAAGGATATGAGAAATACCACACCATCGTCGGCAGATCTTCCCCCTCGGAACAAGAGCATATTCTCCAGCACATACCGAATTGGTTGGGAATAGAACAGACCAAGTTGGGATTGGTTTTTGGAGACAGGAAGTGGACGATGATCTCTATGTCATCAGTTCTATGCCGTTTGGTGGATACTGACTTTCGAGGATACAAACCACAGCCGTGAAATTGAGGGATGACAGCGTTCCCATTCGCGAAACTGATCCCACGGCGCAAGCAACTGGTTGCATTCCTGGGTCGTTAAAGATGCTTCTGGTCGTTGGTGGTAGCCAGCTGCCAACATCCCAATACTCCCACATCAATCTGCTCTCTTTGTCCTTTTTCTCCTCTACACTACGCATTTGATGGATTTCGATGATTTCTACGATCTGGCTTGGCTACGAAGAAGTCCATCGCTCTTCGGATTCCAATAGCATCTAAGTATGTATCTAGTTTTCTACATCTCAGGCATGATTCTGACTTAATCTATACAGTCACCACGCCTGGCTTGCGATCTCGTCAATATGCCCTCTCTTCGAGTATCACTTGGATCCTGTGGGCGCCGATGCTCTTTAATCAATCGAGGAAATTACTGAAAGAGAGATGATGTCCATCTTGCAAACTCTCTGGCAGAAGGCCCGCGGCCGGCTTTCATCGATGATCAAAAGTCACAAGTCATTCTACATATATACATTTTTTTATCGACTACAACTTTTGAGACTTCGTATGGAATTGTTCCATACCTCTCTCGAAAAGGCTGTCTCCCTAGACACTCACTAGGTAGTGAGTAAGATCGTGCGCACGGCTCTTCCTGACTTACCTATCTCATGATTGCTGTTTTTGCCGAAGAACGGTACGCAATTGCGCAAAGCTTCAGGATGAGTGACTCGACTCAATGGGTCACTCCGACCTCACTGTGAACGGATGAACCTATGGAGTATTCCAATGCAAGTCCCTGTCAGAGGATGAGAAGCGCAGAATTTATTGCGCCTGAAGCACACTAGGGGATATATGTCGTATCTATTCAATGTGGATTGTGGAATTTAGTTTACGTATCACAATTGTGAAGGAGAACATACTCTTGATTTTTTGTGGACACTTGGAAAATTGCTATCTCATCTAGTTTGCCAGATACCTTTGTTTCTGTAATATATTCTTTTGTTGATCTCTGTTCTTTGATGTCCCCATTCCACATCCTAATTTCTTTATCTTTCCATTTCCTTCCCATCATCCCTCGCATCAATCTTCATCGCCTCAACCAAACATCCTGATCATCTATCACCGATATAACGGCTCAACCCTTATCCTCCTCGGATGTGAGGCTCTTCTTCGAAAAAGTCTTATACCTACCCTCGCCTTGGACCAGGGAGGCTCCAATCAGCAGTTCGAGTTCTGGGTGTGAACCGTAAATGGAACTCCGAGAATTATAACACTCGGGTAAGTTGATCCTAATCGAGTATTGTATGATGCTAACAGTTGCTAGGTGGAAGCTGCCGTCCTTCAAATGTCAATGCTTTGTGTTACTTTTCGGGATAGGTATGTGGAAGGGGAATTGCGCTCGCGAGTATTTCATGAAGGGAGCACCATGCGCAGCGTGAGTTCACACGAAAGTAAGATGAAATCCGATACTGACTCGCGAATTTAACAGCATGCTTTCTGGAACGCTATTGCCGTGCAGATCTCGATTGCCCATAAACCGGGCTCAATTTCGGTCTCGGTCCTCTCGAAATCGATGCTCTTGTATTCCTCGGTAGAGGGACATGTTCAGCGATGGGTGACTATGCCTCGCGTACTACTGCGCACCTTCAAGAACTAGCAGCCTATGACCCCGGAAGTTCGACTTCTCGCCTTCTTGCCGTCTATACCCGGGATGATTTTGGGTTCCGGGGCTCTCTTTATCCCCTCAACCGGTTTGTTAGTCAACCCTTGAATCGAAGATTGTGGGGGATTATATAAAAGAAGTGCCTACACCGGTGACCTTCAAAGGTTGTCTTTGATTCAAGAAAGTGACGTGGAGTTTCACAAATCAAATGCCAAACGCAGTGCTCTTTCTGGTCTTCACTACTTATTTCCAATTCCAAAGAGGCCAACCCCCAGTAAGACTTGGGTATTTACTGATGAATTACTCGAAGAGTATCAAATATTAGAGCACACATCATGTGAAATGTGTGATTTGCCAACGGGAATACAGATGGCGATGGAGTTTGAAGAGGCAATAGAGATGGAAGTGAAGCTGAAGAGAAGATTACGACTCTGGCTTCCAAGCGAGAGTCGTAATGGAGGGTTGTCACTTGCAATTGAACATATCCACTGGATATGTCGCATGTGTCGGATATGGATATCTCCGCTACAACTAGCGAAGCGAATATCGTGAAAATTTTTGCAAAATCCTGCCGTTCTCGCTACGACAATTCGGGTTCCGGGGGCGAAACAAACGAGTATCAAACCCGGGGGGGATGAGGTTTATACGTTGATCAATAAACCGGCCATTCCATTGGCCGAACAGATCACCAAATACGCATTTCAGATTCCGTATATCTGTATATTCGATTGGGACTTCATTATGTTTATCCAGTTTGAAACTGGGTAATAGAACAGGTGTTCTGTCTTGTTTTATCTGTCATATAACTGAATATAGTAGTGTATAATTCATGAAGATATTCTATGCTTGTCATTTATACATCCCTAGTCACGTGCTATTTTGCTGGATATAAAGTAAACATCGATTGAGATACTCTACACCACTTGATAGCCAGGATTATGAAAATTGATAACAACAAGAATAGAGTGAGTTCAGAGCTGGTACTAGATTATCAGGGTAACATCTACGCTGGAAGAGACGAGAAATCCGGGCGAGGGACCAGAGGGTAAATTGGAAAATAAACACATTGAATCGTGCTGGAGTGGGAATAGAGACAATAAAAGAGAGAGAAATTCCACTCAGCCCCTTTTCTTCGCTCGCGTCAACCGAATATCAAACTCCGCCGGCCGACCCACACAGTTCCGAACACGTGCAACAGAGAGGTGCCGGTCCCAACCCAGCCACGCTGCGGTGAAAACAAAATAAGCGACTAGCAGAATCCACGTCCAGGAAGAAATGCGAACGCCCCCTTACCAAATCGGCATACGGCTTGTCGCAACCCCTACTCAAAGCCCTCTTACGACTCCTCAGCGGGCTTGGTCTCCTCAGTAGGCTTCTCCTCGACGGGAGCGGCGGCCTCCTCAGTAGCAGCGGGGGCTGCCTCCTCCTTGGCACCCTCAGCGTCCTGGCTGTCGGATGAGGTCCAGAGGGTCAGGTTGTCCCGCAGGAGTTGCATGATCAAGGTGCTGTCGCGGTAGCTCTCCTCGGAGAGAGAGTCAAGCTCGGCAATAGCGTCGTCGAAGGCCTGCTTGGCGAGGTGGCAAGCACGGTCGGGGGAGTTGAGGATCTCATAGTAGAATACGGAGAAGTTCAGAGCGAGACCGAGGCGGATGGGGTGAGTGGGGGTGAGATCAGTCTGGGCAACTTCGGTAGCGTTCTAGATGGGGATGATCAGCAGATGTTACAGAATGCGGTGAGAAGAGAGAAGATGGCGAGAAAAAGAAAAAAAAAGGTGTGCCATACCTTGTAGGCATCGTGGGCGGCAGTAGCAGCGACCTTGCGCTTCTCGCCGGAGGCGAACTCAGCCAGGTAACGGTGGTAGTCACCCTTCCTGTGAATTCGTTGTGGTTAGTCACTGTATTAGCATAGGCCCTGGATCATCATTCGGGATTGCATATAGCAAGAAAAAGATGATCAAGCAGTAGCAGCTTTTTCGGTTGTATCATAACGCACATCTTGTAGTAGAAGACCTTGGACTCGCCGGTCTCGGCCTTGGGGATCAAAGAGTCATCAAGAACATTCAGGACATCCTGGCAGACATCCTCGAGCTCCTTCTCGATCTTATCGCGGTACTCCTTAATGATACCGACGTGCTGGTCAGAGCCCTTGGACTCCTCCTTCTGCTCGATGGAGGAGATGATACGCCACGAAGCACGGCGGGTACCGACCACGTTCTTGTAGGCGACGGACAGAAGGTTGCGCTCGTCGACGGTGAGCTCGCCGCCAATCTACAGACGAGTCAGTTGTGGATCTCACACAGAGAGAAAGTCGAATATCATAGTTGAGTCGTACCTTGGCGACTTCCTGTTCAAATTGTTAGCCCCGGGCGACCCAGTCAAATCATAAACAACAGATATGGATGCGACTGACCTTCATGTACTTGACCATTTCTGAATCACAACAAACCTAGCATCAGTATGCCTCCTTCTATCGGGAATCGAGTCAGGACAGTCTTACCATCGTATCGCTCGGCCTGCTCGCAGAGCCGCGCAAGGAACGTCTTGCTAATGAGGGGGTCAGTTCTGTCACGGGGGTGGGGGAGAAATGTCGCGGATGGGCATTTTGGAAGTCTTACTTCTCACGCTGCATTGAGAAGACAAAAGTTAGCGATGATTTCAGTCTCAGCGAAAGGCACCCTGATGGAGGATCACGGTAGATGAGATGGGAATGGGTATGGGGGTGAGGGATGTGTCGTTGAGTGAGAGGGGGGTTATGATTGCGATGGCGGTGACGGGACATGGAAGCTTTGGAGGTGGTTGAGGGGGAGGGAATATCATAGAGAGAGAGAACATACTTCAGAACCCATGATGGCTGTGTATGAAAAAGGAGATAGATGAGAGAGTTGTGGGGTTTCGTGGAAGAGGAAGATGCAGAGGAGGAAGTTGGTTCAGAGGATCAAGAAGTGGGGGGGGGGGGGGGGGGAAGAAGCGAGGGGGAGGGAGGGGGGGGGGGGGGGAGAGCAAGAAAAAATAGGAGGAGGG
>Ga0102593_1001058_pt1 | contig 30982 bp, 40 predicted proteins | sample AraplaCol_mMS_r2_2_FD_76862 | JGI IMG/M metagenome (GOLD analysis project Ga0102593, IMG submission 76862) | Arabidopsis root microbial communities from North Carolina, USA - plate scrape MF_Col_mMS_r2 (SPADES assembly) (version 2) | ecosystem: Host-associated > Plants > Roots > Endosphere...
GCCTATGAGTCTATTACGAGGCTACTTTCAAGGTAACCAGTCCATGGGACCATCCGCGCTAAGTACAATTATTGAACAAATAGTGCGTGTGCTGTTTATTTTAGCAGGAGCATACGCTGTTATTCATCTCTTTCATAGCACGATTACAAAAGCTGTTGGAATCGGTACGTTTGGAGCGTTTATTGGAGGCTTAGGAGGTATAGGGATTCTCGGTTCGACTTATCTAAAACGCAAGCGGCTGATTATGAAGGAAGTGAATAGCGGAAAGAATAATAAATCCATTTCGTTCTCTTCAATGTTCAAAGAGCTTGTGACGTACGCCGTTCCGTTTGTATTAGTTGGTTTAGCTATTCCAATCTATCAAAATATTGATACGTTTACGATTAACATGCTTTTTCAATCAATAGGGTATGGACAAGCTAAAGCCGAAACAATCAACTCTGTCATTGGATTAGCGCAAATTTTAGTGATGGTGCCGGTATCGCTAGCGACTGCCTTCAGCATGTCGCTGATTCCGGGTATTACATCTTCTTTTGTGCAAGGAAATTTACGAGAAGTAAAAGGAAAGATTACAAAAACGCTGCAGCTGCTGTTGTTTTTTACTCTTCCTGCTGCGGTGGGGCTTTGTTTATTGGGTAAGCCGGTATATATGATGATCTTTGGAGCGAAAAACAGTCCTGAAATCGGTGGAGTTGTTTTACAATGGTATGCGCCTGCTGCGATTCTCTTTGCTCTTTTTACCGTAACAGCCGCGATTCTTCAAGGAATTAATCAGCAAAAGAAATTAATTTTGGGCTTGGGCTTAGGAATTGTTGTGAAGATAGTATTAAACGTACTGTTGGTTTCAAGCTTAAAAGAAATTGGACCTGTTGTCGCGACGTACGGAGGATATGGTGTATCGGTTATCTATAACTTTTATTTAATTGAAAAATCCATTTCTTACCGAGTTCAATCACTGGGAAAAGCCGCGTTGACGCCTGTTTTATTAGTAAGTGTGATGTCAGCCGCTGTGCTTATTGGCAATTATGCTTCTCACTATTTTCTAGAAAATAAGCTGTCTGCATCTTCACTTGCGATTAGCACATCTTGTATTTCAATTGCTTTAGGTGCTGCTGTGTATCTAGGACTAGGCGTAAAAACAAGTTTAGGGCAATCTGTTGTATTAAATAGAAGAAAAAGAATGTAAAGGAGAGAAGGAAGTGTCAAAACGATTTGTACTAACCGTAGCCGCTGGAGGATGTATCATAATTTTCGGCGCGCTGCTGCTACTAAACTGGGAAAAGGTGTTTGGAGACTACCGTCCCATTCAAACAACAAAAGCTGTCTTTAAATTAGAAGTGGGAAGTCAAGATGTAGCAAAGACTACGGATTCAGATAATGTTCTTTACTATATGGTGAAAAAAGGACATCTAGATGAATATATTCAACTGATGAATGAAAAGGGATACGTGTTAAAAGAGAAAGATATCGATCATAACCGACTTGTTTTTAACGATGGACAAGAGGATGAGCAAATTTACTACAAGCGCTTTGCTAGGAAGTATACGATGATTGATGGAGAAGGGTAAAGGCCTTCACTTGTATTTTAGTAGCCTAAAACCGTATAATCCTATCTGTTTTTAAAGTTTTTTTACATAGAAAAGAAAAATAATATTGACAATTGTTAAAAAACTATTAATATTGACTATATTACATAAAACAAATAGCTATTGTTTTCCTTATCAAGAGAGGTGGAGGGACTGGCCCTGTGAAACCCGGCAACCGCTGTCTATGACAGAATGGTGCCAAATCCTTAAGAACAGTATGTTCTTGAAGATGAGGAAGAGACGTTTGGTTAACGAGCTCTTCCTTTATATAAAGGAAGAGCTTTTTTATATTATGGGGGGAGTAAGTCAAATGAAGAGATTTCTTGTTTTAGCAGTTGCGCTTGTACTACTCGTAACTGGCTGTCAGTCAAAAAGCACAAAAAGCAGTGGAAGCGAAGAGAAAGGAAAGAAGCGAATAGCTCTTGTTTTACCTGAAAAGATTGGAGTTAACCCGTTTTTTCAACAAATGGATGATGGAGCAAAACGCGCTGGGAAGAAGTATAACATTGATGTAAAAACAATTGAGTCTACGGATCAAGCAGCCATTGAAAGTAACTTGCGTGCTGCCGTAGCAGAAAACTATGACTTGATTATTACATCTTCTTTTGAATCCGAAGATGCGTTGAAAAAAGTAGCTCAAGAAAACCCGCAGCGTCAATTTGCGATTATTGATACAGTGGTCGATTTACCAAATGTAAGAAGCGTTGTATTCCGTGAACAAGAAGCTTCATATTTATTAGGAGCAGCGGCAGGATTGGTTACAAAAACGAATAAAGTAGGAATGGTTGCAGCTGATGATATTCCATTATTAAAAAAATGGACCGTAAGTTTTAAAGAAGGATTACAATCAACAAATCCAAAAGCAGAATTTCTAGTAAACTATGTTGGAAGTTTCTCCGATCCAGCTAAAGCAAAAGAACTTGCTATTTTACAGGCTTCAAAAGGAGCTGACTTTATCGCCGGAGCTTCAGCGGTAGGCGACTTGGGTGTATTTGAAGCAGCAAAAGAAAAGGGTTTTTATACGGCAGGCCAAGATATTGACCGTACGGAAGTAGATCCTGAGCATATCGTTTTATCGCAGTTGAAAGGATCTGATGCGGCTGCTTATGAAACGGTAGAAGCACTCGCAAATGACAAATTTAAATCCGGTGTAGTGACATACGGCTTAAAAGAAAAAGGTGTTGGGTTAACGTATGTGACTCAAGACAGCAAGACGCCTCTTAATGACTTTGTAGGGCAAGATGTAATTGATCAATTAAAAGAAATTAAAGATTCGATTATTGATGGAAAAACAGTGGTAAAAGATCCGTTAGCAAAGTGAGTTGAAAAGAGAAGTCGAGTAAGGCTGGCTTCTCTTTCTTATTTTTGAAAAAATCCTAATGGGGAAAGGAGCAATGAATAGAATGAGTGAGCTGCTGCAGTTAACGAATTTGACGAAGAAATACGGTTCATTTTTAGCAAATAATAACGTGTCCTTTAAACTGAAAAAAGGCGAGGTCCACGCGCTGGTTGGAGAAAATGGCGCTGGAAAAACAACGTTGATGAGGATGCTTTACGGAATGGAAAAGCCGAGTTCAGGAAATATTCAGCTACATGGGAAAACCGTCTCGTTTTCATCTCCTGCAGATGCTATCAAAAATGGAATAGGCATGGTGCATCAGCATTTTATGGTTTTTCCTCATTTTACAGTGGCTGAAAACATTGTCTTGGGGCATGAGCCAAAGAAGGGCCTCTTTTTTAATAGAAGGCAGGCGAAAGCAGATGTACAGCAATTAACCCAAACCTATCAAATTTCAGTAGATGTTCATAAGAAAGTAAAACATTGCTCAATTGGAGAACAGCAAAAAATTGAAATTTTAAAAGTGCTGTATCAAGGAGCAGAAATCATTATTTTAGACGAGCCTACCGCCGTTCTTACTCCTCATGAAGTGAAGGAACTATTAAAAACAATCCGTTTTTTAGCTTCTCAAGGTAAAAGTATCATTATTATTACACATAAGCTGCAAGAAGTGATGGAAGTAGCGGACCGCATTACGGTTCTTCGAAATGGTAAAGTAGCCGGCGTCACAAGTAAAGAAGATACCAATGCTCATCACCTAGCCAGGCTGATGGTAGGGCGAGAATTAAAAGAGCGTCCTGCAAGAATACCATCACAAGGTACCTCTCATTTAAACGTACAAAATCTCTTTTTAAAAGGAAAAGGACAAAAAAACGTATTGCAAAATGTGTCTCTTCACGTTTCTGCAGGCGAAATTGTCGGTATTGCAGGCGTTTCGGGAAATGGACAATCGGAGCTGCTTCAAACAATTTCTGGATTAGTAGAAACAGGTAGCGGAAGTATTAAACTTGGAGATGAAGATCTTACAGGGCGATCTGTGCGTGAAAGAAGAGAGGCAGGAATCGCTCATATTCCAGAAGACCGCTATATGTGGGGAGCCTCTAAGGACGATACGATCGAAGAAAATGCACTAATGGGCTATCAGTATAAAGCTTCTTACTCGAAGATGGGCTGGCTGAAAAGAAAGATATTCAAGTCGAGCGTGGAGGAATGGATAAATGAATTTTCGATTAAAGCCACTTCATCTAAGCAAAAAGCTGGAGAACTGTCAGGGGGAAATCTGCAAAAATTGATTGTTGCCAGAGAGCTTGGGCAAAACACTTCTTTTCTACTTGCTGCTGAACCAACGCGAGGAGTGGATATTGGGGCAATGGAACGTATTCATGATGCTTTGATTCAAAAACGGAATAATGGCTCCGCTATTTTACTTGTGTCTTCGGAACTGTCGGAGATTATCTCACTATCAGATCGAATTTTAGTTATGTACGAAGGCAGTATTGTTGGAGAGCTTACAAGGGAAGAAGCAACAGAAGAGAAACTAAGCATATTAATGGCAGGAGGAACGGTAGAAGGTGATACAGTTGCAGAAACTTCTTAAATCATTAATCCAGCCGGTTATTGCAGTCATTTTTGGCTTAGCAATAGGAGGCATTATTATTTCCTTAACTGGTGGTTCGGTTCTTCAAACATATACAGAGCTCTGGAATGGAGCGTTTGGTAATTTTTATTTCTTCAGCACTACGCTGGCTCGCGCTACGCCTATTCTTTTAATTGCGTTAGGTGTCGGGTTTGCTTTTAGAGCAGGTGTGTTTAATTTAGGGGGAGAAGGACAGATGGTCGTTGGAGCGATTAGTGCAGCAATTGTCGCTTATTACCTGCCGGCTCCAGGGATAGTCAAGCTTATAGCGGCTATTGCAGCTGCTGTTGTGGCAGGAGGTTTGCTTTCTGTTTTAGCAGGCTGGATGGAAGCCGCGTTTAAAATTCAGCTCGTCATTTCTACGCTTTTATTAAATTATATCGCTGTCTTATTTGCAAGCTATTTAGCAGGCCATCCGTTTCAAGATAAAACAGGCTCAGCTGCTCTCGCTCAAACGCCTATGATTGAGCAAGGGGCGTGGCTTGGAAAAGTGTTTCAAGGAATGCCTCTTCATATTGGGTTTATCATTGCTCTAGTAGGTGCACTTCTGCTATGGACGGTGCTTCGCTACTCTGTGTTTGGGTACGAAGTGAACGCATCCGGAAAAAATCCGTTGTTCGGGGCGTATGGAGGTATTCATCAAGTAAAAGTCATGCTGTTCAGTATGTTTATTAGCGGGAGCTTGGCTGGATTAGCCGGAGGGTTTGAAGTTCTTGGTTCACAGTACCGTTTTGTAGACGGTGCGCTCACCGTTCCTGGATATGCGTGGACTGGAGTGATGGCTGCCCTGTTAGCAAACTCGAATCCGATCGGCATTGTTTTTACGTCTCTTTTACTTGCCGCTTTGCAAACAGGAGCGATGGGGCTAGAGCGTAATACAGAAATTCCGTTAGAAATTGCGAGTATTATGCAAGCTGTGCTCATTCTATTTATCTCAGCAAAATTCACAAAGCAGTGGTGGAGAGCAAAAAAGAAAGGAGCTGATATTCGTGGAGCTGCTTGATTGGTCACTGTTAAATGCAACGTTACGAATGGTTGCGCCTATTTTATTAGCGGCGCTGGGCGGAATGCTTTGTGCGCGTGTGGGCATATTTAATGTAGGATTAGAAGGTCTGATTTTGATTGGGGCTTTTAGCGGGATTGCCGGCAACTATTATACTCATAATGTCTTTTTTGCTATCGTGATTGCTGCTGGAGCAAGCTTACTTTTTGCGTTGCTGTTTGGAATGATGGTCGTGGTGTTTAAAGCGAATGAAATTGTTGTTGGGGTGTCTATTAATTTTTTAGCACTGGGCTTAACGACATTTTTACTCCGGACTATTTTTCATACAAAAGGTGCCTATTACGATAAAAATATGCAGGGAATAGGCACATGGGATATTCCTTTGATCAAAGACATACCTGTAATCGGCGACATTATTTCAGGACAGTCGCCGCTTGTCTATTTTGCTTTTTTAGCAGCAATTGCTTTTTATATCTTCTTTTATCGAACGATTTTTGGTTTCCGTCTTCTAGCGGTAGGCTACAATAAAGTAGCAGCAAGTACGCTTGGTTTAAAAGCAATAAGATATCAGCTGTTTGCGATTGCAGCATGCGGAATCCTGTGTGGGATTGCCGGAGCACAGCTTTCATTAGGACAAGTCACGATGTTCTCAGAAGGCATGACTTCAGGACGTGGATTTATCGCACTTGTGGCGATGATGCTTGGTCAGTCTCATCCGCTTGGTATTTTAGCATCAAGTATACTTTTCGGCTTAATGGATGCTGTGAGTACACGGCTGCAAGGTTTTTCAATACCGACCGAGTTTACGATGATGGTCCCTTACGTGCTGACATTAGCAGCGATGTTTTTCCTGCGAGATAAAGGAGTCGAAACGAATCAAACAAGTCAGCAAAGTGCACGCTGATAAAAAAATAAAGAGGTGGTACCTATGAACAAAGCAGACCGTATTAAACGAATGAAAACACCAGAAATTGATCCAAAGTACGAAGGACGAGTGCCTCCGGGTCAGGTAGTAACAGAGCGCTTTCCTATTTTACATGAAGGAGACGTGCCGGAGTATAACCTAGAGGAGTGGACGCTTCGCGTATTTGGATTAGTAGACAAGGAAGTGACCCTTTCATATCAAGAGATATTGGACATGCCGCAAACGACGGTGAAATGTGATATTCACTGCGTAACGAGATGGACAAGACTTGATAATGAATTTACGGGCGTGCTGTTTACAGACTTTTTAAAAGCAATCGGCGTAGAGTTAAAAAGTAAATACATCATGCTGCACGGAGACAATGACTATACGTCAAACATTGAGGTAGAAGATTTACTGAGAGACGATATTCTTCTTGCTCATTCCTTTAACGGAGAGCCGCTTACAGCTAAGCATGGATATCCGCTACGATTGGTTGTTCCGCATTTGTACTTTTGGAAAAGTGTTAAATGGCTTCGAGGCTTTGAAGTCATTGATGAAAATCATCCTGGCTTTTGGGAGCAAAACGGCTTTCATCTTAGAGGAGATCCGTTTAAAGAAGAGCGTTTTTCTGGAGAAGATTTAGGCATTCCAGAAGATGAGTGGGTACATAAAGACTATGATTAATGAAAATGCCTATGCGCGCGCATAGGCATTTTGTTAGCGCTGGCGTTTTAATTCCCACACAACGTGGCGAAGCTCAGGTAAAATCAGCTTGGTCATGGCTAGACGAACAGCACCGCTTGATCCCGGTGTAGAGAAAACGGCTTTTTCGTTAATCGTCCCGGCAATTGCCCGGCTCATAATTGCTGCGCTGCCAATGTCTTCGATGTAGCTCAGCATGCGAAACAGCTCACCAAATCCAACGATTTCTTTATGAATCAGCGCTTGAACGGCTTCAATTGTGACGTCTCGTTTTGTGATGCCTGTCCCTCCATTTGTCAGAACAACGTCGATGCCATCATCACTGCATCCGGCAAGTATCGCTTGTTGAATCGACGTTTGATCGTCTTTTACAATTTCATAGGAGGCGACTTGCATGTCATGTTCTTTCAGAAGTTCCATCATCAGCGCGCCGCTTTTATCGGTTTCTTTTGTACGCGTGTCTGATACCGTAATAACTTTGCAGCGAACGGGCTGCGTTGCTTTGGATTTATGTTCGTGTACGCTCATTATGTACCTCCTTTACGCTTCTGTGCGTTTGTAGTCACCGTTTTTGCCGCCTGATTTTTCAAACAAATATGTTTCGCCGATAATCATTCCTTTATCAATGGCTTTGCACATATCATAAACGGTTAGTGCACAGGCGGAAGCAGCGGTTAAAGCTTCCATTTCAACACCCGTTGAGCCTTCGGTTTTAACCGTTGCTTCTATTAATAAACGGTACTGATCATTGCTTGTGTCCCAGTCGAATGAAAGGTTTACGCCTTTTAATAGAAGAGGGTGACACATCGGAATAATGTCAGACGTACGTTTTGCTGCCATGATTCCCGCTACTTGCGCGACAGCAAGTACGTCGCCTTTTCCGATTTTATGTTCTACAATGGCTTCGTGAATTTCTTTGTTAACAAGTATACTTGAACGAGCTGTTGCAACGCGGCGAGTGATAGATTTTTCGCTAATATCGACCATATTGGCACGGCCTTGGTCATTAAAATGTGTAAAAGAAGACATCGGTGTTTTCATCCTTTTTCAGTAAATTTTGTTGTATGATAGAAATAGTGAGATATGCTATGATTTTACACCATAGCGTAAAAAGTGAACAGACATAAAGGAAGTGAAGAATGTATGTTAGAAAGCAGAACACCTATTTCAATTCCTGAAGCAATTGAAAAAGTTATGACATATAAAAGAAAAGGCAGCATTGAACGCGTATCAATCACCGAAAGCTACGGACGCTATTTAGGAGAAGATATTATCGCCGACCAAAACGTTCCTCATTTTAATAAATCGCTTTATGACGGCTTTGCAATTCGAGCGCAAGACTGTGTAGAAGTCTCAAGTGAACATCCTGTCGAGTTCGAGGTAGTAGGTGAAATTGGCGCCGGCTCTGTTTTTGAAGGAGAAGTAAAGCCGTTTCAAGCGGTGCGCATTATGACAGGAGCGCAAGTGCCTCATTCATGTGATGCGGTTGTAATGCTTGAAGTAACGAAGTCTTATGAAAAAGAAGGAAAGACGTATATGGCGTTAAGCCGGCGGGCTTCAAAGTGGGAGCACATTGCATTAAAAGGAGAAGAAACGAAAAAAGGAGACGTGCTTGTTTCAAAAGGGACGCGAATCAATCCGGGCGTCACGGCTTTTTTAGCTACGTTTGGCTATGCCGATGTCGCTGTCGTGAAGCAGCCGGTTGTTGGGGTTTTAACAACGGGCAGCGAACTGCTTGATGTGAACGAGCCGTTAGAACCAGGAAAAATCCGCAACAGCAACTCCTATATGGCACTCGCGCAAATTATAAGAAGCGGCGGGGTTCCGAAATACTTAGGAAAGCTTGAAGACGACTTTGACCGCTGCTATGAAGCGGTAGAAAAAGCGCTCGAAGAAGTGGATATTTTACTGACAACCGGTGGGGTATCCGTTGGGGACTATGATTATTTGCCGGCTATTTATGAAAAGCTTGGTGCGAATGTGCTGTTTAACAAAATTGCGATGCGGCCGGGAAGCGTCACAACAGTCGCAGAACGAAACGGGCAGCTGCTGTTTGGACTATCAGGAAACCCATCTGCTTGCTATGTCGGGTTCGAACTGTTTGTTCGTCCAATTGTTCGCAGCTTTTTGCATTCACCGGCGCCCCATTTACATAAAACAAAAGCGGTGTTAAACGGACGTTTTAAAGAGCCTAATGCATTTACGAGAATGGTGCGAGGAGAAATTACAGACGAAGGCGGAAGGCTTGTTGTAACGCCAGTTGGAATGGACAAGTCAGGCGCTATTTCGTCATTAGCTGCAGCAAATGCGCTGGTTGTTCTTCCAGGTGGAGAGCATGGGTATGATAAAGGAACAGAAGTGAACGTGCTGCATCTTGAAAACGAAGGCACGAGTTCGCTTTGGGTATAAATAGCAGTCTGCTTATTGCTTGTCCTTTTTTTCAATAAGAACTTGAAGCAGCTCTGTAATTCGATCTAATTTGCTTTCAATGCGAACAAGTAAGTAAAAAGATAGGGCAATTGGAAAGCCTAAATCTTTAATATAGCTAACTAAGTTTTCCATAATAGCATACCTCCTTCACTTAGAAGATATATTATAATATGTGATTTCTAAGTATTTGTTCGCAGGGCAGACGTCCATTTTTAAGACAAAAGTCCTTAAAAAATAAGAAAAAGCAGCCTCGGCATTGGCAAGCGAGGCTGCTTTTTTGTAAGGGTTCATTTATACGTATTCAAGTATGAACGATTATTGGAATTAAACTATAACATATTTTTAAATATAAATAATACTTTTGATGTGTTCTAACATATGAATAAGAGGTGCACTTTTGATTCATCGATTTAATTGGTCCTCCTAATGAAAAACCAACTAAATTAAGGATGTATAAAAAGCTGCATATTCTATAAAAGTGACTTTTTCAGAACTCTTACTTCCCTAAGGGTTCTCTTTTTCGCTGTGTGCCTAAGAGAGTGGTTGTGTACACAGTTTATATTTTAATCCTGAGATAAATAAATCCAGTTCATTTCATCAAATTCTTCAATACTATAATTTGAACCTATATTCTTTAACATTTTATTGAAGAATTTTAGATTAACCTCATGATCATACAAATCTTCTTGAATGTATTCCTTAATAATAAAGTTTGTTAAATTTGTATTATTAACAAAGTCTGAAAAGAACGACGTTATAAGGTCTGAATCTTCTTCGTTTAATTTTTCATCATTAATGATCGAAATCCTAAAAACGTTTAAAATCGCGTCAATATCTTCTGCATCCATATAACATAATGGATCTAGTTTTTTATCTTCTTCTGTAAATGGATTTCGAGTGTCTTCAATAACTACATAAGATATAATTCTTCCATTCCTTGATACATGGAAGATTTCTAAATCACGCAATTTTAAAATTCTATGAAGCGATATCATAAGTTCCTCCTATTAAAGTGTTGATTTACGATATTTTAATAAATTAGATATTGTTAAATCTAAAGAGTATAGTATTCAGTTTGCAGTAAAATAATCTTGTGTGGTATTAATTAACAAATATATAAACGTAAAAAGAGAAGAGGATACGTATATGAGAGAGTATTTCTTGAAAACGGAAAGGTTAGGATTTTCCATTTGGCATAGTGATGATGTTAAATATGCAAACTCTCTTTGGGGAGATGAAAACGTAACGAAATTTATTGTGGCAAATGGAAAAATGTCTGTGGAGGAAGTGCAAAATAGACTTGATAGAGAAATAGATATGTATCGTCAACATAACATTCAGTACTGGCCTGTTTTTTTACTCCAAACGAACGAACATGTAGGTTGCTGTGGTGTGCGACCTTACAATATTCAAGGTAAAACTCTGGAGTTTGGCATACACTTAAAACGTCCTTATTGGGGAAAGGGAATAGCTCAAGAAGCAAGTCAAGCAGTCATAGATTACTCTTTTACTAACCTTGAGGTAAGCAGTTTATTTGCGGGGCATAACCCTAAAAATAGAGACTCTGCAAAATTACTTAATAAATTAGGGTTTAAATACACACATGATGAGTTTTATAAACCTACGGGGTTGCAACATCCTTCTTATTTACTTACTAAAGAAGGATAGCGGCAGTTAATTTTTTAAATAGCCTATGACATGTTTTGTGTTAACTAGAAAGAAATAGATAAACAAATACTTTATTAAGGAGGGAGATCAAATGCATTGTTTAGAACCAAAAGATTATCATAAGATACACAACATTTTAAAAGCATCATTTAAGACTCCTACATTTGCTTTTTCTGTTGTTAATCGTGTGATTCAAGGGTCTGTGTACGTAAATGATAGTATGAAGCCAACGTCAGGATTTCTTAGAATACGTGCAGGCGACTATTATGTATTTGGTCAAGGAAATGACTTAGTGTTTAATAATTCTCTCTATCGTTACTTCGTTGAGAAGGTTTATGGCAAGGAAAAACGTTTTACTGTTTTTACTCCATCGACCGATTGGGAGGCTCTTTTTGACGAGACTTTCAAACCGTACGTAAAGAAAATGATACGTTCTAAGTATAGATTTGTTCCTCCAAAAGTTCCTTCTAAGTATAACCTTCCCGATCTTTATGAGTTAAAAGATTTTAACTCTGATTTTTTAAGGGGAAGTGAGAATTTCAATGAATCATATATAGTCGATTACTGGGGATCAGAAAGTCATTTTTTTAAAAACGGATTAGGAGTTTGTGTTATCCATAAAGAAAATATTGTCGCTGAATGTGTGTCTATCTTTCATAGTGGAACAATAGCTGAAATCGATATTGTGACTAATCCTAGCTATAGAGGACAAGGATTGGGAAAAATAGTGGGTCAAGAGTTTATAAATAAGTGTTTAGAAAAGAATGTTATGCCTGCTTGGGATTGCGATAATAATAATGAAGCGTCAAAAGCATTAGCTAGTAAACTTGGATTTTCTAATGAAGAGAGGTACGCTTTATATGTGTTAAAATGAAAAGCCCTAAAAGTAGGGCTTTTTTGTACCGGTTATACTTTTAAAGCAACAAAGTCTAGATAGAATAAGCATGTGTAAGCACTGTTCTAAAAGTATGTTACAATGTAATTATAAGGAATAAGAGGGGGATATAGGGATGTTAACGGCAGCAGTTGTAACTGTTTCAATTTTATCTTTAGCTTGGATTGTTGGGCAAAAAGAGCAGACAGAAAAACAATAATTTAGAAGAAAAAGCAGGTGAGGGGGGCATATATGCAAAGACAGCAAAGCATTACTGTACTTTTATTAATGCTAGGAATAGCAGCCATTTCTTTAGGGATGGCTTTGAAAGATGTATTCGAGCACTCTCCTACGGTGGGCTGGCTTCTAGGAACCGCAATATTAATAGGTAATTCTATTTATACAGGTGTACAGGTAAGAAAGAAAAATCATACATAATGAATTTTCAGAGTGCTTGGATAATGCCTATCCAGGCATTTTTTATATGGAGAAATGGGATTTTATTAGCATTGATAGTGTATCTATGTATCTACTAAATATTTCAGCTCAGGTGGGTACTCATGCAAGTAAGATAGGAGGATCTAAATACTAATGAAGTACGATGAATATGAAATGCTTGAGTTATTTGAAGACGAGCCTGTAGTAATGATTGATTATCAGACAGGTATGTTTATGTACAGCAAGGATGACGATCATGGGTTTCATTTACTATTGACGATGTCAGTACATGAAAGTAAGTGCAGTGTAAGTTTAAGTTATAAACACTTTAAAGGGTTAATCTTTAACTTTGATTTAGAAGATATTAGCCAAATTAAAGGAGAAAATGATCGCTTAAAGATCTTGGGGAACGATGACAATACGGAAGTGGAAATTAGTTTCAAACCACATTTTTCGTTAAAGAAGGTAAGGCTATAACGTTAACTAAATCTTCAAATAGGATGAAACAAATCGATAAGGTTAATAAAATATTTGAAGGAAGAGGGTAAATGATGAAGAGGGTAGCAAAGGGGTTAGTGCTGATTATTAGCCTAGTAATAATTGTTGTTGTAGGAGCCATTTTTATATTTAATCAGTCGTTAAAGCCAGACGAAGATAAAGAAGAAAAAGTAAAAGTAGAAGCTAAAAAGTATTTGAAGACACATTTTACAGATTCAACTGTTATTTATGATACCTTATACGACAATATGGGGAATTTTCCTTTTGAATATGCAGCAAAGGTAACTAATGAAAAGGATCAGACAAATTTTCTTGTTTACTACAACGATGAAGTAAATGAAATGGAAGATAGCTATATTTCTTCTAAGTGGGAAAGTCAATTAAATAAAAAAGTTCGCCCTTACATTATACAGAAGTTTGAACCGTTAGATGAGCTCATTGTATTTTACGATGCGCAAGTAGGAAAGACATATAATATTAATCCTAATATCGCCACTAGTTATAAGGATTATAATGCTTCGCCTTCAATTACTATCTCCATTGCTCGAAAACCGAAAAAAGAAGATGCAGAGACTTTCAGTGAAATGGTATCTTTCTTAAAAAAAGAAGCTGAACTAAAGCATGGTACAGTTACTTTAAACTATGTAAAGAAAGGTGTACCACAATCAGGTAAGGAGATACGCAAAGAATTTTAAAATTTATATTTTTTAAGAAGAGCGTTTTTATAGCATATTAGGAAAATATAAAAGACCTTTAAAACTATTTGTTTTAAAGGCTTTTGCTGCTTTATAACGGTGGTTATGACAAATAGGCGATATAAGAAATACACTAATTTATCTTCAAATTTATCTTCAAATTTCTTCTTTTTCCATTGCTCTCGCATTAATAATTCTGTTCTTATGCGTTTCTCCCCAGTCTTTCATAAGCAAAATGATTGGTTCGAGAGATCTTCCGAATTCGGTTAGGGAGTACTCTACTTTTGGGGGGATTTCTTTATAGATTTCACGGTGAACAATCCCGTCTTTTTCTAACTCTCTTAATTGTAAAGTCAGCATGCGCTGTGTAATGGCAGGATATAGTTTTCGGAACTCATTAAAACGCTTCTTTCCATCAATGAGATGATAAAGTATAATTCCTTTCCATTTTCCACCTATTACGTCTAATGTGGTTTCGACCGGGCACCCGACTTTACTGGGTGAATAATCGAAGCCTACTTTTTGGTTTCTCATCCATTTTCACTCCCTGTAGTATACGGTTTTATACTATGTTTAATTAATGTGCGTACTTCCTCTAATTTATTACAAAATATACAATATAATCATACCAAAAATAAAAAGGAGGTCTATATTATGAAAACATTAGTACTCATTGCACATCCACATATTGAATCTTCTCGAGTAAATAAAAAATGGAAGGAATCAGCTTTGAATCAAACGGATTTAACGGTTCATGATCTTTATGAAACATATTGTGATCAACCCATTGATGTGAAAGTTGAACAGCAGCTGCTTCTTGCTCATGATCGTATTGTTTTTCAGTTTCCATTATACTGGTACAGCAGCCCGCCACTTTTAAAACAGTGGTTTGATGAAGTGTTTACCTTTGGGTGGGCTCATGGCCCTGGCGGAACGAAGCTTACGGGAAAGGAGTGGGTGTTGGCTATTTCCATCGGTTCGCCTGAACATTCTTATCAAGCGGGTGGGTATAATTTATTTTCAGTAAGCGAAATAACAAAGCCATTCCAGGCATCTGCTAGTTTAGTTGGCATGATTTATCTTCCTCCTTTTATTGAATATCGTTCAAATAAAATCAGTGACTATGATATCACTCAAAGTTCAATTGGCTATGTAAAGCATATTACAAATACAGAATTAAATCCGAAAATTCGTTTTCATAATTATTTAAAACAGCTAGACGAAAGTACCTTGTCTGTTAATGAATAAACAAAGGGAAAAAGAAAGAGCATCTAATGTGGTGATTAGATGCTCTTTTTAATACTTAGAAGCAGCATATGGCATACATTCTATTTTCTGAATAATTGAAGGTTTTGAGAGGACATAATCGTATAAATATCGAACTTAGTAGTAAGTCACTGCCTGTTATATGATTAAAGATTCTTGGTTTACAGTGCAAACGATTGATGATAAAACTTATGCCATTAGCGAATGTGGGCATTGGGAAAAAGTCCATTCTTTTTTGCTTATCGGAGAAAATAAAGCTGTGCTTATAGATACAGGGCTTGGGATTGATAGCATAATGTATTTAGTAGCAATAGAAGGTACTGTAAATAGGTAACTTTCTTTAAGGTTTACGAAAGAATTTACTAAAAAAATCTGTATTTTACACACTAAATATAAGGTGGAATTAACTTTATTTTCCTTTTTGTCGCTATTAACATGAGAGGAATGGTTGTTTTGTCTAATAAATTAGAAATAAATAATGATATTCGAGATAATTTACGTTCCGACTGTTCAAGTTGTTTTGGTTTGTGCTGCGTAGCTTTACCTTATGCACAATCTGCTGATTTCGCATTTAATAAAGATGGCGGGACTCCTTGTCGTCATTTACAGCCAAACTATTCATGTTCCATTCATAAAAACCTTATCACTACGGGATTCAAAGGCTGTGTGGGGTATGAGTGTTTTGGTGCAGGTCAAAGAGTTTCTCAAGTTATATATATAGGAAATGATTGGAGAGCTAACAAAACAAGGGCTAAAGAAATGTTTGAGGTATTTCCTATTGTTCAGCAGCTGCATGAAATGCTGTGGTATTTAAGTGAGGCACTCCAATTTCAAGCTACAAAACCAATTCACAATGATTTAAAAATTTCTTTTGAAGAAACTGAAAGCCTGATCAAACAAAGCCCAGAGGATATTTTAAAAATTGATGTACATGAACATCGAATGAAAGTGAAGGACTTGCTTGTACGTACAAGTGAATTGGTACGTCCTAAAACATCTAATAAAAAGTTGGGAAAGAAATTCAAGCGTAGTAGTGACTATATCGGTGCTAACCTAAGAAGAGCTAATCTTAGAGGAGCTAATTTAAAGGGAGCGTTATTTATAGCTGCTGATCTTAGAGATGCGGATCTCCGGTTAACTGATCTTATTGGTGCAGACTTTAGGGATGCTGATTTGAGCGGTGCCGACCTGACAGGAAGTATTTTTCTTACTCAGGCACAGGTGAATGCGGCAAAGGGAAATGTACATACAAAGTTGCCGTCTGCTTTAGCAATCCCAGAACATTGGGTAAAAGGAGGAGCTCAAGGACTAGTTCAATAGTTCTTGAGCTCCTTTTTTATGCTTAGAACTGCGCTTATATAAACTGTATTTGTATAAATGGTAAATTTTTTAAGATTTAAGTGATTATCTTTTTAAATAGTGATAACTTTTTCATTGCAGTAAATATTGATGAAAAAGGGGCAGAGTGAGATGAATATGAAGATTGATACTTTACCAAATTACCGAATTGCATATGTGAGGCAAGTTGGGCCATATGGTCCTCATAATGTTAAAGTGATGGAGAAGTTAAAACGTTTGGCTAAAAAGAAGGGATTGTTTACTAAAGATTCAATAATTCTGAGCATCGCACGGGACAATCCTGAAGAAACAGCTCCTGAGAATTGTCGCTATGATGCTGGTATCGTCATTTCTAGTGAATATTACGTTGACGATGATTTTAGTGAAGATCAATTAGTAGGGGACAGTATGCAATATACAAAGTTAAGCATACTGCAGAAGAAATTCAAAAAGCGTGGGCTACCATTTTTTCTGGCTTGTTAGAAGCGGGTTATGAAGTTGATCCAAGGCCAATCTTTGAACGATATTATGGTGACAATAATGAGATTGATTATTGTAATATTTGTGTACCTATAACATTAAAAAAATAAGAGCTTTTTATTTGAAGATCCTGAACTTCCCTAGAATTTTAAGATCTTTTTTCTACTTGTAACGCGTGTTATGATAGCTATTTTGTAGGCTATACAAACTAAAAAATAGATGGGTGATGCTTCTATCCATGCTACGCGAAGATTTATTTGAAAGAATAAGTAAACTTAATTCTGTCATTATTTCTTGTTAGGCTTTAATCGTATTTGAAAAGGGGTATAGTATTCTTTAGTCAAGGCGCCAGAATAATTGCCGCAAACGTTATACCGTTTGCAATCAATATAGCTACACTGCTCTAAAAACAGCTGTACACCCCAAAACAAATGGGAGAACATCCAGTTTTGACAGACAAGAATGCAAAGCGTAGAATTGTTCTAACGAATAGACAATTTACTAGTTTAAGATTCTTGAAATTTAGGTTGATTTTATATAAGGGAGCGTACACACTTGAAAAATCAGTTTGCTCAATTAATACAGAATAATGAAAGCGTTCATATTTACTATAATATTGACGACATGAGAAGTTACTTAGATAATCTTGTGTCTTATATTGTGTCGGGAATTGAACAGGAGAGGCATACGTTAGTTATAGAAAGTGAAAGATTAATTCCATTAATTTTTGAAAAGTTAGAGGAAATTCTAACTGAAGACCAATTAACATATATACATACTATTAATAATTTTGATTATTACTGTTCAAGTGGAAGTTTTCAGCCTGCTATAATCTTTGAACATCTCTCTCGACACTTAGATCCCTTCTATAAAAACAATAGATCTTTTCAAATATGGGCTCATGTAGAATGGGGACAGCAAGAAGGAATTGTACCTATTTTAGAAGAGTTTGAAAATGAAGCAGACAAATTAGTAAATAAAGGCGGATTACATTTAGTATGCGCTTATGATGAAGAGAGAGTACCAGAAGTTCTTAAACTTGCTTTAATGAAGTGCCATCCATACTTAATTTTAGAAAACAAAATTATCCCATCCAATTTATATATAATGACAGATGCAGTTTAATTGATATTTTAGTTGGGATTTACTCATAAAAACCAAGGCAAGTCCACAGGTAAATAGAGAACAAATAAAGAGGCTTATAATTTAAGGCTCTTTATTTGTTGTTTTCTAAAGTTATTATGCTAGCTGAAATTGCATTTTGAATAGCTTGTTTAAGTTTGTAGGAACTTATGAACAGAAGGAAAAAGCCTGCATAACTGTGCATGAAATGTCGGATAGCCTTATTCAAATCCTGCTATTCTGATAATAAGGGAGGTCATACAAATGGATTTGCTTAGAAATATGAATAGAGCTTTACACTATATTGAGGAGAATTTAACCAATGATATCGATTTTAGAGAAGTAGCAAGGCTGGCTCTTTGCTCTGAGTATCACTTTAAAAGGATGTTTTCTTTTCTTGCAGGCATTACTTTATCAGAATATATTCGCCGAAGACGTCTTACACTTGCAGCATTTGAACTTAAAGATAGTAACATCAAAGTCATTGATGTTGCGATCAAGTACAATTACAGCTCACCGGATTCGTTTACAAGGGCTTTTCAAAATCTACACGGTATAACTCCTTCGGAAGCTAAAAAAAATGGGAGTTCACTTAAAGCATTTCCAAAAATGACCTTTCAGTTATCAATTAAAGGAGGAAATGAAATGAATTATCGAATTGAGGAAAAAGAGGCCTTTCATATCGTTGGTATTAAAGAAAGAGTTCCGATAATTTTTCATGGAGTTAACCCAAAGATTGCTGCTATGTGGGAAAGCTTGAACGATGAAACAATACGTAAATTAAAAGAACTTTCTAATGTTACACCATTAGGTTTGCTTAGTGCATCTGTGAACTTTTCTGAAGGGAGAATGGAGGAAAAAGGGCAGCTGGACCATTATATCGGTGTAGCCACAACTAAGGATTGTCCCGATCATTTAGTACAACTTGAAGTGCCCGCTGGAACATGGGCTGTATTCGAAGCAGTCGGGCCATTTCCTGACACATTACAAGATGTATGGGGACGAATTTATTCAGAATGGTTTCCATCCTCAAATTATGAACAAGTAGAAGGACCGGAAATCTTATGGAATGAACATAAAAATGTAACGTCGCCAACCTTTAAAAGTGAAATATGGATACCGGTGTTAAAAAAGTAATGATGACTCCGTAATGGAGAGAAAAGGTAGATCGCAAATGTGATCTACCTTTTCTCTTTTATAGCTTTCTATAAAATACATTGCGTTGACTAAATCTGTACAAGCCTTACATAAAAAGCAGAAAAAGCTCCCTATTTCCGTAGGGAGCTTTTCTGCTAGGAGAATTATTTCTCACATAGTCGATACGTTGCGGTATCTTGAGTAGTTTAAGTAAAAAGTGGAATATTATTCGCTTTTTAACTTACAGCTTTTAATTTTAATCTTGCTTTAGAGTTCAAGCTCCATAAACTAAGTAATACGGTCATTAACCCAAGTACGACGCTAGACCAAAGCACCCCGTCTGTTAATGAATAAATAAAGGGAAAAAGAATAAACCATAATCCGGTAATGAGCGAAATCCAATTTTGCCATAAATTCCATCCGGGTTTAGTAACTCCCCAAAAAGACATAATCACTTGAAGGCTTCCAAATACAATACTTGCTGAAGTAGCCCCTGCATCGTATGAAAACCCAAGCATCCAAGGGGCAATAACAAACCAAATACCGATTACAGCGTTAATAATACCTCTTGTTTTCACCATTATCCCTCCTCGATGTATGACACTCTGTATGATGTCATACTTAAACTACATGTTTGTAAGTAACGTGTGTTGAGTATTCTTCAACGTTTGTTGAGATTTTTTCAACTTTCCATGTAGGAACAAGCACTTCTGTTGATGAGTTCTCATAAGATGTTTCAAAATCAAGTATAAGAAAGAGAGTGAAAAACAAATGTACTATTGTGTTAATTGCTGCAGATTGCAAAATGAAAATTTTATTAAAAGTAAGTTATTTGAAAATGGAGTCTATATAGATCCATTTGTAGGAGAGAAAATTCCTTTAGGTATGTGTGCGCATAGATGTAACCATGAGTCATGCAAACCATGTGAAAAAGAAAAAATCATCAAAAAGATTGTGCCAAAGAAATTATCTAAATTAAAGAAAGCAATAGAGTATTTACCTGCTCATCGTCCAGAAAAAGTTCCGTTTTCACAATAAATAGCGGTATGCCGCGTTCAGTTCCCTTAATAAAACGCAGTCTTTATTCCGTAAGTTGATTCATCACTAGTTGTACAGCTATTGCATCGTCTAGATATCCAATTGGAAAGACGTAGTCTGGGATAATATCGGTAGGCAAAATAAAATACAATAGCGCACTTCCCAAAATAGAGCGCTTGGCAGCCGAGGTTTCTTCGCTGCAATATTCAAGATACATTTGCTTTAATTGATCAATAAAGGTACCAACGCTGCCTACTTGCTCTATTTTGGATTGAAAGTTATCTAGAATCATGCTGTGTCCTTCGTCGGTCTGTGCATATTGCTTGTATTTTGTTAGTTCTTGTTTTACACGTTCAATCGTAAAGTTTGTATCCACTATATCAAAAGATTTAAGTATTTCTTGAATTTTATCAATGGAGTAATGAATGCCTGTTTCTACTTCATTTTCTGTATTGTTTGAAGCAGCTCCAGCAGGGTCAATTAATGCTTCAAGAGGCGTATTTAAATAATGCGCAAACTGCTTTAAATGATGTAGATTTGCTTGCTGCTTTCCATTTATAATCCGTGAAACAGTTGCCGTATCAATCCCCGTAAGTGAGCTGAGCTTCCGCATAGATAAAGCATTTTCCTTTAATAAAGACCTCAATAACAGACCAAGGCTTTGTTCATTTTTGGTGTTAGACATTGTGATTCACCTCTTTATATTTTTCAACGCGCAGTATTTATTTTATTGAAGGTTTATCAACAATATATGCAACAAGTAAGCAAATTTCCTCAATATTATCATCAAAAGGAGGATACAAAATGGAATGGTTATTCATTTTAGGTTTTGCCCTATCATCAAGTATAGATAACTTTGGCGTAGGAATATCTTATGGAGTACGAAAAATCAGGATAAGATGGCTTTCTCATTTACTAATAGCAGCTATTTGTTGATTTCTATGGTAACTACTTTTGAATATCGTGTTCATCCACAAAGTTATGATAAAATGGAAATATAATCAAGGTATTTCTATATATTAGGGGGATGTAAAGTGGAATATATTGATCAAATAACAAATGCGGCGGTGAATGGAGAAAGTGAAGAGATAAAAGCGTTATTAAATAAAGAGCCATCTTTACTTAGCGCTTTTAATTCAGATGGGTGGACACCTTTACATTTAGCTTGTTATTTTGGGCAAGTGGATAGCGCTAAGTTATTGTTGTCGCTAGGGGCGGATATTCATATTAAGGCTAAAAATTCGAATGAAAACATGCCTCTTCATGCAGCAGTAGCAAATAAGCAAATTCAAGCTGTAGACTTGTTGCTTACAAAAGGCGCAGATGTAAATGCAAAACAAAGCGGTGGATGGACTAGCCTTCATGAGGCCTCGTTGCTAGGAGATGAAAATATGATTAAACTTCTCATCGAAAAAGGTGCAGATATCGAGATACAAAAAGATGATGGGAAAACACCTTTAGAGGTTGCAATAGAGAAAAAACAAGACAGCGCAGTTCATTTACTTACTCAGTATTTAAATAATAAAGCTTAATATATAGTAGGAGATTTTATGTTAACTAAAAATATATATAGTATGTATTTTCTATTTTCAATCTTTAATTAATTACTTATCTTTTTTTCATTTTCCATAATAAGTTTGCAATGAATGCACTAAAAAAGCCACTAGCAATTAAACAAAAACCAATTTGATATAAAATGAAATTCCAGCTGTCTCCCAAAGAAAAAAGTGTAATTCTTCCTGATTCTACGATATCAACGATAATAAATAATGAAAGTGTAATAAAATATACTAAAAAGAACTTACTGTAGAAATAGCTTTTATAATTATTGCTCATTTTAATCACCTCACCTTAATCTTACGGAATGTTTATCTATACGGTTATTATTTTAGTTGAAAGTGGCCTTAATTTAGAGGAATACTTATCATGAACCATAGTAAAGGGAGACTACATTATTTTTTATTGGGGATAAACGGCAATATGCTAACTGAAAGTGTACACTGTATTCATAATTTGGAATACTTTATCGGGAAGTATGGATTCTGAATATTTAAACTCATATGCACCTAAAGTTGCTATAATAGATATTGAGAGCAATAGAAAGGGATGAGGGTGTATGTTTAATCAATATCCGATTGGGAAATTTACGGTGAAAGAAGATATTCAAAAAGAGGATATTCAAGGTTGGATTCATGACATTGGAGATGCACCAAAGCAATTAGCTGATGCTGTAGAAGGGCTGACAAACGAGCAGTTAGCTACGCCTTATCGAGAAGGCGGTTGGACATTAAGTCAAGTTGTCCATCATTTAGCTGACTCCCATATGAATGCTTATACCCGTTTTAAATTAGGGTTAACAGAGCAAGAGCCTACTATTAAGGCATATGATGAAGTGGCTTGGTCGAATCTTCCTGATAATGAGTTACCGATAGAAATTTCTCTCCAGCTTTTTTCAGCTTTACATAAGCGTCTTCATAAAGTGTTAAACTCACTTGATGAAATAGATTTAAAGAAAACGATCCACCACCCTGAAAACGGGGAAGTGACGATTGAGCAATTAATAGCCACTTACGCTTGGCATGGAAAGCATCATATTGCTCATATTACCACATTAAGAAATCAAAAAGGATGGTAGAATAACATTTAATATATGTGACTTCTGAAAAGAGGCTGGGACAAAAGTATTTTAGTTGAAGAAAAATCAGAACAGTTAATCAATAGTATCGATTAATTGTTCTGATTTTTTATTGATAGGGTGAACGTAGGTTTCATTTATCCCATTTGTTCGTCTGTAGATTCGATTGATTTAGCTATGTCTCAATCTCTTTTTTTATTAGTACCAATAGCGGTGAGTATGCTAACTAAGAATGTATGAAGTATACAATACAGAAATTTTGTTTTTATGCGTAGAATTGTTACTCAACCTTAATTTTGGAAAATGGTGATTATAAATGAAATACGGTGAGAGAGAATTTACATTACAGCTAAGAAACAGAATCAATAAAATCGAACAAGAATTAAGAGATGTCACGATGAAACTCGAACAAATATATACGCCTTTATTTCAGAAACAAAACTTAGACCTTTTTGTGAAGTTTGAGGTTACGAACGGTGATCATTTTGATGAAGGGTATGAATCTGTAGTCATTATATTTATCAATGATGATATAGAAGGAGATATGCTTGATTTTTATAACGTAGTAGTTTGGAAATGTAGCCGTACGTTTTTAGGTATACCACTCTCGAAAAAAATCTTTGGAAGCAAAGTAATAGGAGAACTAGTTGGTGAGTCACTTAGCGATATAAAAGTTGAGCTTGAAACACACTTAGATGATTTTTTAGAACTTCCCGATTAACAGTGTTTTTTCTTGAAATATTTCAATAGGTTGTCTAAAAGTAGTTTTATAATTTGTTTTTAATCTTTTGATTTTAATTAGAAGGTTGTGAGAAGCAAATGTTATAGAACATGATTAGTTTATTTTTAGACAGAATAAGTCCTCTTTTAGAATTAATTAATACTGTTGCTTTGATATCGATTGTTATTTTATTAAGAAATAAAAGGAAATTGTAATGACATTTAATAAATTCAAATGATATGGGAAAATATGCAGAAGTTAGAGAGTCGCAATCAATAAAATTTTAAACAGAAGACTGCCTGAATAAGATTCTTCATACAGCTTTTTTGGTTCTAATAAATGACATTATGCTAACTAAAGAGTATACAGCTTAAAAACAGAAAAACTTCCTCAATGTGTTAAGGAAGTTATCTCTAATCCTGAATAGTAATTCATTCATCCTGTATCTGGCCATTATATTGTACGGTGATGACTTATTTTTATAAGCCATCAGGTCTAACTTTTGAAACACCTAAGGCAAGATTTTTCCACAAAGTTTGTTCAACCGCTTCGGCGTCCGCAGCATGACAATCAACAATGAGTATGACTTCGGAATGTTTGCCGCGTAGAAGCCGTTGATTTTTCCTGATTACTTTAAACATAAATATTTTAATTCCTAATCCTAAGATAAATCCGCTAAAAGCACTAATAATCCCCCAATAAATAGGTCCCCAGCTTAGTTTAAAACCAATACTTGCACCAATGACTGAAAAGGCTGTGGCTAGAGCCATTCCTAAATCAATAAGAGAAACACCATCTGCTCGATGAAGGCTATCAAAAATCCGGCGGTCTTCCGTTCTATTATTAAGAGGAACGATAAATATGTCCTCTTTCTTTATTCCTTTTTTTTCTAGATCGGAAATAGCTAATTCTATGTAACTGGAGTATTCAAATGTAGAAAAGATTTGCATATTTTCACTCCACCTTTTTTCCTTTCACAATACAAAAGCTTGGGTGTTGATACATTTTCTCGAAGAAGTTTTTCTGCACTCTTTCAACAAGTTTATTATTCTCAACGGTATTCATATAGGAATCAAAGGTAGCAAAACCATATAGAGAAGGAAAAAATAACAACCATTCTTTATTTAAAACGGAAGTAGCCTGTTTTATTTCTCCTAAAAATAGAAGAGAAATACCCTCAAGTAGATGAGAATAATAAAAGAAAACGACTGCCCAAATGATAACAAAGAAAGCACCAATGATCCGATGAATATAGAGTTGTCCTAGACCTGGCATCAACAAGGACCAGATAACGGATAAGATGGGATTCCGTTTATCTAAATAGTTTATTTCCATGGATCCTATACTAAAGGAGTTGAACTGATGATTTTCTCTTTCAGCTAACACGTATATTTTATTTAAATCAACGGTTGTTCGGTAACTATCCCATATAGCAAAAATATAAACGGGAATATAAATAAGAAGCCATCTTGTATCAAGCACGTCTTTGGCCATATCAATGTTTCCTTGAAAAGAATAAATCATGGCTAAATTCACATGAGATTTAAGGTTTATAATGACCTCCCATATAAATAATACAAAGCCGCGAAGGTATTTAGACAGTAGTAAGTGCCCAAACCCTGGAAAAGCTGCTGACCACCAAGCAACAATATAGGGGTTTCTTAAATGAATTTGAGTCGTTCCAAAGGTACTAACATGAGCAATATAGCGTCTTGCAGTATTGTCATTTTTATAATTATCCATATACAATCTCCCATAATTTGGAATGGATTATACTTTTTATACCTATCATTCATATTTAATTTTATACCTAGTATTCATATTTAATATGGTCTTGTTTACTTATTTTATGCAATCCATTGATATACACTTAATCTTTATCAAAATGGAGAATTCGTTGACGAGAAAAAGCTCTTTATTTTTCCATAGAGAGCTTCTTTACATGTTATTTTTGAAAATTGGTATTATGTTAATAAAGAAGTAGTTAGATGCTTCATAGCGTCTTGACTCGTTTGTTCATGATCTAGCATTATGTTCACTATGTTTTTATATTCTATACAACATAAAAACGGAAAAAACTACTGCTCCTGTGCAGTAGTTTTCCTAGTCGTTGAAATATAGATGTTGTGTTGATAATTCTCTATTGCATCTTGAGTAGTTTGCTCAAGTTATCAATAACTCATGTACTAAAAAGAAAAATACACCTTAAATGAGGATTTCCAAGCAATGTTTCGTAGCATGTGGTATGGTTCACTTAAAGTGAAATCTTCACGTTTTATAGTAATTTCATTATCAACAATCCGTGTTTTTTGACTTGTGAAGAGGTGGTGGAACTAACCAGCCTTTTTCTTTGTTAAGTCGCAAAAACTTTCCACCAAGAGCTACTTTTTGCATGTGAATTTGACCAAACATTGCTGCGATATCTTCACGAATAGATTGGCCAATCAGTTGACTACAAGCAACTAGACCAGCAGCTATATCCAGTGAAATAGCCGCAGCAACTTCGGGATCTTGAACACGTGCACCTACTGGAATATCATCTAAACAAGCTTCTGGACGTTCAGGCGGAGTTGGAGGTAAAGCCACTCCATTTTCTTTTAATAGCTTTTCTACACCTTTCATTTCCTGCTGACATTGTTCAATCGTTTCTTGTACCAACTTATGTAGATCCTTGTCTCCTACATGATTTAGAAACGTTTGATAACCAGCTACTAATCCTTTTGAAGCAGAAAGAAACGACCATGTTCCAAATACTTCACCATAATGCATCGGTTCATCTGTAGGATTTCCACTTAAAATACCCATTGTTATCCTCCTTAACATATTCATAATAATGTGCCACCTTTCTTACTATGCACACACTTAACGTCTCCATATCATGTTTCATTATTCTTCTAGATATAAAAAAAGAATTTTATCAGTGAATACAATCTACTATTTTACGTATACTATTCAAGCTGCCTATAAGGGCATAAGTCACAATACCCTTGTTATACAGAGAGCTGCCTTCTTTGGCAGTTTTTTGTTTTGTCATGCTTTATGTGGCTTTCTGCTTATGACGATAAATAGAAAATGTCCATAATAAAAGGAAGAGTGGATACCCACTCTTCCTTCAGCCATCAATTATAAAGTTGTCTTAGAAGCGTCCGCCGCCAAGTTGTTGCTCAGCTAATTGCACAAGACGCTTTGTGATTTCGCCACCTACTGATCCGTTTGCACGTGCAGTTGTATCAGCACCAAGGTTTACACCAAATTCGCTAGCGATTTCATATTTCATTTGATCGATTGCTTGTTCAGCACCGTATACTAATAATTCATTGTTGTTGCTGCTTTTGTTGTTTGCCATGTTGTGTCACCTCCTTGTTTTTCTTAAGTTTCCTAGGGGCCAAGAAGTATATACATGGTAAATTATGGATGTTTATTTCTTGATCAGGGTGACATACTAATTTTTAGAAACAACCGACACTGTAAAAAGTGGGATTAGATGTTTCATTTCCTTGTTATCTAAAAGTTGCCATGTGAGAAGAGGATTGCAATTGCTATTGCAATCCTCTTTAGGTACCGTATCAATGGTTATTTTTATACGAAGCATAAAATTAAAAATGCAAGAGAGGAAGGGGTTATATTGTCAAAGACACGTCAGAAAAAAGAATACTGTAAAAAGTGCAGAAAAGAAACTATACATACCCTCACAGAAGATGCTTTAGAAATTAATTGGTACTGCCATGAATGTCATTCACAACACGATATTGTAAAAACATTTTTTTAATCATTTCTTAAAGTTTCATTCTCCAATAGACGAATAAATAACTATTTTTTTAGATATATCCATAACTAAACTCCCTATTCGCCTTCGCTATTGAATTTCATTTTGTACGATTATAGAAGCAGAGAAGAACGGGTAAAGTAACCGGGAAGATTTTTAGTGGAGGTGAACGAAAAGTGAGCAGTAGGGAAAGAGATCTTATAACCATTGAAGATGAAAAAGGTATTGAAAAACAATATGCAGTTGAGGCTTTATTTGATATGAGAAATCAGACTTATGCTTTGCTGCAATCGAACGGGGAAGCGCTGTTGATGCGCGTTGAAGATGAAAAGGGTGAACAATATCTTGTTGGATTGACCGATCCTGAGGAACGTGACTCCATTTTAGATGCTTATCAAATCGCTGTAGAGGCTACGCCTGCTGACGAAGAATTTCGCTAATGTGATGAGGAGTGCGTTATGAAGAAGAAAATTGTAGATGCAGCTCATTTGGAGCAAAAAACGCAGATTGAAAAAGTGATCAACGGAATGACCTTTACGAAAAATTTCCGGTCTGCTACAGCAGAAGAATGGTACGTATTTCTTCCAGGTTATGAAGATCCAAGAACAGGTGGAGCTGCAGGAAAAGCAATGATTCATTATAACCTTTATGGAAATAGAGATGTGTTTATTAACACTACAGTCATCTTAGATGATCCAGCACTATTTAGAACAGAAATCCACCCTCTTGTTTATGCAATTGCAGATGAGCTGGTCAACAGGCTAGTTGGCTATGCTGATACCTTGCTGTCTGTTCATGCCGGTGAAAACTCTTTTGATGCAGAATATAAACAAAAAAATAATTAATCTTGATTTATTCAATATCTTTCCTTAAGTATGTGTTTTTAAAAAGTTGCTCATTTGAGCAGCTTTTTCTTTTTTAGAGGAAATATTAGTATGAAAGCTAACTTGTATGAAAGCTTAAAAGGAGGGGAAGCTAAGAAAAAATGGCTTTGATACGGAGGAACAGAAAATTGCAAAAAAAGAATCGATTAACATCTCCTGAAATGGCAAATTTATGGACACACTATATCCGTGAAACATTATCTATATGTGTAAATAAATATATGCTTCACACGATCCAAGATCCTGAGATACATAGCCTTTTTCAAACAGCTCTTCACTATTCACTTAAACACATAGATACTTTAAAAGCATTATTTAAGAAAGAGAAGTTTCCTATTCCTAAAGGATTTACAGAAGAAGACGTAAACTTAGAAGCTCCTCCTCTATTTACGGACGTTTTGTGTCTTAAATCCCTTTATATGATGAGCACACACGGACATAATGAAATGAGTTTATCTTTTACGACTTCCTTACGTCCAGACATTGTTGATTTTTATTATCAGTGCAACCTTAATGCGATGGAGATTTATAAAAAAACTAAGGATCTTCTTATTTCAAAACAACTTTATCAGCAACCACCTACTTACATAACACCGAACAAGGTGGAAATGATTAAACACTACCACTATGTAACAGATGTGTTCGGTAAACAGAGACCGATAAATACAATAGAAAGTGGACATGCTTATTTTAATTTACACAAAACATTTATTGCGAAAGCGATGATCCTTGGCTTTTCACAAGTTTCAAAAAATCAAAACGTACGAGCATTATTAGAAAAAAGCCTGCAAGTAAAAAACAAACACATTGATGTGTTTTCATCCTTATTAACCAAAGACAACCTTCATCTACCTCAATCATGCGAAACAGAGGTTACAAATTCCAATATTTCTCCTTTTTCAGATCGGCTTATGCTTCTTCAAACAGGTTTCCTTTTTGGTGTAGCAGTTACTTATTATAACGCAGCTCTCATTGCAAGTATGAGAGCTGATATTTCAGCACACTATGAAAAGGCGGCCTTGGATAGCTTGTGGATTTATAGCCGTATTGGGAAAGATATGATTGATAATCACTGGATGGAACAGCCTCCTCAAGCAGATGACCGTAAAAGGTTAGATGATTAGAAAAACGTTCTTAGTAAATAATGTTTCATCCTCCGAGCATGCTACTGAAGGTGTTTTAAAATATTACGTATAAAGAGAAAGAGCTACTGTTCAGGAGCAGTAGTTCTTTTGTGTTTAGGTTGTATATAGTATTTTAGTTAACATAAAACGGACAGTAATCAAGAAAAGAAAACAAACTATAAGCCTATTTTTCGTACGGTCTATCAAAATTATTTCCGGGGGGATTTTTTTAATTATAAAAAGGATCTAACGTAATAGAAGTAGGTGATGCTCATTATCATATAAGCTACTATAAAAAAATACCACAGATAACAAATGAATATAACTTTAAATACCTTATAAGTATAAGTTTACCATATTAGGATTTTTATATATAATCTATGGAGGTTGTTACTTACACATTTTGAGGAGGAGAAAAGAAATGAAGAAAACGTTTGTCGCATTAATTTTTGCTTTATCCCTGGTTGTATCTGCATTAGGAATTCAGCCTTCGAATGCTAAGGCCGAAGCAAACCACAATCCGGTTGTTCTTGTTCATGGAATCAGCGGTGCGTCCTATAACTTTATTGCTATCAAAAACTATCTAATCGCTCAAGGGTGGGATCGCAATGATCTTTATGCTATTGATTTTATAGATAAGACAGGCAACAATTTGAATAATGGACCTCAGCTTGCTCGATACATTGATCAAGTGTTGAAAGAGACGGGAGCTAAGAAGGTAGATATTGTTGCTCATAGTATGGGGGGAGCAAACACGCTGTACTATATTAAATATCTAGGGGGAGGGAATAAGATTGAAAATGTCGTGACGTTAGGAGGGGCGAATGGTTTAGTTTCTTCGACAGCACTCCCAGGTACAGATCTTAATCAAAAAATTCTTTATACGTCGATCTACAGCATAAATGATCAAATTGTTGTTAATAGTCTCTCTAGGCTGCAAGGAGCAAGAAATATTCAACTTTATGGCATTGGACATATTGGATTGCTTTCAAATAGTCAGGTTAACGCGTACATAAAAGAAGGGCTGAATGGCGGGGGACAAAATACAAACTAATTATTTTTCAGTTGGACAAGACAGGCTCGACTTTTATATATTGGGGATTACACTGTTTGCCTTTGTTTTTCAACAGCATGTACCCGATGAAACACAACCGAAGTCAAAGCAGCTCCCACGTCGAAATAGAGCAAACTTAAAAAAGTACCTTAGTTAATCGAGGTACTTTTTTAAGTTTTTGTACAAAGAATCGAGGATTAAAAACCGCTCAAATTGATTTTCAATCGCGCATTGCGCCTGCTTCTCGAGAAGTCATTGCACCTTGTCCTTCACTTACGTCTCTTTGGATTTCTTGTTTTACTTTTTGTGCATTTGTTGCAGAAGCTGCTGGTTTCTCAGTAAAACCCGCCTTTTCTTTAGCTAATTGATGTTGCTGCATATACTCTCTCCTTCCTTTTTTATTCGTACAAAAAGGAAGAATGGGTCCCCATTCTTCCTTCAGCCATCAATTATAAAGTTGTCTTAGAAACGTCCGCCGCCAAGTTGTTGCTCAGCTAATTGCACAAGACGCTTAGTGATTTCGCCACCTACTGATCCGTTTGCACGTGCAGTTGTATCAGCACCAAGGTTTACACCAAATTCGCTAGCGATTTCATATTTCATTTGATCGATTGCTTGTTCAGCACCGTATACTAATAATT
>Ga0102593_1001059_pt1 | contig 30982 bp, 29 predicted proteins | sample AraplaCol_mMS_r2_2_FD_76862 | JGI IMG/M metagenome (GOLD analysis project Ga0102593, IMG submission 76862) | Arabidopsis root microbial communities from North Carolina, USA - plate scrape MF_Col_mMS_r2 (SPADES assembly) (version 2) | ecosystem: Host-associated > Plants > Roots > Endosphere...
TGCAAGAGGTTGGATTTAATTTATAAATTTTGGGTTTTTTTTTTTTTTTTTTTTTCAAACATAAAGTGATAGGACGGTGTTAGAATTGTTCGAAACTCATCTTAATGCTAGCCCAGACCATCCACCGGGCCCAATTGCTGTACCCATGAATCAATGTCAAATTCAGATACTATGAATTCGTCGAACATCATCGCAGTATCAATTTGGTTAGGCTCAAAATTAGACACAGTGCTGGGAACATGAGCTTGCCCGGAGATTCCTAGCGCAGGGTAAGACGAATAATCAAATCCCATCTCGCCAGAAACAGCTGTTCCCATTATTTGACTTGGCTGAGAGATTGCAAACCCGGGAGTGGGAACTTGGGGCTGTGGCGAAGATTGTCTTTTGAGGTCGCAAAGCTTCAAAACCTGCAACGCGGAGTTTGCCATGGGAACTCTTTCTTTCGTCAGGACTAAACGACGCCTAGCCTTCTCAATTGCAGTATCAATCCGATATGATAAATCAATATCCGAGGGAGGGTATTGAAGCATGGTGACGGCCAAAAAAGTAGAAGCATCGATGGTGTAGACGGAGAGAGCGTAAATATTAGAGTATTGGGTCGCCATAAGATCGAAGAGACGTTCTTGCGCATCCAGTACAGAAAGCGCTGATTCGATTGCAGCGTCACGACTAGTCGCATGGCTTTTTGAATGTGGTCTGTGCAGGGCGAGGAGGAATGAATGAGCGGCTGTTGCTATTTGTTGTCGCTGTTTAGGAATGTGCCTATGGCTTAAATCCCAAGATCTATCTGGGTTTGCCAATCTGTGCACAGGAGGCAAGTTGTTTATCAAAGACAGTATGCGACCATGAATAGTTTGAACCAAAGTATAGTCTTCAACATGGCTTTTCTGAACGCCAAGGGTCATCCCTTCATGCATTTGCTGACAGACAGCATATTGAAAGAGGTGTGGCGTGAAGGATGAAGGAGGTTCATGCGCGAATAAAGCTGTCGGAATTGTTGCTGACGGATTCGCGGGAATATCACGATCTAATGGCGGCATTATTGTACAATCGCTGCTATTTATTGCACGAGGTCTACCAAGGGAAAAGGCCATGTGACTTGTAGTGTTATCAGCATGGACCGTAAACATTGGCTGGAGAGTCATACCTATCCCAAGAATATAATTTGACCCAAAGTCTTCTTTTATACTCATCATACCACAGGAGATCAAGGGTTTCTTCAAGCGGAGATTGCGTGTTTTGAATAACCTTAGCTTGTCGGTGAAGTCCTAGATCCTGAGCCATTCTGTTTCGAGATTGTGAGAAACGCCTTGAAATTTGTATGATGATTGTGAAGCTAACCTGATTGCACCGCCTAGCACATGCCATGCTTCTCTCCCACGACTGGAGTTTTTAAGCCATAAAGCTCTCATGATGTCACTCTGAACGGCGACAATTGATGGGTCATGTCTTCCCACAATGCGCACGATTTCCATTCCTCTGGTTGAGAAGTCACTCGAGAGACAGTCCCGTTGATTCAAATCTCCTATCCCCAAGGCATGAAAAGAGGGCGTATTGAGAGGAGCAAACTGCAAAGCAACGGCAAGGACCTGAAATAGTAGGGCGGGGAAGTATAGAAGATCTTTAGAATATTCAGCGGGACGGCCATGTTCTTCAGAGTGTATATTAAGAGCATAGCAAGAATCGTAGAGCTTTTCGAAGTAGTACTTTTCTAGAAGGGCAAAGTACCAGTTGGCTTCTGAGAAATAAATCTCGACAAGCTCTCGGGTGACTGCATGGGGAGGGATCATTGCACAAAGATCGGAGAGGTTGCGCATCGTCTCTGGGGCCAAAGATACACTGTGCTTTTGATGTGACATTTGTAGTCCGTCATTTTCTCCCATAAGCTATTTGACCATCAGTTATGTTTCTCAAAAGATAAACTCATCTTCCACTGACTTTATACAGTTCTAAGAATGGGTTTCCCTCACTAGGACCATATCCAACTTGATTCCGAATCAATTGGTCCGTAATTATCTCCGGAGGATGGCCATCACTAATTGTTAATGGTGGACTTTGTAATGGGAAGTGGTCCACCCCGGGAGTCAACTCATTGTCAGGGCTAGAATTGGAGATGGCAGTTAGACGATCATGGTCCCGCATGCTATGTAATGCCGATATCGCCAGAATGACAACGCCAACCCTTACCTTTCAGGATATTCATATGAACACCGCTCTGGTACATCTCTTCCAGTGCAAATGTTGCATGGTCTTTCACGGTCGCACTATCTCAACAAGTAAGTACTCCTGAATACCACCTTTCAACCATGGAGGGCTGACAGCAAGTCACCTTTTGTTTCCTTCGGCGGCATTCTGTACACGCCGTCACAGGACGCTTGCGAGTCTGCATGGTACAAATCACAGCAAACAATGCCTATAATCTGGATTCAAACAGGAAAATTGAAGTCAGGGATATACGAAAAGGTCCGGAAGGGGAAGGGTTGTCGTCGTTAATTAGTCATCGTGTCTCTTGGCTCTCGCTAACGCAGTGCCGATGATGCACTCAGCCTTCTTAGCTGGGACATTCGACTCAATCCATAGTTTTCAAGGATTTATAAACAGCACTCAGGAAACAGACAAGCCTCAAGTCTCCCGTTCTGCTCTGATGGTGAAATTGACCTGCTTAGCGAAAGTGTTCCTTTTTGCCCGTGGTCTGATGCCTCAGGCACCAGTTTTATAGTATCCGCAGATATCCATATCTCGGCATTCGCATATCATAACTTTGTTTATTGTTCTAGACATTGGTTCAAGCTCTTATTAATTGCTCATCTGATCTTCCATGCTAGGTTTCTGAGTGCTTAGGAGCTTCCTTGACTCCTTTGTCAGAGAATAATATCTCTACATTTGTCGAAAAAATGTCGGGTCCGGTTCAATAATGGACTAAATCCATTGAAAAAGGGCGGCTCATAATGTATATCTTCTAGATATCATGGGAGCAAGCTTGTCCCATGAGCTCTCTAAAAAGAGAGGCCTCGCTCAAACGAAGGAGAATAGCTACTAAACTTAATTATTGAGACACAGATTCCAGTTTTCTTAACAAAATGTAAATGCCAGGCCATGCTGTCAACCTTGGGCAACTTCAGGATTCTTGTCAAACCCGAAAACTTCTTTCAGTTGCTTCTATTATTTGCGCCTGTAATGTACAGTAGACAAAACATGAAATCTAAGATAAACAAACTTCTACAAGATCAACGGTTTCGAGTGAAACTGTATCCAATCCATGGATTATATCCGAACAACAGTTCTCCGCAACCCAGTCGAGCATAGAGGGCTCGAATAAATTGGTAGTTTCCAAGGTATTTGCTTTCCCCAGTCAGAGCAAAGGGTGATGATGGCATTCTCGAACTGAGAGCCGTATTGACCATCAAAAATGGCATCATAAGCAGCTCGAAGAGATATCTGGATTGATCGGATCCTGCATCACTACCGGCGTACCGGCCCCCAAAGATGGATTTTCAAAGGGAAGTGATAGTGCTGGAGTGAACACAAACAGTTGTAATAAAAAGGAACATAACGACCTTTGGAGAAACATGAAATTGCACAAAAATATCTCTATGGTCTTTTTCAAAAGTTTGTATGAATGTTCTGACGTGACTTCGTCGCAAAGGAAGCAAGATAATTTAGAGCAGCTTCGAGAGGTTCAGGAACCATTGATACCCTCCACCATATTTAATATCCTAGGCCCCAAGACGGTGCAGGGAACAAATGCTAGGAATCTTCTTGGCAAGACATCGCGTCGGCCGATATGGCTCCACAAACAGCAATCATGCCAGCGGAGGGAATGCAACTTCGCGCCAAGGGTTTCATGTGGAAACTTTCCAGATACATTGGCCGAAAATGATACCCTGCCCAGTGGCCCCTTTAACGTGCAAGGAGATTGATCAAGAGAGCTTAAATATAATGCTCTCTTTAGCCAATCAGGTTCAAAAAATCTGCAACTCGCAGATACATAAGTAGCCAGAGAAATTGGTGAGCTTTGTTGGATTGTTCTACCAATTGAATAAAACGGGAAAGAAATCAAAAATTAAATATCTTTCAAGTGCTTAATTCGAACATAATAAGTCACCAAAGCCATGGAAGTCACCTGAGTACCGTCACAGATTTTGGGTGTCTTGAGAGTAGGAAAGTATTCCGAATCCTACCTGTACCTCCATCTTGATTTTGGCGAAATTGTATATATTGTCGGAAGCTTGGGGATCTATTCAATAGTAAGCTATTCTCAATTGAGTTTGCTTGTGATAATCAAAAAATGCCCATTGGAAAATCCCCGCCCAGCAGATGACTTTTACATTCATGAAAATGAATGGAGAAAAGGCCACTATAGGTTCATGGCTATAGCCCCAGGTACAATTATTCAATCATCAAAGTTAATAACAACCTTTGTAGCTTTGCGGCTGTTGAATCTAGCATATGCATCTGGCGCATCCTCGATATTGATGACATCGCTGACGATGAACCCTGGTCTTGCTCTTCCAGATGCCACCAGATGGAGTAGATTGGGTGCTAGATCCAAGGGTCTGGAAATTCCGGCTCCCCAGTGCAGTCCCTTTCCCCAAAAGTCCGCAAGTGAAATATTGAAATGAGTGTGGATAGTTGAAGCACGAGGTTGACTTGCGGTGTTGCCGTGCTCATGAGTGTATACGCCCACTGTTCCCATACCACCGTTGGTTGAGGTGATGGCCAGCATATTCTGCATTATAACATCTGACTGTTCAGTCAAATTGTCATTGAGCTGTTCAAATCCGACGCAGTCGATGCTTCGAGAAACGCCACTGGGCTCTAGGGCCATGATTTGATCTACTGGGTCTGCGTCTTGGAAGTTGATAGGAATTGCTCCAATCGATTCAGCGAGCCTTAAACGTTCGGGCACGTAATCGACACTGTAAATGCGGGATGCGCCACGTAGAGCCGCTGAATACGCTGCCATCAGTCCGACGGGTCCAGCACCGAAGATTGCCACTGTGTCCCCTGGTTCCATCGCAGCAAAATCAAGGGCCGTCCATCCCGTAGCAAATATATCCGACATCATGACATAGTCATTAAGCAAGGAAATCGTTTCATTGGTGTCCGGGTCGGTGTAGTTGACATTTGGTATAGGAATCAACCCCTCGTCTGCAAATGGGACTCGCAAATACTCCGCTGTTTACGTGGATGTCAGCATTCGTGAAGCTATCGTTGTTGATCTGACAACTGTTCACCTTGAGTTCCGCCCAAAGATCCTCCATTTCCAAATGCGGCGTACGGGACAGGAGTGAGCTCTGTGTCGAGATGACCATCCGGACTTGCGAAAGGCACAATCACTGGGTCTCCTACATTCAGAGATCCTACCAGAGATCCTACCTCTGACACATATCCGACACCTTCATGGCCAATGCCAACTGGAAGGACTTGTCCCTCCATGGTACCTCGATATATATGCAAATCGGAACCGCAGATAGCTGCTCTTGACATCTTGACGATCACATCTGTTTGGTTGATGATGGTTGGCATAGGCACATCCAGAACAGAGATATTGAATGGTTGTCCTTGCCAAACAACGGCTCGCATTGTTTCATTCAATAGAGAGGCCATGTTCTAGGACGCTGTATCAAGACAGAGAATCTATTTTTTAGATTTCTCTAGATAGAATCTGTGGCTTCACGTGCGAGAAGACGTCTTTTTTTTATAATTTGATACTACTTTGCCTAGAGCCCCTTGATGCTGATCAGAAATAGCCAAGAAGTGCGTAAAATCACTTGTCGGCCGAATTCTAGCCAGTCCCAATAACCAAGCCTTGTACTGAATATCCATCTGCAGATCATAGTTCAGCGGATATCGGCCGAAATCACTATCTCATGGTATTGGCTTCTGCCTGGTGCAATGATATCTGTTCATTTGACCATTGGCTTGCTCCATCTTTGATGGCTTTGAATAACATCGGAATCAAGTTGAATACTCACGAACTTCACCTTAGTTTCGAAGGCTACGGAGTACACTGAAAGTATGTAGGCTTGTAAATAATTTAGAGATACCTAAAAATGCTATTCTGCCCTCGTTTTGTCCTCCAATAATTTGTGGACTCAATCAGCTCCGGGAGTCCACGCACCACCCATGGCCACCTTTTCAGAAATGCTTCTGTTATTTCCCAACTCCTCGGGTCTGATGGCTCACCCCACACCAGAATACCACAGCTCCTGGTCGAAATATCCCAAAATCCCATGACTTCAATACAGAATTGAGTCTCGTGAAACTTATCTCCGGCGGAGATTAGATTATCCCGCATTCTGGGAAATGGGAAGAAATCCAGCCACGGGTGATGGGGAATCTTGCGCTGGATCTGTGTGGGCCGTAGGCTGACCGGCAGCTCTTTTTCGTTGATCTGCTCTGAGGTGCAGGTTTTGAATGGAGATATTGCGTTTTGCGACGACCAATCACGGTGAGGTATTACCCCGAGAAATGATAAATTTCGGAGAAAGGCACGATACACATACAATTTGCTGAGAATTATCAGATGACCCTCAGTAGAGGATCCTCTTGCATAGGTATCCAATGAAGATTCCTTGATTCTTTCTATCAGAGACTGTGCATCATCCATAGAAAGCCATCTTCTAGGATATCCCTTTAACCTTTCATCGGGTAGGGAAGCTATTTCCTTCATGGAGACTTGACTAGTTTGAGCATATTTTCGTCTCCCTATGTTCCAGTTAGAAACACTTAATAAACTCGGAATGATAACAATGTATAGAAGTTATACTTTACATACGACAAGCTCTCTGGTTTAATCGATTCTGTAATCGTCTCCGCGTTCGAGGATCAATTATGCCTGACCAGTCATCCTCCTTTTTGAATTGCAAGGAGTAGCCATCAGGAACAGGCAAAGAAGCGGAATTTTCAGTATCACTCTTCATATTCACCATATGTCGAGCGGAAATGGAAGGTAAATCCGAAGGCAAACACCACCTGGGCAATTAGCGACTTGCTTTGAAGTGTCACGGAGCGGGAGAAAACAACATGCAGGTGGCTTACTTCTTAGTCTGAACCTCTCCACAGCTTAGGAATATGAGTAGGTATATGGATGCATATAGTATACCAGCATTATCTTCTCTCCCAAAGCTACTGAAAATTGCGTGGCTTCAATTTGTTTGAAATGATCACTAGAACTTGATCGAATGAAGGGTTGGCGGCCAATAGAGGGAACATTCCAGCCTAGTTGTGGAGAGAGCAAAAACGTCCAATGTATTTGGAATTTGCAGGAAATCAGATTGATCACTCCTCATATTCGGCCGAAAATTTCATAGAGCTTCAACTAGAAAACAAGTCTACCTCAACAGGGTGTCATGATATTGGCGCATGAGAGGATTAAGTGGGTCTCCATCGGCCGAAGACCCACTATAAAACAGATCATGACAACACACAGGGCCCTAGATGGAGGTCAGAAATGGATCTCAAATATTTTTGACATTGCCAGGATTAAAAAGAAAAACAAAAAAAGAGAACTTGCTTAAACAGAACATGCCTCAATCCTACCTTACCTAGCCGCTCCACACTGATGTCCTCACCATTAGCAGCATAACTCGTCGTTGCAGTTTCTCTCATCATTCCAGCCCAATTCTTTTAAATGAGCCCCTTCTCTTCCTCGATCAGCCCATAGTATTGGTTAGTATTAGGTCTTATCACCAAGGAAAAGTTTCAAGTCTCAAAATTCGTACCTTGTTTCCGGGCAGGTGGGGATGGATAGGAGAATGATGAAAAGAAACCCCTGGGAAATAGAACAAAGAGGATTTCTACCACATGTTCATAGTAACGAAATCACGCTTCAACATAAGATAAAAAATAGGTTGGTCATTTACGGTATTGATATAGGTATGGATTTCATTTACTCGGCCCATAGCTACAAGGGATATCAGTTGAAGCCTTTTTTTGATCAAACCTTGCGGACTCAACTCATGCGAAAAAGCGGCCGTTCATGCCGTTTCGCCCGCCACTGATTTGTCGAGTAGGCTAAGTCACGACAGTTTTGAATGACCCAACCCCAACATTGAGCAAAAGGCTCCGTAATCTCCCACCCGGCCGGATCCCAAGGGTCACTCCAGACTATAATACCACTTCTCTGCGACCGCGGTGCTCCACAGCCCTTCATATCTAAGCAAAGTTTTGTCTCCTCCTCAAAATCTCCGGCAAGAATCAAATTGTCTCTCAATTGAGGGTCGGGAAGTAAATCCAACCATGGATGATGTGGGATAGACTTCTGGATTGCAGTAGGTTGAAGCATTCTTGGGAGATGATTGAGAAGGTCATATTGCCATGGTCCGATGGTATTGAATGGTGAAATTGCATCGTCGTGAAGTTGGTCGGATGTAAGGCCCAATATTCGTGTATTTTCCATTAGTGCCCTGGTGAAGTTGAGTTGGACGAGATGGAGTAATAGATCATTTCGAGGAGAGCCCGAATGGTAGTAGTGTAAGGCGATTTGGGTTAAAACATCCATTTTTCTTTTTGTTGCAGGTGAATGGCATTCTAGTATGTGTACGTCTTCAATCGCCTTAAGTGGGTCATGCTCGCTGACAGGGTTTTCTAACACTTCCACTCGATCGTTCCTTTGGGAGACAGTAGAAAGCGCTGATGACTCGCCCTGTGAAATCGGAGCGTCGGGGTCTTCTGTATTTGTGTTGCCATCCTGGGACGACATTTGGAGCTTTTTATTTTCTAACCCTGTAGAGAAAATTCTTAGTCACTACTCGTCGAGTTGGGCGTTCCGGGTGGCGAACTTACGTCTAATTCTTTGATTCAAGCGGTTTTGGAGTCTTCGACGTGTTTTTGGATCGGAGATACCCGACCAATCCTCATCTGGCCACTCACTCAAGCGCTGCCGCCGGCATCTTGAAGCATCCCGCTTGTCGGAGGACTGCTGACTTAATCGAGTCATACTTGCGATCCCGCGCATGTGTTATTTTGATCTAGAATTGGTGTAGTCTTAGGACAGAATTTGGTCGGCAGTTTTGCAGGTTCGGCTAGGAGAAGTGATGGAGAACCAGCAAAGAGGGAATGCATTCAAGGGTGGAATTATTAACATCATCCTGAAAGGTTGGAAACCAATCATACAATTCCGCCAAGAGTTAAACAGGCCCACCTTGTCAGCCACCCACTTGCATAAAATAGTCCATCAATGGGCAGATTTGATATATTAGTCTAGTTCTTGGCATTCAAGGTCGTGTACTTCGAGGCTGAGAAAATTGAAATCAAAGAAGGTTAATGCTTAACAATAAAAAAAATAAAATAAAATACCATGAAGCAATCAAATAATAACTTCAGAGACAAGGCATCTATTGATGGCCAAGCACCTTCTTGGGCTCATAAAGGTCATCGATACTCTTCAACTCAGCAGATGTGAGCACAAAAGAGATAGCATTGATTGCTTCATCGACTCTGGCTTTCTTGCTCATACCCAAAATCGGCGCCGTAATGAATGGCTTCGAGAGAGACCAAGCAATAGCCACTGTTGCCATTGACACACCACGCTGTTCCGCGATTCTCTCAAGTTGCTCATTGATCCTCTTGTCTGCTTCTGTGGCGGGCTGACCGAGAAAACCCAAGCCCTGATTTTCTCCACGTGTAGTCTTCGAGAATTCACGCCAGGGTCGAGCCAGGAATCCCATTGCTACAGGGCTCCAAGGAATGCCACCCATTCCAAGTTTAGTACATGCAGGGTACATTTCTCTCTCCTCCTCTCGGTAAATGGCGTTGTGAAGATTCTGCATCGAGATGAACTCTGTCCAGCCGTGCATGCGAGCAATGTACTGATATTCTAGGAGCTGATGAGTGTACATTGATGAAGCACCAATATACCGTACTTTGCCGGATTTGACAATATCATGGAGGGCTTCCATTGTCTCTTTCGGTGGGGTTGTAGGGTCGAATCGATGAATTTGCAACAAATCAACATAGGGAAGGTCGAGTCTCTTCAGGCTGGCATCGATGCTCTCGAAAATATGTTTGCGGCTCAGTCCATATTGGTTCACGTAGCCGGCGTTGTCCTTTTCATCGTTCGTCATAGCCAGTGGCTGTTCCAACCCCCGACCAACGGGTGCCCACACTTTGGTTGCGATAACGAGACTTTCACGGCGCCATCCGAACTTTTTGATCGCTTTGCCTAGAATCTCTTCAGACTGACCATTGGAATATGCGTTTGCCGTGTCAAAGAAGTTGAGTCCCGACTCGTAGCAATGGTTTAACACTGGCAACGCTTCTTCTTCCGGGATTGACCACTTGAAACGACCTTCAGGGTTCCCAAAACTCATGCATCCTACTCCAATCGGGGCGATGCGAAGGCCGCTGCTTCCAAGTTGGACGTATTTCATGTTGACCGTAGCTTTAGAGCGATAGTAGCTAGAATGCTCAAATATTGAAAATGAGAATTGTATCTGAAGCGATCGGCACTTGGATGCCACGAGTATTTATATCTTTATATATTTTCAGAGCTGATTTTTCCCGAACGTTCGCTGGTTCAAAGGAACCCATGGAAGCATGGAGCTCCAATTATGGTGCTGGGTTGTGGTATGGGATGATGACAAAAGACGAATGACTGGCCAAGACTTCAGATCGAATCTCCACAATTATCGTTAGTTGCAGGCCGGGCGTTTGATTCTCTCTCTCGGGAATAGTAAGTTACTAGCTCCGAATTCCCATTAGAACGGACGCTCATCTCGTGGTCACATTGTATGAAGCTTTTCTGTGTTTTCCAAGCATGAGCAGGGTGATTCTCTTCAAGCTTTTAGATCTTCCGTGACAAGTGTTTAGAATTGCATCCCTCTCATCCCCCTTCATAGGATCTTCATATTCCAGACTCTGCACTACAGTAGAAAGATAGCCTAGCGGAATGGACCAATCGGAAGAAGGGTGTCATCAAGTTGCAGATCCCGGATTATAACTCAAGGATCATCCATTTGACTTGAATTGTGGACGTATTGAGTGGGTTTGATAAAGTGGAGATGTTTGGAGACTAGCATGATTGCTTTTGAACTGTGATATTTCGGGCTTAACCCACATCTTAAGGTGCTTTTGTGACTGGACACATGGATTTGAAGTCTCAAGTACACCAGGGACCCACCCTCACTCAATTGATGACACATCCATCATGATTGGTACATAAATATGGGGAACACCTTTTGATGACAACTTTTATATGATTGGTCGATAATATGGGAATGAGTCTCAGTCTACTTCTCCTACCCTAGAATAGTTGACATGGTCAACCACCTCCTCGAAGTTACCAGTAGGTACCAGTGCATTGACATCCAGAAAATTCCTGATGGCAATCTGTTCGTCAGCGTGTCAGCATTGGCAAAAATACTGGAAAACAGGACCCATGTCCTCTTGGTGTACGCAAGAATAATAGAGAGACGATCCCAAACCCATTTCTCTTCGGCAGCATTGTCGCCTTGGCTATTCTCTGCCTTTCCTTTTCCCCTCACCACTTCTCTGGTTCACATACCTACCCAGAACGCAAATCAGACGCTTTCAAGAAAAAAAATCATCTCGATGTCAACCCTTGATAGCATGTGTTCTAGTTTAGATGGCCATGGACAACCATATGCCCAGACGAGACAGTCTGAAAGTTTATGCAGCCACTTCGTGGCTTGTAAATACAAATGACGCGTAAGAGACTCAAGCCCTCTCGGGACCAGCCGCTTTATATTGCATAGGAACCTTTGCCGGTCCATGAAGTTTGATATTAAGATCATCGTGGGCACTGCTTGGCACAGAGAAAGTGTTGCATCAGGAGCATATGGGGTAATCGAAACCTGGAATAAGCAAGGATCTTTTCTTGCAAGGGTCTTTCGGCGAAAAGATGCTCACTTCAAACCTGGTCCTGTAGACTTGGCTTATAAATGCCAGATATCCCCCTCGCCAAAGCAAATTCTTATCTTCATCCCGGATTTCACTCAGATACCTGCGCTAAACCATTATATCATGACTCGAATCTTGGCTCCACTGGCATGTCTTTTGGCTGTGGCCTACGCCAATACACCTGCCCATGAAAGGGTCAACGGCTTATCAGGACGGTCTGTCCCGACAAACTGCAAACAAGCTGCATGTTTTACCTCATGACGTGAAATTATTTTTGTTCATAACTGACATGCCCCCAGTGCTCTCAGCTTTCCTCGACTTTCGGATCCGCCTTTCACTGGCCTCAAAACGATAACTTCACGATCTGGGACGCGAAGCAGCAAGAAGTTCACCCAGCTTGTCGAGTTGAACCCTCTTCGGCTAATGATGTTGCCGAAGTTCTCAATATTCTCGTATCTCACTGGTGCTACTTTTCAGTGAAAGGAGGGGGACACTCCAGAAATCCAGGAGATTCAAACTCAGTTGACGGGGTGACCGTGGACCTCAACCGTCTCAGAGAGGTTGAGATTCTTCGAGAGGGCAATCAAGCACGCGTGGGTGGTGGCGCGACCAGCATTCAGATCTATCAGGTGCTGGAGTCTCAGAATTTATCTTTCGTTGGTGGCCGAGTCGGCAGTGTCGGTATGGGTGGTTTTACTCTCGGTGGAGGAACATCACCTTTCTCGAACAAGTACGGGTGGTCGTTAGACAATGTCTACGAATATGAGGTACGCGATCAATCTAGTAGATCTCGATAATTAAACAATCAAATCACTGACGTTCTTGTCTAGGTTGTTCTTTCGAACGGAACAATCACGACTGCTTCGGAATCACACAATCCTGATCTCTACTTCGCACTTCGAGGTGGCGGAAATAACTTCGGAATCGTCACGGCCTTTATTATTCGAACTTTCCCCCAAGGCCCTGTCTTCACTAGCATGACAACCTATAGTGCGAATCGGTCGGACCAACTGCTCGACAAAGTCTACGATCTGTACACAAGTAAAAACCTCACTAAAGACAAAGAAATGGGGTACGATTTTTACTATACGTACAGCTCTGAAAGTGACCAATTCATATTGAGTGGTACGCAACGATACGGGAAGCCAATTCGGAACCCACCTGTCTTCGCAGACATAGACCGGATTCCTACATTGAGCAGAAGCACTAATATTGGTCCCATGAGCCAAGCTGTTGATGGAACGGATTCAATGGGCACAACACGGTATCTTTCGTCGAAAGCACTCAAACATGGGTTTCAATATACTGACTATTTTTAGCCACCTTTTTGCTACCCTAAGTGTGGCTCCATCGCGCGCATTGTTGTCGGAGAGCCTGAAGATCTTCCAAGAGGAGGTCGAAGCAATCAAGACAGTCCCCGGTCTGGTTCCGAATTTCATTTCTTACCCGTTGCAAAGTAATGCCATCAAGGCTATGAAGCAGCGAGGTGGGAATGCCTTAGGGATCGACCGAGTCGAACCTCTCTTCTGTAAGTCTCCTATATCCCATCTTTGAATTTTCTCTTTACTTATACAGACGTTTCTCAAAGTGATTCTTATTTCTACGGCATGGTCAAACAGTACCAACGATGCTGATGTCAACCGAATGACAGCAAATATCATTGACAGACTCAATAACACGGCTAACGATCTTGGTGTCGCAAACCGATACAAGTACATCAACTACGCCTCGGCGGCACAGGCTGATACGGTGTTCTCTGGTTATGGCGATCATAATGTGCAAAGACTGCAAAGTATTCAGAAGGCGATTGATCCACGGGGCATATTCACTTCCCAAGGCTTGTGGCGTGGCTTTGTCAAATTGATTTGATCAATTTGTCCATGTTGAGATAAATTCTTGCAATGGCCTGGTCATCATTGAACATTGGCAGAGCCCATATTGTACTTATTTGAGCATTGCGTTGCCGTAGAATTTAAGTGTTCTTACGCGTCCAATAGAAAAAGTGTTGGCTTAATTGCCGCGTCACGGCTAGTTGCATGACTTCTTGAATGATATCTGTGCAGGGCCAGAGGAAACGAATACACGACTTTTACTATTTGCTGGCGCTGTCCATCCCTTTTGCCACTTTTTTGCTACTTAGACCCTGGACCTGCACGATAAAGAGTAGTTTGTATTGGCTTTACTGGGCTGCGTTATATTCATAGTGCCGTACTATTAATTTGAAAATATCTTTCTTTCTGTCGTTTTTTTCGTAGGGTTCTTTCTACCTAATACCTTTTCTAGTAGAAAAGGTACTGTCTCGAAATCCTTGGAATAGTAGTACTATCCCAGAGATTTCGACTAGTATTCTAGACTCAAGACGGTATACTATACCATTTCGATATATACTATGTATCGAAGTGGTCAGTAGATAAAATGGTCAACAGATCGCTATATTATATCGCGGTACTTATGTATAGACTGCGGCATCAACCACAAGAACCGCAGCAGTTTTTGGTCTTCAATTCAAGATCTCAATAATATGCGGTTAGATTTCGGTTTTGCGATTAACCGCAGTTTTTCAAACAGAACAAATATACCAGGATTTGCTGTTTTATGGAAATTTTATGAATTTTATGAATACCAAACCAAAATTATACAGAGAATCTACTAAAACAGCTAAATCTTTTCTATTTGCGGTACTACAGTTAACTGCAAAATAACTGCATTGCGGTTTTTTGGCAGACATTTCAAAACCTCACGATTTTGCGGTTAGATTTTGGTTAGCATTTCAAGACCAAATCCAAAACCGTGCCGCAGTCTATCTACGACGATAGATATAATCGCCAATTTGCATCTTCAATGATATCGAGCATACATCCGAACGATCAAGAAGTTGGCATGGATCAAACGTGGTTTTGCTTTATTAGACTGGATGTGGATCAATGCGTACAAGGGCCTGGCTTCCCCTAACATGATTCCGAAAAAGCCATATCTCCCCCACTAACCCCACTTCTAGACCAGCTGGTTGGCGATAGTAGTGATGAGCCCATCGAACCGTTCATTGAGGTCCTCGCGCAAAATCGCGACAAAGTCATCAGGTAAGGGCGAGCCCTCCGCGATCCAACGGAAACGGGTCCTGTTAGACCCGAGTGAGTCTAATACTGTGGTTCCAAAGGCGATCATGTCGGGATAATCGGGTCTTCGAACTTGGAAAGTCATCGAGTGCTTGGAAGCATCATACTCCGTAAGTTCCTCGGAGAAGGTATATTCTTGTCCCTTATTTTTGCCGGCAGGGTAGACGTAGTCAAAGGTGCGGACGCTGCCTATTCCAAATCCTTCGAGAGATACCGACTTGGCGCCTGGGTACCATGCCTTTTCGGCGCCAAAGCCTGCCACGAGGCCCCAGACTTCGCCAATAGGTGCGTCGATTTCGCGGGTGACGGTGGTATAGTGAACCAGAGATGATTCGGACATGTTGAGGTTGGAGTGAAATAGTTCTATCAATCTTTCTGACGTTGGACGTAAAAAGAGGTAGATCTCGAAATGATACCGGGGTGAGGATGGAAGTATAGATGAGGTGCTAACCTTCGTGCCATATGGCCTTTTAAAGCCTGTGATGATTATAGGTCTTCAATCCCTGAAAATCTACCATTATTAAGCTTCTTATTTAGCACGGAAGCCGTAAATTGGTTTACAACATCTTGTAACCCAAGAATCCGTGAAGATTCTGTGTGGTTAGGTCGATCGTCGTCATCATTAGAGCTCCGGTTTCCGTCCGTCTGTCCGTCCGTGAAGGAAGACCCACTTTCATCCGAATGTAAGTACCGACATGTATACTCACGGTTGAGCCATTTAGCTCATAGATTCTGTAAGATGATGTATTCTGACAATGGTATAGTCTCTTCTTTTAATATACATGGGATCAAATTGGATCGGCGTGTACTCAGACCAGCCATATTCTTTACACACCCATATGCTCTTTTCCACAGTAAGAATGGTCATAAGCGATTAATATCAGCTCCCGCTAGAACAGGAAAAAACGATTTATCTCCCATACACACTCAGAGTGTTCGCCTGGGTTTAATCACAAGTATGTAATTCTGTAGACAGAGGCTTTCTTCAACAAGACCTTGTGGTCTTCCAGGCTTTTTACCTGGTTGCAAATCGTTTTCTTTCACCTTCATTGGGTAAAGTAATGGAACATGCTAATTTTCCTTTCTGGCTTTGTCTTTTGGCAATGCCACCTTTTCAAATTCACTCCTATTTGTCATGGGACCAAGATGGGAACAATCCTCCCATCACAGCCATTGAAAACCATGGAGCCTCTACTCGGAGCTTATGTGTTCAAAAATTAGACTGGAAGTAATGATGATGAGTTTTTCGACCGTTTCGTGAAATTTTTAGAAGATGAGGCCGAAGCACAAGGATTTATTCAACATGGTCAATCTGCCGACAAACAAAAAGGTGCGGTTCTAATGTGTCTTAACTACACGTCCGGATTGCGACGGAAAAATTCCTCCAAGCTAGTCTGCTTGACGTTTGGAAAACGCGCAACATCCACCGGCTCATAATCCCAAGAACGAGCTGGGATATGATACTGATACACGTACCGAATGAAGTTGTACCGACCGCTCTTGCCATGTCTAGCTCTACCATCATTTAGCTTGTCCTCTGCGTCCTTCACCGAGCCTAAGCAATTAAGCTTCGCAGTGGCGTTGCCTTCTCTCGCGGCATTGTATGCCTTGACAATATCTTCGGGAGAAGCTTCGAAGCTTTGGACTCGAATAAAGCCTCCATCGGCAGCATTTGGGGCGGTGATAGCCTCGAGCACATAATTCCCGATGTCATCTGCGGTGGTGTATCGAGTGAGGGAAGTCGAAGGCCCATGGAAGTTGAAGGTCTTGGTATCTGGATCCCAGTCATATCGGCTACGCTTGAAGTAGTAATCCGCGATCGCACCAGTGAACATATAGATCGGCTTGATGGTCGAACTGATTGCGACGTGATGGGAAAAGCCCCGCATATCATCGTAAAGCTCGTTTGAGCCCGGAGAAAGTCTCCAGTCATAGTTCCACGAGGTGGCATGAAAGATCTTCAACCAAATCACTTAGCCATGCGTGTCCAGAGAGAGGCGCGCTATCTACTTACCTTCACGCCCGCTCTCTCTGCTGCTCTGAGGAGAAGTAGTTGCGATTCCATAAGCAATTCCGGGATTCCGGCGAATGAACAAATGATGGCATCAACCCCTTTGGTAGCCCGGTCCATTGCAGCGATGTCATAGGGGCTCGACAACGTCTCGAAGCCTTCAAGACGACTTCGAACATCTTCCGGGAGCTTGGCAATATTACGGGCAAGGCCTCTGACTTTGAAGCCACGCGCAAATGCGGACCTGGCACATGGCAGGCCGACGAAGCCAGTGATACCAGCGATCAAGACGAGCATCTTATGTTAATTTTGAAATCTGTGGGGTGACCAGCCGAGCGTTTTGTAGGAGATGAAGCATCTCTTCTCTCACTTATATATAGTTTCGATTAACAATCAGAGCCCTTTTTGTCTCGTGCTCGCGCTATGCCAAGGCCGAGCAAATCCCTAGCGCGAATGTTGGAGTGGATTTGCGGACGGAGGCGTGAATTATACTCCCGAGCCCGGAACAATGACGTTTCCGTCCGTCCGACTCTTTAGCCTTCTAGCCTTCAATGACGACTGAGGCAAGTTTGTTCAAATTATTATATATGATAAATGACCATAATATAAAATTTAATTAGTTATGGGATTCCCCGTCAACCCATCCGATCCCATCCAACCCAGCCACGGTTGAGAATCTATCAAGTCCCACAAGAGGTCTTCGTCTGGATCAACCAGTCCATCTTGAGTGACAATACCTTGGTCTGGTATACTAATGCCATTTTCTTGAGAAATATTCAAGCTGACGGGGTGTGAGTGATATTGAGTTGTCATCCTGGTTGAAATTGTGGGTTCACTCCCCGATGTTGCAGCATCGGGAATGGGTAGAGAACGACCATGAGGCTGATTATGGATCAGAGGTTCGGCCAATGCCAGGAAAGCCGAGAAAAGCTTATGTATCTCAGCAATTGCGGGGTGTTTCTCGACAAATCGCATGATTTCTTTGGTAACTGCCGCCATCAGTGCATAGTCGTCCAGGTTCGCGGAATATACAACATTGCAGAAAAGTACAAAGAATGGACTAAGTGGGAAGAACAATAGCGTCCTGAAGAAAGTTAGAGATGCATCGTTCCATAATATCGCATATCAGGACTGACCATGTCAGAGAATATGGATAATCGTCGAGTAAGTTTGCATCCATGTAAAGTTCGTCCTGGATTCTTGCCAAGCGTATGAGTGCTTGTCGGGAAGCCTGCAGACAATCTTCCCGCGTTGATCGTTCTTGGAGAACGCGTTGTTTCAAATGCAACACACTAGCTAGTAGTGCATAATAACCAAACTCTAGGGCGGCCCATTCATAAGTTGTTTCTCGGAAGGGTGGCATATTTTGATGCTGCCAGAACGATATATCAATATCTTTATCTTCCGACTAAATTAATGCAGAGTCCGCTCACCTTTTTGATGAATTCATTGATTTCACGCATTTCCCGTAACAACCTATTGATAATTGTGACTTGATTGTCTTGACTAGTTCGGTTGAGTATATCAAGGACACCTTCCTGAATCTGCGCAAATTCAACCATAGTCTTGATAGCAGCGCTAAGTGGAAGATTACTGTCCAGATTAACCAAGTCCGTTGGCTTGATCTTCAGCTTTGGCAGTGACTGTGGCCTGAGGAGGAGCACACTGAGCATTTTATCCAGATAGTAACACGTATACAAAGACCCATGTATGTCACGCTCTGTTTCATCATTGAATGTTAAACTTTCAATAGAGTGGTAATTGAGAGATACCAAGGTTCGAGATGCGAACGCTGCTAATGTCCAGCTTCGGGACATATCACCTTGGTTCTGCATGGACAGCGCCTGGTAAAGAGTAAATCAGCATGAAATTCGTTATAGCCGAACGGGTGAACGAGAGTTCCAACAACATACGCCCGACAGAAAGGCTTGTAAGAGAACCAAACTTGGTGGTGCAAGATAGTCCAGCTCGGAAAGAGCTTTGTGTACTTCGTATTCATATTGCTTTTTGCTTTGTTCAAGGTGTTTTCGAAGTGGTAGACTCCGATCTTTCTTAGGTAGTCGGCAAAGCAGCGCTGATGCTTTCCTGTAGACGCAGACACGGTAGCAATTAAGCTTATGTTGGTCCTCTTTCCCTTCTATAAGGGAAAGACACATTCTTTCCAGTGTCTGGAAAGAAATGTGATCAGGCCAAAATGACTGTCTTACAGGATTCGGCTCGCCATCTGAAGATAAATTGATCAGCGACATGTACCATCATCTCGAATCTACAGACTCACTCATGGTCATCATATATAACAGCTCTGGAGGGAACCCCTTTGATTCCAGATCCGCACTGACTTCAGACGAGGCAAAAGCATTGGTCAAAAAGTATGTGTTCGATGTACTAGAGAGCAGACTGACAAAGTCAATCGCCTCTTTCATCACCATAGACTTCCTTGTTCCAAGAAAAGGATTTGAGTTCAGCTCGCATTGTAGAAAGCGAGTACCCTCGGAGGTTTGCTGGGTCAAGCCATCTCTGGCATTGGGTTCTAATATAACTGGAGACTGCCCCTCAGGGCATTCGATATACTGCTGCCCGGAATTTAAAACGCTACCGGTGTCGTTTGTGAAAGTCTCCTGCTCTGGTAAATCATGTAATGCCGCATGACGATTCGGTTCATCTTGAGGCGGAAGACCGGCGACTGTTGACTCGAGTGCAGCAAGCCTTTCAGAGAAAGAGATCGTACTTCACTATGTGAGCGTAGTTTGGCTATCAATGATATTTATATATCTCACCCAGCTCCTTTCAAACGCCTACTTTTCTTGGGTCGATCCCTGCGACAATCTATCTGGGCGTCGATGCAATTGGCACAGGGGAACTGGCGATCACATTTGATCTGCGAACCTTCTATGTCAATGCATATAGGAGCAGGTAGTTAATCAAAGTTTATTATGAGACCTCGGAATTTTAGATCATTGCATATTGGCATTGACGAACCTTTCTCGAATGACAAAAGTCGCACTACATCTATACATTAGTTCGCGTCCTTTACCCAAGTGCGGAGCCTGCACAACACACGTACCGCTGGGCGCTCGGCTAGTATAGCATTTGGTGCCATATTGTTAGACGCTATGAACCCGAATTCAAAGGCACTGCTGCTTCTCGTCGGATCGGAACGATGGATAGGAAGTGAGAAGGGAAGTGAGAAGGGCTGACGCACTGCGGAAGTTCCGGGTTTCCGCCCGTCCGTCCGTCCGTTCCGACTGACCAATCATACCTTCGGCCTCGGGATGCCTTCAGGTGCGCATTCTTAAATTATCTAGATTTCAAGTATGATGCTAGCAATCCATCGAACTCAAACTGTCAGACTCAGATATATTCATGCCTTTGCAGTACGGAGGAAGTTCTGTACTGCTGCTATTATTGAGCTTAGGCTGAAGTCGACTCCGTTACTACTGCTGTATAGTATAAACTATTAGAAACTGAAGAGTATAGCAAACGAGGGGAGTTCAGCTTGGTTTATGTGTTCTCTGAGCCTGAAGAGACTCCACCATTACTACGCTATTGCTTCATTGCACCTGTTGATATCTTGAACGCGTCTGCAGGCGGCCGGTAAGAAAGAAAATGACCATGAAGGCCGAAAAGGGCGGAGGCCGTTTTTTAAACGGCGTCTCCCCCTTCCCCTTCAAAGACCAGGTTCTAAACCCACTCCTTTGCCGTGTTGATCACAAAATGAAAGAAAAAAAAACATACAACAGCAGGGATTCGCATGTGGTCACCCACCATACTACTAACCTGCCGGCGTGTGGCTTAAGTACGGCTGAGCGGACGGGAAGCCCTGTTCTCCACACCCTATGGTCGTATGTATCAGCTATGAAATGAGTTAGGACTATAATCTAATAAAGATCAATAGGAGAAGCTAGTATGGTAGCTAATTGGGTATAGACTGTGCTCTCCACACCCTATGGTCGTCTGTACTAGAATTCGTGGAACAAAGTTCATTAAAATATGCTTTACCACCATCTGCCCGGATCCAGATTGCACTGATATCGGAGAAAAGATTCAATAAATAGATATAAAAATTATTATACACTACGGCACGGGATTGCCTGCATGATTGACGGAGAATCGTGATGAATCAGATTTTCCTCTCTTTAAGTGACCCATTTGTTCATGAGAGGACTACCTTATCAGAAGATATAACTTATGAAGGATTCTGAATCCACTCTCGGAGCTTCCTCAGAGCGTACCTATGTCTGAGGAAGCTCCTATGTAGGTACATATCGTGGCTTTGTGCAGACGTGGTAAAGAATCCCTCATACCACCCGTCACTTCCCAAAGATTGGAGTCTCATTCCGACAGGCTGACAAGAATCAAAATCGATGAGAACGGCCATGCCATCTCTGACCACGATATCACCAGGATTGATATCATTATGTGCAAGCCTAAGTCCACGGATATATTCGACAGCGGATTCCAAAGTCTTGTCGAGTGACTCAAATTCCGGCCTCGAAATGTACTGCGTCAGCGTTGTGTCCAAGCGCTCGAGAACTATCGTGGTAATGTAACCCCGTGCTTCTCGACAGCCATAGTAGTGGACAATATGCGGATGTGGCGTTTTCAATAATTTCTCAATGATATGGTTTCTGATCGAGCAGGGCTTTGGGGATGTTATAGCCCACGCCTTCCTCGTTACCCTCCTCATACCAGTCGAATCCGGTTCGCTTGACATATGCCACACTGTCGTCCAGCGTGGATGGCGCGAGAGTAATACTGATTTCTTAGAGGATTGGAGGGTTTAAGTACTTTGTCTTTGACTCGATGGAAAATCGGGTTAAATTCTGCTATGGTCGTTTCTCGTTTGTCTTTTGATCTTTCGCCATAGAATACTTCATAACCTGAAGTAATGTAGTAGAGAGCTTTTTTTTCTCAATTTCCCGTCTCAGTCAATTGACTCTATAATTATTAAGTCCTGGAGTGAGGTGACTAAGGGCAAGTCCTCATTTGTCTCGCCTGGCTTTTGGGAGCTGAAGTCTTCCGTGGAACTCATGATGAAATTCAAATTATGATCTTTCAGGCTTTGTCAAGTGGGTGAAGGGAGTTCTGGTAGGACAAGATAAATAAATACAGGCTTTCGCTTCAGAGTAAGAGATAATATCTTTCAAGGTCTTACGAGGCCTACTAGGGAGTACATAGTACTTGTACTTGCGGGGATGAAGAACGGTGTGATCTGTGCTAGCACGACAACTTGCGACTTGAAAGGGATGGTTCTTCATCTTTTTATAGAATAGGATAAAGAATACATTGCTTGTACCTCTTCTATATAACTCTCTGCCTAAGTATTCCCGAGAACAACACTATTGGTGCTGTGTTGGAGATGGCTCTTCCGCGGAAGCCCAACACTTGGTGTCAGTATTATACATTGTTTGTCTTTCCCTAAGAAAACAAAAAGAGTATCTATCGCCATCCGATTACGTCTGTTCTCCCTTAGCCCAAAATTACTAAATCTTGAGCTTCCGTGACTGATCGCTTCCCCTTTGGATGGTGGGTCAGGGACATCGCCTTGGCCCCCACTACCAAAGTGGCCCCCAGTGGCCCCTTTCGCCCCCAACTTTGTTATTCAGCTTTCTAAATAACTTGAACAATTTTAAAGTATAAGCTTAAATACTCTTGTTCCTCTTGCAAGCACTTGTGCAAAATTTCATTTTCGCGCCCATCATGAATCGTGTGCGATCTGCGTTAAGGTGTGTTTTGAGGTCTGCTGTCCAAGGCTTCTCACTGACCCGTAGCAATAGCTCTCTCGAAAAACTCCCGCAAGAATGTCTGAAGCAGATTCTTGATCAACTTGAACCATCCGATATTGCGTCTGTTGGCGCTACATCTCGGTCGCTTCAGATTTCTTCCGAGGAATCTCTGTATCGTCAAGTTGATCTTGACTGGACCAAACCTCCTCTGAAGCGAGTTCTATCCTTATTCCGCATACTTAATGAACGGCCGGATCTAGCCATGCATATTCACCATGTTCGCATGATTTCTTCTCACCTGGAATATCCAGCGAAGGATCAACTTGAGAAATGGTACCCTCCTGCAGTCGATGGAAACTGGGAACTTCTCTCCACTTCGTTTCAGGATGAGGTACATGCCGCGAAGCAAATTGTCAGCCGAGCACAGTTTCCTGAGCCAGAGAGATGGATACAGGCGTTAGATCAAGGTGATCCATATGCATTTGTAGCCATTACTGTCTCTCAACTTCACAATCTCCGATCTTTACGACTGGATTATACCTTCGTCTGGCAGTCCGGATTCCCAGGCCTCATGATTCGACATGCTCTCCTTTCGGCGCCCCCAAATACACTGTCAAAATTCACCGAACTCTCTCTTGTTGAATACGGTCTGAATGTCCCGTGCAGTCGGGTGTCTCAGGGCAACCCGTCAGACTGTATATATCCCGAGGCTTTTCCGAGTTGCGATCCGGACCAATTTGCAGGCTGGTTTTATCTGCCCTCGTTGGAGTCACTAGAGATATGGCTCCAGAGCTTCCAAGGTGTTGATTTGAGCAAGATTGGCCATCTGGCCAGACTTGAAAGACTTGTTATTATGGAATCTTACATCGATGAAGATGAGGTCAGAGACCTGTCGTCGCTCCTTTCATCAATACAAAGCCTTCATTTGGGCTTGGTTTACCCTTCCCAAGATAAAGCAGCAGGCTGGGACCTTGAGTCACCCCGTCCTCCTTTACGAAAGCAAACGAAAGGCGCGCTACTTGAAGGTCTTTTCAGCATAAAAGAGACAGTTAAAAACCTTTCAATAAGTATTGAGCTTTGCCCGATTAATCTAGGCTCACAATGGTGTGAAGAAACCTTCGGTGACATTGAGCAAGGCTTAATGCCATTTCGGGGGTTCTTAAAAAATTTCTCCCGCCTTGAGACTGCAGAACTGCCGGCAGCCATGCTTTTTGGGTGGGTTCATGATGACGCACCGAATTTAGACACGCTATTGCCCCCTACACTTCAAAGCCTCGCCATTCGGGAGCATCTTCATTGTGTAGCGCGTGATATTTCGGTTGTCGAGGACGGCAGCCCGGGCGAAACTTACGAATGGGAGCTTGATGCAGTCGCCCGGGCCATTCAGGGATTTCTCCCTTCGGCACGATATTCAACACCGTTGCTGAAGAAAATTATAATTCGCGACTTCGCCATGAATTCAAGAGGACACATTGCTGAGGAAGATACTATTGCCGCCCGATCTTTATGCAAGGATTTAGGCCTGGACATGGATATCGCTATCAGCCCTGACGCACTGCCTGCTGGACTATGGACAACCAGTAGGGCGCTTGAAGAATACGTTACGAGTTGGATATCAAAGAGTCCGATAAAAGGAGACTCCCCATTTTGCTTGTCTCGGAGTCGGGGCCAGGATGCTGCGCGGTAATTTGACTGTCTTAAGACATCCATCACTACTCTCGGCTAAGCAAGACTGGGGCACAATTATCGCCCGTCAGTTCCTATATTGGCCCTAAACCCCACTTTATCGTGTGAGAAATATTTTTGAAGGAGCTACCTGTTACCTGAGGACTAGTTCTCTTCCATAGTTAGCCAGTTCAGGTACTGAACTTTGATAAGAAAGTTTAGTTTTCTTCTGTAAATTGCAACATGGACATAGCATCAAATCTCAAATCTCACCCTCAGGTCATGAATGAGTTCCTCCTGTCCGAATCTCACTGGCTTATGTCTAGTTTCTCACCTCCGGACTGTTAGAGAAGGTGGTAAGCATCCACGGTAAAACAAGCTGCTATATATGCTAAGAATATCATGCTTTTTTTCAAGGAAATTTTCAATTAGATTGGAATTATTTACATGCTATTCAGTAACTGGGTTCCTCAAGTCACTTTCTAACATTGAAGCCAATGACCGTCTTCGTTCCCTCAAATAATTCTTCGAAATTTATGAGAACTCCTCGTCCCTCTTACCCCCCTTATTGTTTTTACCCTTGGGCGCAATAACCGTACACTTGTCCAAACTAACTTGCTTTGTGCTTGAAGGATCCGAGAATCCAGGCTCTCTGTCGGGGTTGTCGTCCACAACCTCATACTTCATCTCTTTAGTCCATTTACTGCATCCCCACACTGGAGTACCTTCATCCCCAGAGCAAGGATCCAAATAGCCATTTTTCCACCATGCAGCGACCCTAGCCTTTTCATTCGCAATGTCGTCATCGGGATGATCGATCATCCATGTCATTGTGGACGTGATTTCACCACACATTCCGTTGCTCTTATGTTGACTGTTCGAATTTCCATCCTTCGAGCAAGCTGAAAGGGCATCTGTGACCCGTTTGTACTGATCAGGCATCTCACTCAACTCATTGAAATTACCATTGCCACCTCTATGAGCAGCCAATTCGTACACAATAGGTTTGCCTTTTCCACTTCTTACTGAGGAGGAGAAATAGACCTGATTTCCAATGGCGAGGCCAATCATTGCAGTTGGCTTCTGATCAATCTTTTTGACATCCTTGTAGAGTTCCGTCATATCAGAGTAGGCTTGTTGAACCATGTTGAGAAATTCGTCGTCGGAAGGACTATCGTCGAAATCGCAAACAGAGCCATACGAATACAACTTAGATTTTAGAGCCCCGGTATCTTGTTGGATGTTGAGCGAGCTCGCCAATATCAGGTTGACAACCAGTGCTATCAACAGGAAAAAGGATATAAAGGGCTGCGAGAACATGATGGTGGTTGCGCTGCGAGCAGCTGACGGAATATCGAAGATGTGGCAATCAAATATCCTTTCTTTTTTTAAAAGGGAAAAAAAAGAATTTAAAATTGGCTCTTCTTCGGCAGAAGAAGAGTTGCAGAGCCAGGTGGGTGAGTCGGTTCTGTAGAACAGAATAAGAAGTATTGGCTTTCCTGGCCCCGTCAGTTTAAATATACTTGATACTTCGTTATATAGACCTATTTATAGAGGGCAATGGATATAAGCCTACCCCTGAGAAATAATATCTCATACTAGTCATTTCTGCTGTTCAGGGCCATCAATGGGGCGGTCCCATTGATAGTCCATTGGGGGCCATTGGGGCCGTTAGAGGCCATTAGGGGTCATCAGTACAGAGGGAAACAATCCTGAATTTTTTTAATCGAAATTGGGACGATCGGTTGCAATCCATGGCCCCCACGTATTTCATGGACTCAAGTTATCTGACTCCTGAAGAATGCTGAAATTGGAGCTAAAAGCGAAATGGCTGTTCAGCGTAATGATGTGTTTACACTGTGCGCATATTTGAGGAGTGGTTGGGCTTGAGGATGTCCCCAAGCTTCTAGATTACTTTTGAATATTACATAACGCTGTGAAAGTTCCGACATTTAATGCGTTTCAGTGTATGAAAGGGTAGTACATATATAGTAGGCATTCGGCATGTAAGGTACGGGAAGCTACTGTGGGGCCCAAAAGCTTAATGCTGTGAGGCTGCATGTGGCGCAATTTAACTTTTATATCAGCCCCAGCCCCACCATATTGCAACAACTGTTCTATGTATGCAACAACAGCTCCTGACTCTTCATTTTTCGCCCCCGAGGCTCCACGGACTATCCACAAAAAATGAATACTACGCGATGAAGATATCTAACAGCTCTAAACTCTTCATTTTTCGCCCCCGCAAGGCTCCAAAAACTATCCACAAAAATTTAGTACTCAGTGATGAATAAACCCCACAGCCCCCGACTCTCCAAGCCGTCCGCTCCACCCGTAAATGGCCCCAAAGATACCCCTGAGCTATCTGAGCGTATTTCGGACAGCAAGAGTAGATATATTACTCCCGAATGCATCAAGTAGTCGTAGTACAAATCAAGCAATTGCCGTGGATATCTGCATTCAACGGATTTTGCTTAACAATATTCGACATGAAGCTTCTCTGGGGAGCGGTTGCAGCATTGCTCACCTTCGTACACCATTCTGAGAGTTCTAATCTCTCTTCAAGTAATGAGGATAGCGGTTGGTGATCCAGCGTTGCTTTATAATGAGATTCCGGAATTAATGTTCATACCCAGCTCCTGTGATTGGAAATTCCGGTGATCTTCAGTATAGAAGATTAGCACACGATGAAGCAGTAACAAGCGTTCTCTGGGTTCGAGATAGTAAACCTTCTCCTACTTTCTCCCCTCATCCTCAAATATCCAATACCTATCATCCTCAAGATTTCGGCGTTCCAAAAAAATCTGCCACTTCGAACAACTCCGGTGCTCCCAACAACTCCGGCGTCCTAAAAAGCTCCGACGCTCAAAATACCTCTGGTACTCCTAATAGCTCCGGCGCTCCGAACTCCTCTGGTGCCCCTGGTAGTTCGAAAGGTTCTGGCACTGATGATACAGGAGAATCAAACACTGTTTCATCTGACACACAGTCCAAATCAACATCAACACCCAAGCCGCGCTTAACCTCCCAGGGATCTATTTCTTCCAGTACGGGAGACAATTCAGGATATTCTAGCTCAACTAGTGCCTCAGAAAGCTTGGACTCTCAAACATCTTCATCATCTTCTAGCTTCTCAACTCCCGAACTCAAGAGTCTCTCATCACCTCACTCCATTACTGGTACAAGCAGTAGCACAGGAGCTGCTGCGGTTGGGCTAGCTCAAACAACAGTAAGTTATTCCTCATGGTATCAGCCACAGAACACTAACTCTTCTAGACCATCCCAGTTACCAAAGACCATGAAACCAGCAGTGTTGTTTTTACCGGTACTTCAGTCACTACCTCTGAGGGCTCGAAACCCACTCTCGCTTGGGGTTGCTCCAAAGCGTTGAGCGACATCTGTGGAACTGGTGGTGACAACACTGGTGGGTCAAGCAGCAGCGGCTGTATAGTCCCGATTCTATGCCCTCATGACAGTAGCTGGGGTCTCGGTGGAGGGTGGTTACCTTCTGGGAATCCTCCAGCTGGTGGTCCCACACCACCTTCACCCGATCCGGACCCCGAAGACCCCGAGGACGATAATGATGGTGAGGATGACGATGACGATGATGAGGAAAATTCCGAATCGTCTACAACCCAACAGAAATCGACTACCAGTACTACATCTAGTTCTACTAGTTCAAGCACCACCACGTCCACCCCCACCTCACAGTTCAATCTCTGTCTCACGGTTCATGAGGGCTCCGGCACTATCTCAACTACCCCGACAGTTTCCTCAACATCTTCAGTCTCTTCAGCCACAACCACCCCGGTCTCACAATTCAATCTCTGTTTGACAGTTCATGAGGGAACTGGTACTATTTCGACAACTCCAACGACTTCTTCATCGTCATCAGCATCTCCAACTCCTTCTACCACCACCACTCCGGCCTCGCAGTTCAATCTCTGTTTGACTGTTCATGAAGGGAGTGGCACTATAATCGAAAGTACCCCGACGACGAGTTCCACTTCCACAAGCTCCGCAATGTGTAGTCTTTGGGTTGTTGATACAAGTACCTCACTGTGCAGCTGTCAATCTACGACAGCCCAGCATACTTTGTCGCATCAGATCATGAAGCCGACCGACAAAGATTGCAGCGACATCAATACCTTCCCGATGACAAGCTTCATGCGCATGTCTTCAACCCCAGCTGCTACTTCTGGCCCCCAGACTACACCGACTTCGTCTGTGTCTGTTAGCTGTTATACACAGGAGTATATAGGAGCACACACAACCCAAACCTTCTGTAACTGTGTTGGAGGGCCTGCATCTGACTCAACTGCCAATTTGTACTCACTTCCAACCAGCGGGCCCAAGTGCGCTGATCTCAAAACTCTCCCTAAGACGGCTCTCGTTCATCAACCCGAGGGTCCTGCCGATCCACAGATTTGTTCCAACCCTGGCCCCTCTGACGACCATGGACCCGGTTGGTGCAAATGCCAGAAAGACGATCTAGTTCAATGGGCAGCAATGCCACTTGTTCAAGGCACCGCTACAGTCCTACCAGGTAGTTGTCAAGCAATCAGCACTATTTCGTTTACAACACCTACCATTGCTCCGCCCCAAACAGTCTCTGATTTTACCGAAGTTGACCCAATGAGTCGAAGTACCATGTATGCCGAGGGGGTTGTAATAACGACCGACTACGGGGTAGGCCCGGCCACAAAAACCGTTGGAATAGGAGACCCGACCGAGGCTTATCAACCGGCTGTGACCTCGACTCTCCCTAATTCTGATGTCGAACTTTTCCCCGCCAAGACTATCGAAGGTGGAACAACAACTATTGCCGCCGAGCCAACATTCCTTGCGACACAGACAGCAGAGGCTAAGTGCAAATACGTCACTGGTCCAGCCAATTATCTCTATATCATCTGGGATGTCTTTGCCTGGACATCAGATGATCAAGACTTCGCAAGCCTCGCTAATGACTTCCATGGCAGGCTGAAGGCACGTAATTGTGCCGTTTCTTCCTTCCAGTGGAAGCCATACATTCAAGGATATGGTCCTGCATTTTCGTTCGACACTATGGAACTTCAAGATGATTGTGTTAGACATGCCATTCAGGACGTTGGCGGATCGGACAGTACCTGCAGTGGCAGTGACTGGGCTGGCATTCATTGGTGGACAGATCCTGATAGTATAGAGGGTCTAGTGGCTCACGGATCAAAGCCGGATGATCCCCATTCTACATATGAGGCTCAAGCCACTGGTGTTTGAGTCGCTTATTATTATTACTGATCGGGGAAATCCCCAATATATACTGGATCACCACTTGCACTAAGCGCTTGTATAGACCTTTGTTCACTTAAATCAACAATCAAAAGCAAATGACATATCGAATGCGACATTCTGCATCGATTAGTACTGAAGGTTATCAAAATCATGTTCGATCAAAAAATGTCGAGACGTTATGAGAAAAACAAGCCGCTAAACTCACGCGATGCTGAAATTTGTTGATCGCGTATTTAGTTAGTAGCTGCAAGATAATTGGACATTGGATGTAATTCGATACCTTTAGAACAGCAAACGTCATGGGTGACTTGGAAGTCATCCATGTTCGCCCCGACACCTCAACAGCAACAAGCCAAACGAGTATAAAGCAACATCTATGAATTAGCAGTGCGTTAGGATCGGATTATGTGGAAATATAGAATAATGAGTATAATGAAGAAGAGAAAGTGGTGATTGAGAGGAGACATGTGTTGGGTCACGTGACGTCTTCTGCCAAACACAACAAGCCCCCGTCATCCACGGCCGGGTCCCAGCAGGAAGACTTGATACGCGCTCTGCCTAGACCTAGCCGCGGATGGCGGGGGCTTGTCATGTTAAAAAAAACAAAAACAAAACGAGAGTCATCAGCGACAGGGTGTGGCGGCCTGCGCGAGAAGAAGTTTAGGGCGAATCCACCATCCAGCGGCAGGTGGGAGAGCACAGGGGATGACGGCCTGTGTGAGAAGAGGTTCAGAGCGAATCCACCATCCGGTCATACCCGGGGCAGGTGGGGGAAACAGAGGAATCTCAACAAACAAAAAAAAAAAACCACCACCACCACCACCACCACCCTATCCTCGGCTGGAGCCAGCATCCGAGGATGCGGCTTCTAATGACATATCTCGATGTTAGTATATATGCCTGCCTAACTCGTGGTTATCTCAGGCCACTTATACTAACTCTTGGGGAAGCCGTCCCACAGCAACCGCCGAAGCCACCGACCAGCACAGGGGAGCAATCCACGGCAAGGGTTTGCGGCGCGCCGTGCAGCCTCTAGGTCCTCCGCTGCGCGCTCAGCAGCGGCGCCCTCGGGGTTGTTGATGCGGGCGAGGGTCAGCGCGAGAGTTCGCGCGTTGCGTCGGTTGCGCCTATTTTGACACCATTAGTGTTGTCAAAACGGGTAGGGAAGCGAGACTTAAAATCAGGGGAGAATCTACGGTCATGGAAGTTTGAATGGTAATAGATATGATATTGATATATTGATATATTGACAGATAATAATGTCTAACTGTAGGTGAGACTGGGAATGTTTAGCATCAATATACTTACCACTGGGTAAACACCCACAG